>Ga0070741_10011975_pt1 | contig 15833 bp, 17 predicted proteins | sample Coa_R1_4_FD_66440 | JGI IMG/M metagenome (GOLD analysis project Ga0070741, IMG submission 66440) | Surface soil microbial communities from Centralia Pennsylvania, which are recovering from an underground coalmine fire - Coalmine... | ecosystem: Environmental > Terrestrial > Soil > Unclassified ...
GCGGTGTTGCAGTAAATCTTATACCCGACAGCACCGGGCACTGCGCCGAAAGCGATGTCCAAGAAGTCACAGTCACCTACACCAACAGTGATGTCAATGCGGGCGCTCTTGGCGCTTTCACCGACGTTGCTGTTGCCAGCCGCGTTGGTCAACGCACCTTGCTCAGTAATGGCCGTCACAAAGACCGACCACACGCCAGCGGCGAAGGTGTTGGCAGTCGAGAGGGTGGAAGCCGCGGAGCCATTGTCAACCGGGACGGCCAGCGCGCTTGCGTTGCCTCCCACGACCAACAGTTCATCACTCTTGATCAGGGTGGACAGGGCAATGCTGGTTTCGATGCGCAGGGCATCGTCCCAGCCGCGGGCCTGTTGGATGGCTTCCCACTGGACTTCACCGTTCACTGACTGGGATTTGTAGTCAGCGCTGATCGTGGTTGCGGCAGGGGTCGTGGCCGCACCGTTCCCGCCGAACGCCGTGCCCATGTTCGCGCCGAAACCGTAGGAGCCATAGCCCAACTGCATACGCCAGATCGCTTGAGCGCCGCCGACACGGGGAGTGTCAACGGGGATTGAATTGCGAACTCCGGCAAAGAGCGGGAGCATCAGTTTCGCGGCGTCCTCGAGGTTGATACCGAGGAAGCCCGTAACCGTGGTCAGGTTCTTGCGGAGTTCATTCGGGTCGCTGGTGTTGAGCAACGCCCGAAGGTTTTGAATATCGCGCATGTCCATTTTGAAAATTTCCTTATGCGGGATGGTTTGCCTGCACGCTTACTGCGCGGCAGGAACCTCACCGTTGTAAATGCGATGTCCCGCATTGAAAAACGGGATTTTCAGGAGTGCTTCCTGCACGCCTTCATTGACAACTTTCGTCAGGCCGCCTTGTCCCTTTGCCAATTCCTCTGCCTTCTCAAGATCATTGGCGCGCACAGCCTTGAGGACTTCATTCTCAGGGGCGTTGGCCGCACCTGTGACCAGTGAAGCAAGGTCAAGGGCCGGGACTTCTGCCTTCTGCACAACCGGGGCCGCGGCGGGGACCGCCTCAGGCTCAGGAGTTGGCTCAGGCTGGGGGGCCGGGGCAGGGGTGGCTTCTTTGTTCAGGACGGCGCTCAACTTGGCGACCGTCTCAGTCAATTGATCAACCTGCGCCTTCATTGCCTGATAGGGGTCCTCACTGGAAGGGCTTGAGGACGGCGCACCTGCAACATCAGCCGTCTTGGTGGACGGCGTGCTGGGCGTGGTCATGCTGGGGGGCATGGCCGCGGCCTCGAGCGTGCTTGGGGTGCTGGACGGGGTTGATGGTGTGCTGGGCGTAGTGACCGCCTTGATCGTGGACACTGCCGCGTCCTGTTGTTCGTTCATGGGCGGCGTGGGGCTGGCCGCGCCAGCATTCACCGGGTCGGTGGAAGTGGCATCGTCCAGATTTCCAAGCGCGGCCATGAGCAGGGATTGAGCCGCATTGGGGTCCTTGCCAACCATGTCAGCGGCGGCACTCAGCGCGCCGTGGACCTGATTGAGCAGGCCAGCAATGTCAGCCTTTGTCATTGTGTCAAGTTTGCTCATCTTTTCCTCTTTTGCCTCCACCTTTTGCTCGGTGGGCTTGTAGAGATAAGGCTTACCGAATACGTCAGAAGCCAATCGCGCTATGCGCCGTCCCAAGGTGTGCCACTCACGCGTTGAGTAGTTTTCCTTTCCCTTGCCGCCGTTGTAGTAGGCAAGGGCCGATTGCGCGCGTCCCGGCTCGTCAACGGGCCATGACCAGTTGGCGGGGTCGCCGTACTTGTGCCAATCTTCGGGAAATCCTTTAGGAGCCGTCAAAGGTTCGCCATCGCGCCGGGCAATGCCCACGCTCGAACCACGCGACTTCAACTCGGTTTCAATCTTCGCCTTTTCATCCGCTTCTGCTTTCTGCAGGGCGGCCAATCCTTCAATCGAAGCCTTGATTACTTTCGCCGCTTCGAGTAATTGGTTTGCCAGTGGGTTGTCACCCTTTACCATGCCCGCAGGCTCATCACCGCTGATCACACGGGCTGGCTCAATGCCTTCATTCAGGCTGGCATCTGCCACGCCGGGGGACACAATGCCTGCCGCCGTGGGAACTTCCTTGATTTCATTGCCGCTTGATGCAATGTTTTCCTCAAGCAGTGGGTCGCCATCCACCATGCTGTCAATCACCTGCTCAGCCGCCACGCTGGTTTCAGTGGCCACGTTGAACGGCTCAACTTCAAAGGGCTGGTGATCAGGCCCGGCAATCACGGGCAGGACGGGCGTGAACTTCTTGAGCGCCTCATCCCAGTGCCGTTCCTCCACCAAGCCGTCAGCCTTGATCAACTTGTAAGTGGCAGTGGGCACGGCAGGCGCGTCCACGTAGGAAATTTCAGTAGGGTCAGCCACGTAGCGGATAAATGACGGGTTCTTGGGGTCTGCAAAGCGCTCAGCGTACTTGCCGCCCACTGAAAACCCGGTGAGCGTGCCGTCAAGAATTTTGGCCCACGTGCTGTCATTGGAGCAATAGGTCACGATGTCCACGGCCTTTTCCGCATCACAGAAGGCAATATCAATCACCTTCCCTGCGGCAATCGGTTCGTGCATTTCACGGATGTTTCCCCTGCTCTTGCCGCCACTGCGCTTCTCAGCCGCCTTTGACCATTGCTCAAAGTACGGTTTGCTCTTTTGGTAGTCCATGATCTCACGCACGTGATCAGGGACTTCCTGTGTGGCACGGCCATAGACGAGGCGTTTCTCCTCATCCACTTTCGTGAGTTGGCAGAATAACTCAAAATGGTCTTGCACCTTAGGCATTTGATAATCTCCGATATAGAAACATCAGGAGCGAACTATTATTCTTCTTTGAATTGCATGACCTACACGCTGGAACAGCGTTTGAAATGTCGTGCAGTCCTTTTTTGGATAATGGAACTACATGATCAAGTTCAAGTGGCTTTCTTTCATTACAATAAGCACACCTGTAACCATAATCCTGCTTGATTTGCTCAAATTGCTCAGCGGTGACCCCTCCACCACCTGCCCTCGCTTTCAACGCTCGCTTTTTGGCGCTCCATTCTCTAACTTTTTCAGGATGCGCCTTGTGCCACGCCTTTATGTCTTCCATGTGGGCCATTGAATATTCTCTTGCCGAGGCCCGTGTTTTCTCTAAATTCTTATCTCGATAAGTCTTTGTATAAACTCGTCCCTTTTCAGGGTGGGCACTCCTATAAGCAATGCCTTTTTCTGGATGACGGTGAGAATGCTCTTTTGCGGCAACTCGGTGACAGAATTTACACCAAGAGTCAAGGCCATCTCTCATTTTCCTATTTACAGGAAAATCTGAAATGGGCTTGGCTTCATTACACTTGACGCAAAGTTTCACTGTCATTATTCGCCTTTGTAGTCTCGCACTCCGGCCCGGAAGCCGTCCCGCAGGGCCTTGATTACTTCATCCTTTTTGCCTGCCCAGTTCTGCACCGTGCGGGCGGGCATCAGCAAATATGGCAGGTAGTATGTTGAGCCAAATTCCATCGTAGTGCCCGGCTCAGTGATGCGGAAGTTTGCCTTGTTCGCCGTTGCGCCCGTGCGCACATAGGTGCTGTTTGGCGGGACGGGCGGGTAGTGGGACCGTGACAGGCTTTGCCTGAAATTGAGCCCCGCCTTGATCAACCCGGCGTTCCAGCGGTCCCGGGGGTTACTCAACCATGCGGCCTTGCGAATTGTGATGTCCAGTTGAAACAAGGCAACTCCTGAAATAAAAAAGCGCCTGTCCAATCAAGGACAGGCGCTCATCTCTGTAAATTGCGGCTCACATTCAGCCACGTGCTAGATTGAAGAACCGAAGGCAGGTAGGCGGCCTTTTCACTCCGCGACCTCCCCGACCTTTCGGAAGGGGTGTTCTCATTCCATAATCACTGAACTACTACCTGCCCTGCTAAGTTTTCGGTTCGCCCAGCATTGTACCACAAAGTCAAGGATAATTTTTATCCGAGATAAACTAGGTGTTATGAATAGTACACTTCCTCCCCGCCTGCTGTGACGTATAGCGTCCCACAGCGGCAGTTATGTGTTATAATGCTATTGCAGATGTATAAACTATAAAAATCAGAGGAGAAGTCATAAACATGGCCGCTAAAATTGTACTTCCTGATGTTCATAATCTCATCAAGCTCTATGAGAGCGGAGTTTCTGAAAATGAAATCGCCAAGACCCACGGGGTTGATCGCCAAGTCATCGCGCGAATTCTTCGCGAAAAGGGGATACAACGGCGTACTCAATCTGAGGCCGAAAAGGTCAAGTGGAGCAGGATGACTAAAAAACGGCGTGCCGCCCAAATAGAAGCGGCTCACATTGCCGCCAAAGGCAGGAAAGTTTCTGAGCAAGAATTGATTAGCCGGGCCATAACTAAATTCAGGACTGGCGGGGTCAATCCTGCTGAGCAATTTGTTATAAATGGCTTGGGACAGCGTGGCGTCCATGCTTTGCCGCAATTTCCAGTTTGGATTTACAATCTTGATGTCGCCATTGAAGTGCCGCGCATCGCCGTGGAAATCTTCGGGGGAGGCTGGCATAGTTCGGGCCACCATGCCGCCCGTCATTTCAAGCGTTTCAAATACCTTCTCGACCACGGCTGGGCGTGCGTGATTATTTGGGTTGACGGTATAAAGCATCCTATCGGGGTCAATGTGTGCGACAAGATAATCACCCTTATGAAAGAGATGCGCTCTCTGCCACCCACCGAACGCCGCAAGTACAGGGTGATTTGGGGTGACGGTGAGTTTGCGCCCGCCACGCGTACTCAACTCAATGACGATGCCCTCATAGAACGCCTTAGAGCCACCCGCTAGGTTCGGCACAACGATTTCCTGACCGGGGATTAGGCAATTGGGATGGTTGGGCGGGTATGCGTCAAGATCGTCCACGCTGAACGTCTGCCCGTTGAGGTCGGCGCACACTGGGCAGGTCACACTATCATTGAAGGCATCCCACTTCCACGCCGTAATGCCGTAGGCCAGCATTTGCTCCCGTGCGACCTCGCTGGTCACATTGACCATTTCAGTCGTGGCAATGCGGCTGGCCCGGTTCTCATCAAAATACTGCCCCAAGTCATCAATCAACTCAGGCAGGCCCTTGTCCGTTTTGTACCAGTCTGAAATAGCCTGCTGGACATCGCTGAGCGTATCTTGGGGGATGTCCCTGATGTTGCGGCCAATGCGGGCCTGATAATCGTCAACCACCTTGTAGGGGTCAAAGTTGATCACGGGCTTGCCCCGGCTGGCCCAGTAGCGGCTTTCCACGTCAGCGACCCACTTCACCACCCCGGCAATGGTTTCCTGCACCGTGTTGGTGAACTCATCAATCCAGTCCTGCCACCCGCCGTCATCCTTCTGCAGTATGCCGTCCGTCTTGAGCAGGCGCTTGCGCAGGTTGGCCCGACGCAACTCCCGTTTCAATGCCTTGTAGCGGCGCTCCAACAGACGAAGAACCGCCGTTTTGACTTCCTTTTCAGCACGCGCCACTGCGCTATTCAGCAGTCTGCGCCGCTGGGTTTCCCGCATGATCAGGGGCATTGGGTTCCTTCACTGGCATGAACAACTCAAGGGGGGAGCCACAGCGCGCACACTTCCAGACCTTCAAGCGCTGGGCCTTGTCGTCCTTGCGGTAGAAATCACCGCTGAACTTGAAGTCATGCCCATCATGGCACGGCAGGTGCGGCACTATCTCCACTGGCTTGCTCACTGCTTTGCTCATCATTATTCTCCTCGTGATGATAGGGGGTGATTGCCTTTTCATCCAACAAGCGCTGGGCGCAGGCCCGTGCCTTGTCAACTGCCGGGTCACCAATCAGCGCCTTGATGTCCTTCCATGTGGCCTCATCGCCCTGCAGAACGCTGATCGCCTGCAAGGTTGGCTCACTGAGCGGCCTGCCCAGCATCACTTGGCAGAACGGGCTTTCACAGTAAATCTCTTGATCAACCGGGAAGGTGAGCCCGTTGTCAATCAGCACAGGCCGGGCTGGGTCATCCGGGTGCGTGAGGTAGTTGTGCAGTTCGCCCCGGTCCTGCTGGCTCATGATGTAATCCAGCACGGCGGCGCGCTCCATCCACTCCGGGGAATAGGCGGTCAAGGGCTTGGGCGTGGTCGCCCCGCCCGTGTAGTAGATCACCGCTCCACGCTCCCCATGACTTTCAGCCACATACGCCAAAGGCACAAGGTTGAAGCCCAGTGAGCGGTCAAGCAGGTACGCGGCTTCCTCGCGCACGTACATGGGCCCGCCAATGCGCTGACGCAGGGCTTCCAGTTCACCGCCTTCCGGCTTCCACAACGCAGGCTTGGGCGGCAGGCCGTCCGGGGTCATGGCAACGATTTCCACGTCATTTGCGTGGTGGTTGATAGGGAAGGTGAACTCGTACTCACGGGCCACAGGTGCGCCGAAGTAGGCATCATCTTCGTCACATAGTCCGCAATGCTTTTGCAACTCAGCCCGGTCAAGTTTGATGACATTCTTTGACACTTCCTCATGCGTCTGTGCCAAGTGGGTGTAGTAGTGCGGGTCCTCACGTAGATGGTCCATGACGATTTGCGCAATGACCTTTTGATCACCGCCCACCGTGGCGGCGTGTTCCTGTTCTTCCTTCATGCCAGCGTCAAACTCAGCGCGGTCCTGCCCCTCAAGGTTGATGCCAGCAAAGCCAGCCTGTGCGCCCAGTTCCTTTTCTACAATACTGATTGTCTCAGTTTCAGGTGGGTACAATGAGAAAGTACCAAGCGCTACATCCTCTTCCTTGATCAACTCATGGTCTTTGTTGTAATATTGAATTTTAGAAACCTCTGTGCCGGGTGCGCTTTCAATGTTCAATGACGGGATGCTGTACGTCTTGCCGGGCAGTTTGCCGTCAGCCAACAGTTGCTTTGCCTTCTCCCGCTGGGCGGCAAATTCCTTCTCGCCCTGCGGCTCACCGGGCTTGGGTAAGAGCGGCAGGGCCGCATCTGCACCACCGGGGTTCTCAGCGCCGGGCCTTGACACGGCAGGCTGGGCAAGCCCGCCCTGAACAATCAAGTCCTCCATGACGTAAATCTCGGAGCCTGCAATAATAAGGTGCTTGTTTGCAATATGCTCAGGGATGGGCACGTTCTTTTTGCCTTCCCCATCCTCACTCATTGACCCTTCCACGGGGTCTTCCCCCAAACGGCCCAGCGCATCATTCAACGTGAAAATGCCGTGCGCCACGCCGTCATAGATGCCCTGCTTTTCCTTCTCAGGGTCAAGACTGCGAGTGGGCAGGCCCAACTCAAAGCGGGCATCATCTACGCCCACCGTCTCAAGGATATTATTGAACGCATCCTCCACAAATGACTTGCGGGGGATGATCGCATCACGAAACGCCTTGTCCTGCAGGATGTTACCCAAATCTTTTCCGCCCAGCCCGGCCCCGGACATCTGCCCGAACTCAGACGGGGGGTAGCCAAACGTCATGACAAGGTTGTTGAATGCCCGCTCATACAGTGTCTTGGGGAACTCAGCCTTTTTGGTTTCATGCCACTTCATGCCAGCCGGGTAAAAGCGCCCGCGCATACGCTCAGCGGGGCCGCTGGACATGCGGGCGTTGTTGGCAAGTTCAAATGCGGCAATGCGGTCAAGCGTCCACCCCTCCGGGCTTTCAAACCAGCCTTCCGGCATGTTGCCTTCACGGTAGTGCGCCAGTTCAAACCCGGCAATGTTCGCCAAGATCATAATCCACGGGAGCGCCTGCTCAATGAACGTTTCCCCGTAGGGTGCGTCATAGCGGGTGGAGCGGGGCTTGTACCAAATCTCATCAGACGTGTACCACGCAAAGGGCGTGCCCTTGATCACCTGCGCAAACGCAGGGGTCAACAGTTGTGAACTGCCGTTATCGGCCTTGAACAGCCGCTTCTCCAATTTGCCGGGGTGCTTCTTTTCATACTCAATCACCTTCTTGACGTATTGATCACTGTACACCACCTGCGGGTCAAAGGAGTGCGGCTTGGGCACACGTCCTTTTTCATCAATGATGATGAACAAGGTTGAGCCGTCAAGATAGTGCAGGGCGGTCACATCATCCCCGTCCCGCTCAATGCTGAACGCGCCAGCATCAAAGATGTCACTAGATTTCATGAAGCGGGTCAGCCAAACATCAAACGGCATGGTGCGGTCAGGGCTGACCGTCAACCATTCATAAGGGTGGCCCTTCTCCAGTTCATTGCCGTCCAAGTCAACCAAGTGCGGGGTGAAGCCTGTCAACTGCCGCAGGCTCATGCCGATGGGCATTCGCACTTCTGTGATCGTCTCATAGATTACCTTGAGGTCACTGAACGCCATGAGCCCGTACCCTGTTCGAGGTTGCAGGCTGGCATTCACACTGATCGGGTAATCAATTTCCCGGGGCGCTTCCGTCTCACTGGGGCTGATAAACGGCTGGATGGGCAGGCCGGGCGCATACGTGCTGAGCGCCCACTCCGCAGGCAATTGGTTCTGCCGCGTTGCGACTTGGGCGCTTTTGTTCAGGCTGTTGGTGGGGACGCGTATGATTTTCAAGAAGCACCTTTACTTTGCTGGTGCGGGCGGGATGATTGAGGGGGTGAACACTTGCAGGAAATAGCCCCGGCGCTTGAGGTGTGCTTCCAGTTCCTTGAAGTCATCCTCCTGCGCATTGGGGTTGGTGATGAACATGAAAACCACCTTGAGGCGGTGGTTGATCTCCACGGTCACGCTGGGCAGTTCAATGTGTACGTCCTGCTCCGGGCGTTTGAACATATCAAATGGAATGGGCGGCATGGCTCACCTAAACGAGATAGCCGTACACTTCAACATTGCAGGTCGCGGCCACACCCTGCAAAATGTTGTTGAGCAGGCGCAGGACTTCAGCGGCGTTACCCACCGTTGCCCCGGCCTTTGCGCTCAGCACAGTGTACAGCGTGGCCCCTGTCAATTCGGTGTGCGTTGCATCAGCAATCACATTATTGTAGTCAGGGTCATTGAAGCCCAGCGAAAAACTCACGGTTGTTAGATTGATTGAGGCATTGCGCACAACAATCTTCGTGATGATCGCCGTCTTTGCCGCTGGCACAGTGTAAAGGTCTTGCGGGGTGGCGCTGTTCAGGTCAACATTGGCAACTTGCGCCAGCAATGTTTCCAGCGCACTGTTGGTCAAGTTCTGCAGGGCTGTGAGTTCTGCGTCTGTGACAAAGCGTTTATTGAGCGCATCATTCACGCCCGCCGTGGTCAAGCCCAGCCCGCTCACGCTGATGCCGCCAATGACGTACACCCCGCCGCTCACCTGCACGGGTAGCAGGATAGCCGGACCCACGGTGTCATCATTGATGATCAAATATTTGTTTGCCATTACTGCCTCCTGAAAAGGGAAAACCGACTATGACAGTCGGCGCTCATTTCGACGTGTAGCGGCCCGCGTGCGGCCACTTGCGAACTTGCGCCCATTCTACCACGATTGAAGGATAATTTTTATCCATGTAAAACTCTGACAATCTACTTATCCGGGTCCACTGCATACACGCCCGTCACGGGCCCGCCTGTGCCGCCAAAGTATTCATAGATACTTTGCGGCAGGTCAAACGCCCAATGCTGGCCGTTCGTCTCGCGTATGCACAAGGGAAATTGCTTGAATGAGAATGTGGGGCTGGTGGGCGAACCAAGCCCAGTCCAGTCGTCACGCTTTGCCTCACCACCCACGATCACCACACCGACAAAGTGATTGTCCTTGTACAACAGGAAGCGCCTGCCAAAGTCATTGACGCTTTTACCTGATACAACTCCAATATACCTGCCAGATTGCAGGGCGGCGGCTGGCCCCATTTCACTTTGGGCAGTGATGTTCATGAAGTATGCCGCCTGCATTTTATACGGCTGGCGATCAGTGATGTCATACACCCGCTTTTGCCGCGCGTTCAACTGGGCATAGGACACAGGCACAGGCTCAGGTCGGCCCGGCTTGCCTCGGTCAGCAAAGTAGAAATAGAGCGGGCTGTTCAATTTGGCAAGCAAGGTGTCATACGGGTCTTTGTAGCGATAACTGCTCTTGATGAACGGTGCAAGGCTGGTTTCCAGTTCATCATGATAGCCGTACATGCCTGAGCCAATCAGCACGTAACCGCGCTTCATCTGCTCACGTATCCACAGGCCATATTGCAGGAGTTCACCGATTGCCTGAATGTCACCGCCCCTGAGCGTGGCTGAGGCTGTGATTTGTGCAGGTAGCGGCTCATAGTAAGTTTGGTATAGATAGCGGCGCTCAAGCGGGCTTACGTACCCGTCAGCAAAAATGGCCGCATATACCGCAGGGTCGAGGCCAATGCTTGCCCGCTCCTCACCGTGAGCGGGCTGGGCAATGATGAAAGCCAGCGCCAAAGCCACCAAGACTGCAAGCCGTCTCAATGCCTATTCCTTTTCTCCATCCGCTCAATGAAATCTGCGCCCGGCCTCCACTCACGGGTTTCACCGCAAATGGAACAGCCGACCACTGCCGCATCAACCACGGCAAAGAACATCGGCTCAGGGATTAGGTCTTGCGCCGTGAATGCTTTGCGCAACAGCAACAACCGGGCCACGCGCCCGCCGTTGCGCTTCTCATGTTTCACACAGCCCAGCAAATGCCCGTTCGGGCATAGCCACGGGTCCTGCACGCGCGAGGCGTGGATAGCCATGACCTGCGGTTGATCGCTGGGTTGGGCGGCTTGCTCAACCTGCATCCCTGCCTGCGCTTGCTGGGCCAGAACACGATGCAACTGTTCAGGCGGCTTGGGCGGTTGGTTGTGGTCTGGCTGGGTGGCAGGCGTTGAGCCGTCAGGGAATACTTCATCAGGTTGCGGCATGTATCCTCAATTCCAACTTGCCATTTGTAGAATGGCTTTTTGCAGGGCGATTTGCTTGAACGGTATCCACGGGATTTCCGCGTTGAACGGCTCATTGAACGGCACTTCAATCGGTGGCGCGCCCAACACTTCAATCTTTATAACCCGGTAGGTGGTGTGAACGTCAATGAACACAACTGCGCAACCATCCTCCCGCTGTGTCTTGCAGGGTTGGGGTGATCATGCTATCGGGGCTCCGCAGTGGCGGCAGGCGCACCCACGTGCGCCCCATTGCCCGCAATACTGGCAGATGATCACGGCTTTGAAGTTGGCATCAACCGCCGCCGCTTGCTGGCCGGGCAGGATTGTGCCGAACGGATACACCCGGTACGTGCGGGCGCGGCTTTGGTGTAGGTGTTGCTCACGCTCATTCAAGGAGCGCTCGTAATCGCCTATCCTATTGAGCGGCCAGCCCTCAGGCGCTATCAGGTCAATGATCTTAGGCTCATTGGGTTTTCCTTCCCACACGCCAAGTTCACCTGTAAATTTTCGTCCCAAATCAGCAAATATACGGGATGGAGAACTATATTGTTCAAGCAAATCAAAATCGCCAGCACTCATTTTGTTTTCTCCTTCTGCAATTGTACTCCCGATTGCTTGAGATATTCCAGCAGGTCGGCAGGCAGGCCGTCAGTGTTCAGCCCAGCCACGCCGTAACGGTCTAGTTCTTCCTGCTTAGGGCCGCCCGCTCTACATGCGCGCCAAGCCAGCGCAAGCGCCATTACAGTATCATCATGCCCTTCCCCTTCTGCCGCCAGTCGCCAAAGCCCGGTTGAAGTTTGAGACGAAACAAAGGTATTGAGTTCATGGCGCAAGACAGGCCAATCCTGTAATTTCAATCCGTCCGTATGCAAGCCCTCATAGAGTTCGGACATAATCTCAGACTTGTTACGGTTATCCGTCTTGAACGGGAGAATAGACAACCCCTCCCGTTGCAGTTCTTCGATGTTCGGGCCGCCGATGCTATTCCATTCCGGGATGAGCAATTTACAATGCCACTTCCGATAAAGAGCAATGACGCGTCGGCGCTGTTCCGACCACTCTAATTTATTGATGTGGAGCATATCCACTTGTTGCCGCGTGGTCTTGTCAATTACGGGCATGGCTGTAAAGTCATTTGTCTGCCCGAAATCCAGTCCTGCATAGTATTCGTGATCTCGATTGTATTCTGCGTCCATTGGAGCGGTGAAGAACGGAGATGTGTCTCCAAAATAACTATTACCGCTGGTCAGGAAGCAACCCACGGGGTCTTCGGGGTATTCTTGCTTGAAAAAGTCGCGCAGTTCCTTTATTTTCTCGCGCCGCCATTTGATTTGTCCCGCTTTCAATTCATGGCGGGCAATGAGTTCTTTTTCTTCATCGGTGTATTCCAGCCGTTCACCCTTTTCAAGACCGATAGTGTATTTAGCATCCCACCACCACGGGTAAAAATGCAACTTCCAAACCCCCGCGCCACGCAAGGCCTCCATGCACAGGTCATAAAAATAGCCCTGCGCACCATTGGGCGTACTCTCAAGGATTACGTCAGGGTTGCCGCCCTGCATTGCACCACTCACAATTCGTTGCGCATCCTTCCAAAACGCCACTTCTGAGCCGTGAAAATCCGTGTACGTTGCGCCGCGGCCTGTTTCGAGATTACCCGCTGTTGCGATGGTTGCTGACGAGTCAAACTCCGGATAGGTGGCGAGGCTGGCATTGGCGTATTTGCGCGCCGGTTGAATGTCATTGAATTTGCAATGCTCCCAAAAGCGATCAGCCATCAGCCGCATCTTGGTTGTAGTATCCCCATCGTGCGCGAGCGTAATTGACGCCCGGCTTCCTGTTACCTGCCGCCTGAACATCTCTCCCTGTACATACGTGGATATGCCGACCTGCCTGGCTTTGAGTACCAAGTCCCGGCCCGTGCGGTTGGCATGGAAATGCTTTTGTACTCTATTCCAGTGCAACGGAATAAGAGCCTGTTCTTTATCAAGAATTTTCAGAAAGTAGTAGGCGAATAATGGCGGGGAATTGACTATCTCATTTGGACTTAGCATTTTTCGCATCAGGAGCCTCAGTAATAGCAACGAATTGGCCCCATGTGATCTTCTCGCCCTTGCTGGTCAAATCAAGCGCGGATTTCAACGCATAATCTTCAGGCCAGCGTCGCTCTAACATCCATGCCGAAGCACGCCAATCTCGTTTGCCTGCTTGATTCACACGTTTCAAATGTAGCCGCTTGGCCTCTGCGTTTGCCTTCAAAACCGCCTCAGAAAACTCAGGGTGGTTCTTACGCCATTCGTTGAATGTTTCATAGGATATTCCGCCCGCATCTGCCGCGCCCGCATACGTCATACAATCCAGTATGGCATCTATGATGACTTTCACAGTTTCGGGGTCATATTTACTCGGTCTCGCCATCTTCTTCATCCGCGATAGCAATTATTTTGAGGGGTATCATCTGCCGCTTGCATTCCATGAGCATTGCCGCTTTGTCTATTGCGGTTTCGGGTAAATCCAATGTAATACGTATGCCGCCGTCAACGAGGGTCTTTACACCCTCGACGGTGGCTTGGAATTTTATCGCATTTTTCGACAGAGATTTAGCCATGATTGTTTTGCTCAATGCCTATACGACGTTATAGCCACACGGCAAGGCAGTTGGCAATCCCCTGCTCACCAACTATTCTGGCGGAATCACTCCCTCCGTCTCCAATCTCCAGCTCGTCAGAAAATCTCTTTGTCCGGGCTTATCCGCGAGTAACAAACAAATCCATCCTCTGTCGGTTCTTCCCCACACTGAAGCGCCAATTGGCCGATATTGCAATAATGTGACATCTTCGCCTGCTATGTAATCACCGATGTCTTCTCCATCCATTCCAGGCGTCTTGCGGATATTGAGTTTTCCCGCTTCAATCTTGACCTTCGCTGGCAACTCGGCAAATGGCTCGATCTCGCTCAAGGCTAGCCACAACTCTCCCGTTCCATTATTGCTGTGCCGCGCCATCAGCGGGATAAAGCAATCCACATCGTTTTGCACATTGATAAAGCGGCCTTGTAAATTCAAAGCAATCGCCTTGAAGAATAAATCCGGCCGCGTATGCCAGTTTACCCGCGCTGGATCAAAATCAAATTTCTCATCATTCATGAAACAACGCAGTTTCGCGCATCCATTCTGTTCTTTCTCCCAACTCACGAAGTTATGCTGACAGGTGATGGATTCTGCATGGGGAATTTCGCCGGGATTCCACGGCGTGTTGATCCACATCGCGCCCACAGTTTCCAGCGCATAATGTGCTCCCCTCTCGTTGTTGATCTTGCGGATATACTCTGCCGCCGCAGGCAGGACCGGTATCGCACCGCCCTTGCTTCCACTTGGTCGTGGGCTATCCTGAATTTGCACCACCGCGGGCGTATATTTCCCATTGAGCGTCAAGCCGTTTTTGATGATTTGCGTCTTCAAAATCCCATATTTGACAGTATCTGCGTTGGGTATAGGCTCTGGCTCTGGCGTTGGTGTTGGTTCTGGGGTTGGTGCGAGAAAGTGCATGGAGTCCACTGCTACATAATCCACCTGTTGATCGAGATGGAATATGCCCTCGAACGACACACTCTCGGTCGTGTCATTATCTGCATGATGCAATTCAAGCACATGCGAAGGAAGGGGCGTGGATTCTGGCGCGGGTGGCTCGACTACATCCAATCCCAACCACTTTCGCATATCGCTCACTGGACCGTTGAAAACATCCAGATCGGCCGCGGAATACAGACTCTTGTCGCCTGCATCTGTATATTGATACAGTTTCCAATCACCGCGCATGTTCTTCGGCAGGGCTGGATTATTATCTGGGGAACGCAGTGACTTCAACCATGGCCATTGCGAAACCCACAGGTCGAATTCAAGATACCATTTGTCCTGCGGATAATATTTGCCCATGATCGGCAAGATGAAATTCACATAGATGTCGGGGTTGGCATAATAAAGCACTTTCTTTACTCCCGCAGGTTTATTTTCCTGCCAATAATGCAGGATGCGGCTGGAATCAGCCAGCATCGTCTTGTCAACGGTGTTGCCAATCTTCTCGATGTCCAACACCATGAACTGGCAATCGCTCGGAGTATGTGCCAGAACTTCCTCCGCTTGTTTCAGCCAACTATCCCATGAAACTTGATAAGTATAATGTCCCCGAATGCCGCATGGGGCCGCCAACTTTTCCCACAAAACAGGGAATTCATTCCAGTATCCTCCCTGATAAATTTGTGGGATGACGAAATCTATCTGTCCCTGTAAATCCGAAAGATTAGGGACGATTAGTTTGTTGTTTCCATCCCGCTTATATTCATATACATAAGTGTCGAATCCATGTGCTCTGGAAGTAATAGTTTGCATGTTTCTCTCCTGAGGCGGCATTATAACATTTATTTACTGGTTTTTCTTGGGTTTGAAAAAGACGCTCACGGACCTGCCGCTGTAATTTCACATCTGCTGAACTTTCCACCCTTTATTTTTGACCATCTTCCGCAACCTGCTCAATGCGGTGTCTTTGCAAATTCCTTCTTTAGCGGCATATTCGACCGCCGTAATACCAAATCGTTTTGGGCGATCAGGGGTCGCCTCGAACTCCCCCTCTAATTCCTTATAGAGTTCCTCATCATATAGATTGAGCGTCTTGTCAATCGTGTTCATAGGTACACCACGTCTTGAGGCTTGGTCTTATATCTCAGGAAATCCACTTGCTTTGTGGCCGGGTCAATGATGATCAAGCCGATTTCAGGCGGCTTTGACCCGTGCCCCAGCCTGTGAATGTATGCAGTTTCAAGGGACCATGACGGGGCAATGATTGAGCGCACGTGGTAATTGATACTGCTGTCTGCCACCCGGTGAACGTGGCCGCGCACGGCAAAATCAGGCAGGCGCTCCCCCGCCTCTGCATACTCGAACGTCAACCGGGCTGACAGGGCGTTGGCCGCATTGCGCTC
>Ga0070741_10011976_pt1 | contig 15831 bp, 16 predicted proteins | sample Coa_R1_4_FD_66440 | JGI IMG/M metagenome (GOLD analysis project Ga0070741, IMG submission 66440) | Surface soil microbial communities from Centralia Pennsylvania, which are recovering from an underground coalmine fire - Coalmine... | ecosystem: Environmental > Terrestrial > Soil > Unclassified ...
CGCCGATTGGATCCTCGAGATCGGTCCGGAGGCAGGCGCCGCCGGTGGACGGATCGTCGCGGAAGGGTCGCCGGAAGCAATCGCCGCGGCCGACACCGCCACCTCGCCGTTTCTGCGCGAGGCACTAACGGAAGGTTCACGGTTCAATGTTCAAGGTTCAACGTTGATGGCCGCGGAGTCGTCACCACTCGTTTACGAAGCCACTCCGCATTCCGCACCCCGCACTCCGCAATTGGAAATCATCGGTGCGCGAGAGAACAACCTGCAAAACATCTCCCTCACCATTCCTCACCGCCGGCTCAATGTCATCACCGGCGTCTCCGGCTCGGGCAAGTCCACCCTCGCCTTCGACATCGTTTTCGCCGAGGGCCAGCGCCGCTTCATGGAATCGATGTCGCCTTACGCGCGGCAATTCGTCGAGCAGCTCCCCCGCCCGGCCGTCGACCGCCTCACCGGGATTCCACCCACCGTGGCGATCGAGCAGCGCGTCACCCGCGGCTCGCGCAAATCCACCGTCGCCACCATCACCGAAGTCGCGCAATATCTGCGCCTGCTTTACGCCCGGATCGGCATCCAGCACCATCCCGACACCGATCGGCCGGTCCAGCCGCTCTCACCCGGTCAGTTGAAAAAACTGCTCGCCCGCGTCCTTACCTCGCCGAAGGCGAAACGCGCAAGGCATCTTTACCTTTGCGCGCCGCTGATCCGCGGTCGCAAGGGCCATCATCAGCCCATCGCCACCTGGATTGGAAAACAGGGCTTCGAACTCATGCGCGCCGACGGACAGCTGCGCCAGGTCGATGCCTTTGAAAAGCTCGATCGCTACCGGGAGCACGACATCGAGGTGGTGGTGGCGGACCTGAAGGGCTCAATGTTCCGGGTTCAAGGCGCAAAGCCGGCGGACGCGACCGTAAACCCCGAATCTAAAACCTTGCACACGCCGGCGGCGGCGCTGGAGCGCGCGCTGGCGCTCGGTCACGGCTCATGCTTTCTCCTCCTCCCGTCCGGCGAGATCCTCTCCTGGTTCTCCACCACCCGCACCGACGCCGCCACCGGCGAATCTTTCCCCGAACTCGATCCGAAACATTTTTCCTTCAACTCTCCCAAGGGGTGGTGCCCGGCCTGCCGCGGACACGGGCGGATTTTTCCCTGGATGCTCGAACCGGAAGACGAAGAGTCCGAGGATCCGCTCGAACGCCTGCGGGCTTTCGGTGTCGAATCGGTCGACGACGTTTCCGATGAAGGGCAGCCCTGCCCGGAATGCCGCGGCGAACGCCTCAATCGCGTCGCCCGCGCCGTCAAGCTGCACTTTCAAAAAAAATCTCCGCCGCTATCGCTGCCGGCACTCCTGCGCGCGACTCCGTGCGGGCTCCAGGCCCATCTGCGCGCGCTCGATCTTGACGCTCGCGGCCGCCTCGTGACGCAGGACATCGTGCCCCAGATCGAGGAGCGCCTGCGCTTTCTCGATCACGTCGGTCTCGGCTATCTCTCGCTCGACCGGCCGACCGCCACGCTTTCCGGCGGCGAAGCCCAGCGCATCCGCCTGGCCGCCCAGCTCGGGACCAATCTCGCCGGTGTGCTCTACGTCCTCGATGAGCCGAGCATCGGCCTGCATGCACGCGACAATGACCGCCTGATCGAAACCCTCGGGTCGCTCCGCGACAAGGGCAACACCCTGCTCGTCGTCGAGCATGACGATGAACTCATGCTCCGGGCCGACCGGGTGATCGACCTCGGCCCCGGCGCCGGTGTCCACGGCGGACGGGTTCTGGCCAACGACACGCCGGCCGAGGTCCAAAAAATTCCGTCTTCGCTGACCGGCCTTTATCTCGCCCGCGGCTTGCCGCATCCGTCGCGCGGCGAATACCGGCCGATCGAAAATCCCGCTTCAAAAAACCAAAATTCAAACTGGCTGACGCTCTCCGGCGCCCGCTTCCGCAACCTGAAGGGCTTCGATCTTTGCCTGCCTCCCGGTCGGCTGATCATGGTCGCCGGATCGAGCGGCGCGGGCAAATCCACCCTTTTCCGCGACCTGCTCCATCCCGCCGTCGCCCAGGCGATCAAGACCAAAAAAGCGCGCCTCACCGGCCGGGAGTTCGCCAAAGCAACCGGTTGGTCCGACGAGACGGTGGTTTCCGGCCGACCGGAGCAACCGCCCTTCACCGAGCTCCGCGGCGCAAACGGCTTCCGTTCCGTCATCGAGGTCGACCAGTCGCCCATCGGCAAGACCCCGCGCTCCACCCCCGCGACCTATCTCGGCATCTTTGACCTGATTCGGAAGTTTTTCGCCTCGCTGCCCGAAGCCAAAATGCGCGGCTACACCGCCTCGCGCTTTTCCTTCAACACGACCGGCGGCCGCTGCGAATCATGCCAGGGCGCCGGACGGATCAAACTGGAAATGGCCTTCATGCCGGACACGTTTCTGCCCTGCGATGCCTGCGGCGGCCTACGCTACGGCTCCGAACTGGCGGACATTGCCTGGAAGGGCAAAACCATCGGCCAGGTGCTGCAGCTCACGTTTGAAGAGGCGGCCCAGTTTTTCGATTTTCATGCCCAGCTCGGCGAAGTCTGCCGCTTGATGGTGGAGTGCGGCCTGGGCTACCTCACCCTCGGCCAAAGTTCGCCCACCCTGAGCGGAGGCGAGGCCCAGCGCCTCAAGCTCGTGACCGAGCTGGCCCGTGGCCTGCAAAGTTTTATCGAGCGCAGCCGCGGCGTCCAGCCGCGCAATCTTTATTTGCTCGAGGAGCCGACCATCGGCCTGCACTTGAGCGATTGCGAAAAACTCATTCGCGTCCTCCACTCCCTCGTTGACCAGGGCCACACCGTCGTGGTCATCGAGCATCACCTCGATTTGCTTGCCGAGGCGGACTGGATCGTCGAACTCGGACCGGGCGGTGGTCCGGACGGCGGCGAATTGCTCTACCAGGGGCCGCTCGCCGGGCTGCTCAAGGTCAAACGAAGCCCGACCGCGCCCTATCTTCGCGCCCGGTTGGAAAAATCAAAGCCGGCGGCCACGCCTCAGCCTGCCGCCGCCGCCACCGCCTGATCGTGCACCGCGATCGCCTCCTGCACGATTTGCACCAGCTCGGACACCGCCACCGGCTTGACCAAATAGCGGAATAGCGCCGCCTCGTTCACGCTGCGGAGGAGCATTTCCGGCTTCATATAGCCGGTCACGAGAATGCGCTGCATATGCGGATACTCCTCCCGCGCCCTAACCAGGAAGCCCATCCCGTTGCCACCCGGCATGATGTGATCCGCGACCACAACCTTAAATGGCTGGCGGTGAAGGAGAAACTCCGCGTCGCGCGCGGAAGTAGCTGTGGTGACGTCAAAATACGGCTCGAGCGCGGCGGCATACACGCCCAGCAACGCCACCTCGTCGTCCACAATGAGCACGGGCGGCTTGGCCGATTTTTCGGACGCGTTCTTTGCTGCCATGACTTCAGCCTGTAAACTCGCGGGGCCAAGGCAAACCGAAAGCCGCAGGCCTGTAAGTGATCTGCAATTCAATTTTCTTTGTCATTTTTGGAGGTGCAAATCCGACCGATTTAAGTTCTTATAAAAACATGGACTCGCCCGACCTGCAGGCCGCTCTGCGCACCGGCTCGTTTGCCGACGTCCCGCGCGCCGCCCTGACGCGCGACACTCTACTGGCCGCCAATCCCGCCGGCAATACCCTTCTTCACGCCATCGCTCGTGCCGGCTTTCTGCCCGAGCTTCCGCCGGAAATTCTCACCGCTGATAACCTTACGGTAAAAAACGACGCTGGCTACACCCCGCTCCACCATGCCGCCCTCGGCGGTCATCTCGACCAGATTCCGCCCGCGCTGCTCACCGCCCGCCTCCTCCTCACCCGCAGCAAGGTCGGCTACACCGTCCTCCACGTCGCCGCCGCCCATGGCTGCCTCGCCCAGATTCCGCCCGGCATCCTCACCGCCGAAATTGCCCGCCTTAAGACCGATCTTGGCAACACCCTCCTCCATGAGGCGGCCGAATCCGGCACCATCGCGAAATTTCCCACCGACCTGATCACCGACGAACTTCTTGCCGACAAGAACCTCAGCGGCGAAACCGTCTTCCACGTCGCCGCCCTCAATGGCCACCTCGGCCAGTTCCCGCCCGCCATGGTCACCGCGGAGCGCCTCCTCGACCAGACCGTCGCCGGCGACACCGTCCTGCACGCCGCCGCCCTCGGCGGACACATCGAGCAGATTCCCGCCGATTTTCTCACCCGCGAGAACCTCATCCTCGTCAGCAAGTCCAGCTATACCGTCATCCACGCCGCCGCCGAGACCGGCCAGCTTTATAAAATCCCCCGCGATCGTCTCACCACTGCCCTGCTTCTTACCCGCAATGATCACGGCGACACGCCGCTGCACGCCGCCGCCTACGAGGGCCATCTCGACCAGGTTCCGGCCCATGTGCTGACCACGGAGAACCTCAATGTCCGCAACTACGACGGCATCACCCCCCTCCGCACCGCCATCGAGCGCGGCTTCATCGACCAAATTCCCGAGATCGTCCGCCCGCAGCCGCCCAGTCCGCTGAAAAAATTTTTCCGCAAGCTCGGCAACACCCGCCTCTGAGCCGCCTGGGCCGGATTTCGTTCCGGCATGGCTCCGGTGTTTTCGATTTAAATCGACGCCCGAGGGGTCGCTTTCGTTCTTCGAGGTTTGTAATATAATACGTTACAAATTTGCGGCGTTTTTTCCTCGGTATTTTGTAACGTATTATATTACGAACCTGCCAGCCGGCCGGTCGGCGAAAATCAATGCTCTCACCGCGACCGCGAATTGAAGGGGAATTGAGCATCATCCGTAAAAGGGACGGTAGTAAAAAAATTTTCCCACGGTCGTCCATGTAATCCGCGCTAAAAAAATCTCTACTGCGTTCCGCCGCGCCGCATTTTCCGCTTTCCCTTGCGCGCCGCCCTGCTTCACTCGACTTTCGCCTTTTTTCATGAACACATCCATCGCAGCTCTCAACGCCCGCGAGATCCTCGATTCGCGCGGCAATCCCACCATCGAGGTCGACGTGCACCTCGCCTGCGGCGCCCTCGGCCGCGCCGCCGTGCCCTCCGGCGCCTCCACCGGCGAGCACGAGGCCCTTGAGCTTCGCGACGGGGACAAGAAACGCTATCTGGGCAAGGGCGTGCAGAAGGCCGTGGCCAACGTGAAATCGAAGATCGCGCCCGTCCTCATCGGCTCCGACGCCCTCGACCAGGTCGGCATCGACCACGCCATGCTCAAGCTCGACGGCACGCCGACCAAGTCGAAACTCGGCGCCAACGCCATCCTCGGCGTCTCCCTCGCCACCGCCAAGGCCGCCGCCGCCGCCCTCGGCCAGCCGCTCTACAAATATCTCGGCGGACCCAACGCCAAGGTCCTGCCCGTGCCGATGATGAACATCATGAACGGCGGCGCCCACTCCGACGCCCCGATCGATTTCCAGGAATTCATGATCATGCCCGTCGGCGCCAAGTCCTTCGCCGACGCCCTCCGCATGGGCGCCGAGACCTTCCACGCGCTCAAGAAAGTTCTTAAGGAAAAGGGCCTCAGCACCGCCGTCGGCGACGAGGGCGGCTTCGCCCCAAAACTCGACTCGACCACCGCCGCGCTCGACGCCATCGCCCTCGCGATCAAGAATGCCGGCTACAAGCTCGGCTCCGACATCGCCCTCGCCCTCGACGTCGCCGCCTCCGAGTTCTACGTCGCCGAAAAGAAGCGCTATGTCTTCAAGAAATCCGACGGCCGCGTCCTCACCGGCGACCAGATGGTCGCTTTCTACAAGGACCTGGTGAAGAAATATCCCATCATCTCGATCGAGGATGGCTGCGCCGAAAACGACTGGGACACCTGGAAAAAGCTCACCGACGCGCTCGGCGACAAAGTCCAGCTCGTCGGCGACGACCTCTTCGTCACCAACACCGAGTTCCTCAAGCGAGGCATCGATACCGGCACGGCCAACTCGATTCTGGTCAAGGTCAACCAGATCGGTTCGCTCACCGAGACCCTCGACGCCGTCGAGATGGCCAAGGAGGCGGGTTACACCGCCGTCATTTCGCATCGCTCCGGCGAAACCGAGGACGTGACCATCGCCGACATCGCCGTCGCGACCAACGCCGGCCAGATCAAGACCGGTTCGCTCTGCCGCACCGACCGCGTGGCGAAGTATAATCAGCTCCTCCGCATCGAGGAGGAACTCGGTAAGAGCGCGATCTACGGCGGAAAACTGTAAGCGTTTTAAAATCCGGCGCGACTCCGCTCGCGCTGCTTCAAGGCCGGGCCGCACGCCCGGCCTTTTTCATGCCCGCCGGAAACAATTGCCCAATCAGCCCTGCCTGCTATTTCTACGATTTCACCGGCTATTTTAAGGCGTCGAAAGAGTTTATGCTAAAGGACAGAAAGGAAGATCGAGATCGTGGGAGAATATCTTTTACCTCTCACGAAAGTTCAGTGAAGACCCCGCGTTTAAGACGCCGGATGACCTCAAATCGTTTTTCGAAGATGAGAAGCATCTACCAGATTGAAAAAGAGACGAACCAGTCGCCAGCAACGTGGATCCACGTGATGGAACATCGACGTCGAGACTACCTTAATCGACACCGGAACCGAACAAACTTACGGAAAGTGGCACCATGAAAAAGGGCTATTGGGTGGTGGCGTACCGATCGATTTCGGATGAATCGGCCTTGAAGGCTTATGCGGCATTGGCCGCGCCGGCGGTTCAATCCTTCGGCGGACGCTATCTGGTCAGAACCAGCGACCGGATTCAGGCTCATGATGCCGGATTTAACATGCGAACGATCGTGGTCGAATTCGACAGCTATGAGATCGCACTGAAGGCTCACGTCAGCGACGCCTACCAAAAGGCGTTGCAGGTCCTCGGCGCCGGCGCGGAACGCGACTTCCGCATCGTTGAAGGGGTGTAGATCAAAGGCGGGGGTGATGGCGGTATTCTCAACCCGCTTGTCACGATCAAATGAAAGAGCCCAACCCCGGCAGGCCGAACGCGGACCGCCCGGAGCCTTGAGCTTGTCGAAACGGCTCAGGGCTTAAGCCACGCTTGTTTTTGCGTGGGTCAGCTTTGACGTTTGGCACAAAAAATCGTTGGATGATTTTCCCACAGAATGAAGACGTTCATCATTGTGCCGTTATTTTTCATCCTCTCGCCCGCCCAGGGAGCCCCGGCGTTGCTGACTTTGTCCCATTTCGAAGGGTCTATTTACATCGCCGAGGACTCGTATTACTCGAAAGAAAACTCGGTGGTATATGTCGGACCAGAACAGGTGACCGTCATTGGTGCGACGTGGACTCCTGAGACGGCCAGACTTCTTGCCGAAGAAATCAGAAAGGTCACAGACAAGCCGATTCGCGAAGTCATCAATACCAATTACCATCCAGACCGTGCCGGAGGAAACGCCTACTGGAAAAGCATCGGCTGTTCGATTGTCTCCACGCAGCTGACTCACGACCTTCTCAAGCGTGATTGGGCCAGCATGGTGGAGTGGACTCGCCGCAGTATTCCAAGTTACCCGCGCGTGGAACCAGTCCTTCCGACCCTGATTTTCCCAGGTGACTTTGAGCTGCAAGACGGCCGGATCAAAGCGTTTTTTCTTGGCCCCTCGCATACACCGGACGGCATCTTCGTCTACTTCCCTGTTGAAAAGGTATTGTACGGTGGCTGCATCCTCAAAGAGCAGCTTGGCAATCTAACCTTCGCCAATCTGGAAGAGTATCCATTAACGCTCCAAAAACTAAAACGTCGGAACCTCGACATAAAAACAATCGTTGCCGGCCATGGGTCGGCACGGCATGGACCAGAATTGATCGATCGGTATTTGGAACTTCTGAAGAACAATTCGGATCGGGCGAACAAGCAGCCACCATCAACGGCAGGGGCTGCCGCACCTTCTGCTCGCGCCGGATACGTGCAACCATCTACGATAGCGTCTTCGTAAAATGACCATTGACGGCATCATTGCGCTTCCCAGCAATTACAGCGTGCCCGAGACGATAGACCGCCTGGCTTCGACCGTGACCGGCAAGTAAGCCACGACCATGGAAAAGTCGGCCCAAATTAGTCGCAACGGCCGGATTATCCGCGCGCTCCACCGAACCCGCACCGCCACGCTTTCCGTCGCCGCCGTGAATCTGCTGGCGGTTTTGGTCGGCATTGGCATGGCCCATTCCGGCAGTGCGCTCGCACTGCGTTACCGCGACAAAATTGTCGCCAAAGCCCTCCAGCAGGATCCTGCCGCTGTTTCCAACCGACAGGGCCACAAACTCGCCGCTGCCGGAAAGGATTTTTCACGAAACCTCCTGATCGGCGCCGTGCCCATGACCGTCACCGGACTGACGATCGTCTCGCCTTACGGATTCAGCGCCTTCCGTGGCTGGGTGGGCGGAATCGTTTCGGTGGACCACAACCACGAGAGCCGGTTTCGCACCTGGCGGAAGGCCGTTTACTTCATCGTCACGCTGATTCTGCAGCTGATTCCGTACTCGCTGGCCGGAGGCGCCGGCGTGCAGCTGGGATGGTCCTATTTTCGTCCCGGTGATTATCGCGGCGGAGAAAAAATCGGCGGATATCCAAAGGAAGCGCTCCGGGATGTCGTTCGCGTTTACGCCCTGATCATTCCTCTGTTCCTGATCGCCTCACTTTGGGAGTTCCTTTGTCCCTGGAATTGAATAGGGAAAAGCCATGAAAAAACCAAGTCTACTGGCGGTGATGGCCTGCCTCGCCGCGCTGCCGGCCATCGCACAGTCTGACATAAAGCCGCTCGATGCCGTTGTCGGGCACGTGTTCATGAAATTGTCCGAGAATTACCTGGTCTCGGGCAAGACCCTCGACGTTCCCACGCTGTGGATAAACGCCGAGCTGGGGCAGGTAAATGAGCCGGTTGCGAAAAATGTCCCGGCCTTTCGCACCAAGACCGAGTTGGTGCCGACCGATTCCGGCCTGGTCATCCGCTTTTACGGTCCGCAGGAGGAAGGCATGACGCAAAAGGTCTGGCGTTCATTTCACGACAAGGACGCGCGCCAGTTCGAGACCACCGCCGCACTTTCGGACAAGCAATTCGTGGGCATCACAGGAAGTTACGGAAAAGATTTTGATCCGGAGGTCATCGACAAGTTGTTCTTCCCGCCGGCCAAGAAGCCCGAGTAAGGCCGGACCGCAGATCTGTTAATCCGATGCCGTCGCAAGCGATACCGCCGATTATCTCGCCGCCTCCGTTGCCGAAAAGTTCCCGCTCCTGGTGGCAGCGCAATGGCAAATGGGCCATTCCCGCCGTCTGCATCGGCGCCGTGGTTTTTTTCGCCGGCTTCATGGCGTTGATCGTATCCGCGGTCTTCGGCTTTATGAAATCGTCCGATGCCTACAAGCAGGCTTTGGCTCGGGCCTCGGCCAATCCTGCGGTAGTCCGCGCGCTGGGCTCGCCGGTCGAAGCCGGGTTGTTTGTTTCCGGGAAAATTGAGGTTAACGGCCCAACCGGCCGGGCCGAGCTGGCCATTCCTCTCGCCGGCCCCAAAGGCAAAGCCATGCTTTATGTCGCGGCGGAGAAATCCGCCGGTGAATGGCGGTATTCGACGCTTTTTGTCCGGCTGCACGCCACCGGTGAGAAAATTGACCTTCTCGATAAGCCGGTTCCGCAGCCGGCACCCGCCGGCGGCTCATCCTATTTTTGATCCGCGGCCATGAATGATGATACGCTGAAAATCATCGGCCTCGCAGGCATCGTTGCCTGTCTGCTTGCCGGCGGCCTGGCAATTTTCCGCCAGTTGAAGCCGGCAATCGTGATCAACAGTCTGATCGCATCTGCCCTGCTTCTCCTCTGCGTTCCCTACCTCATCGCCTGGGCGCACAACCCCGCGGCCTTTGTCCAACATTACGGCGTCGGCGCGACCCAGCAACTTCGGTATCTCGGCATCGAAACCGGCCTGGCGTTGATCGCCATCGCTGCCGGCGGGATGGCTTGGAAGCGCTGGCCTCCGCTTTTCTGGCCGGCCTGGATCGCCAACCTTCCCGCCATCGCCCTCGTCGCTTACTTCGCGTTCTGGTTCCACATTTTTTGAGCGCGGCGATCAACCTCCGGTTTTTTCGCCGTCGTCAAAAAATTCCTGCAATGCCTCGAGCAATTCGTCCTTCGGGCGGCTCTTGAGCAGAAAACCCGCCGCCCCGCGACGCTGGCATTCCATCACGGTTTCACGATCATGTTGCGAAGTCACGATGATGACTGTGGCATCCGGATCGGTTCCGGTGATCTGGCTCAGCGTGTCCAGGCCGGTTTGGCCCGGCATGTTGAGGTCGAGCAGGACAATATCGGTCGGCTCCTGCGCGTAAATCATCGCTCCGTCCGCGCCGTTCGCCGCCTCGCGGATGTCGCCTGCGCCGGCCGCTTCCAACAGGGTCCGGAGAAACAGACGCACATGCGCCTCGTCATCGATGATGAGCGCAGACGGAGACTGGACCATGGACCGGTTTTTAAACCAAGTACGGCCTTACTTCAAGCCGCGAACCGGGCAAGGCCTCTCACCTTTTTTGGCGTAAAACGCCGCGGCTCACGCGCCGTCATTCCGCCTGCAGAATATAGCCGCGCAGGTATTCGCTCTCCGGCATGGTCACGAGCACGGGATGGTCGGGCGGCTGGTGACAGAATTCGAGCACGCGCACCTTGCGCTTCGCATCCGCCGCCGCCGCCGAAAGTACGTCGCGCAGGTCGGCGTCCTGCATGTGATGCGAGCAACTGTAGGTGGCGAGCACGCCGCCGGGCGCAAGGCGCTGCAGCGCGCGGAGATTGATTTCCTTGTAACCGCGCAGCGCGCCGGCCATCGCGCCCTTTGATTTCGCGAACGGCGGCGGATCGAGGATGATCAGGTCCCACGACGGCTCGGTCCCGCGCGCCGGATCGTTGAACCAGTCGAAGACGTTGGTCGCGGCGAATTCCGCACGCAGGCCGTTGCGCTCGGCATTGCGCCGCGCCGCCGCGATCGCGTCCTCCGCGCTGTCGAGCCCGAGCACCTGGGTCGCGCCCGCCCGCGCCGCCTGCAGCGCGAACGGTCCCTGGTTGCAAAACGCGTCGAGCACCCGCTTGCCGGCGCTATACGCCGCCACCACCGTGTGCTGCCGGCGCTGGTCGAGATAAAAGCCCGTCTTCTGCCCGCTCTGCAAATCGAGCCAGTAGTCAATGCCGTCGATCCGCACCCAGCGCGGCTCCCATGGCCGGCCCGATCGCGTGCGCACCTCCAACGGCAGGCCCTCCAGCCGCCGGATCGTCGCATCGTTGCGAAAAATGATCTCCGCCGGCCGCAGCAGCTCCGCCAGCAAGTCGCCGAGCAGGGCTTCGCGTTTCGCCATCGCCAGCGTCTGGGTCTGCACCACCAACGCCTCGCCAAACTGGTCGACCACCACGCCGGGCAGATCGTCCGATTCGCTCCAGACAAGCCGTTGAAAAGCATTCGCCTGCCCCGGACCCGCCGAAGGCGCCCTTCGCGCCATTGCCCGCTCCAAGGCGCCGCGCAGCCAGGCCGCGTTCAGTTCAACCCGTTCGCGGCCCAGCCGGCGCCAGACGATTTGAGAGCGCGAGTTGTAAATCCCCGTGCCCAGCAGCCGCCCGCCGCGATCGCGGCATTCGACTACCTCCCCATCGTGCTCCGCCGGCAGGAGCGACTCGACTTCATTGGCGAACACCCATGGGTGGCCGTCCAATACTCGAGCTTTCGCGTTGGGTTTCAGCTTCAGTAACATGCTGCGCATCACACTGCGCAACATATTCCCTGAGAAGCCCAAAATCGTCCATATCTATCTCCTCGGTCTGAACCTGGTGACCTTGATGAAAGCCTTGCTCGTCTTCATAGCCTTCAGGCGCGCGCACGATGGCTACGATCAGGACGATCCAGGAGCTGGCAAGGATGACACCCATGAGTTCGACGAAGTAAAGCATGGGCATAATTTACGGCCCAACCGGCGGAAAATTTAGCGTTGGGTAAAAATAAAACTTCCGCCCGGAGCCTGTGCCGTGTTGACTGGGGAGTTTTCCGCATGTCGCCCGCCGCCGAAATCGCCCGCCGCCGCACTTTTGCCATCATTTCGCATCCGGATGCGGGCAAAACCACCCTAACTGAAAAGTTTTTGCTTTACGGCAACGCCGTCCACCTCGCCGGCGCGGTCAAGGACCGCAAAAACCAGCGCGCCACCCGCTCCGACTGGATGGAACTCGAGCGCCAGCGCGGCATCTCCGTCAGCTCCACCGTCCTCCAGTTCGATTACGCCGGCTGCGCCGTCAACCTCCTCGACACCCCCGGCCACAAGGATTTTTCCGAGGACACCTACCGCGTCCTCACCGCCGTCGACGCCGCGCTCATGGTCATCGACGCGGCCAAGGGCATCGAGGCCCAGACCCGCAAGCTCTTCGAGGTCTGCCGCCGCCGCGGTGTGCCCATCTTCACCTTCATGAACAAGTGCGACCGGCCGACGCGCAACCCGCTCGAGCTGCTCGACGAACTCGAGTCCGTCCTCGGCCTCCAGGCCTCGCCCGTGGTCTGGCCGCTCGGCAACGGCCCTACTTTCCGCGGCGTCTTCGACCGCCGCGCCCGCGCCGTCAATCTTTTCGAGCGCGTTCCCGGCGGCGCCTACCGCGCGCCGGTCAACGTCACCACCCTCGATGACCCGGCCGTGCGCGAAAAGCTCGACGAGACCGCCCATGCCGAGGCCACCGAGCAGCTCGCCATGCTCGACGGCGCCGGCCATCCGTTCGACCTCGCCGCCGTCCACGCCGGCAAACAGACGCCGGTTTATTTCGGCTCCGCCGTGAACAATTTCGGCGTGCAGCTTCTGCTCGACGGTTTCTTGCGCGATTCCGTTCCGCCCCAGCCGCGCCGCAATGCCACCGACGGGGCGGTCGTCCCGATTGAGGATAAGAAATTCTCCGGCTTCATCTTCAAGATCCAGGCGAACATGGATCCGAAGCACCGCGACCGCATTGCCTTCCTCCGCGTCTGCTCCGGTCATTTCACCCGCGACATGTCGGTCCTCCATCCGCGCAGCGGCCGCACCGTCCGCCTCTCCTCCTCGCACAAGCTTTTCGGGCAGGAGCGGGAAACGGTCGACGAGGCGTGGCCCGGCGACGTCGTTGGACTGGTCGGCTATGACGCCTTCGGCATCGGCGACACGCTGACCGAGGACCGCGGGATTCTTTTCAACGAGATCCCGCGCTTTCCGCCGGAGGTTTTTGTTTTTCTCTTCAATCCCAACCCGTCCGACGCGAAAAAATACCGCGCTGGACTCGAACAGCTGCTGCAGGAAGGCGTGGTGCAGTCGTTCACCGCGCGCAATGCGCCGCCCGGCGCCGCGCTCCTCGCCGCCGTCGGTCCGCTCCAGTTCGAGGTCGTGCAATACCGGCTGAAAAGCGAATACGGCGCCGACTCGCGCCTGGAAAATGCCCCATGGCAGATCATGAAATGGATCGAGCCGCATCCGTCGCTGCAAAATCCGTCGTCGCTCATCCTCGCTACCGGCGTCAGCCTCGGCGCCGATACCCACGAGCGGCCCGTGGTGTTTTTTCCCAACGACTGGACGCAGCGCTATTTTCTGGAAAAAAATTCCGAGCTGAAGCTGCACGACCTGCCGCCGCAGGAATAAGATGAAATCATGCCCTTTGACTCGGTCATTCGGACGCGCGGTTTTAGCGTTGAGTTTATTTTTGACCGGTTGTGTCTCGCATGAATCTCCGCCCGCGCCGCCACCGACCGAGCAAACGCAAAAAAATGGTGACGGAGCTGCACTCTTGGGTCTGCTTCTCCTCACCGTTGCGGCTCAAAACCAAGGCACAGATTCGCATGCACTTTTCGGCATAGCGGTTCCTCCGGCAGGTTTGGATGTGATCATTAAAATCGAAGATTTTCAACGGTCGTCGCACCGCTGGCCGAAAAAAGAGGAGGTTTTACTTCCGACAGAAGTAAAAGAACTCGTTCTCACGCCGGGTAATGAGGGATTGGATACTGTGCTCAAAAGCAACACGACCGTGCTTCTGCATTGCATGATCAAGACGGATGGGACCGTCGTCATTGCGCCACCGTTCGAACAATTGGCTGAGCCGTTAATGGAATCTTTAATCAAAAATTCTTCCACTCACGCCCCCTTCTTTGCTCCGCAGATCGTTCCCGCGAAAAAGTAGGAAGAGTTGGCCAAATTCAAATCTGGGCTTGACGCCTTTGTTTTAGCCTACTACCTTGTTTAATAAAGGTAGCTTTATTTCATGAGCGTCGACGAAAAATTTTCCTCCATCCGCAAGGGCATGCTGGAATTTCTGCTGCTCAAGATCATCGCCGCAGACAAGGTCTACGTCGCCGACATCCTGAAGCAGCTGAGCGGAACGGAATTCGCCACCCAGGAGGGCACGCTTTATCCGCTGCTGAGCAAGATGCGCCGCGAGGGACTCCTCGATTATGAATGGAAGGAGTCCGAGGCCGGCCCGCCGCGCAAATATTACATGCTCACGCCCAAGGGCCGCGCCCAGCTGCGCGAGACTTCCGATTACTGGCAGAAAATCAACGCCACGATCAAGGGCCTCGGCCCAAATTCCGCCTGAACTTCCCCACCCCGCATCAACATGAACAAGGTCATCACCATCAATCTCAACGGCAATGCCTACCAGCTCGAGGAGGCCGGATACGAGGCGTTGCGCGACTATCTCGACCATGCCGCCCGCCAGCTCGATGGCAATCCGGACAAGGGCGAAATCATGGCCGACATCGAACAGGCCATCGCCGACAAATGCCGCGCCGTGCTCGGCATGCATCGGACGGTGGTGTCGACGCCCGACATCAAGACCATCATTGCCGAGATGGGTCCGGTGGACGACGGTTCCGTTGGTGGAGCCGGGGAAAAGACCGGCGATTCCGCGGGCGCAGCCGGACCAAAACCGGCAGGCGATGCCGGCGCGACGGGGGGACCGCTGCCTAAACGCCTTTATCGCGTGACCGAAGGCAAGATGATCGGCGGCGTCTGCAACGGGATTGCAGCCTATCTCAACATCGACGTCACCATCGTCCGCCTGCTGTTTGTCCTGCTCGCGTTTCTCGGCGGCACCACCGTGCTGGTTTATCTTGTGCTAATGATCGTGGTGCCGGTGGCTGACACGGCTGCGGCGAAGGCCGCCGCTTTCGGCATTCCGGCCACGGCGCAGGAATTCATCCGGCGCGCCAAGGAGGGTTATTACGAAGGAATGAAGACTTGGGGCGACAAGCAGGCCCATCGCGAATGGAAGCGGAAATTCAAGCAGGAAATGCGAAGCTGGAAACGTGATTTCCACCAGCAGATGAGCGAAAACGCCCGGCAGTGGCGGGAAAACTGGCGCAACACCTGGAACCGGCCGCCGCATCCCCCCGCCAGCTATTTCGTCGTGCTGCCGTTCGTGGCCCTGCTTTGCACGCTGATCACGCTCCTCTGGCTCGTCGCGTTCGTTTCATTCCTCTTTACCGGCGCGATCTTCGGTCTCGTCCTGCCCGGCGTGCCATGGTGGGGCGTGCTGATCCTCCTCTTCGTGGCCTATCAGCTGGCGGTCTGGCCGCTTCGCGCCATCAAACATTCCTGCCGCTACGGCGCCCCTGGCTGGTATCCGTATTCCGTTTTTCACGGATTGTGGGACGGAATCATGGGGCTCGTCGTTCTAGCTTTTCTTGTCTGGCTGGTTGACCGCTTCGTCCCCGGCGCGCACGAAATGTTGTTGAACCTTCCCCATACGCTCCGCCATGCGGCCGACTCCCTTCAGCAATGGTGGTCGCAGAAATGAGCGGCGATGGTCCTGAGTCCGGACGCGATCATCCC
>Ga0070741_10011977_pt1 | contig 15830 bp, 15 predicted proteins | sample Coa_R1_4_FD_66440 | JGI IMG/M metagenome (GOLD analysis project Ga0070741, IMG submission 66440) | Surface soil microbial communities from Centralia Pennsylvania, which are recovering from an underground coalmine fire - Coalmine... | ecosystem: Environmental > Terrestrial > Soil > Unclassified ...
CTGTCCTGCAATCGGCGTCGCACGCTGGCGAAGGTCCGCCGCCTGCTCGCCGCGTGCGGCGGCGCGTGCCTCAGCGATCGCGTGCGCGCGGGCGAATTCGCCGGCGCGCCGGCTGGGCCGATCGTCGGATAGTCGGGAACCCACGATCGCCGCTTTGTGCATCAGAACTGGAAGTAGATGAACGGCGTGTAGTGAATCGGCGCGAACAGGAACATCGCCATCGCCGTCGCGTAGTACGCCGCCCAGCGCACGGGCCGCGGCACGTGATCCAGGTACAACGGGTTCGCGTGCTCGCGCTGGATCCATTCCACCGCGAGCAGCACGACGATCCAGATGCCCGTCTGCTTGTAGAGGAGCGCCGGCCGTGTGGTCGTCACGTCGACGGCGATCTTGTGGAGAATCGTCGCCGCCGCGCCGACCGACGGGGCGCGGAAGAACACCCACGCCAGACAGGTGATCGCGAACGTCGCCGCCATCTGCGTCGCCGATCGCCACGACGGCACGAACCCGGCGCCGCCGGGCACCTCGGCGACGAAGCGTCGCGATTCCGGCCATGCGAACGAGTAGATCAGATAGACGACGCCGTGGATGGCGCCCCAGACGATGAACGTCCAGTTGGCCCCGTGCCAGAAGCCGCTGACGAGGAACACGATCATCACGTTCAACGCCCAGCGCCGCGCCGGCACGCGGTTGCCGCCGAGCGGCAGATACACGTACTGGCGGAACCAACGCGTCAGCGAGATGTGCCAGCGGCCCCAGAACTCGGGCACGCTGCGCGAGAAGTACGGGTACGCGAAGTTGCGCATCAACTCGATCCCGAGCAGCCGCGCGATGCCGATCGCGATGTGCGTGTAGCCGGCGAAGTCGCCGTAAATCTGGATCGCGAAGCACAGCGTCGCGTACAGCAGCTGCCAGCCGGACGTCGTGTCGACGTGATCGTACGCCGCGGCCACGACCTGTCCGAGGTTGTCCGCGACGACCACCTTGATGAACAGGCCCCATAACACCTGGCGGAGCGCATCGGGAGCCGCCGCCGGATCGAACACCCGGCGCCGTGCGAACTGGCCGAGCAGATCCTTCGCGCGCACGATCGGCCCCGCGACCAGGTGCGGGAAGAACAGGATGAAGCAGAAATAGCGCACCGGATCGTGGACGGTGTCGAGCTCGCGGCGGTACACGTCGATCGTGTAGCTGAGCGCCTGGAACGTGTAGAAGCTGATGCCCATCGGCAGAACCACGCGCACGACGAAGGTCGACGGATGCAGCCCGAACGTGCCGCTGAAGCGCACGAACGAGTCGGCGAAGAAGTTGAAATACTTGAAGAACCCGAGAACGCCGAGATTCGTGACGAGCGACAGCGCCACCCAGGCCTTCCGCTGCGGCTCGCGCGCCTCCCGCTCCAGCGCGAGACCGACCCCGTAGTCGATCCCCGTCGTGATCAGCAGGAGCACCGCGAACCGCCAGTCCCACCAGCCGTAGAACACCAGGCCCGCCGCGACGATCAGCCGATTCTGGCCGCGCGTGTCGAACAGCCAGTACAGCGCGAAGACGACCACGTAGAACACGGCGAAGACGAGTGACGTGAAGACCACGGCTCAGGACCCGAGATCCGCCTGCCAGAAGTTCGTCCGCGGCGACGACAGCGCGCGCGCGACCGACGCGTCGGCGCCGGGCAGCGCCGCGCGGACGCGCTCGTCGCCGAGCATCGCCTCGACGACATGGAGGTGGAAGGTTTCCTCGGCGTGGATGCCGTCGCTCATCGCGCGGTCGTCCATCCCGAACCGCGTCACGTCCGACGCGTCGACCAGCGGAAATCGGTGGCGGCGGAACAACGCCGGGACGCGGCACTCGAAGTCGGCCCACAGGCGCGCGTGCCGCGCGTCCGACCGCAGCGCCGCCAGCACGGCAGACGAAAACGGCGGCAGGTATCCGACGACGAGCACGTGCCGCGACTCGAATGCGGTCAGCGCGGCGTCGAGGGCGGCGAGCCGCGCCTCAGACACGGCGTCAGCCGGCGGAAAGTTGGCGATGGCGCGCGTCACACGGTCGATGATCGGCGGCTCCTCCCGATCGACGAATCGCCAGGCGTCCGCGCTCGCCGGAACCGCCACGCGGACGACGTAGCTCCCGTCGTCGCGAAAACCGCCGCCGCGCTCGCGCGCCTCGATGCCGATCGCGTCGGAGGGGCGCCACGCGGACGCCGCCTCGAGCGCGATCGACCGCGGATGCCGCGCCAGCCAGCGGAGCGCGACGATGTGGTCGTCCACGCTCAGGCCGACGTCCTTCGCGATCTCGTCCGGCAGGCTGTAGACGGGCGCGACGCCGTCGTTCAGCCACCAGAGGTCGATGCCGAGAATCAGCACCGAGGGTCGCTCGCGCGGCAGCAGCACCTCTGCCAGATCGCGCACGTCGCGCGCGCTGTTCAGCAGGCCGCCGGCGTTGAAGAATGCGTTCGCGCGGTCGCCGAACATGCGCGCGCGGAACTTCATCGTCCTCGACGACCCCGCAACCAGCACCGACGGGCGCTTGGCGGTGATACCGCGGTACTTGTACGCGTAGAACACCTGATCGACCGCGCGAAGGTAGCGGGCGTCACGATGCGACGCCTGGTACGCCAGCACGCGACCGAGCGGCCACAGCTCGCCAGAGCCGAGCAGCACGGCTTCGCCGGCCAGCAGCAGCACCGCCGGCAGCACACAGAACCGCAACAGGTGGACGAGAAATCGTCGCAAGCCCGACTCAGGCGGCCGTCATCGTGGCCGCGACGAACCTTGCGACGGCGTCCTGCCACGACGGCATGTCGACGCCGGCCGACCGGAGCTTCGCGTTCGACAGCGCGCAGAACTGCGGGCGCGGCGCCCGCAGGACGACGTCTTTCATGGCCACCGGCGTGAACCGCGCCGCGATGCCCATCCGCCGCGCGAGTTCCTCCGCCAGCTCGTACCACGTGCACGATCCCGAGTTGACGCAGTGATACAGCCCGTCCGGCGCGTTCGTGTCGACGAGGAGCCGCGTCGCGCGGGCGGCGTCGAGCGCGTAGGTGGGCGACACCGTGCGGTCGACGAAGACGCGCGGCGCATCGCCGCGCCGCAGCACGTCGAGAATCGACGCGACGCTGCCGCGGGCGCGCGGACCGCCGGGCACGCCGCCGAACAGGCTTTCCACGCGCAGCACGTACGCGCGCGGCGCGTCGGTCGCGAACCATTCGCCCAGCAGCTTGGAGGTGGCGTAGACGCCGCGCGGGTTGGTGCGATCCTCTTCGACGTAGGGCTGCACCGACGTGCCGTCGAACACGAAATCGGTGCTGTAGTGCACGAGCGTGGCGTCGTGCCGCCGCGCCGCTCGCGCGAGCGCGCGGACGCCGAACGCGTTCGCGTCCAGCGCCTCGAGCGGATGGTCTTCGGCGCCGTCGACATCGGTCCACGCGGCGGCGTTGACGATCACCTGCGGATCGGCGCGGCGCATCGCCTCGTCGACCGCGGCGTCGCTGGCGATGTTCAGTTCGGCGTGCGAGAAACCGCTGACGTCGTGGCCGGCCGATCGAAACTCGTGAACCAGCGCGGCGCCGAGCTGCCCGCCCGCGCCGGCAACCGTCACCCGCACCTATGCCGCCTTCCGCATCTGCGCATCGTCGAGCACGCCTTCCCACCGCGCGACGACCACGGTGGCGATGCAGTTGCCGACGACGTTCATCGCGGTGCGCCCCATGTCCATGATCTGATCGATGCCGAGGAGGATCGCCGCGCCCTCGAGCGGCAGGCCGAACTGCGTCAGCGTGGCGGTGAGGACGACCAGCGCGGCGCGCGGCACGCCGGCCACCCCTTTGCTCGTCAGCATCAGCGTCAGCATCATGACGAGCTGGTCGCCGATCGACATGTGCACGCCGGCGAGCTGGGCAACGAACACGCTGGCCAGCGACAGGTACATCGTCGAGCCGGTCAGGTTGAAGCTGTACCCCGTGGGCAGCACGAACCCGACGATGTTCTTGGGAACGCCGAACTGCTCCATCGTCTCGAGCGACGCGGGCAGCGCCGCCTCGGAGCTGGCCGTGCTGAACGCGATCAGGAACGGCTCGCGCGCTGCCTTCGCGAACGCAATCACCGGCACGCGAATGAGGTACGCCGTGGCGACGACGACGATGCCGATCAGGATCGCGATGCCGATGTACATCAGCGCGACGAGCTTGCCGAGCGAGAAGAGGATGCCGAGGCCTTTTCCGCCGACGACCGAGGCGATCGCCGCGAAGACGCCGACCGGCGCAAACAGCATCACGTAGCCGGTGAACTTGAACATCACCTGCGCCAGCGACTCGAGCAGCCGCATCATCGGCTCGCCTTTGTGGCCGACGGCGGCGAGCGCGATGCCGAAGAAGGTCGAGAAGACGACGAGCTGCAGGATGTCGCCGCGCGCCATCGCGTCGACGACCGACGTCGGAAACAGGTGCAGGAAGATGTCCCACGCGTGCTGCTGGTTCTGCGCCATCGCGGCGAGCGCCTTGGTGTCGCCGCCAATCGGCATCGCCAGCCCTGCGCCCGGCTTGAACACGTTGACCAGGAAGAGGCCGAGGAAGAGCGCGATCGTCGTCGCCACCTCGAAGTAGACGATCGCCTTCAGGCCGATGCGCCCCATCGCCTTCATGTCGCCGGTGCCGGCGATGCCGACGACCAGCGTCGCGAACAGGAGCGGCGCGATGATCATCTTGATCATCCGCAGGAAGCCGTCGGCCAGCGGCTTGATGGCGACGCCGAACGACGGCCAGAGGTAGCCGACGACGATGCCCGCGACGAGGCCGATGAAGATCTGCGTCGTCACCGACGGCATCCGCGATCGCGGCTTCATGACACCACTCCCGTGCAGCGCGGTTTCGGCCGGGCGCCGACGAACTGCGCGATCGCGGTCACGACGGCCTCCTGCTGCGCCGGCGTCAGCTCGCCGTAGATCGGAATCGCGAGCGACTCGGCGGCGGCTCGCTCCGCGTGCGGGAACTGTCCGCGCCGGTATCCGAGATCGGCGAAGCACGGCTGCAGGTGGAACGGCACCGGATAATAAATCTCGTTGCCGATCCCGCCGGCGTCGAGGTGCGCCTTCAGGCCGTCGCGGTCGGCCGATCGGATGACGAACTGGTTGTAGATGTGCAGTCGGTCCTGCGGCTCGCGCGGCAGAACCACGGCGTCCGCGACGCCGCTGCTCGCAAAGAGCTCGCGGTAGCGCGCCGCGTTGCGACGCCGCGCCGCCGTCCACGCGGCGAGATGCGGCGCCTTGACGCGCAGGATCGCCGCCTGCATCGCGTCCATCCGGAAGTTTCCGCCGATCACGTGGTGGTAGTACTTCGGCTCCATGCCGTGCATGCGCAGCAGCCGCGCGCGCGCGGCGAGCGCATCGTCGTTCGTCGTGACGAGGCCGGCGTCGCCGAACGCGCCCAGGTTCTTGCTCGGAAAGAACGAGAAGCAGCCGAAGGCGCCGATGCCGCCCACCGGCTGCGAACGGTACGTCGCGCCGATCGCCTGCGCGGCGTCTTCGATCACCGGGATCCCCGCGCGCGCGGCGGCGCGGACGATGGGATCCATTTCCGCCGCCTGGCCGAACAGATGGACCGGCACGATCGCTTTCGTGCGCGGCGTGATCGCGGACGCAACGGCCTCGGGATCCGCGTTGAACGTCTCGGGATCGATGTCGACGAGCACCGGCGTGGCGCCGAGGCGTGCCACGCATCCGGCGGTCGCGAAGAAGGAGTACGTCGGCGTGATGACCTCGTCACCCGGCTCGACGCCGATCGCCATCAGCGCCAGCAGCACGGCGTCGGTGCCCGACGAGACGGCCACCGCGTGCCTGATGCCGAGCAGCCCCGCCAGCTCGCGCTCGAACGCGTCGACCTCCGGCCCCATGATGAAGCGCTGGCTGTCGGCCACGCGCGCGACGGCCGCGAGGATGTCGGCGCGCAGCGGATCGTTCTGGGCGTGGAGGTCGAGCAGGGGAACCTTCACGCGGTGTAGTGTAGCGCGAACGCTCGGGCCGGGCGGCCGGGACGCGCTGTCGCGCTATCGCCGCGACTTCATCGCGGCGCGCGTTTCGCGGTCGGCCTCGCGCCGCTTGATCGTCTCGCGCTTGTCGAAATCCTTCTTGCCCTTGGCGAGGCTGAGCGCCACCTTGACGCGCCCGTTCTTGTAATAGAGGCGCACGGGGACCAGCGTCATCCCCTTCTCCACCGTCTTGCCGATCAGCTTCCGGATTTCGTCGCGATGCAGCAGCAGCTTGCGGCGCCGCAGCGGCTCGTGGTCGGCGTACCCGCGGTGGCTGTACGGGCTGATGTTCACGTTGTAGAGGAACACCTCGCCGTCTTCGAGGCGCGCGAAGCTGTCGCGCAGGTTCACCCGTCCTTCGCGGATTGCCTTCACCTCGGTGCCGAGCAGCACGATGCCCGCCTCGAACGTCTCGAGCAGGTGGTAGTCGTGAAACGCCTTGCGGTTCTCCGCAATCGACGTCTGCGCTTTTTCGCGTTCCGTCTTTTCCATGTCGTGTCCGCCTTCAGGCGGACCTCGCCAGCCGCGCCGCGAGCAGCACGGCCGAGACCATGCTCTCCGGATCGGCGACGCCCTTGCCCGCGATGTCGAACGCCGTTCCGTGATCCACCGACGTGCGGACGATCGGCAGTCCGAGCGTCACGTTGACGGCACGGCCGAAGGCCACGAGCTTCACGGGGATCAACCCCTGATCGTGATAGCAGGCGATGACCGCGTCGAATTCGCCGCGGCGCGCGCGAACGAACACGGTATCGGCCGGGAACGGACCCGACACGTCGATTCCGCGCGCGCGACACGCCGCGATGGCGGGGGCGATCGCCACCTCCTCTTCATGGCCGAACAGCCCGTGCTCGCCCGCATGCGGATTGAGTCCGCAGACGGCGATGCGCGGCGCCGGCTTGTCGAACTTCGGGAGCTCGCGCGCGGCGAGCGCGATGGTGCGCGTCAGCGACTCCTGCGTCACCGCGCGCGGCACCTCGCTCAGCGGGATGTGGACCGTCGCGAGGACGACGCGCAGCTCGTCCGAGTGGAACATCATCGCGACATCCTGCGCGCCCGTGAGGTGCGCGAGCAGATCGGTGTGTCCCGCCCACGGGAGGCCGGCGAGACGAAACGCCTCCTTGTTGACCGGCGCGGTCGCGACGGCGTCGATGTCTCCGCGCAGCGCGTCGTCGACCGCGCGCACGATCGCGTCGTGGGCGGCGCGGCCGGCCGCGGCGCTCAGCTGGCCCGGCGCGAACGGGATTCCTTGCGGCGCTCCGTAGATGATCGGCTCGCACGCGTCGCGCACGCGCGGATCGGCCGCCGCCTTTGCCGCGATTTCCGGTCCGATGCCGGCGGGGTCGCCCGCGGTAATCGCGACGCGCGGCTCAGCCATGGCAGCGGCCGCATGCGCTCCCGCAGCCGCCGCTGCCGCAGCCCGTCGGGTTGTCGCACGCGCCCTCGCCGCCGCAGCCGCCGTGCTGGACGCCTTTGGCGTTCGGCAGCTCGTAGCGCAGGCAGCACTTGAGCCGTCCGCACAGACCCGACAGCTTCGACGGGTTCAGGCTCAGGTCCTGCTGCTTCGCCATCTTGATCGACACCGGCTCGAACGTGTTCAGGAAGGTCGTGCAGCACAGCGGGCGGCCGCAGGTGCCGTACCCGCCGATCATCTTCGCTTCGTCGCGGACGCCGATCTGGCGCATCTCGATGCGCGCGCGGAATTCGCTCGCGAGCTCGCGCACCAGCTCGCGGAAGTCGACGCGCGTGTCGGCGGTGAAGTAGAAGATCAGCTTCGAGCCGTCGAAGGCGTGCTCGACGCGCGTCAGCTTCATCGCGAGGCCGCGCTCGCGGACCTTCATGTTCGCGATCCGAAACGCCTCGCGTTCGCGCCGCTCGTGCCGCTGGCGCGCGATGACGTCCTCGCGCGTCGCGAGGCGCACGACCTGCGGCATCTCCTGCGGCGGCTTCCGCTTCGCATCGAGCTGGGCGATGTGACGCACCGCGGTGCCGAGCGCGGCGCCGCCGTCGACCTCGACGATCACCTGTTCGCCGGCGCGCGGGCGCGGCAGCGACGGCGGCACGGCGTACGCATGCGCGCGGCCGACCGGCGTCAGCTTCACCGACACGAACGGCTGCGCGTCGCGCGCGTCGGGTTCCGCGTTCCGCGATCCGGGTTCGTGCTCGCTCATAACTGCAGCATCACCCAGTCGGCGACGACCTTGGCGCCGGCATTCCGATCGAGCGCGTCGATCGCACGATCGATCGCCGCAAACGCGCGCAGGCCGCGATCGCCGCCGTAGGCCTGCGCCAGGCGATCGACCAGGGGGGCGACGTCGCCGTTGGCCAAATCGACCGCCGACCCCGCCGCCACGACCTCCGCGTCGCGCAACAGCGACGTCATCGCACGCAGGTACGACGCCAGTTGATCGCGCGCCGCCGCGCCGGTGTCTCCGGCCTTCGGGTGCAGCGCTTTCGCCGCGTCGATGCGCCGCGCCGGGTCGCGCAGCTCGACGGCGTGAAGCAGCGCGCGCTGCGCCACTTCTCGCGCGTCGACGTCGATCGTCTCCCCCTCCGCGGACGGAAACGCCAGGCGGATGCAGCGCGACCGCACCGTCGCGAGCAGCACATCGGGCGTCGCCGTCAGCAGGATGAACACCGACGCCGCCGGCGGCTCCTCGAGCGTCTTGAGCAGCGCGTTCTGCGCGGCCGGCGCCAGCGCGTCGGCCGGGTCGACGATGACGACGCGCCGTTTGCCTTCGAACGGACGGTAGCCGGCGCGATCGATGGCCTCGCGGATCTGATCGATTTTGATCGCGCCGCTGTCGCCCGGCTCGATCACGAGGACGTCGGGGTGCACTCCGCGCGCGATGCGCCGGCACGCGACGCACCTGCCGCAACCGTCGACGGTCGATGGCGAACTGTTGGCCGGCGACTGCGGAGTGGCGATCGGTTCGAGGCAGTTCAGCGCCTGCGCGACGGCGATGGCGACGTCGCGCGTCCCGGCGCCCGCGAAGATCAGGCTCGGCGGCAGCGCGGCGCGCGCGATCGATCGCGACAGCAGATCCACGATCCGTCGATGCGCGTGGATGTCCCGAAACGACACAACGGGACGGATCGTATCACGCTATTCCCGGGGCTTTTTCCCCGGCTGATCCTTGTCTTTGTCCTCGCCGCGGCCCATCCCGAACAGCTTCGACCAGAAGCCGCGCTTCTTCTTCTCGGCCGGCGCCGGCGGCGGTGCGTCCACGACGCCGCTGGTGGCCGACGCCGTCGGCGCCGGCGCCTCGTCGACGTGCACCGGCGCAGGCTTCTCCTGGACGCCGATGGCGGTCGCGATCCTGGACAGCAGGCTGTGCGTCGGATGCAGGTCGCAGTACGTGGTCGGCTCGGTTCCGGCGGCGAAGTACTCGGTGTAGACCATCGAGCGGTGTTCGACGCGGTCGTTGGCGTCCACCACCTCGACGTCCTGACAGCCGTCGGTGGCCAGCTTGCCGGACATGCGGCACACGACCGCGCTCGTGACGCCGCGCGGCGGCAGCAGCCAATCCGGCTTGTCGCCCTTCGTCGCCGCTTTCATGAACTTCGCCCACATGGGCACGGCGAGATCGGCGGCGAAGCCGCGCGGCAGGATCGTGTGCGGTTGATCGAAGCCGACCCAGACGCCCGCGACCAGATGCGGCGTGTAGCCGACGAACCAGGCGTCGTTGAAATCGTTCGTCGTGCCCGTCTTCCCCGCGGCCGGCAGCGTGAAGCCGGCGCGCCGCGCCGTCGATCCCGTCCCGGCGTTGACGACGTCGGCCAGCATCGACGACATCAGAAAGGCGGTGACGTCGCTGATCGCACGGTGCGACGCGTCCTCGTTCTCGAACAGCACGCGGCCGCTCCGATCCTCGACGCGCCGCACCATCACCGGCACGGGAACGAGCCCGTGGTTCGCGAACGCGGCGTACGCCGCCGTCATCGATTCGAGCGTCACCTCGCCCGAGCCGAGCGCAAGCGAGGGCACGCTGGGCACGTCGCCGACGCCCATCTCTTTCGCATAGTTGACCGTGCGCGCGATGCCGACCTGCTGCAGCATGCGCACGGCGGCCCGATTGCTCGACGTCCGCAGCGCCGTGCGCATCGTCATCGAATCGCCGGTGGAGTGTTCGTCCTCGGGCGTCCAGGCGCCCTGCAGCGTCGGGATCGGCTCGTCCAGGTGGTCGATGACGGTGGCGGGCGTGTAGCCCGCCTCGAGCGCCGTGGCGTAGACGAACGGCTTGAATGCGGAACCGGGCTGCCGCTTCGCCTGCACGGCGCGATTGAACCGGCTCTGGCCGAAGTCGCGGCCGCCGACCATCGCGCGGATGTGGCCGGTTTGCGGATCCATCGCGACGAGCGCCGCCTGCAGCGGTTCGTCGTCGTTCAGCTTCTTGTACTTCTTTCGACGCTCCTCGATCGCCTTGATCTGATCGGCGACCGCCTGCTCGGCCTCGATCTGCGCCGCCATGTCGATGGTCGAGAACACGCGCAGGCCGCCTTCGTACACGCGCTGCCAGCCGAAGCGGTCGACGATCTGCTTGCGGAGCTCTTCCTTGAAGTACTGCCCGTACGGTTCCTGCGAGCGGAGCGAGTCGTGCAGCGTCAGCTTCGCGGCGTGCGCCTGCTGCCAGGTGGCCCGATCGATCGCGCCCGTCTCCAGCATCGCCTGCAGCACGATGTTCCGCCGCGCCACGGCGCGGCCGCTGTTCGCAGTCGGCGCGTAGGTCGACGGCGACTTGACGAGGCCGGCGAGCACCGCCGCTTCGGGCACCGTCAGCTCGGACGCGTGCTTGCCGAAGTAGCCGCGCGACGCGGCCTCCGCGCCGTAGAGCCCGTCGCCGAAGTACACCTTGTTGAGATACAGCGCGAGGATCCGGCGCTTCGAGAACTGCTGCTCGATCCGCGCCGCCAGAATCAACTCCTGCAGCTTGCGGCGGATGGTCTTCTCCGGCGACAGGAAGCTCTGCCGCGCGAGCTGCTGGGTGATCGTGCTGCCGCCCTGCACCGCGCGCACGTGTCTCAGGTTGACCAGCGCGGCGGACGCGATGCGAACCAGATCGAACCCGTGATGCTCGAAGAAGCGCTGATCCTCGATCGCGACGATGGCGTGCTGGAGGTTCGGCGAGATCTGATCGAGCGGCACCGCGATCCGCTGCTCTTCGTAGATCGTGAACGCCAGCGCGTCGTGCGCGTCGAACACCGCGGTCGACTGCTGCATGTTGCCGATCTGCTGAATCGCCTGCGCGTCCGGCATACCGCGCGTCAGACCGACGGCGAACCACACGGACAACGCCACCGCGAGCAGCGTCGTCGCGGTGGACGCGATCGTCGCGTTGCGGACGAGCCGCGGGTGCTCGCGCCGCACGCGTTCCCATTCCGCTCTCAGCTGTTCGATTCGCCCCACGCCGACCAAGCACTGCAACAGGTGCGCCAGTGGCATTTCAGTTGCAACTTGCACAGCTGGAGTGAGTTCGTTGAGAGCGGTTAGAATCCTCGGCGTCGCGTTCATCGTTGCCGTAGCGTTCGTGTGCGCACTTTTTTCACTGTCGGCGCACGCGCGGCAGGAACCGGTGGTGGACCACGCCACATTCGCCGACACCGTACTTCACCCGGCCGATTCCGACATGCCCGACGACGATGTGCAGGGAACGGTCGACCTGTTCGGCAACGACGTCAGCGACGCGGTGGCGCGGTACCAGTTCGACGCGACCGGTTCGCTCTACGAAGTGCACTCGCCTCAGACCGAAATTCCGAAGCTCGGCTCCCCCAAGAGTTAGCGTTATGATTGCCGCGCTATGCGGCATCGCCTCATCGGTATCGCGTTGATCTGTACCGCCGCGCCGCTCGCGGCGCAGGCGCCGAAGGCCTACAGGGCTCGACTCTCCCCGGTGCCGATCGACGTGTCGATGCAGGCGGCGATCGCCGGCAGCGGATCGGTCACCGCGGCCCGCACCGGGAGCAAGCTGACGCTGACCGGCACCTTCTCGGACCTCAAGTCGCCCGCCACCATCGCGCAGCTCCACAAGAGTCCCGTCACGGGCGTGCGCGGACCCGTGGTGGCGGATCTGACGGTCGCGAAGGCGACGAGCGGGTCGATCGGCGGCGCCGTGGATCTGACCGCGGCGCTGCAGGACGACCTCGATAAGGGCCGCCTCTACATCGAGCTCCACAGCGAAGGCGCGAAAGACGGGAACCTCTGGGGATGGCTGCTGCCGCAGGAGAACAAACGATGATGTCCCGTCTCGCGCACAAGCCGCGGAGCACGCACGCCAGGGTGTGGTCGGCCGTCACCGCGTGCTCTGCGTTGATCGTCGCGTCGGCGATCTCGGGCCAGCAGGCGCCTTCGGCCAGTTTCACCCGCGAACAGGCCGCCGACGGCGCCTCGGCGTACGCCGGCAGCTGCGCGAGCTGCCACATGCCCGATCTCGCCGGCCGAAACGAAGCGCCGCAGCTCGCAGGGGTGAACTTCAGGAACACGTGGCGGAATCGTTCGACGAAAGACCTCATCGAGTTCATGCAGTCGACGATGCCGCCCGACGCACAGAGCTTACCCGCGGATCAATACGTGGCGCTCGCCGCGTTCATCCTGCAGCGCAACGGCGCCCCCGCTGGAACCGAGCCGCTGACGGCGTCGACGGCTGTAGCGATCGGTTCTCTGCTCTCGTCGGCCGCGCCGGCCCGGACCGCGCCGGCCCCGACGACCGCCGCCGACAACCCGCCGGCGCAGGGCCGCGGCGCCCCCGCGTCGGGGCGAGCCGGCGGCGGCCAGGCGCAGAACCCTGGCCCGCTGGGGATCACTGCCGAAGGCGAGGTGAAGAACTTCGTTCCGATCACCGACGAGATGATGCGCAATCCGGATCCCGCCGACTGGCTGATGGTCCGGCGCAACTACCAGGGCTGGAGCCACAGCCCGCTCACCCAGATCACGCGCGAAACCGTTCGCGAGCTGCAGCTCGCGTGGGTGTGGCCGATGAACGAAGGCCAGGGCAACGAGACGTCGCCGCTCGTGCACAACGGCGTCGTGTACCTCGTCAACACGATGAACATCGTGCAGGCGCTCGACGCGAAGACCGGAGAGCTGATCTGGGAGAACCACGTCGGCCCCAACCAGATGATCGGCCTCGCGGCGATGCGCAACATCGCGCTCGGCGGCGACAAGCTGTTCGTCGCGACGACCGACGCCCGCCTCGTCGCGCTCGACGCGCGCAACGGCAGGAAGGTGTGGGAAACCGCGATCGCGGATCGCTCGAAGGGCTACGCGAACACCGCCGGGCCAATCTACGTGAAGGGCATCGTCATCAACGGCCTCGTCGGATGCGATCGCTACGGCAACGACGGCTGCTGGATCAGCGGCTACGACGCGGCCACCGGCAAGCAGCTCTGGAAGTTCAACACGATCGCGAAGAGCCGACAGCCGGGCGGCGACACCTGGGGCAAGCTGCCCGACAACCTGCGCGTCGGCGGCGAATCGTGGATCGCCGGCTCCTACGATCCGGATCTGGACCTGACGTTCTGGGGAACCGCGCAGGCCAAGCCGTGGATGCGCGCCAGCCGCGGCACCGGAGCGTTCGACAGCGCGCTGTACACCAGCTCGACGCTCGCGATCCGGCCGAAGGACGGCACCCTCGCCTGGCACTACCAGCACGCGCCCGGCGAGTCGCTGGACCTCGACGAGGTGTTCGAACGCGTTCTCGTCGACGTGGGCGCCGACAAGTACGTCTTCACGATCGGCAAGGCCGGCATCCTCTGGAAGATCGATCGCCGCACCGGCAAGTACGTCGCGCACAAGGAGACGATCTTCCAGAACGTCTTCGACTCGATCGACCCGAGAACCGGCGCGCCGACCTATCGCGCCGATATCATCGAGCAGAAAGTGAACGAGTGGGTGCAGTCGTGCCCCTCGACCGAGGGCGGCCACAACTGGCAGGCGATGAGTTACAGCCCGCCGACCGGCACGCTCGTCATCCCGCTGAGCCAGTCGTGCATGGAAATGCGCGGCCGTGTGATCGATCCGTCGAACGGGTCCGGCGGCACCGGCGCCGATCGACGGTTCTACGAAATGCCCGGCACCGACGGCAACGTCGGACGCCTCGCCGCGTTCGACGTGCGGACGATGAAAGAGGCGTGGAGCCGCGAACAGCGGTCGCCGTTCCTCACCTCCGTGCTGACGACGGCGACCGGCGTCGGCTTCGTCGGCGATCTCGATCGCACCTTCCGCGCCTTCGACGTCCGGACCGGCGAGACGCTGTGGCAGGCGAGGCTCGGGACGACCGTGCAGGGTTCGCCGATTGCCTTCAGCGTCGGCGGCCGCGAATACGTCGCGGTCCCCACCGGCAGCGCCAGCGGCGGCAGCCCGCGCGTCGTCCCGCGAACGATCATTCGCGAAGTGCGGCCGCCGGCGACCGGCAACGCGCTGTACGTGTTCGTGCTGCCCGAGAAGAAGACGTCATAGCGACCGCACCGGACGAATCCGGCGACGCGTCGGTCAGAAGCGGTAGCCGATGCCGAACGTGATCCCCTGCGCCTTGACCGGTGTGTCCGCGCCGATCCGCGAGAAGCGGTAGCCGACGTCCGCCGTCCACGCGCCGAAGACCGGCACCTGCACGCCGCCGCCGAGCGAGTACATCAGCGCGGTGCTCGAGGCGGGCGCGGTGAAGCCGCCGTTCGATTCGATCTGCGACGTGATGTCCTGCCCGACGGTGGCCGTGGCGCCGTTCGCGAGCGGGCCGCCCGAGTAGGTGAACGTCGCGGTCGGCGACAGGTGGGCGAACCCGACGCCGCCCAGCGCGTACGGCGTGAGCCCGTGGATCAGCGGCAGCTCGTACCGCACGCCGCCGAGGGCGTACGTGGCGGGCACGCGCCCCGTGCCGATCGTGTTGAGGCCGGTCGTCGACAGCTGCTCGGTCGCCAGATCGATTGCGGGCTGCACGTCGGACGGCTGCACGTCGTGGAATTGCCCGACATCGCCGAACACGATCAGCCGCGGCGCGACGCGCACGCCGCCTTCGAGCAGCACATCTCCCGACGTCGTCTCCGGCGTGACCGCGAAGCCGCCCGATCCCGACACGTAGCCGCGCTCGCTCTGCGCGAAGGACGGCGCCGCACACGCGACGATGAACGCGACCAACAGACTTGCTTTTTTCATGAACACCTCCGACGGGCAGAACTGCAGCGGCAGTGCCACGCCGCTTCAGAGGGAGCGCTCGCGCGCGCTGTCACCGCGAGAGCACGCGGTGTCGTCAATCGAGCACGATGCGCTGACAGCCGCTGACATCGCGGCGCGGAAGTTTCACGCGCCGGTCACACGCGCGTCATAAGTGTGGAACGAGAACGATCTTACGAGCCGGACTGCGTGACGGTGAACGTCTGGCCGGCGATCGTCACCGTGCCGGATCGCACGGCGCCGGTGGCGTTGGGGCTGACGCCAATCGACACCGATCCGTTGCCCGTTCCCGACGCGCCGGCGGTCACCGAGATCCAGTCGGCGTTCGCGCTCGCGGCCCACGTGCAGGTGGATCCGGTGGTGACGCCGACCGACGCCGTGCCGCCGGCGACCGCGATCGACGCGCTCGTCGGCGAGATCGCGTAGGTGCACGGCGGCGGCGGTGCGGCGGCCTGCGACACGGTGAAGGTCTGGCCCGCGATCGTCAGCGTGCCGCTGCGTGCGCTGCCGCTGTTCGCGGCGACGCTGAAGGACACCGATCCGGTGCCGCTGCCCGACGCGCCGGCCGTCACCGAAATCCACGACGCGTTCGACGCCGCAGTCCACGCGCAGCCGCTCGCGGTGGTCACCGTGCTCGTTCCGGT
>Ga0070741_10011979_pt1 | contig 15829 bp, 28 predicted proteins | sample Coa_R1_4_FD_66440 | JGI IMG/M metagenome (GOLD analysis project Ga0070741, IMG submission 66440) | Surface soil microbial communities from Centralia Pennsylvania, which are recovering from an underground coalmine fire - Coalmine... | ecosystem: Environmental > Terrestrial > Soil > Unclassified ...
AGATGCGCGCCCAGTCGCGATTATGACGGTGCGCGCCGAGCGCGGTGCCGCTGCGCGCGATCGCAAGATAGGCGCCGGCGATGACGCCGAGCGCGCCATGGAAGGGAACGGTCAGCACGCTGCGCAGGATCGCGAGCGAACGCCACATCTCGGCATGCTGCACGAGATAGGCGAGATTTTCATAGGCCGCGAAGCCGAGCCCGGCGGCGGCGCCATAGACCACCGTGTCCATGGGATCGCTCGAGCGACCGCGGCGCATCGAGGCCACTGCGGCAATGACGAGGATTTTCACGACTTCTTCCGGCAGCGCGACGCCGAACACCGCATGCAGCGCCTGCGACAGCCAGGGATCGTCGGGAATGGCGATCAGGCGCACAAAAGGCGCGCGCACCAGACCCAGCAGCGAAATGCTGGCGGCGCCCAGCACGAAGGCGGTCCAGATCTTGACCGGTGGTCCCGGCCGCTCGCCGGCGGCGACCACCAGCCACAGGATGAAGAGCGCCGGCGCAATCGCGGCGGTGCCGATCACAGTGGGGAGGGATTCAACCAGCAGATTCATGTCGGTCTCGGTTAGACCATTTTTCCGTCTTGGCTACGTTTCTCGCCTGACGGCGTTTCGCCGCATTAGCTGTGCCTCGCCGTCAGCAGCCGCGACAGATCCCGTTCATCTTCGCATTCACCATCGCGTCATCTTCGCCGCCGGTGGAATCCGTATAAACCCTGGTTCCGTCGGGGTTTGTCGCCAACGGAAGCGGCCGCGACGGTTTTGGCAAGGGTAGCGGGTAGGTGGCGACCGGCGGGTTGATCTTGTCGTAGCAGGTGAGTCGGACCGCGGGGTCCGCGATCGCCTTGCAATCCGTGGTTTCGGCCTGCGCGGCCTGGCAAAGCGCGCAAAACCCGAGCAATGCGGCGAGAAATTTCATATCGGTCCTTTCACGACCGGCAAATCGTGACGCGCCGGCGGCTGCTTCACGATTAATCAACGGAATCAAAGAGTTTCAAACGCTTCCTCAAGCCAAAATGCACGCATTCGGCTGTCCTGTCCACGACCGGATTTGTGACAGCGGGAACCAGACCAAGCGCGGGCGCATGTTAAGTGAGGTGGCTGTCGAGCAGGGAGGCACGCCGTGTTCTTTCGCGGAGCGGAAACGCATTCGAGGTCGGTCCTCAAGGCGATGAGCTGGCGAACATTGGGGACCCTGGATACGTTCGCGATCAGCTGGTTCATGACCGGCCGGGTCGAAATCGCGGGCTCGATTGCCGGAATGGAAATAATCACCAAGATCGCCTGGTATTATCTGCACGAGCGTGTTTGGGCGATCGTGCCTTGGGGCCGGCGACTGGCTTAGTCGGGAGCTATTGCTTCGCGTCGGCGGTCCCGGTGGCGGGCTTGGCCTTGGCTTTTGCCGCCTTGGCCGGCGCCGGCTTGGGCGTTTCAGTTGAGCGCGCGGCACCCCACGGATCGGTCTTGCCCTGATCGGGAATATTGCTGAGCGATCGCTTATAGGCTTCAGCGGCGGCCTTGTCCGCAGCCTTCTGCGAATTGGTCTTTTCCTTGTCCTCTTCGCCGTATCGCGGCACGTGGTTGTCAACCTGCGCCAGGGCCGGCGCGGACAGGAAGGCGATCACGATCAGGGCGAGGACGGCACGCATCGGTTTGCTCCAGCAATTTGGTGCAGGATAGCGCAAACGGGCTTACCGTTAAAAGGGGCGGTGAACCGTCAGGAACCGCCCTGCGGAAACCCGAGTTGGATCGAGGACCATGGAGGTGCATATGAGAAAGCTGTACGTCCTTTGCCTCGTTCTTGCTGTCGCATTGCCGACCGCCGCCTTTGGCCGCGGCGGGATGGGATCGCACCATGCCTCGTCCACGGGAGGCGCGCTCGGCGCGAGCTCGACGACGCCCGGCACCAATTCGCTCGGCACGGCGCAGTCGTCCGGTGGCGCCGGCGAGCGGATGAAGGGACCGCCGCTGGGCACCGGCAATCCGGTCGTCGATCGCGAGGACAAGAAGGTCGACAGGATCGTGAAGTCGATCTGCCGGGGCTGCTAATCCGACAATAGTCGCCGACAGGTCTCCACAAAAACTTCGGCGCCGGTGACGATGTCGGCGTCGGCGGTGTTCTCGGTCCAGTGATGGCTGACGCCGCCGATCGACGGCACGAACAGCATGGCCGATGGCATGACGGTGGCGAGCACCTGCGCGTCGTGGCCGGCGGCGCTTGGCATGCGCACGGATTTTCCATCCGCACAGGCCTTGGCTGCCGCTTCGATCGCATCCTGAAAGCGCGCATCCATCCGCGCCGGCGCGCCGGTGCGCAGGCGCTCGACCGCGACGCTGCAGGGACCGTTGCGGCTCACCTCGGTGGCCATGGTGCGCAGACTGTCCTCCAGCCGCGCGATGACGGCGGGATCGTCGTCGCGGATCTGGAACAGCATCTCCGCGCGGCCCGGGATGATGCTGGGCGCGCCGGGATCGAGCGCCATGCGGCCGGTGGTCCACACCGTGCGCGGCCCGCACACCGCCGGAAAGTCTTGGTCGATCGCGACGCAGAATTTCGCCATCGCCAGCCCGGCGTCCTTGCGGATCGCCATCCGCGTGGTGCCGGCATGGTTCTGCTCGCCGGTGAAGGTGATGCGATATTGCCAGATGCCGACGATCGAGGTGACGATACCGATCTTGAGGCCGCTCGTCTCCAGCCGGTCGCCTTGCTCGATATGCGCCTCGAGATAGCCGATGTGACGTCCGCGCTCGACGGCAAGGCGGGCGCGTCCGGCAAGGCCGACGCTGTTCAACGCCTCGCGCATGCTGCGATCGGCGTTGCGGTCGCGCGCGGCGTCGATGTCCGCTTCGGTGACGCCGCCGACAAAGGAGCGGCTGCCGAGGAAGGAGCCGAAATGGCCTTCCTCGTCGCACCACGAGGCGACTTCGACCGCGCCCTTGACCGAGGAAGCGGGATTGAGCACGCGTGCGGCTTCCAGCGCGTAGACCACGCCGAGGGGGCCATCGAGCCAGCCCGCATAATTCTGGCTTTCGAGATGCGAGCCGGCGAGCAGTTTGGGACCGGCTTTCGCGCTGGTGCCCAGCACGTTGCCGATGCCATCGATGGTGGCTGAAAGGCCGGCGTCGGGCAGGCGCGCTACCAGCCATTCCAGCGAGCGCATATGCGCCTCCGAAAAGGTCGGCTTGTGGACGCCGCTCTTGTGGGCGCCGATTGCGCGCAGCGTGTTGAGATCGGCCAGCACGCGCGCGCCGTTGGCGTTGATGATTTCAGGCATTAACCACGACCTTCAAAGCGAACATTGGCCTCTGTTTTGCTCAGGGGAGTGGAGCACAAAAGACTGCCAAAAGAGAAGTATCATGCTGGGACAGACATCGCCGGCTCCGGCTCGATTTGAAGCACTCGACGCGCTGCGCGGGATTTGCGCGATGCTGGTCGTGTTGTTCCACATCCCGATTTACCATTCCCTGAAGGGCGCGGACGCCTTCGTCAATCTGCAGTTCTGCGTCGACATGTTCTTCGCGCTGTCGGGTTTCGTGCTCTGCCATGCCTATGGCCATCGGCTCAACGACGGCCGCGAAGGGCTCCGCTTCGCATGGATGCGCTTTGCCCGGCTCTGGCCGTTGCACATGGTCATGCTCGCCCTGTTCGTCGCGATCGAACTCGCCAAGCTCGTGTTCATGCGCGCCGACGGCTCGCTGGCGCTGGATTCGCAACCCTTCGGCTCAGGGCATTCGCCGTGGGAGCTCGTGACCAACATCCTGTTCCTGCAGTCCTTCAATTTGCATTCCGGCTTGAGCTGGAACGGTCCGGCCTGGAGCGCGGCGGTCGAATTCTATGTCTCGCTGCTGTTCGCGGCCGTGATCGTGCTGTTTCCGCGCTTCCGGCGCGAGATTTTCCTCGGCCTGTGCCTCGCCGCCGGCTGGCAACTGTTCGAGCGCTCGCCGGGCACGCTGTTCGTCTCCTCGGACTGGGGCATGCTGCGCGCTATCTTCAGCTTTTTCGCCGGCGCTCTCGCCTATGACATGCGCACCCATTCCAACGGAAAGCTGGAAACGCCGAACATGCTGGAAGCATGGAGCGTGCTGCTGTTCACAGCCTTCGTGCTGACCACGCCGCAAGGCGGATTGCAGTATGCCTTTCCCGTGCTCGCGGTGATCGTGATCTACGTGTTCTCGTTCGATCAGGGCCGCATTTCCGCCCTAATGCGCTCGCGCGCGCTGCAGCTGCTCGGCCTGTGGTCGTACTCGATCTACATGGTCCACATCTTCGTGTTCCAGATCGCGAAGATGGCGGTCTCCTACATCGGCCACAAAACCCAGCTCGATCTCGTCGGCTGGCACAACAACGAGAAACTGGTGCTGCTGGGAACGCCGGAGCAGGCCGTGTGGTTCGCGTTCATTCTGTCCGTCGTGCTCGTCGTGCCCGTGGCAGCGCTGACCTGGCGCTGGATCGAAAAGCCCGCGATGGATGCGGCGCGGCGCGGGGTGAAGGTGAGGGCGCTTGTGCGGCGGATGCTCGGTCCGGCGCGAGCATTTGCCCGAGTCTTCGGCGGCGGGGCAAGACCCGTTCGAGCGAGCGCGGCAAACAACTGAGGGTTCCCTTTCGGGCAGGAATCGACGACGGCGCGACCGCCGGCGTGGGTCGCTATCGGAACGGAATTGGAACTAGGCGTTCGCAAATCCATCACTGCGAAGCTAGGAACCGACGAAGGCCAACACCCGTTGAGGCCCGATGGCGCGGTACTACTTCGATTTCAGATCGGGTGGCACAGTCTCGCGCGACGAAGACGGTGTCGACCTGCCAAATGCGGTGGCGGCCCACCAGACCGCGGTCGTGGCTCTTGCCGACGGCATCCGCGACATCGTGTTCGAGGGATCAACGGACCTACAGTTTGGCGTAGAGGTGCGCGACGATATCGGGCGCGTGCTTGACGTCACCGCGCGGCTTGACTCGAAAATCTACCGGAAACAGTAGCTGTCATTTCGGTGGCTGCAGCCCCGGCGAGTTGGCCCATGCGTCCAGATGAGAGGCTACATCGGCCTGACTCAATCTCTTGAGCAAAGCGTCGCGCTCTGGACCTGGTGGGAGAGCGTCGGCTTGCTGACGGACCTCCTTGGCCCATGCGGCCAATCTGTCGCGGAGTGATAGAACTTGCTTGAAGCGGCGTCGATGCTGCATGACACAACCTCGCTAACTTACGGGTCCTAACCGTGGGTTCGATTGATCGATACATTTTGCCCGCGGTGCGCCGACGAAGCGAGTCTTAAATTGACCTCTTCAAAAGGAACGATTTTGGTTTAACTCAGCCTACTCAACTCAATTTAACTCAGCTTACTCAATTGAGCATTCGAGCGAAGAGCGACATCTCAAAGCAGTTAGTCATTTCGGGGGGGGGGAACAATTGGCCGTACTGCTCTTTGATCGTCTCATAGCATTCGCAGGCGCTGTCGCGCAGGCCTTCGACATCAACGATTTCAATTCTGCCGCGGCTATATCTGATTATTCCGGCTTCCTGAAGCGTGCGCGCCACGGTGGTTACGCTCGTGCGGCGAACGCCAAGCATTTCAGCCAGAAATTCCTGCGTGAAGGGGAGTTGATCGCTCCCGGACAAATCGCGCGCGCGCAACAGCCAGCGGCAAAGGCGGGCATCGATTTCATGGTTTGCCATGCAAGCCGTCGATTGCTGCGCCTGCGCAAACAGGGTCTGTTCATGCCGCATGATCTTCGAGATCAGATTTTCTGATTGCAGCGCCGCGCCTCGGAATGCGGCTGAATCACAGACCAGTGCATCACCGGCCAACTGGACGACTGCACTGCAGAGCGCAAGCTTTCCGTCCAACGCTGACGCTATACCGATGGCGCCGTCCTTTCCAACCATTGCGGCCTCGGTCATCTCCCCGCTTGCAAGCGTCACAACGAGCGAAACGACCGCGCTGGTGGGAAAGTAGACCGTGCTGATCCTGTCGCCGGCTTCGAAGAGCACCGTCTTTTGAGACAGATGCAGCGGCTTGAGATGCGGCTGCAGGGCGGACGCATCGCTCGCCGACAGACCTGCCAGCAGCGCGTTGGACGTGACCATTTCGGCACTCCCGTTCGACAGGCGGGAGTGCAAAACCCTCTCAGTTACCGGCGCCCAGACGACGTGGCCGACAATACCGCATCCTAACATCAGGCGGCGGGCGACTGTGTACGGTATGCGACTCAATCGCTCACTATTGCCAAGGGCCTCTCGCTTACGCCCGGCCACCATCCGAGGTTCTGACAAATGCTTTTTCAACGGGTAGCCATCCCGATGCGAGAGTCGGGCACCGAACAGACGCGATTTCCGCGAGAGCGGTACGACTACGCAGGCAGTTTGAGAGGACCTTGCCATGGTCAAAACGCGCCGGTGCGTCAAACACTCCTTGAGCTTCAGGGCGCGGCTGACTGAGGAAGCGGAACGATTTCGGACCGCGGCCGAACAGCAGCCACCCGGCAGCATGGCTCGTGAGCTGCTTCTGCGGAGGGTCCGTCAGACCGAGACCGCTTTGCACATGAACGACCTTCTGTCGACCGGCGAGTCAAAGTGAGCTTGAGTGAAACGGCCGACACCACCCCTTTTCCTTCACGTGGAAAACGTCGACGCTCTGCGGCGAGGCAGCCTGATCGTGCTGGATCTGGCGGACGAAACAGCCGCAATAGAAGTCGCGCAAAAAATCGCGGCCGCGACCGGCCGCACGGTGATCGTCCGTGATGCTGACATGGCGGAAATCCAGACCGTCACGGCGCTGCGCAATTGAGGCTCGCCTTTCTCGACAAAGCCGTCAGCGGCAGGTGAAACGCAAACTTGACGAGCTGTGAAGATGCCGCGATATTTTTTCAATCTGCACAAGGTGCAGCCTGCCATCGATGAGCTGGGCGATGAGCTTCCGAACGACAATGCCGCGTGGAAGGAGGCCACCAAGATTGCGGGTGAGCTCCTGAAATTACTGGACGGGACTTTTCAGCCCGGCCAACAATGGGCTGTAGAGGTCGCCGACGTCCACCATCAGCCGCTTTTCTGGATTCGCATCAGCGGCGAGCAGGTGCGTCGCGCTACCGGCCTCCCGCGGTGCTGAACGCGACGATGGTCGCCGAACGCGCAGGAGCGCGCGCGTCGCCAGCGGGCAGGGTGTGCTGCGGCCGTGGATCTGTGCCATCAACTTATGCCCGCAATTCAAAGCCCGAAACCCCGTCACCGTTCCGCGTAACGAGGTCGTTCGCTATTGTCCTGTCCGGGGCTTTTGGAGAAAGGCGATGGAGCACCTTGACGAGCGGACGGCGGCCAACCTCGAGGTCGTCCTGGAAGATGCCTGCCGGTCGCTGCCGCACGGCGGCGAGCATACTTTCAGAAAAAAGGTCGCGCAAAAGCTGCTGAGCGCGGCCAGGCACGGCAGTACGACATTGGGCCGTCTGACGGCTGTTGCTCACAAGGCCGCAAACGAGGCGATGAAACGCCGCTCAGCTTGATCTTGCCGTGCACTGTTCTCTCCTCGCGGCTAACCGGCTGCAAGGGTGGCGCTCCCTAGCGGAATCGAACCGCTCTCTCCACCGTGAAAGGGTGGCGTCCTAACCGATAGACGAAGGGAGCAAAATCCTTGCTAATTCAACATCTTGAAGCGAGGATTTGACCGCATCCCGGAAGGGCGGAAGCCCGTCCTCGAGACCGCGGCGGGCGAACGTATAGTGGCGTTTGACGGAGGCGGCAATGCTTTTCGGCTCGGGCCGGGAACACGCCTTCTGCGTTCAAATCAACGGTTTCTAAAGCCGATCCGGAGTAGGTGTGAGTCTTCGGAGGGACGAACATGCCTGCTGCGAAGAAGCGGGAAGGCCGCAAGCTGTTGGGGCAATCCGCGTGGATCACGCTGGAGGGCGGCTTCGCCGCGCGCCAATGCGTGGTGCAGGATATTTCCAGCGCGGGCGCGAAGATCGCGGTCGATGACGCCGCGACGTTGCCGGGCACGCTGCGGCTGGCGTTCTCGCGCGATGCCCGCACCGGGCACAAATGCCAGGTGGTCTGGCGCCGCGGCCGTTCCGCCGGTCTCAAATTCGTGCGCTAGTTTCGATGTACTTTCCGCGTTAAAAGGCGGAATGCGAAGCTTCCTCGTGATCATCGCGCTGCTCGGTGTGTCTCCGGCTGTCGCGGAGTCCTCGCGTCCGCTCAGGCTCGATACGCCAGCAACCGCCAACAAGCCTGCGCCGTTGAAAGGCAAGGCCTCGTCGAATTCCTGCGCAGCCTATGGCGCCGGCTTCGTCAAGGTCGAGGGCACCGACACCTGCGTGCAGGTCGGCGGTTCGATCAGCGTCGGCGCAGGCGTGCGGCGCTAGCGATGGAGCGCACGCCCTTCGATATCGTCGTGCCGGTCGTGATGTACTGCGCCATGCTGTGGTGGCTGTCGCGGCGCATGAGCTGGACGCGTCTGCTGGCAATTACGGCTGTGACGCTGGCGTTGATCCTGGTTGTCGTGGCGGTGGAGCGAGGTTTTTAGCTCATCGGTCCGGCCAGATGTTTGGCGAAGGCCGGCCGGCTCGAGACGTCCGCGAACCAGCGCTCGACATGAGCGAATGTCGGCTGCCTGATCATTCCCCTGAAGCCGAGCCAGCGCCGCGCGTATGCGCCGACCGCGATGTCGGCAATGGTGAATTGATCGCCTTCCATGAAGCGACGCGTCGAGAGCTGGCGGTCGGCGATCGCCCAGACCGGCGCTTCCGCGTCGGCGTCCTTCTGGATCTGCGCCATGTCCTGCTTCTCGGGCGCCGTGCGGATCAGAGCCCAGAACACCGGGCGGTCGACCGGCTGCACGGTCGATAGCGTCCAGTCGAGCCAGCGGTCGACCGCGGCGCGCCGTTTCGGCGCATCCGGATAGATCGGCGTGCCCTTGCCATAGGCGAGGCACAGATAGCGCATGATCGAGTTGGATTCCCAAAGCACGAAGTCGCCGTCGACCAAGGTGGGCACCCGTCCGTTCGGGTTCATTGCGAGATATTCGGCCTCGTTGTTGCGGCCGAACTGCATGCCGGCGTCGATCCGTTCATAGGCGATATCGAGCTCGGCCAGACACCACAGCGCCTTCTGCACATTCACCGAGTTGGCCCGGCCCCAGATCGTCAATCCCACGTTTGGCTCCCGATTGTTTTGCCGAACGTCTTATCGGAAATGCAGCGTGCGCGCAAAAAAGACCCCGCCATCGGCGGGGCCAGACTTGCGCAGCAACATGGAGATCAGGTCAGTGGCCGAAGAACAGCCACAGCAGAATGATCACCGGGATCGGCACGCCTAAAAGCCAAAGCAGAATTCCTCTTCCCATCGAAGCCTCCTCGATTCCTCGTGTTCGCGGAGTTAACTCGGAGGCCTAGGGATGGTTCCGCGAGGATTTACCAGTGCCCGGTGTTCGGCATCGACGACCACGGCTCGGCTGGTGGCTTGGGATCGCCCTTCTGCAGCAGCTCGATCGAATGCAGGTCGGGCGAGCGCACGAAGGCCATGTTGCCGTCGCGCGGCGGGCGGTTGATGGTGATGCCCATCTTCATCAGTCTGTCGCAGGTCGCGTAGATGTCGTCGACCTCATAGGCGAGGTGGCCGAAATAGCGGTCCTCGCCGTATTTCTCCTCGTCCCAGTTATAGGTGAGCTCGACCAGCGGCGCGCCGCGCGTCTTGGGCTGCGATTTGAGGAGGTCGATGTCCTCCTGCGCGCACAAAAACACCAGCGTGAAGCGGGCCTTGTCATTGTCGATGCGGCGGACCTCCTTCAGCCCCAGGGCATCCTGGTAAAATTTCAGCGCGGTATCGAGGTTGCGCACGCGCAGCATGGTGTGGAGGAAACGCATTTTTCTCTCTCCCTGAGAATGTTTGTGGTCTTGAGCCGGTTTCGGCGTGAGGCGGGCCAATCCATAGCAGCAAACGCAGCGACGGTGCAGCCCCCTTAAACGTCGCCAATCATATCGCCGACGAAACAGTCCTGAAACAATCCTGAAGCCAGATTGCGTGAACCTGCGGGCGTCTCCTCCCGTCCAACGCTGGCAAAGGAGATAGCTATGCGCAGGATGATTCAAGTCGGGTCCAAGGAAGAAGTTGAATTGCTGCTGGCTCTGTTCGGCTCGCACGCGCAGCCGCCAAAAAAGAAGGCGCGCTGAACAGGCACGCGATGTTCCTGCCTAGAAGAGATTTCGAGAAACCGATTGTTAGGGTTTGCCCGGCGCCGAATTCGGCGATTCCGATTCGTTCCTTGAGAACGAAAATGAATCAGATGGGGAACGTTACCGGACATTGCGGCATCATCGCCGATTCCGGCCCGGTCAGAGGCGGATCGGCACTTTAGAGAACCGGAACCGGTCCTCCCTCCCGGCGTTAGGACGCCATCATGGAGGAGGACAGATCATGGACTTCACGAGAGGTGCATTGTTGTGGCTGCTTGGCGTGCCGCTGCCGATCATCCTGCTGATCGCGCTGTTTTGGCATCATTGAGCCGCTTCGGAACAAAAGACCCCGCCTCTGGCGGGGTCTTTTTGCTGACTGGGCCGCTGTGCCTGGCAAAGCACAGATTGAGGATAACGTCGCCTCCGGCATGGCCGGCTGATTGCCGCCGATTCCGCGAATCAACTAGACCGATTCACGGGGTAGGGAAGCGGAGTGTGTCATGAGAGTGGCTTCCTTGGAGAGTGTGTTGGCCGTTGCCACCCTGGTATCGGCCGTCGTCGTCGTGCTGTGGAGCTTCAAGATTCTCTACGGCGTCTAGAACCTGCAGGTATCGGTCGAAACAAGACCTCGCTCGCAACGGGGCTTTCGAAGATCCCTTCCGCGGCGGCGGAAGCCTGCGGTTTTCAAATGAGCGACATATCGGCATCAACCAAAGTCGATGCGCACACGGCACGCCTTTCGCGAGAACCGTTGCAGAAAAGACTCAGGTTCGCCGCGATAGCGCGCGCGATCGTTGAAAGCCGTTGACGGCTATCCCCGCGCAGATCAAACATCAGGGATCACCAAGACAGTACGCGTTCGGTTTCGTCGGTCCTCTGCGTATTCATATGCCGGGCTGTTGCAAAGCTTTTGGTTCAAGCATGCATTTTGGCTTTTATCTCGTCGTCGCGGCGCTCGTCATTCTGGGCGCGGAGGTGGCTTACGCGCTCTATCAACTCGTCAACCTGACACTATGAGAGGGCGTGCCAACGATCGCCTATCGGGAAGCGGATAACCTTATGCCGCAAACCCGAGAAACCCGCGTCCTGGTGAAAGCGGACCGGTCTGTGCGCACCGCAGGCGAGGCCCGTCCCGCCAACTGAGGCGCACGAAAGCGCTTCTCCCCACGACCGGTAGAGCTATAGTGCTTGTCGGGGATGGGGAGGACGGGCGTCCTCTAACGATGAAGAACGGGCTTTTTTCGATCCACATCAACATGCTTGATGACGTGCGGGGGCGCGACAGCGGCGTCACCATCCTGCGCGACGGGCATTTGATCAGCGGCGGGCCGTATTTCTGGTCGATCGGCTCCTACACCGCGGCCAACGGCGCGTGGAAAGGCGAGTTCACCACCAACCAGCACAGCAAGTTCAGCGATCCCCAGGTGAGATCGGTGCTGGGCGGACGGGAGGCGACGAGCGGATTTTCCGGCACCTATACCGACGACAGCGCCGAAATTTTCGGGACTACCTTCGTCGGCACGCGCAGCCTCAGCTTCCGCGCCACACTGAAGCGCTTGCAGGATATCTAGGAAGATCTAGCGATCGGCCCGCTTCTTGTCGGCGGGCGACTTCACGTAAGTCGCTATGCCAACGAAACCGGCGAAGCCGAGAACATCGAGCAGCACTTCCAGCCACGGCGGCATGTCGCGCCTCAATCGTTCGGGCAGCGCAGGCAAAGACCCCGCCGACATCCCTCTTAGCGAAGAACGTCGACGGGGCTTGTGCTCTTGCCGCTCCAACGTTGGCACAACGTAGCAGCGGCGATTTCGTTCCGCGCCTTAAGATTTCTTCATGACTGAAATTTAAGATGTTTTTCCCCTCGCGATCAGGTTCCCCCGCAACCACGGTTGAAGACAGGCGTTGTTATGTCGGTTGATTATGGAGGAAGGACATGAGGAAGACATTGGCAGTTCTGGCGACGGTTGCGGCAGTTGGCGCGGCCGCGGTGACGGTCCCGGCGCCCGCCGAGGCGCGCGGCATCGGTCCGGGCCTGGCGTTTGGTCTGGCGGCTGGCGCACTGACCGCGGGCGCGATCGCAGCCACGCATCCGTACTACGGTTATGGCTACGGGCCGGGCTATTACTACGGTCCGACCTATTATGCGCCGGGTCCCTACGCCTATTACGGCGGACCGTATCCGCGCTACTACCACCACTATTATCGTCACTGGTAACGGACGTTACCCGTGAGGACGAAGCCCGGAGCTCGCGCTCCGGGCTTTTTCTTTGCGTGTTATGACCAGAATGGCAGCGGTCCGGTCGCGCGGGCATTGCGCAAGGTGGTGACGAAATATTCGTCGCGCTCGCGCTCGAATTTTTCCTGCGTCGCCTTGAAGCTCGCCACCCTCGCGGCGATCTCCGCGCGTTCCTTTGCCAGCCGTTCCCGCTGCTGTTCCGTAAAACCCATCCCGCGCACTCCTTGCGAATCTTTTTGGCTGTCCCGCTAACATTCGCGTCCCGGATTGGGGCGCGATTGCGGAACTGATGGTGCGGGATTGTGATGTGCACAGCTGCTGTGGAGAATTTGCATCGGCGCGAAAATTTTTCGCGTCCTGTGCGCGTGGTGGATAAGGCACGTCATGTGGTTGTGAGCACTGTGTCGGCGGCATAGCAGAGGGAAGGGGTAGAGTGAGGAGGGCCACATGGCAAAGATCGATCTGGATTCACATTTGGATTCCCTTGGCATCGACGAGCTCGTGAAGCTGCGCGAGACCGTCAGCGCCAAACTGCAGGAGAAAGTAGCGAGCCGTCAGCTCGAGCTCGAAGCCGAGCTGCAGAGGCTGTCGGAATTCGGCAAACCGGCGAAGAAGGCCGCAGCTCCCGCGCCCAAGGCGAGAAAGGGCGAGGAGAAGGGGCCTGAGGAGCCGCGTAGCGAGGAGCCGCCGGCTGCCGACGCCGCAGAAGCCGCATAGGCCCGGCGCGAGCGACATCCGCCGCCGCCGTGCTATAGAGGGCGGCGTTCAAGGACATGCGGATATCGCGGCGATGATTGCATCGGATCTTCAAAGCGGGGTGGAGCAGCTCGGCGACCTGATCGCCCGCTCCTCCATCATCGTTCCCTTCACCGGCGCCGGCATTTCCACCGAATGCGGCATTCCCGACTTCCGCTCGCCCGGCGGGTTATGGACTCGCAACCGCCCGATCCCGTTCGACGAGTTCGTCGCGAGCCGGGAGGCCCGTGACGAGTCCTGGCGCCGCCGTTTTGCGATGGAGGCGACGTTTGCCGCCGCCAAGCCCGGCCGCGGCCACCGCGCGCTGGCCTCGCTCTACCGGGCCGGCAAGGTGCCGGCGATCATTACCCAGAACATCGACAATCTGCACCAGGCGTCGGGCTTTGCCGCCGACCACGTCATCGAGCTGCACGGCAACACCACCTATGCCAAGTGCATCGGTTGCGGCCAAGCCTATGATCTGCCTTGGGTGAAAAAGCGTTTTGAGGCCGATGGCGGCGCGCCGGACTGCACGGAATGTGATGAGCCGATCAAGACCGCAACCATTTCGTTCGGACAGGCGATGCCGGAACAGGAAATGGCCCGCGCCACCGAGCTTGCCCAGCATTGCGACCTGTTCATCGCGATCGGATCGTCATTGGTGGTGTGGCCGGCCGCCGGTTTCCCCATGATGGCCAGGAATTGCGGTGCCAAACTCGTCATCATCAACCGCGAGCCGACCGACCAGGACGACATCGCCGACCTCGCGATTCGCCACGATATCGGGGAAACGCTCGGGCCATTCGTCGGAAACTAGTGCCGCCGACCTGAAGTCCCTGCGCCCTTGGCACCCTTGCCGCGAGTCCTCCCAGGGACTTCAGATCGAAAGCGGCACTAGAATCATAAGTTTGCTGGTGCCCACTTCCGAAAGTTCGTGAAAGTGCGTGCGGCGATGGAACACGAACTTCGGGAAGTGGGCACCAGTGCCGGTTTGATTCGTTTCTGTGCAAGACTGTTCATAGGTACCGGCAATTTCGATTTTTATCTATGCGCGGGAAGCGGGAGTGTTATCTTTTGATTCGTAAAGATTCGCGCGTCATCAACAAACAAATGAAGGTGAGCGCGCGTGATCCGGTGCCGTTGCCAGCGCGGCGGACCGCTTAAAGGGATGTGTGAGGTCCGGGGTTATGGGGTCGGACGGATTTGAGTCCAAGAAGCTGGGGGTGCCGGGACCAGGCGGGGCAGCACCTCAAAGGCTTGGGACAGGCGACTATCCTGCGGGGGCGGGACGCGATTCAGCCATCGATATGTCGGGCTTGGGCGAGGCGACGAACCTTGTCGAAATCGCCGGCGTCATCAAATGGTTCGACGCATCAAAGGGCTACGGCTTCATCGTGCCCGACAATGGCTGGCCCGATGTGCTGTTGCACGTCACCGTGCTCAGGCGCGACGGCTACCAGACCGCCTATGAGGGCGCCCGCGTCATCTGCGAATGCGTGCAGCGCGCCAAGGGCTATCAAGCCTTCCGTGTGGTCTCGATGGACGAGTCGACGGCGATCCATCCGGCGCAGATGCTGCCGCCGCGCACCCACGTCACGGTCACCCCGACCAGCGGGCTCGAGCGCGCGCAGGTCAAGTGGTTCAACCGGCTGCGCGGTTTCGGCTTCCTGACCTGCGGGGAGGGGACACCCGACATTTTCGTTCACATGGAGACCTTGCGACGGTTCGGCATGACCGAGCTTCGGCCGGGTCAATACGTGCTGGTGCGGTATGGGCCGGGTTCCAAGGGCATGATGGCCGCCGAGATCCACCCCGAGACCGGGCCGTCCGCACTGTCGTCGCACTAAAGCGCGGCATTTCCTCCGATTTTAGCGATCAATTTGCGCGCCCGCGCGGTCTTTGACGAGTCTGCACGCCTTGCCGCTGTCGGCCTGAGCGTGTATCGACAGCGCTATTCCAAGAGATCGGGGTATAGCGCAGCCTGGTAGCGCGGCAGTTTTGGGTACTGCAGGTCGTTGGTTCGAATCCAGCTGCCCCGACCAAAGCTCTTTTTTTAACGGCATAGCCACCGCCCTTCCTTCCTGCCGTTTACGGAGATTTTGTTACCGGCGGGCCTCCGCTGAACTCGCGGACCAAGATATGCTTGGTAAATTCTTCGCGTTTTTAAAAGGGAGGATAATATGAAGTCCGCATGGCTCCTGCCTGCCGCCGCCATTGCCTTGGCGATTTTTGCCCTGTCGATTCCGGCGCCGATCATCTCCGGCAAGGCGTTCGCGCAAAACACCGGCGGACAGCAAACCCCGCCGACCAAGAAGAACACCGACAAGCCGAAGGGATCGCTCTACAAGAGTCCCGGCGACCGCGCGCGCTGCCGGATGGGCAACTGCTGATCCGCTGATCCCGGGAATACTGTGATCGTCCTCCTCCGCGGACGACGACAGCGGAGAGACATGAAGCCGCATCCCCGCGGCGCGATTTGCGTCCGCCGCTTGGAACAGTGTGGCGCTCTCATCGATTGATGCTCCAAACAATGAGGAGCGCCGCGATGTTCTGGGTCTATTGGGATACCGCGTGGTCGATCGTCTTCGGCGGCGTCATGTTCGCCACGATCGTCGCTCATCCGGACGCGGAGTTCATAGAAATACAGCTGCAATCCCGCGCCTATCGGCGTGTTCGCGACCTCTAGAATCTACTTCGA
>Ga0070741_10011980_pt1 | contig 15827 bp, 17 predicted proteins | sample Coa_R1_4_FD_66440 | JGI IMG/M metagenome (GOLD analysis project Ga0070741, IMG submission 66440) | Surface soil microbial communities from Centralia Pennsylvania, which are recovering from an underground coalmine fire - Coalmine... | ecosystem: Environmental > Terrestrial > Soil > Unclassified ...
CGCACTGTATCGACCGACAGCACGGCATCGAGCGAGCCTCCAAGTCCGGATGCCTCAGTCGCCGCCGCCAACATCGGCGGCGATCCGTTCGACAGAATCGCGAGCTGCAGGCCGCGCGATTTGAGCGCAGCCAGGGCCTCGGCCGCCTCGGGAAAAGCATCGAGCTTGAAATAGGCTTCGAGGAGTTTCGGCCGCAGTGCACGATCAACTGCAGGCACGCGGCCAAAAGCATAATCGAGCGCACGCTCGGTGAGCGTCCAGAAATCGACGTATGAACCGGCGAGCGTCAGGGTCCAGGTGTATTCGAGCTGCTTCGTTCGCCAGATTTCCGAGAACCGCTCCGCCTCCGGCCCGGCTTCGGCGCGATGCCGCGCCAGCGCGGCATGGACGTCGAACAACGTGCCGTAGGCATCGAACACATAAGCGTGAGTCTTAAGGTTAATCATTTCCGGTTGCTCGCATGCTAGATTTTGGTGACGGGGGGCGTGCGAAAACAAGCAAAGAATATCGCGGAAGGACACGGGCCATGAGCAAGGCCGTCACCTGGTCGAAGACCGTAACATTCTTCGAAGACGATTGGCACGAGGGCAACGTGCCGATCATGGGGGTGCGCACCCACGCCGCGTGGCTGTGCACGTCGGTGTTCGATGGCGCGCGCGCCTTCGAGGGCGTGACGCCCGATCTCGATTTGCACTGCGCGCGCGTCAACGCGTCGGCGAAAGCCATGTGTCTCAAGCCCGGCGTTTCGGCCGAGACCTGGGTCGAACTCGTGCACGAAGGCCTCAAGCGCTTCGACCATGATGCCGAGCTCTACATCCGGCCGATGTACTGGGCGGAGGACGCGGCCGGCGGCGCGGTGCGCCCGGATCCGGAGACGACGCGCTGGTGTCTCACGCTCTATATCGCGCCGCTGCCGAAGCCGACCGGCACGGCCATCACCTTGTCGCCGTTCCGCCGGCCGACCCGCGAAAGCGCGCTGGTGGAAGCCAAGGCCGGCTGCCTCTATCCCAACAACGCGCGCGCCATGATCGAGGCGCGCAACCGCGGCTTCGACAATTGCATCACCTGCGATGCGCTCGGCAACGTCGCCGAGCTCGCCAGCGCCAACATCTTCATGGCCAAGGACGGCGTGGTGTTCACGCCGGTGGCGAACGGCACGTTCTTGTCGGGCATCACGCGAACCCGCGTCATCGCGCTGCTGCGGCAATCCGGCGCCACGGTGGTGGAGACGACGCTGCGCTATGAGGATTTTGTCGGCGCCGACGAAATCTTCTCCACCGGCAATTACAGCAAGGTCTCACCGGTCACGCGCATCGATGACCGTTCGCTGCAGCCGGGTCCGTTCTATCGTCGCACCCGCGAGCTTTATTGGGAATTCGCACACGCCCGTGCGGCGTGAGTGCGCCGCATCGCGCAGCCGCCAACGTTCCTAGAAGCGAATGGCAAAACGGCGGGGCCGAAAACCCCGCCGCTTGCGACATCGCTTGAAGGCGCGCGTCTATTTCATCGCCTCTTCGTACATCTCGGCCACGTGGTCCCAATTCACCAGGTGGTCGAGGAAGGCCTTCAGGTAATCCGGCCGGCGGTTGCGGTAATCGATGTAGTAGGAGTGCTCCCAGACGTCGCAGCCGAGAATCGGCTTGGCGCCGTGAACCAGCGGGTTCTCGCCGTTCGGCGTCTTCATCACGGTGATCTTGCCGTCCTTGACGGCAAGCCAGCACCAGCCCGAGCCGAACTGGGTGACGCCGGCCTGCACGAAATCTTCCTTGACCTTGGCAAGCGGGCCGATGTCCGAGGTGAGCTGCTTTTCCAGCTTGCCGGGAAGCTTGTCGCCGCCGCCGCCCTTCTTCATCCATTTCCAGAAGTGGGTGTGGTTGTAGTGCTGGCCGGCATTGTTGAAGAGGCCCGGGTTCTTGCCGTAGGTGCCCTTGACGATCTCTTCGACCGACTTGTTCTCCCACTCCGTTCCTTTGGCCAGATTGTTGCCCGCGGTCACGTAGGCCTGGTGGTGCTTGTCGTGATGGAATTCGAGCGTTTCCTTCGACATGTGCGGGGTCAGCGCATCGTGCGGATAGGGCAGGTCGGGCAAGGTGAATGCCATTGGTTCTACTCCTCAATGTGAAGGCCGGAACGGGTGGGATTAGGCGGTCAACCGCGAAGTCGAGATGAAAGTTCCGGGCGTTAGATAGGCCGAATGCCGGCCGCTCGGCAACGGGCGAGGGGCGCGACCGAAACGCCATTGCGCCTGGGCCGGCCCGGACGACGCCCGCCTCCGTCGCGACAGCGGGCGGATTATCCATACGCAGCAAGCGTTTATCGAGACCGCCCACGGCGTTTGCCGGCCGGCGCGACGAATCGCTTGTGTCGCCGCTCAGACGTTTGTGGCGATTTTGTATATTAAAGCTTGCGCCATTGCGACAGCACGGCCAAAATGGCGAGAAAAAAGTGGCCGCCAGACGTCCGATCGGTGGCGAGGGGACGGGCGTTATGTACGCGTTTTTATTGTCGCTCGGTGCCGCGATAACGGCGGCCGGAATTGCGCTTGTCGCATCCGGCGTCTCGCTGGAGGACCGCGCGTTCGATGCAAGCGGCGCGATGCCCGGCATCATTGCCATCATTGGCGGTTGCATCCTCATCGGGCTTTCATTCGTGGTGCGCGCTTTGCTGCGCGTTGAACGCGCGCTCGGTGCAAGAGCGGCGGCGCGTGCCGCGCAAGCGGACGGAGCGTCGGCTGCCACCCCGACCGACGCAACCGGCGAGCCGCGCATCCCGTTGCCGCCGAAGCCGAATGTGCCGGAAACAAACTCGGAGCCGGCGGCTGCGGAGCAAGCGCCAGCTCAAGCTTCTTCCGAGAAATTGTCCGCCGAGCGGATCGAAAACGCGCCGGTGGTGGATGCGGGCGACGTTTCGCTGTTGCCGAAGGAGCCGGTGCGAGCGGAGGACGAGCACGGCGCCGCCCCGGGCGGATTGTCCAACGGCAAGCTCAATGGCGCCTCGCACACCACGACGGCGCCGCGGCTCGCCGGTGGCCCGGGCCGCCGACCGCAGCCCAAAAATTCGATCTTCGACACGCTGTGGCCAAAAGCGTCGTCCGCAGCGGCCGAGGCTTCACCTGGGTCCACGGCGCAGCCGGCTGCAGCTGCCGCTGCGTCGGCGCAACCGGCTCAGGCGCCTGCCGAGCGCATACCCGCCGCCGCAGCCGTGCCTGCAGCCGCTGCCGCTACGAGCCAAACGCCTGCTTCTGTCTCGATACTCAAATCGGGCGTGGTCGAAGGCATGGCCTACACGCTTTATTCCGACGGCTCGATCGAGGCGCAGTTGCCGGGCGGCACCGTGCGCTTCGGCTCGATTACCGAGTTGCGCAGCCATATCGAGCAGAACGGCTGACGCGGTCGCCTTCTTGGGTCATCAGGACCGAACGTCTGGATGCCACACAGCCACGGAGTGCCCTGCCTGTTCGGATGCGGGCAAGTAATTCAGCGTGCTCACCCAAGTCTTTTTCAGTAAATTAGCGCAACTTTGCAGTTCTGAGCATCGCGATAATGTTGCCTGTACTGCGGATCTCGTGTATACATTGTGACGCTTGGAGAATTGGGGCACCCGCGACGGAGACTTGCCGCCGGAGCGGTACAAGCGAAACGGCAGACGGCTCATCATGGCCGAGACCTCGAGCGAACGTTCGCTGATCGAGCTCACCGCGCAAGTCGTCGCCGCTTATGTCGGCAACAATTCAGTGCCGAACGCCGACATCGCCAGCCTGATCAACCAGGTTCATGCCGCGCTCTCCCGCGTCGCCGGCGCACCGGCAGCGCTGCCGACTGAAGCGCTCAAGCCGGCGGTGCCGGTGAAACGCTCCATCGCATCGGATTATCTGATCTGCCTGGAAGACGGCAAAAAGTTCAAATCGCTGCGGCGGCATCTGCGCACGCTCAACATGACGCCGCAGCAGTACCGCGAGAAATGGGGCCTGCCGTCGGACTATCCGATGGTCGCGCCGAATTACGCCGCTGCCCGTTCGCAGCTCGCCAAGCAGATGGGATTGGGCCAGCAGCGCCGCCGCCGCAAATAGCCGGACGCGCTGCCTCAGACCGCCGCGGTGGCCGCGGCCGCGCGCGCCTCGGCGTGGATGCGCTCGACCATGGAGCGGAAGCCGTTCGAGCGCTGCGGCGTCAAATGCTCGCGCAGGCCCATCTTCTCGAATAGCGCCAGCGCATCGGTGCCGAGAATGTCCTTGGCGTGCTGGCCGGAGAACATCGCGAGCAGGATGGCGATCAGGCCGCGCACGATATGGGCGTCGCTGTCGCCGACGAACGTCAGGATCGGGCCGCCGGCGCCGTTCGGCCGCACCTGCGTATCGAGCCACACCTGGCTGGCGCAGCCCTGCACCTTGTTGGCGTCGTTGTAAGCCTGCGGCGCCAGCGGCGGCAGCTGCCGCCCGAGCTCGATCAGGTAGCGATAGCGGTCGTCCCAGTCGTCGAGGACCGAGAAATTGTCGATGATCTCTGCAATGTCGGCCATCAGCGGGCGTCCCACGTCCGCCCTTTATATAGAGGCTCGCTCGGCAGAGGTCGATGTTCCGGGCGCCGTAATCGGCCGATCACACCGGATGCCGCTGGTCCTTGTGCGCGGCCGGGCCGTGCCAGGCCGGCGCCAGATCGGCGGGCGTGAGCGTGTTCTGGGAATCCCGTGCCGCGGCTCGACCGGCTGCCGATGTGCCGGCGTGACTGGCCACCGATCCGGTGTCGCGCGGGGCCAGCGTCTCGGTCAAGAATTCGTAAAGCATCTTGGCGCCGGCCTGGGCCCGATAACCCATGCTGGTGGCGATCTCCGAACCGACCGAACACGCATTGGGCTCGCGCGCGCAAAAGCCGCGCAGGTCGTGAACGGTCGCCGAAGCGGCCGAAATCGCGTCCGACGCCCGCACGTCACTTTTTGGCGCGTCTTGGTGTCCGGCGCCGCTTGGCAGCAGGACCAGCACCAGCCCGAGCCAGAATGCCAATCGCAACAGGAAGAACATCAGTCCCACATCCCCTGCGGCGCGTATGGCCGCAACGATTGGCAGACTAGCAGCCGGCCCTGAAAGCCGCGTTGGCGAGGCAGATTCGTTTTTGTCCATAATCGAGCAGAATGCGCCACAGTTTCTCCTAAAATCCGAACGACGCCGCAAAAAAATTATTTACCTAAAATTTCCGCGAACACGCACGCTCGAACATGCGATCGCGCCCGACAGCGCCGCAATAGCAGGATTCGTCAGCCCAACGAGTTCGCGGCGGCGCTTCGCCGTGCGCGGCGGCAAGAAGACGTTCACCATTCCGCGCGAATCCGCGCGCCGATGCTGCACCGGAGCGCCTGCGCGCCGTATTGCAGCGCTGCGCCGCGCGCGTCCTTTAGTGTTCGTTTAAGCGGCCTCTGACACGATCCGGCGCACAACAAGGGGAGCGCGTCTGCAACAACGGACGTGCGCTAAGGGAACGTGGGTGCCTTCGCGCCAATCCGGGATTTTGTCGAGACCCTGGTGCATCCGTCGGCGCAGCAGGACGTGCTGACGGCGGCGCGTCACCGCGCCTTCATCGCGCCGCGGCTGATCGGCGGCATTCTCGCGCTCGGCGCCTTCCCGTTTTATATGGTCGGCCGCGGTGCGGCGAGCAGCGCCGAGCTCATCGTGTTCGTTTGGCCGGCCGTGCCGATCCTGTCGGCCTATTATTTGTCGCGCACCGGACACTACGAGAGCGCGCATGTGCTCTCCGCTGCAGCGCTCACCGGCTTCGCCGCACTCGTGGCGGCGTGGACCGGAGGCCTCAGCTCATTCGCGGCGATCTGGTTCGTGGTAGCCCCGTTCGAGGCGGCGCTGGCCGGCTCGCACCGTGCCGTCGTCTGCGCATCGATCATGGCGCTGGCTGCTGCCGCACTGTTGGTGTTGCTTGGAGCCGCGCATCTGTTGCCGGTCATCAGCGGGAAAGAATGGACAGTAGCAGCCGGGTTCGGCGTTGCGTTCGCCGTGGTTCATGCGGTCGCGGTTGCGATTTCCGCTGAGGCGTTGGCGCGCGCCGGTTCTTCGTTGCGCGAGGCCGAGGCGGACCGCTATCGCTTGCTCGCGCGCGCCACCACCGACGTCATCACCCGCCATGGCCGCGACGGCGACGTATTGTTCGCTTCGCCGGCCGCCGAATCCCTGTTCGGCGCACCGGTCGCCGCGCTGCACGGCCGCGGCCTTTTGCAGCGCGTCCACGTCGCCGATCGTCCTGCTTATCTGATGGCGCTGGGCGATGCGGCCGCGCTCTCGGAAAACCGCGCGACGCAATTTCGCGCCCGCCGCGACGGCGGCCTCGGCGAGAGCCGGCATGCCGCGCCGTTCGTCTGGATCGAAATGCAATGCCGGCCGCTCAGCGAGGTCGCGGACACGCCGCGCGGGCAGGGCGGCGGTGAGGTGGTCGCACTGCTGCGCGAGCTGCGGCAACGCACGCACGAAGAACAACGCGTCAAACACATGCCGGCCGCGCTTGCGCCCGGCGATATGCCGATGAGGAAAAGTGCCTAAGCGCCGCAATCAACCGCGTGGTTTTGCCGCGCGTGCCGCCGCGATCGCCGGCACGCTCGGCGCGCTGCTATGGACGCGCCTTTCGCGCCGGCCGGTCGATTCCGTCGCGATCCTCATCGCAGTCGCCGCCAGCCTGATCATCATCGTCAACGCGCTGGTGCTGCAGCACGGCGCGCATCCGGCGCCGTTCTTTGCTACTCCCGCGCCGGTCGCTCCCGGCGCGCCACGGGGCACGACCGCGGCGTTGCCGCTTGCGCACATCGCACCGACGCCGCGTCCGCTGATGAGCGAGGTCGCGTCGCGGCCGAACGATCCGATCGCGCAGCTCATCGGCATGTCGTCACGCGTCATGGCGGTGCAGCGCACGCTGTCCGCCTACGGCTACGGCCAGATCAGGGCATCGGGCATTGTCGATGAGCCGACGAGCGCAGCGATCGACCGGTTCGAGCGCACACGCGGCCTGCCGGTGACCGGAAAGCTGTCCGATCGGCTGATGAGCGAACTTGCGGCGATGATTGGCCACCCGCTCGACTGAACGCAGCGGATTTGCCGCATCGGCGAAGGCGAGTCATACCTTCAGGAATTGCCGATGCGAGGCCGAGATGCGGCTGAAATCCGCGCTCTGGGTGGCGGCTTATCTGCGCCGCTGTCATATCGAAGGGCTATTTGCGGTGGTGCGCCGGCGCGGTGCCGAGGAGGCGGGTGCCGTGTTCGTGCGCATCAGCAGGCTTGACGGCACCTCGGACCTGTTCGGCCCCGCGCCGCAAAGCGTATTCGACGCCATGCCCGGCGCGGATCGCCGGTTCAGCGCCAGCTTGGCCGCGCAGCCGGCGCCCGATGCCGACGTCGAGGCCTACCTGGGCCGCGAGCTCAAGTTCGATCCCGATATCTGGATTGTCGAAGTCGACGATCGCGCCGGCCGCCATTTCCTCGACGTCGTGAAAGGCTGACGGCGCCGCTGCGGCGTTAGGAGGCCTCGCGTCGTGCGCTGCGCAATGCCGGCATCGCCATGCGCCGCGCTGAAACCGCGTCTCGTGCGCCGAGCCGGTCGGGCGCCGGCTGCCGCCGCATTCCTGCACCGTTGCCCGCCGCGACGGCGAGCGCCTGCCAGGTGGCGATAAGATCGTGCGCGGCCGCCGGCGGCATCTCATCGTACAGTGCGGCAAGCGCGTGCACGCGCTCGACCGAGTGTCCCACCGCGGTGTTGATGAAGAGGAGGATGCGGTACAGCACCTCGCGAGGAATGGCCAAGGCCTTCGCGGTCACCACAATGGGCTCGCCGAGCTCGTCGCCGGCAACGCGCCAGGCCTGTTCGCGCGAGATGCGCAGCGCTTGTGCCAGCACCTGCACGAATTCTTCGCGCCTGCGGGCGAGCGCGGCGGCTTCCAGCCGCCGTCCGATCGTGACCTCGCGCACGACGTCGGGCGGCGCGGCCGGCAGCGCGGCGACGATGTGCAGGTTGAGCAAAATGAGGCGCCGCTCGTCCGCATTGGCGGCGAAGAACAATTCGTTCAGCTCGCCGGCAATCGCGGCGCTGATCGGCGCGGGCGCGGCCTCGACATGTTGCGGCAGCGACACCGGCTTCGCGCCTGCGGCGGCCGATGCCTTCAATTTGAGGTCGGCGGCGCTGCTCGCCATGGCCGCCGCTGCGTGCTGCAGCAGCGTGGCTCTCACTTCGGGCAGATCGGCGGCGAGCCGTTCGATGACACGCCGGGGCGGCGCCAGATGATGGGCGAGGCGCGTTGCGACGGCGGTACGCGTCGTCACGTCCACTGAATCCAGAAGCCGCAGCGCGAGCTCGGTGTAGTAGTGATCTTCTTCGGCGCTGTGCGTCAGCTTCTGGACATATAGATCGGTCAGCACCCGCAACAGCGTCGGGCGCATGTCGACCCCGCCACGCAGACCGACACAGGTGAGGCCTTCCAGGCTACGCAGGCTCGGCGTTTCCATGACACGTGACTCAACGGCAACAGGACGACGGCGGTTTCACTTGCGGCGAGCGTAAGGCCTGCGCGTTAGCGGAGCGTTAACCTTGCATGCCCCTTAATTGGCAGGACACCGCCACGTGCCGGGTCGGGGGATCCGCGCCGGCGGCTGTCAGAGGACCGTGGCTGGTGGGCAACGTCATCAAATTTCCCGACGACGGGCGCATCGTGCGCTTCGGCCGCAGCGGCGCTGAAGAATCCGCGACGATCATCATTCTGCCGGTCGTCCGCATCGAGCGTTATGCCGATACTTCCGCCGACGAGCCGCGCACGAATCCGCCCGCCGATAGCGGCGGACGCCGACGCCTGAGGCGCCGCTAGACCGCGGCGCGATGGATGTCGCCGCGCGCCCGCCGCCGCGAGTTTGCAACACCGCTCGCGGTGCTGCTCGGCGTTCTCGCGCTTGCCGGCTGCTCCAGCATTGGCGATTTCGGCCGGCTGAAGCCGGGCCTTGTCAGTGACGACATCCACGATTGGGTAGGGCACGAGGCCGCCGTGCGGGCCGGCGCGCCGATCGCGGTCGGCAGACTCACCGAGGACGAGCGCCTGCTGCGCGATCTGGCGTTTCCGCTGATCGAGCCGCCCTACGATCGGCAGCGCTGGGATGCGGTGGTCTATGAATATGGCGTCGACCAAAATTTCCGGCGCGAACTGTGGATCGACGATCCGACCCTTTATTACGCGCATCTGCAGGGCGCCGTTTATCGCTCCAGCACGGCGCGCTACAGCCAGTTGACCGATGACATTCGTAACGACATCGTCCGGCTCGATCCGTTTCTCGTCGTCGCCCGGCGGGTGATCGATCTCGATCGCAGGCGCGAGGCGGCCATGGCGCACGTCGCCGATCTTGCTCCCGGAGAGGCTCTCTACGCGCAGGCGCGGGTCGGCGAAAACGCGCTGGTGGTCGCCTGGGTGCAGCATGCGCTGGTCGAGCGCTGTGCCTCGTATCGCTTCGCGCTCGAGCATCTCGCGGTCGCCGAGCCGGAGCCTGCGGCCGCCGATGCCGATCACACGCTCACTCAACTGCAGCAGAAGCTTGCGCTCAACAATATCGTCGCGCCGCCGCACTTTGCCGGCGCGCCGGGTCCGGTTGTTGCGCGCGCGGTGCCGCTCGGCAAATAGGCCGTCGAATTATTCGATCGGTTCGCTCTTGCACTGCGCGGCGGCGAGCGCGCGCTGCGCCATGGGCATCAGGCCGGGCTCCGGCGCCAACGCGCGCAGCACGATGAGGCCGGTCGTGGTCGGCGAATCGATGATCAGGCGATCGGCCGCGGTGACGTCCTGTTCCTCAGGCACTTGGGCATGTTGCTCCGCCGTCATCAGGTCGAGCTCGATGGCGCGGCGTCCGGCGGCGCGGTCGTTGATCGCATAATAGGCGACGCTGTCGCGGGTGTAGAACGTGACCGACGTGTAGGCCTCGCTGACCGGCGCGTTGAGCTTGATGGTGCCGGCGGAGAGATCGTAGCGGCACACCGCCGTCGCGAACGCCGGGTCCATGAACGGCAGCACCGAATGCTGCGCGGTCGGCGCCGGCAGCGTCACGATGCTGTTGACCGGCGTCAGGCCGGCAAGGCGCGAATAGGCATCCTGCGAGGCCGCGCGCGGCATAGCCAGCACCGTCGCCAGATGGACGATGCCACCCAGCAAAATGCCGCCCAGGATCCACAGCGCCCAGCGGATCATGAGCAGCCCTTTCGCGTCACCGCGGGCATCGGGCCTTCCCCGATGGTCGTGGCGGCGACGCCGATCGGCGTGTCGTAGAGCCGCCACACCAGGACAAAGCGTTCGATGCCGCCGGTCGGCAGCCAATTGCCTGGCCGCGCTTGCGGCGCGACCGCGATGGTGAAGCGGCCGTCGGTTTCACGCACCACCTCCTGGCTGGTGAAGCCGTGCCGGTCGAGCGTGTTCGCCACTAGGCGGCCGTTCGCATCGTACAGTGTGACGGTCCAAAACCGCGCTGCGGGCGTTGCGCCGCTGATGCTGAAAGTGCAGCGGCCGTCGAACCCGTGTCCGGCCTGATCGCCGCGCGCATAGAACGCAACGCCGTCGCCGATGCCGATCGGCAACTCGCCGGCGCGGGCGATGCCGGCATGGGCATACGGATCGATGTCCTGCGAGCCGCTCTTCGGCCACGCGGTCCAGGCGCCGATCGTCAGTGAGCCGAACGCGACGCCGCGGGTGAGCGTCAGCCACGTGGTGCCGAGCCCGACGATGGCGGCGAGCGCGAAGGTGAAAAATGTGCCGACCAGAAGGCGCATCAGCCAACGCGCTCAGTCGCCGCGCGCGGCCGGCGCGGTTTTCTGATCGGCCGCCGCGGCAAACGTATCGGTGAGCCGCGCGTCGGGCTCGCGCTCGAGGCTGCCGAGCGTGCCGGCTTGCCCCGGCTGCGCCGCCAGCGCCCTGTCGGCGTCATCGAGCAATTGCTCGAGCCGCGTCAGCGCTTGCGTGGCTTTTTTCGTCAGCAGCGCAGGGTGCGGCTCCTCGCCTTGCGGCGCGCCATCGGCCGCGGCCTGCACGTGTTGCGGCGCGGGCAGGCCGGGCAACTGCCGCAGTTCGATGCCCTGATGCGCATACGTCATGATGTCGTGCCAAACCGCCGCCGGCATGGTGCCGCCGGTCATGTGTTTGGTCGAAGTGAAGTCGTCATTGCCCATCCAGACGGCGCCGACGAAGTTGCCGGTGTAACCGACGAACCAGGCATCGCGCCAATCGTTGGTGGTGCCGGTCTTGCCGCAGACCGGAATGCCCTCGATCTGTGCGCGCTTGCCAGTGCCGTTCTCGACCACCGAGTTCATCATCTTGATCATGCCGAGCGCGACTTCCGGACTGATCACCTGCTGGGGCTTTTTGCCGTCGCGATCGAAACGCCAGACCAGCTGCCCGGTGCCGGTGCGCACTTCGAGCGCGGCGTGCGGCGCGACCGCTTTGCCGAGATTGGGGAAGGTGGCGTAGGCGACCGCGTGCTCGAGCGGCGTCACCGCGTCGGCGCCGATGGGCAGCGACGGCGTGTCCGGCAGCGGCGTGACGATGCCGAAGTTGCGCGCGGTCTGCACGATCTTGGCGCGGCCGAGCTTGGCGTTGCCGTTGCCGAGCGCAATCGACAGCTTGACCGGAATGACGTTGATCGATCGGGTGATGGCCTCGATCAGCGTCACCGAGCCGGCAAAGCCGCCCGCGTAATTGTGCGGACACCAATTGCCGATGCAGACCGGCGAATCGACCACGACTGAATTCGGGGTGAAGCCGTTGGCGAGCGCGGTGGCATAGACGTACGGCTTGAACGAGGAGCCGGGCTGCCGCATGGCGTCGGCGGCGCGGTTGAACTGGCTCTCATCATAGTCGCGGCCGCCGACCAGGGCGTGTACGGCGCCGTCCAGATCGGCGATCACCACGGCGGCCTGGCTTGCGCCCCATTCGCGGCCGTGTTCGCGCAGATTGGTTTCGACGGCGCGGTCGGCATAGCGCTGCAGGTCGCGGTCGAGCCCGGTGCGCACCACGAAGTATCGATCCGTTACCGATTTCGGGAACGTATCGACGAGGTGCCGCATCTCGTCGAAGGCCCAGTCGAGATAATAGTTCGGCGCGTCGTCGTCGTGACGGTCGATCGGGGTCGCTGGGTGGCGGCGTGCGCCGTACACTTGGCCCTCGGTCATGAAGCCGGCGTCGACCAGATTGTCGAGCACGACGTTGGCGCGGGCGCGTGCCGCGGGCAGATTGACCAGCGGCGAGAATTTGACCGGCGCCTTGAACATGCCGGCGAGCATGGCCGCTTCGGGGAGCGTCACGTCGCGCACCGACTTGCCGAAATAATATTCCGCGGCCGCGTCGACGCCGAATGCGCCGCCGCCCAGATAGGCGCGGTCGAGATAGAGCTTGAGAATTTCGTTCTTGGTCAGGTGCGCCTCGAGCCAGCCGGCGAGGAACGCCTCGTTGATCTTGCGGGTAATGGTCCGTTCGTTGGAGAGAAACAGGTTCTTGGCGAGCTGTTGGGTCAAGGTCGAGCCGCCCTGGACGACGCCGCCGGCCTCCGCGTTGGTGACCAGCGCGCGGAAGGTGCCGAAAAAATCGATGCCGAAATGCTCGTAGAACCGGCGGTCCTCGGTCGCCAGCACGGCCTTGATCAGATGGTCGGGCATTTCGTCGAGCGGCACCGAATCGTTGTGCTTGATGCCGCGGGTGCCGACCGGATTGCCGTAACGGTCGAGAAAGGTGACGGCGAGGTCGGACTTCTTCAGCCAGTCGCCCTCGGAAGTCTGGCGATAGGCGACCAGCGAGAGCGACAGCATGAACAGGAGCGCGCCCATGCCGAGCGTCGCGGCTTCCGACAGCGGCTCGACCAGGATCCAGCGCCGCCAGCCGGCGACGTGAAAACGGTCCATGGTCGCGGTGAAGCGCTCATAGCCTTCGCGCGCCCACTTGCCGCTCTGGAACACCGCAAAATCGATGCGCGAGTCGAGATCGAGTAGCAGCCGCTTGAGCTTCGGCCGCCAGTTGTCGCCCGGATCGGGAAACAGGTCGCTCACGATTGCATGCTCCGGGCTCCGCGCTCAGGTCTGCCTTGTAGCCGAACGAGCCCGCTGCGACCATGATGTAGCCGCTGCCGGCGCTCCGGCCAACGCCTGCGTGCCATATGGTGAATGGAAATTGGGGGCAAATTTGGCATAAGGGGCGTTGGCACGGTGGCGGTTCGGCCGCACATGACGAGGTAAGAACGAAGGATCCAGGGTTTTGGCCGGGAACAAGATGGCAACCGACGACCCTCAACGCCATGCCGCCGACGACGTTCCGTTCTGGCGGCGCAAGGCATTGGAGGAGATGACGGATTCCGAATGGGAAAGCCTGTGCGACGGCTGCGGCAAATGCTGCCTCAACAAGCTCGAGGAGGAGGGCACCGACCGCACCTTCTATACCGATGTCGGCTGCCGGCTCTTGGACGGGCAGACCTGCCGCTGCCACGATTACGCTCACCGCCTCGACAAGGTCGAGGATTGCGTGCGGCTGACGCCCGAGAGCCTCAAGACCATCACCTGGCTGCCGCCGTCCTGCGCCTACGTGCTGCTCTCCGAAGGCAAGGACCTGTACTGGTGGCATCCGTTGGTCTCCGGCGATCCCGAGACCGTGCACAGCGCCGGCGTCTCGGTGCGCGGCCGCGTGCGCGCCAGCGAATCGCAGGTGCCCGACGAGGAACTGGAGGACTACATCGTCAGTTGGCCGCTCCGTCTGACGAAACGGGCGCGCGGCCGGCGGCCATGACCTCCGGCAACCGAAGCGGGGCGGAACATTCACGCACAGGCCGCAAGCAGGCGCAGCGAATCGGCAATGGCGGCGCGGCTGCGCGCCACCTGATCGCGCCCAGCGCCTAATCGGTGCAGCGCGTCAAGGATCTGCCGATCGTCCCGCAGCGCGGCGCGCGGATGATGTTGCGCAATCGTGCGGCTCGGCGGGACGCCAGGTGGCCCGCCGCCCTCCACGAGCCGCGCCGCAAGCACCCGCCGCGCCATCTCGATCCGTTGCCGAGCCGCCATGAAGGTGGCGCGCGAGGGTTCGTCGCTGCGCGTTTCCACCGCGAGGATATGCCCGCGCAACGCGGCGAGTGTCTGGTCCGCCGCCGATTTGGCGCTGCTGGTCGGCCGATTTGATGATGCAATGCCGAGCCGTTCATAAAGCGTCGCGCTGTAGGTTTTGACCAGCGCCACCGCGCGCGAGCTGCGCTCGTCGTCGCCCGAGCACGGCTCGCCGGCAATGTGTGTCAATGCTGCCAATAACGCGGCAATGTCGTGCATCGCCAAGGATCCCCGCCGTGCAGTCGGTCGAGGCGACAATGCATGGCCAACGCCGCGGTTTCGGCGGCGGGCAACATCGTGCACGTATGTTTAAGGAGCTGTTGCCTGCATTACCGACCAGCCGGGCGTGGATCGGGAACGATCGCCCGCGGGGTTGAAAGGGCCCCCTCACAAGTGGCGGACAGCCTTGCAATCGAGGCGGTTGCGCCGGGCTCTGGTGCCGGCCAAGTGAGGGGCATTGCGCGCAAAACCATTGCTCGCCGTCCGACCTCGTGGATAGTCCACCTGACATGACCAGCGACACGCCAGCGCGGCACGCTGCCGCCGATTCGCTTGCCCGGACCATGGAGCCGGTACGCGGGCGGCTGCCGGAGGCCGAGCCTGGCGCAATGGCTGCGAGCGCGCCTGAGGAGGCGGCGGCTGCGCCGCTCGATCACGCCACCATCCGCACCATCGTGGCGGGAATCATGCTCGCCATGTTCCTCTCGGCGCTGGAACAGACCATCGTCGCGCCGGCGTTGCCGGCCATCGGCAAGAGCCTGGGCGACGTCGACAACCTGTCCTGGATCATCACCGCCTATCTGTTGGCGCTGACCGCGACCACGCCGCTGTTCGGTAAGCTGTCCGACATTTACGGCCGTCGCGCCGTGCTCTTGCTCGCCATCGGCATTTTCATCCTCGGTTCGATCGCCTGTGCGCTGGCGCCGAGCATCTGGGTTCTGGTGGTCGCGCGCGGGCTGCAGGGCATCGGCGGCGGCGGCCTGTTGCCGATCGCGCAAACCATCATTGCCGATCTCCTCTCGCCGCGCGAACGGCCGGTGGTGCAGGGCCGCACCTCGATCATGTTCATGAGCGCCAGCATTCTGGGTCCGGTGCTCGGCGGCTTGCTGACCGACCATCTGCACTGGTCGTTGATTTTCTGGATCAACGTACCGCTCGGCGGCGTGGCGCTGGTCATGACCGAGCGCGCGCTGCGCCGCTTGCCGCGCAACGATCGCCCGCACCGGCTCGACGTGATCGGCGCCATGCTGATGGTCGGCGCATCGCTGGTCCTGATGCTGGCGCTGAGCCTCGGCGGCATCCGTTATCCGTGGGCGTCGTGGCACATGGTCGGGCTGCTTGCGTGCTCGGCGGCGCTCTGGGTGCTGTTCGCGCTGCGGCTTCTCACCGCGCGCGAGCCGTTCATTCCGCTCGCCATCCTGCACGGCCGCGTTACCAGCACCATGACGATCGCGGCGTTCTTCTCCATTGGCACCGTGATCGGCGTCACGATCTACATGCCGCTGTACTGCCAGACCGTGCTCGGCGTTTCGGCGAGCCTCTCCGGACTGGCGCTGATCGCCTATATGGGCGGCGCCACGCTCGGCTCGCTGGTCTCGACCCGGTATATCGTGCGCATCCGGCACTACATGCGCGTGCCGCTCGGCGGGCTGGTGGTCGGGATGGCGATGCTCGGCGTGCTCGCCGTCGACCCGGCGTCTCACGGCTTTGCCGAGGTGGTCGGTGTTTTGTTCGTGCTCG
>Ga0070741_10011981_pt1 | contig 15824 bp, 13 predicted proteins | sample Coa_R1_4_FD_66440 | JGI IMG/M metagenome (GOLD analysis project Ga0070741, IMG submission 66440) | Surface soil microbial communities from Centralia Pennsylvania, which are recovering from an underground coalmine fire - Coalmine... | ecosystem: Environmental > Terrestrial > Soil > Unclassified ...
TGGAAGTCGCCGATCAAAGGCGTGGTGATGCCGCGCTTGCGCAACCCGTCGCGGATATGCGGCACGGCGGCGGCGGCTTCCTCGCGGTCGACGGTGATGCGCACCATCTCCGAGCCGGCGCGCGAGAGTGCTGCGACCTGTTCCACGGTGCCGGCAACATCGGCGGTGTCGGTGTTGGTCATCGACTGCACCACGATCGGCGCGCCGCCGCCGACGGCGACATTGCCGACCATGACTTGCGTGGTCTTGCGCCGGGCACTGGGACCAGCGACGTCAGTCTCGATTTTTTCGGGCTTGTTCATGGGGCAACCGAATATCAGGTTTTGGTGACATTCACCAAGGGGGCGCTGGTGCCCCATGCGGGTGACGGATCAGATATTTTCTGCTTGTTTTTCAACTGGTTAATGCCTCACCGCGACAGGATCAGAGGCATTTTGCATGACCGCTATATTGGACCGAATCCGTGGGAATCAAAGGGCCGTGGCGGCTTTTCATGTGAGGTCGCCGACCCTACCATCCTCACAGAATAGTATCGGGGAGGCGGCCATGGCGCGCAGCGAGCTGATCTCGACGGCGGAACTCGCCGACATCCTCACGCAGCCCGATCTTCGTCTCTACGACTGCACGACCTACCTTGAGCCGGCGCCCGCCGGCAGCGGCGTTCCCTATCTCGTCGTGCCGGGCCGCCAGACATTCGAGGCCGGGCATATCCCCGGCGCGAATTTCATGGACCTCCAAGGCGAGTTCTCCGACAAGACCACCGAGCTTCGCTTCATGATGGCTCCCGTCGCGCAACTCGAGGCCGCCTTCGGCCGCCACGGCATTTCCGCTGATAGCCGCGTGGTGCTGTATTCCATCGGGACTGCGATGTGGGCGACGCGGTTCTGGTGGATGCTGCGCTCACTCGGCTTCGACAACGTCGCCGTGCTCGACGGCGGAATCGACAAATGGACCGCGGAAGGCCGCGACATCGAGACCGGGCTGACCGGCGACTATCCGCCCGCGACTTTCTCGGCGAAACCGCGGCCCGGCTTCTTCGTCGGCAAGGACGAGGTGCTTGCCGCGATTGGCGATCGCGGCACGGTCACCGTCAACGCGCTCGGCCCGCAATTCTACAAGGGGCTGGAGCCGAGCCGCTACGGCCGGCCCGGGCGCATCCCCGGCAGCGTCAACGTTCCGGCGGCGACACTCGTCGATCCCGCGACCAAAACCTTCGTGCCGCTGGCGGACGCCGAGACAAAATTCGCCGCGCAAGGATTCTCGCGCGACAAGCGCGTGGTCGCCTATTGCGGCGGCGGCATCTCGGCGACCATCGACCTCTTCATGCTGCATCGGCTCGGCTACGACAAGCTCACGCTTTATGACGGCTCGATGGGCGAATGGGCAATGGATGACAAGCTGCCGATAGAGGTGGGGTAGTTCTCCGCTCTTTCCCCTCACCCTGAGGAGCGCGAAGCGCGTCTCGAAGGGTGAGGCCACCGCCGGGCCTCATGGTTCGAGACGCCGCGCAAGCGCGCGGCTCCTCACCATGAGGGACTACCACCTACGCCGGCACGTTCGGATCGGGCACCACCTCTCGCCCGATGGTCTCCGGACGATTGACCAGCCACAACCCCGCGATCACCAGGAGCGCCGCTGCGCCAAAAGTCGGGGTCAGCTGATCGTGCAGGATGAAATAGCTCGCGACCACGCCGAACAGCGGCGTGATGAAGGTGAAGGCGGAGAGCTTGCTCGCCGAATAGGACTGCACCAGCGCGAACCACATGGTAAAGGTCAGCCCGACCACCCAGATCGCCTGATAAATAACGACACCGATGGCGAGCGGTCCGGGCACATGCGTCAGCGTCTCGCCCGACAGCCACGCGGCCGCAGCAAGAATCGGAATCGAGATCGCGACCTGGTAGCCCAGCGCCTTCTCGGGCGCTGCGAGCCGCAGCCTGGTGCCTTTGGCAATCACCGTGGTCGCGCCCCACATCGCGCCGCCGCCGACGATCAGGAGATCGCCGAGCAGCACGCTTCGATCGACGTTGGGTTGCGGCACGCCGATCGCGAGCGCCACGCCGGCAAAGCTCAGGGCGAGCCCGGCCCATTGCGAGCCGCGCAGCCGCTCGCCGAGGATTCGATAGGAGCCGAGCGCGACAAAGAACGGCGCGGTGTAGAGAAACACCACCGCGCGCGAGGCCGTGGTGAGACGCAGGCCCTGGTAGATCAGCACGAATTCGATGCCGAACAGAATGCCCGCGAACACGCCGGGACCGAGCGTGCCGTCGCGAATCGAGAAATCGGCCTTGCGCAGCCAGCCCACGATCAACAGCACCGGCAGCGCGCCGATCGAGCGGAAGGTTGCCTGGATCATCACGGGCATATCGGGCAGCGCGAGCTTCACCGCAATCTGGTTGAAACCCCAGGACAGGCAGAGCAGCAGCATCAGCGCGACGGCGCCCGGGCTGAGCGGCCGCCCGGCAGTGGACTTCGAATCGTTGTCGGACATTTCTTCCCTTGGGCCGGCTTGCCGCCGTGTTGCTTATTCTAGTGCCTGATGAACCGAGGACGATTGAGTTGAGCCGTCATTGCGAGGAGCGCAAGCGACGAAGCAATCCATAGTGCCACAAGCCGAAGAATGGATTGCTTCGCTTCGCTCGCAATGACGAGGTTCAGTCTCATTCATTCCTTCTGGCAGTGCGCGCAGGTACCGGTGATTTCGACGACGGAAAGCTTTGGCGCAAAACCCGTGGCGCGGGCCGCAGCGCCGAGAGACTGCGCCACCGGCGCCGCCGGAATTTCCCCGACCGAGCCGCAACGGTCGCAGATCAGGAAGGCGACGGCCGCCGCCGCGTCATGGTCGTGCGCGCAGGCGAGATAGGCGTTGCGGCTTTCGATGCGATGCACCAGCCCATTCGCCATCAGGAAATCGAGCGCGCGGTAGACCGTGATCGGCGCCGGCCGCGGCATCGACCGGGCGAGGTCGTCGATCACCTCATAGGCGCCGAGCGGCCGGTGGCTTGCCAGCAGCGCCTGCAGGACATGGCGGCGGATCGGGGTGAATTTCTGCGCGCGAGCCCGGCACACCTGCTCAGCATGGCGGATCGCGTCGGCGGCGCAACGTCCATGGTCGTGATCGGGCGCGGGAAAGGCCGGTTTTGTCGAGGTCATTGTCGCATTTTGTAGCATTTTACCCTGCAATCCCAAAGCCCTCGCCCCAAAGCGCCCCAGCCATGCCTGGCGCGCGGGGCAGGTCTCCAGTTAACTTGCCATGAAAAATTCATAAGCTAGCTTATTATATCTCAAGCTTAAGAGATGGGGACAATCATGCGCGGTTCCGTGGATATGAACTTCCTGTTCACGCTCGGCGAGGTGCAGCGCCTGGTGCGCGCCTATGCCGACAAGGAGGCCGCGCGCTTCGGCATCACCCGCGCGCAATGGGCGGTGCTGGCCAAGGTCGAGCGCAACGAGGGCATGAAGCAGACCGAGCTCGCCGAGCAGATGGAGATGCAGCCGATCACGCTGACGCGGCTGATCGACAAGCTCTGCGAGAACGACTGGATCGAGCGGCGCGGCGACGCCTCTGACCGCCGCGTCAACCGCCTCTATCTCTTGAAGGCCGGACGCGCGCTGCTCGGCAGGCTCTCGGGCCTGCGCTCCGAACTCACCGCGACCGCGCTCGAGGGCATTCATCCGGCCGATGCGCATCGGCTGCTCGCTCAACTGGAACAGATCAAGGAAAATGTACGAAACGCCATCCAAAGCACCGCAGGCGACCAGCGAAAGGAGCAGCGCTATGGCTGATCCTGTCCTGAAGTTCCCGCCCGAACAAAAAGGCGCCCCGCCTGCGAAGCCGCGCGTGAAACTCGCCGCCGAGCCGCGCCGCCGCTTGCTGGCCGGCTTGCGGCGCTATCGACGTTTTCTGCTGCTGGTCGTGCTGCCGCTCGCGGTCGCAATCGGCGGGTTCTGGTTCTATCTTGCCGGCGGCCGCTACGTGACCACCGACGACGCCTATGTCGGCGCCCAGAAGGTGCTGATCACGCCCGACATCTCCGGCAAAATCATCAAGGTCACGGTGAAGGAAGGCCAGACCGTCAAGGAAGGCGACGAGCTATTCGATATCGATCCCGAGCCGTTCCAGCTCGCGGTCAACCAGGCCAAGGCGCAGCTCGCGCAAGCCAAGACCACCTATGAGAACCTGGTCGCCAACGTGAAGATCTACGGCCAGATGCTGGAGCTTGCGCAGCAAGGCATGGAGTTGAAACAGCGCGACGTCGACCGCAAGCAGCAACTCGTGAACCAGAAGGTCGGCTCCCAGCTCGACCTCGACAATTCGGCCACGGGCCTCGTCACCGCCGGCGCGCAGGCGCAATTCGTCAAGCAGAACCTTTCGAACGCCAAGGCGCAGCTGCTCGGCAATCCCGATCTGCCGATCGCGGAATTTCCGCCCTATGCGCAGGCCAAGGCCGCGCTCGACATGGCCCAGCGCAACCTCGACCACACCGTGCTGCGCGCGCCGATGGCCGGCGTCGCGACGCAAGTCGAGCAGATCCAGCTCGGCCGCTTCGTCGTCGCAGGCACGCCGGTGTTCTCGGTCATCGACGTCGCCAATCCCTGGGTCGACGCCAATCCGAAGGAAAGCGACTTCACCTATGTCAGCGAAGGCCAGCCGGTCGCGCTCGACGTCGACGCGTTCCCGAACCATGTGTTCAAGGGCTATGTCGGCTCGCTGTCGCCCGGCACCGGCGCGCAATTCGCGATCCTGCCGCCGCAGAACGCCACCGGCAATTTCGTCAAGGTGGTGCAGCGGGTGCCGGTTCGGATCTATTTCGACAAGGACGATCCGTTCGTCAAGAAGCTGAAGGCCGGCATGAGCGTCTATGCCACCATCGACACCGGCCACAAGCGCACGCTGGCCGGCCTGCTCGGCCTTTCGTCGGCGGCTGCCACGCACCAGGATTAACGGCGATGTCGCCGACGACCCTGCCCTCACCCAGCATGGTTCCGGGACTGCGCCGGAACATGGTGACGATCTGCGCCATGACGGCGACGATCATGCAGGCGCTGGATACCACGATCGCCAACGTCGCACTGCCCTACATGCAGGGCACGCTGTCGGCCTCGCAGGACCAGATCAACTGGGTGCTGACCTCCTACATCGTCGCCGCCGCGATCATGACCGCGCCGGTCGGCTGGATCGCCAACCGCTTCGGCCGCAAGCGCATCTTCATCATCTGCTCGGCCGGCTTCACCGTCGCCTCGGTGCTGTGCGGGCTGGCGCAGGACATCAACCAGATGGTGCTGTTCCGCCTGCTGCAGGGCGTGTTCGGCGCGGCGCTGGTGCCGCTGTCGCAGGCGGTCATGCTCGACTCCTACACCTTGCAGGAACGCGCCAAGGCGATGTCGATCTGGGGCATGGGCGTGATGATGGGCCCGATCATGGGGCCCTCGCTCGGCGCCTGGCTGACCGAGACCTATTCCTGGCACTGGGTGTTCTTCGTCAACCTGCCGTTCGGCTTCTTCACCGTGCTCGGCCTGATGGTGTTCATGGACGAGACCCGGAAAGACCTCAACCTGCGCTTCGACTGGTTCGGCTTTTCCGCACTGGCGATCGGCATCGGCTCGCTGCAGCTCGCGCTCGACCGCGGCGAGCAGCTCGGCTGGCTGGAGTCGAACGAGATCATTGCCGAGTTCATCGTCTCTGGCGTAGGCTTCTATTACTTCTTCGCGCACTCGCTGACGGCGTCGCGGCCGTTCATCCAGTTCTCGCTGTTCACCGACCGCAACTTCCTCACCGGCTGCATCTTCATGACGGTCATGGGCCTGGTGCTGTATTCGACCATGGCGCTGGCCTCGCCCTATTTGCAGAACGTGATCGGCTATCCCATCATCACCGCCGGCGTGCTGCTCGCGAGCCGCGGCTGCGGCACCTTCGTCGCGATGATGCTGGTCGGCCGCATGATGCGCTACATCGAGGCGCGTACCCTGATCATCTCGGGGCTGTCGATCACCGCGCTGTCGCTGTTCTACATGACGGGCTGGACCGATCAGACCGGCGTGCCCGAAATCGTGACGCTGAGCATCATCCAGGGTTTCGGCTTCGGCCTCGTGTTCGTGCCGCTGTCGACGGTGGCGTTCATGACGTTGCCCAACCATCTGCGCACCGACGGCACCTCGATGCTGACGCTGATGCGCAATGTCGCGAGTTCGATCGGCATCTCCATCGTGATCGCGCAGCTCACCGAGGGCTCGCGGCGCGTCTACGCCATCCTCAACAACAGCGTGAACCCGTTCAATCACGCGATGCAGATGCCTGACGTATCAAGCATGATCAACATGGGCACCGACAAGGGCCGCGCCATGATGGACGTGATGATCGGCCTGCAGGCGCAGATCATCGCCTTCTCGCAGGACTACCAGCTGATCATGATCTTCATCCTGGCCTCGATCCCGCTCGCGCTGATGATCGGCTCGACCAAGGCCGCGCTGCGCTCGCAGGCGGCCGGGCCGGAACATGCGGTGATCGAGTAGTCTACATTGCTCTCGTCATGGCCGGGCTTGTCCCGGCCATCCACGTCTTTCTTGCCGTATGTCCAAGACGTGGATGCCCGGCACAAGGCCGGGCATGACGACGGCTAAAGCCGTGATGCGCTCTTAGACATCGAAAAACACCGTCTCGGCACCGCCCTGCAGCCGCAGGTCGTGCGTGTAGACCGCATTGCCCGCTTGTCGTTGCGCGATCAATGTCGCGCGGCGATCGGCAGGCACCCGCGCCAGCACGGGATCGCTGGTATTGGCTTTCTCGTCGCCGAAATAGATCCGCGTATAGAGATGGCGCAGCATGCCGCGCGCGAACACCGTGAGCAGAAGATGTGGCGCCTGCGGCTTGCCGTCGGGATCGGGCACCGAGCCCGGTTTGATCGTATCGAAGAAATAGCGGCCCTCGCCGTCGGTGCCGCAGCGGCCGAAGCCGCGGAATTTGGTGTTCGGCAGCGCGCGATTGTCTTGCGGGTCGGCGAAACGTCCCTGCGCATCGGCCTGCCAGACTTCCAGCATGCAGTCCGGCACGATCGCGCCGTCGCCGTCATAGACCGTGCCCTCGACGCGGATGCGCTCGCCGGTGGCGTCGGGTGTCACCAGATTGCTGTTGAAGGCGTCGTTCCAGGCGTACTGGCGGTTCGGCGTCAGGCTATACTTGAAGAAAGGGCCGACGGTTTGCGATGGCGTGATGCCCGTCACGTCTTGTTCTCCATCGGAGTGGCGTTCTTGCCGCGCAGCACGATGTCGAAGCGATAACACAGCGCCCATTCCGGCTGGGTGTTCTCGAGATCGAAGCTCGAGACCATCCGCATCCGCGCCTTTTCGTCCGGCACCGAATTGAAGATCGGATCGAAGGCGAACAAGGGATCGCCGGGGAAATACATCTGCGTGACGAGCCGCGAGACGAAGGAATGGCCGAACACCGAGAAATGGATGTGCGCAGGCCGCCACGCGTTGTGATGATTGCCCCAGGGGTAGGCGCCCGGCTTGATGGTGACGAACTTGTAGTGGCCGGCGGCATCGGACTGCGCGCGGCCGGCACCTGTAAAATTCGGATCAAGAGGCGCCGAATGCTGGTCGCGGACGTGGATGTAGCGGCCGCAGGCATTGGCCTGCCAGATCTCGAGCAGCGTGTTGGGTACGCCGCGGCCGTCCTCGTCGAGCACGTGACCGTGCACGAGGATGCGCTCGCCCAAGGGTTCGCCGGCATGCTGGCGCGTCAGATCGCTGTCGTGCTCGCGCACCGTCTCGTGGCCGTAGACCGGGCCGGTCAATTCCGACAGCGTGTGCCGCATCGGGATCAGCGGCTTTTGCGGCGCGCGCTTGATCGAGCTCTTGTAGGCCGGGGACAGTGGCAAGGGGTGGGCTTTGTTGCTATCGACGGGATAAATGAGGGTCATGGTTTGTTTCCCGAGAGTACATCGTCATTGCGAGCGAAGCGAAGCAATCCAGAATCCCTCCGCGAAAAAATTCTGGATTGCTTCGTCGCTCCGCTCCTCGCAATGACGATCAGTTCAACTTCTCGATCGCGACCGCGACGCCCTGCCCGACACCGACGCACATGGTGGCGAGCGCGCGTTTTCCGCCGCGCGCCTCCATGCCGTGCACCGCGGTCATCGCCAGCCGCGCGCCACTCATGCCGAGGGGATGACCGAGCGCGATCGCGCCGCCATGCGGGTTGACGAAATCGGCATCCTCCTTGACGCCGAGCTGGCGCAGGCAGGCGATCCCCTGCGAGGCGAAGGCTTCATTGAGCTCGATCAAATCGAAGTCGCTGATCTTCGAGCGAAGCCGCTCCATCAGCTTGCGGGTCGCCGGCACCGGGCCGATGCCCATGATCCGCGGCGGCACCGCGGCCGAGGCAAGGCCGAGGATTTTCGCACGCGGGGTCAAACCATGTTTCTTCACGGCCGCCTCGGAGGCGAGGATCATCGCGGCTGCGCCGTCATTGACGCCGGAGGCATTGCCCGCCGTGACCGTGCCGGGATTGCGCACGATCGGCTTCAGCTTGGCGAGCCCTTCCATCGTGGTCTCGGGCCGCGGATGCTCGTCCTTGTCGACCGTCACAGGGCCGGCCTTGCCACCGGGGATCGTGATCGGGGTGATCTCGGCGGCGAAATAGCCGGACGCGATCGCCTTGCCGGCGCGCTGCTGCGAGCGGATCGCGAATGCATCCTGATCGGCGCGCGACACCTGGAATTCCTCGGCGACGTTCTCGCCGGTCTCCGGCATGGCGTCGACGCCATATTGCGCCTTCATCAAGGGATTGATGAAACGCCAGCCGATCGTGGTGTCGAAAATGTCGGCGGAGCGCGAGAACGCTTCCGGCGCCTTGCCCATCACGAACGGCGCCCGCGTCATCGACTCGACGCCGCCGGCAATCGCCAGATCGATCTCGCCGGCGCGGATGGCGCGGCCGGCCGCGCCGACCGCATCGAGCCCGGAGGCGCAGAGGCGGTTGAGGGTCTGGCCGGGAACGGTCTCCGGCAGGCCCGCCAAGAGCAGCGCCATGCGCGCGACGTTGCGGTTGTCTTCGCCGGCCTGGTTGGCGCAGCCGAAAAACACCTCGTCGACCTCCGACCAGTCGAGCTTGGGATGCCTGGCCATCAGGGCCTTGATTGGGGCTGCCGCCAGGTCGTCGGCGCGGACCTTGGCCAGCGATCCGCCGAAACGGCCGATCGGCGTGCGCACGGCATCGCAAATAAACACATCAGCCATCGGCGTTCTCCCTGAAGGCGGCTCTATTTTGATGGCGAGTTGTAGGAGTGGCTACGGGAGAGGTCAATTGAGGCTTTGGCTTGGCTTGCGGCTTTCGTGCATGGCCAGTCATGCCATGGCGGGGGTGGAAAACCTGTGCGAGCACGGCAAACCGATAGGACAGGACGGTGAAATTTTGTAGTTTTCGCGGCCTATGACGATCCAGCAGCCCGTGTCCGTTCCGTTAGTCCCGCCCGCCGAGCCCGCGCCGCAGGACACGAATGCGCGGGTCACGCCGATGATGGAACAGTATCTCGAAATCAAGGCGGCCCATCCCGGCCTGCTGCTGTTCTACCGGATGGGCGATTTCTACGAGCTGTTCTTCGAGGACGCCGAGATCGCCTCCAAGGCGCTCGGCATCATGCTGACCAAGCGCGGCAAGCATCAGGGCGCCGACATCCCGATGTGCGGCGTGCCGGTCGAGCGATCCGAAGACTATCTGCACCGGCTGATCGCGCAGGGGTTCCGCGTCGCGGTCTGCGAGCAGATGGAAGACCCGGCCGCCGCGAAGGCGCGTGGCAACAAGAGCGTGGTCAGACGCGGCGTGGTGCGGGTGGTGACGCCGGGCACGTTGACCGAAGACACCCTGCTCGACGCCCGCGCCAACAATTATCTGCTGGCGATCGCACGCGCCCGCGCCTCCGGCGGCGGCGACCGTTTCGGACTCGCCTGGATCGATATTTCGACCTCGGAATTCATGGTGACGGAATGCGGCGGCGGCGAGTTGCAGGCGACGCTGGCGCGCATCAACCCCAATGAGGCCATCGTCAGCGACGCGCTCCATGGCGACAGCGAGCTTGCGCCGCTGCTCAACGAATTGCCGGCAGTGACGCCGCTGACCCGCGACGTCTTCGATAGCTCCACCGCCGAACGGCGGCTGTGCGACTATTTCGCGGTCGCGACCATGGATGGCCTCGCCGCGATGTCGCGGCTGGAAGCGACCGCCGCGGCCGCCGCCGTCACCTATATCGACCGCACGCAGGTGGGCAAGCGCCCGCCGCTGTCGCCGCCGGCGCGCGAGGCGACCGGCTCGACCATGGCGATCGATCCGGCGACCCGCGCCAATCTCGAACTGACCCGCACGCTCGCAGGCGAACGGCGCGGCTCGCTGCTCGATGCCATCGACTGCACCATGACCTCGGCGGGCTCGCGGCTGCTTGCGCAGCGCCTTGCCGCGCCGCTCACCGACAGCGCCCAGATCATTCGGCGGCTCGATGCCGTCTCGACCTTCGTTGCCGACAGCGCGGCACGCGAGGACATCCGCTCCATCCTGCGCGGCGCGCCCGACATGTCGCGCGCGCTGGCGCGTCTTTCCGTGGGGCGCGGCGGCCCGCGCGATCTCGCAGGCCTGCGCGACGGCATCCTCGCCGCCGACCAGGCGCTGGCGCGGCTGGAAGAGCTGGAGCAGCCGCCGCAGGAAATCGCGTCGGTGATCTCTTCGCTACGCCGGCCCTCACGCGAGCTGGCGCGCGAATATGAGCGCGCGCTCTCGGAGCAGCTCCCGCTGATCAAGCGCGACGGCGGTTTTGTGCGGGAAGGCTACGAGCCGGCGCTCGACGAGGCGCGCAGCCTGCGCGATGCCTCGCGGCTCGTGGTGGCCGCGATGCAGGCGCGTTATGCCGACGACAGCGGCGTCAAGGGCCTGAAGATCCGGCACAACAATGTGCTGGGCTATTTCATCGAGGTCACCGCACAGCACGGCGACAAACTGATGTCGCCTCCATTGAACGCGACCTTCATCCATCGCCAGACATTGGCCGGCCAGGTGCGGTTCACCACCACCGAGTTGGGCGAGATCGAAGCCAAGATTGCGAATGCCGGCGACCGCGCGCTCAATCTCGAGCTCGAGATTTTCGAGCGGCTGTGCGCCAAGGCGCTCGCCGCGAGCGACGATCTGCGCGCGGCAGCGCATGCCTTTGCACTGCTCGATGTCGCGACCGCGCTCGCCAAGCTCGCGGTCGACGACAATTATGTGCGGCCCGAGGTCGACGCGTCCCTTGGCTTTGCCATCGAGGCCGGCCGTCACCCCGTGGTCGAGCAAGCGTTGAAACGCGACGGCCAGCCCTTCATCGCCAACACCTGCGATTTGTCGCCCGCGCCGAGCCAGACGTCCGGACAACTCTGGCTACTGACCGGTCCGAACATGGCGGGCAAATCGACCTTCCTGCGCCAGAACGCGCTGATCGCCTTGCTGGCCCAGATCGGCTCGTTCGTGCCGGCCTCGCGCGCGCGGATCGGCATCGTCGACCGGCTGTTCTCGCGCGTCGGGGCTGCCGACGATCTCGCGCGCGGCCGTTCCACCTTCATGGTCGAGATGGTCGAGACCGCTGTCATCCTCAATCAGGCGAGCGAGCGTTCGCTGGTGATTTTGGACGAGATCGGCCGCGGCACCGCGACCTTCGACGGGCTTTCGATCGCCTGGGCCGCGATCGAGCATCTGCATGAGGCGAACCGCTGCCGCACGCTGTTCGCCACGCATTATCATGAGCTGACCGCGCTGTCGGCCAAGCTGCCGCGCATGTTCAACGCCACCGTACGCGTCAAGGAATGGCAGGGCGACGTGGTGTTCCTGCACGAGGTGCTGCCGGGCTCGGCGGACCGCTCCTACGGCATCCAGGTCGCGCGACTCGCCGGCCTGCCGCCGCCGGTGATTGCGCGCGCCAAGGCCGTGCTGGCGAAACTGGAAGCGCAGGACCGTGGCCAGACCGCCCGCGCGCTCGCCGATGACCTGCCGCTGTTCGCGGTGCCATCGCGCGCCGCCGCCGAGCTGGCGCCGCCGAGCGAAGCCGAGCAGTTGATCTCGGCGCTGAAAGCGATGCATCCCGACGAGATGTCGCCGCGCGACGCGCTGGAGGCGCTGTACCGCCTCAAATCGCTGATCGGAAAGACGCCGTCATGACGCTCGCCGCCTGGCTGCTGGTGTGGCTGGCGCTGGCGGCCGGCGCCTTGCAGGTGCTGATCTGCGGGGTGCTGCTGTTCTCCTCGGGCTGGGCGGTCCCGGTCGTGCTGCTGTTCGCGGTGCTGCCCTTCGTGCCGCTGATCCTGATGCAGGAGATTCGCGGATATCGCAGGCTCAATCCCGTGGTGCCGGCGACGGCCGCGATCCTGTCGATCGCGGTGTCGGGCGGATTCTACTGGGAGCTGTTCACGAAGATGGCGCGGTGAGAAATCGCGGGGGCTGAAGGCGAAGCTACGGAAGACGCATTCCCTCATGGTGAGGAGCGCGTTTTCGCGTCTCAAACCATGAGGCCCCGACCTTGGCCTCATCCTTCGAGACGCTTGCTTCGCAAGCTCCTCAGGATGAGGGACTATCTGGCCGCCCTCCACCGCCCGATCTGCCACAGCGCGAGATTCCAGATCACGCAGGTCGCAAGCGCAAGGCTGAGGCCCATCGCCGAGCCGAGATAGGCTGCGCCGAAATGCAGCACGACGAAGGCGAGACCAAATCCCATCAGCCCCCAGGCCGAGTTGGCGATGACAGCCGCGGTCGCCTTGCCGCCGATGCGCGGATGCAGGATCAGCATCATGCTGGAGAATACGCCGGGAAACAGCGCGAGGATGCCGCTCATGCTGGGACCGACCCTGCCGGACAGCGTGACCACGGTTGCGACCAGCACCGCCACCAGCGAGGCGCGGAACGGCACGTCGTACCAGCGCCGCGCCACCGGCGGCATTTTGGCGTGGCGATAGCGCTGCATCAGCGGCGTGCAGATCGCAAAGGCGATGGCGTTGAGGAGCAGGCCACCCGCGATCGACCATCGCAGGGAGGCGATGAAACTTGCGATCGCGATCCAGGTCGCGGCGGCAGAGAGGAAGCTCACCGCGAGATTGTGGCGCTGTGCCAGCAGCACGTAGACGCACCCGAGCGAGAGCGTGGCGGCGTTGATCGGCAGGCTGGTCAGCGCGCCCTGCGCGATGAAAGCGGCGTCGTGATCGAGCGCGAGGAACGCATAGGACGGGCCCGCCGAGATCGGCAAGGTCGCGACCAGCGCGCCGATCACGGGGCCCGAACGCTCGGCAATGAACGACGCCGTCACCACGAAGGCGGCGGCAACCGCCATGCGCAAGGCCAGCATCAGGAGGAAGGTGAGATCGGGGGACATGTCTGCTTCTTCGTCATGCCCGGCCTTGGGCCGGGCATCCACGTCTTTCTTGAAGGCCGCCCGAAGACGTGGATGGCCGGGTCAAGCCCGGCCATGACGAGCAATTAAGTCCGCTTCATGCTCACGGTGGTCTTCGGGCCGTTCCTGATGGTCTGATAGACCACGCAATAGCGCTCGGTGAGTTTCAAGAGCAGGTCGAGCTTGTCCTGCGGCGCATCGGTGGCGACCTCGAAGCGGACGCGAATCTCGGCAAAGCCGACCGGCGCCTCCTTGTCGACGCCGAGCGTACCACGGAAATCGAGATCGCCCTCGGCGAACACCACGCCCCGCTTCAACGGCACGTCGATGGCGGTCGCGACCGATTTCAGGGTGACGCCGGCGCAGGCGACCAGCGCCTCCAGCAACATGTCGCCGGAGCAGAGCTCGAGCCCGGAGCCGCCGCTTGCGGGATGCAGACCCGCGACCGCGAGTGCACGCCCGGTCTCGACCTTGCAGGTCAGGCCTTCGGTATCGGTCGAGCCTTTTGCCTTGAGCGTGATGATTGCGGCCGAAGGGTCCTGCTTGTAGCGTTCCTTGATCGGGGCCTGCATCGCGCGAAGTTCGACGGCGTCCATTGTTGTTCTCCCGGAAAAGCTTGCGGCCTTCCTATAGTGGGCGGTTGGGGTCCTGTCAGCACGTGCCGTCCGCGCATCTGCGTTGCCGGTCGATCCGATCGCCGTCCGGAATGAGCCTAGCTGTTGAAAATACCTGTCAAATCCATAGTTTACGACAGGACTGCGGCAGGCGCTCACAATCGTCCGTGACAGCAGAAGCGCCGTCCGATATCGGATTGAACCATGGACAGCATCGTCGCGCCGGCCAGCGCGGACAACGAGACCGATTTCGACACGCAGCGGATCACCGATGCGGTCAACGCGCTCGCCGAAAAACATGCCGGCCGCGAGGACGTGTTCCGCTCGACGCTTGCGCAAATGCTGAAGGCCGAGCTGATCGCGGCACGCGTTTCCGCGCAAGCGACGCTGCTGAGAGATCGTCACGGCCGGCGCTGCGCCGAGCGGCTCTGCTTCGTGCAGGACGAGATCATCCGCATCCTGTTCGCCGCGGCGACACGGCACCTCTATCGCTCGCCGATTCCCTCACGCGCCGAGCGCATGGCCGTGGTGGCGACCGGCGGCTATGGCCGCGGGCTGATGGCGCCGGAGTCCGACATCGACCTGTTGTTCATCCTGCCCTACAAGCAGACCGCCTGGGGCGAGCAGGTCGCCGAAGCCATTCTCTATTGCCTGTGGGACATGGGGCTGAAGGTCGGCCACGCCACCCGCTCGGTCGATGAATCGATCCGGCAGGCGCGCAACGACATGACCATCCGCACCGCGATCCTCGAGACGCGGTTTTTGACCGGCGACCGGGAGCTGTATGACGAACTGGTCGCGCGCTTCGACAAGGAGGTCGTGCAGGGTTCGGCCGCGGAGTTCGTCACCGCCAAGCTTGCCGAGCGCGAGGAGCGGCACCGCCGCGCCGGACAATCGCGCTATCTGGTCGAGCCCAACGTCAAGGACGGCAAGGGCGGCCTGCGCGACCTGCACACGCTGTTCTGGATCGCGAAATACGTCTACCGCGTGCGTGAGACCGATGAGCTCGCCGAGCGCGGCGTGTTCGACGCGCAGGAGTACCGCATCTTCCGGCGCTGCGCCGACTTCCTGTGGTCGGTCCGCTGCAACCTGCATTTCTTCGCAGGACGCGCCGAGGAGCGGCTCTCCTTCGACATGCAGCGCGAGATCGCGATCCGGCTCGGCTACACCAGCCATCCCGGCATGCAGGACGTCGAGCGCTTCATGAAGCACTACTTCCTGGTGGCCAAGGACGTCGGCGACCTCACCGCGATCCTGTGCGCCAAGCTGGAGGACCAGCAGGCCAAGCCGGCGCCGGTGCTGAGCCGCATGATGGCGCGGCTGCGCCCGAGCACGGTGCGCCGCCGCGTGCCCGACAGCGACGACTTCATCGTCGACAACAACCGCATCAACCTCGCTGCGCCCGATATCTTCAAGCACGATCCGGTCAACCTGATCCGGATCTTTCGCCTCGCGCAGAAGAACAACCTCGCCTTTCATCCCGACGCGATGCGCACGGTGACGCGCTCGCTGAAGCTGATCAACACGAACTTGCGCGAAAATCCCGAAGCCAACCGGCTGTTCATGGAGATCCTCACCTCCAACGACGCCGAGACGGTGCTGCGGCGGATGAACGAGACCGGCGTGCTCGGTCACTTCATCCGCGCCTTCGGCAAGATCGTGTCGATGATGCAGTTCAATATGTACCACCACTATACGGTAGACGAGCATCTGATCCGCTGCGTCGGCTTCCTGCAGGACATCGAGCGCGGCGGCAACGAGGAGTTCGCGGTCGCAAGCGACCTGATGCGCAAGATCAGGCCGGAGCACC
>Ga0070741_10011982_pt1 | contig 15821 bp, 13 predicted proteins | sample Coa_R1_4_FD_66440 | JGI IMG/M metagenome (GOLD analysis project Ga0070741, IMG submission 66440) | Surface soil microbial communities from Centralia Pennsylvania, which are recovering from an underground coalmine fire - Coalmine... | ecosystem: Environmental > Terrestrial > Soil > Unclassified ...
TGTTCTGATGCTGAAATAACTAGACATATAATCCGCGCTATGATTCACTGGCGAGATGAGCAAGAGTGCAGTCGTCGTGGAGTTGAAACCCGGGCAGCGCGAGGTGCTGGAGCAGTGGGTGCGAGCGCACGGAACGCCTCAGCAAGTTGGCAAACGCTGCCGGATCGTACTGCTGGCACATCAAGGACGGACGGATCTACAGATCGCTTCAGAGCTCGGTGTGAACCGGCACACGTGTCGGCTGTGGCGGGAACGATTCATCGCCGAGGGGCCAGAGGGTTTGTGGGAAGTGGCGCAAGGCCGAGGACGCAAGCCCGAGCCCGGTCTGGCGGAGCGGGTTGTGAAAGCCACTTTGGAGAGCAAGCCGGAGGGCCAGACCCACTGGAGCACCCGGACGATGGCCGAGGAACAAGGGGTTGACCAGAGCACGGTGCACCGTATCTGGCAGGAGCACGGCTTGCAGCCGCATCGGCAGGAGACTTTCAAGCTTTCGCGAGACCCCGAATTCGTGCCGAAGCTGCTGGATGTGGTGGGGGTGTACTTGAACCCGCCCCAGAATGCGATCGTGCTGTGCGTGGACGAGAAGAGTCAGATCCAGGCACTGGATCGCACCCAGCCCGGGCTGCCGATGAAGCGTGGACGCTCGGGCACCTGGACCCACGACTACCTGCGCCATGGCACCACGACGCTCTTTGCGGCCCTGAACATGGCCTCCGGGAAAGTCAGCGGCGCCTGCTTCTCGCGGCACCGGCACCAGGAGTTCTTGCGCTTCCTGCGCCAGATTGACCAGGAGTACGAGCCGGAGTTGGAATTACATCTGGTGATGGACAACTACGGCACGCACAAGACTGACCAGGTCAAGCGCTGGCTCAAGCGCCATCCGCGCTTCAAACTCCACTTCATACCCACCAGCTCCAGCTGGATGAACATGGTGGAGCGCTGGTTTGCCGAGCTCACCGGCAAAGCCGTGCGCCGCGGGAGTTTCGCCAGTGTGCCGGACTTGATCGAGGCGATAGAGGGGTTCATCCGCCAATGGAATCGGAATCCGCAGCCCTTTGTGTGGCGGGCTCGAGCCGAGGAGATCCTTGAAAAGCTCGAGCGCGCCCGTCGGCGACTGGAGCAAATCAAGCCCGGCTGCACGGCTCGCCGCGGCCACAAATCGGCTCCACTAACTGTCTAGTTATTTACGCAACGGAACACTAGATAGAAGGACTCTGCTTGCAGCCGGGACTGCATTGCTCGCCAGCGGCGCTCACGTGGCCGGCGCCGGTGAAGGCACGGGGAACCCGACCCCGAGCGCTGCCCAGCGCCAGCGCCGAATCGCAACCGAGGAAGCCTACGCGGTTCCTGAACTGGTCGACGGCGTGCGTTCAGGGCTGCAGTCCGGCGCCAAGGATCCGGACACGAAATTCTGGGCGGTACTGTTGAGTGAGAATCCCTGGGGCAGGATGGTGCTGCGCCGCTTGCTCGATCTGGAGCAGGAGCGGCTGGCGATCATGGATCAGCACGGTGTAGACATGCACGTGCTCTCCATTACCGTTCCGGGCCCGCAGCTCTTCGACGCCGCGACGGGGACACGCCTCGCGACGACCATCAACGACCGGCTCGCCGAAGTCATTGCACGGCATCCGCAACGCTTTGCCGGCCTGGCGGCGGTCGCACCGCAAGACCCTGTGAACGCCGCGAAGGAGATCGAGCGCGCGGTCACCCAATTGCACTTGAACGGCGTGATCATCAACTCACACACGCATGACGAATACCTCGACGACCCGAAGTTCTGGCCTATTTTTGAAGCCGCTGCCGCCCACCACGCGCCCATCTACCTGCACCCCCGTGCACCCTCGCGGCTGATGTTGGCGCCGTTCGAGCCCTACTCACTGGAGCATGCGATCTGGGGCTATCAGGCCGAGGCCGGCCTGCATGCACTGCGGCTGATCATGAGCGGCGTGTTCGACCGGTATCCCGATCTGAAAATCGTGTTGGGCCACATGGGCGAGGGCATTCCTTATTGGCTCTACCGGGTGGATTACATGCATCGCGGCGCCGCTCGCTTCAACTGGCGGCCGCAGCTCGCCAAGGCACCCAGTGAGTACTTCAAATCCAACTTCATGATCACTACCAGCGGCATGAACTGGAACCCGGTATTGGAGTTCTGCCTGCAGGTTCTCGGCCCCGATAACATCATGTTCGCCGTGGACTATCCGTATCAGGATACCCCCGAGGCCGTTCACTTCCTGGACTCCGCACCGCTGTCGCAGACCGACCGTGCGAAGCTCTATCACGGCAACGCCGAGCGGGTCTTCAGAATCCAGGAGCTGGTCTGACTGAGCTGCGTTGGAGGCAGTGCGACCGCTATTTGCCAGCGGTGCTCTGTTGTAGCTCAGGCCAAATAGCGTCACCGGCGGTTCGTATCCTCCGCCTGCTCCGCTCCCTCATCACCATGGGTCCCATCATCCGTCGGCCGATCCCTGTAATGCTCATCCCGCACCACTGACTCTCGCTCGACGCCCGCGCCTGAGCGCGATTTCCGCGTATCACGAGCTTCAGGTGCCACCTGGGTTGTCGGATCCGGGTGAGGCTCTCGGTCCCGCTTCCGCGGCGGCGGCTGGTTTGGAGGTGTCACAATCTGCTCCTACAAAATGCGGTCACAACCCAAGCAACGGCTTCCCAGCTTCAGCGTTCCATGTTGGAGCTCCCTCACTCCGCCCAACTCTTTCATCCCAACGTCCCGGACCCTCCGTCCCCCACCGGCCGTTGATGCTTGACCGTCGGCTTCTTCAATTTCCAGCCCACTCGATGTCGCCCGGCTCAAGGTCCCCCACCCGCTCGGCGAAGTCAGCCTCGCCCTGCCCCGCATCGGCATCAGCTACCGCGTCGCCGGCCCGTACTCCGGCTGGCGCCTCAGCATAGGCGACCCGTTCTAACCGCCACCATCGAGACGGCCAGCGTGACCACCATCACTCATCGGCGCGAGATGCCTCACCAGCGCCGGAAGTACTCGTGGAATCACTCAGACCAAAGTACTGAATGTCAGGTGCATCTTTTACGACAGACAGCCCCGGATTCAGTTTCCGGATATGGGCAATTTCCGGATGACAATCCAGGACGAAGGCCATCATCTCAGTGGCCTCCCGAGTCATATAGAAATCGACCATCCGAGAGTTGAATTGCGCCGCTCGCACGGCAGGAATACTGATGGCGTCGATGCCTTCCGTCATCAGCAGGCCATTCATCATAAATCGCGAGGTACGCTTATTCCCATCAAAGAAAAATTGCTGCAGTGACCCAAACAAGAAGAAAGCACATGCCCTTTCGAAGGGATTGGCGACATTCTCCTGCAACGCCCGTACCCCGTTGGTAAATACCTCGTTCAGGCGGACAGCCGCTGGCTCGGTTGGAAGTGGGGTAAATCGTCCCCGCTTCCCCAATGCGACATCGGGCGTATAGCTCGTTTCCGCACCTTCTCCGCGGAAGTGTCCCCATTCAAGCGCTTCGTTGCGTGCTACACGAGCATTGAGCGAACAAAAGGTCTGCTTGTCCAGCCTGAAGTGTCCTTGTTTGACGAGCTCCAGCAGGTATCTGGAGCTTTCTGCAAGGTTCAGAATCTGTTCCTGGTCCGATAGCTTCCGTCCGCCTACTGTGACACCCTCCAAGAGGGTCTTCACTTCCGGAAATGTGAATGGATTGCCCTCGAGCACGCCTGCATCCCATACGTACTCAGGGAGCATCCGGGAAAATCGGAATACCACCCTGTTCAGATAGGCGCGCGGCAGCTCCCGAGGAACAGCGTCCCGGTCCCAACGAAACCCTAATGCGTCAAAAAGCTCCATGGGCGTCATTGTATCGCGCCAGCCGGGAGGCAGGCGCTCGAGCGCCCGGGCCGGCTTGGTCAAAGCCGTGGGCGAGGACCCGGATTTCCTTTAGTTTCAAGGACCTCCAATTAGTTTTCCATCGCGCTCCGCGCGACCCCGAGCCATGAACTGGCGAGTGCGCGATCTTCCAGGCACATGGGTCCGACGCATGCGTCGGACGGGTTGACCCGCGAGGGTGCGATGCATGCATCGCACGGGTAAGGCCGCGAGGCCGCACCCTGGACAGACGACGAGCGCGCGGAGCGTGCGCAGGCGGATGAACCCCGGGTTGTGAGCGGGCGGCTGCACGCGTAATGCCCGGATCCAGCGTTTCAAAACTAGCGTGGCTCTCTCGGCGTCAGCGCGATTTTCAAACTCCGCGTCCGTCGCACCACATCCAGCGTCAACGGCGTCCCGACAGGCCATCGGCTCAGGTGCCGATGTAGCGCATCGATTCCATTCAGCTGCGTCTCATTCACGCCAACGATCAGGTCACCGGGACGTAGGTCGGAATCTACGGCCGGCCCCGATTCGTCACGCCCAATCACCTCGATCGCGTGCGTCACCGATAGTCCCAACGCCCGAACCAACCGCAGATCCATCGGTCGATCGCGCACGGAGATGCCGAGGTAGGCGCGGCGTACGCGCCCCTGCGTCAGAATCTCCGTGAGCACCCACTGTGCCGTGGTGGCGGGTACGGAGAAACCAATCCCCTGTGCCTGCGCAATAATGGCGGTGTTGATACCGACTACCCGACCCTTGGCATCCACCAACGGGCCACCGGAGTTGCCCGGATTCAACGCGGCGGTGTGCTGCACAATGCCTTCAATGAGGCGACCTTGGCGGCTGCGGAGCGAGCGCCCCAACGCGCTGACGACGCCGGCGGAGACAGTGGACTCAAAGCCGAGCGGATTCCCAACGGCAACCACGAGCTGTCCCACGCGAACCTGCTTCGACGTCGCCAGCCGCGCGTACGGGAGTGCAGCCGCCTGGGCGCGCAGTACCGCAAGATCCGTCGCAGGGTCACGTCCGACCACCACGGCGGAAACACTGCGCCCATCGACGAACGCGACTCGCGCCTCTTCAACTCGTTGCACCACGTGCTCGTTGGTCAACAGGTAGCCGTCCGGTGTCACGACCACACCCGAGCCCGCGCCACCTCGCTGCTCTCGCGCGGCTTCGCCCGCCGCGGAACCACTACCAACGTAGATACTGACAACGGCCGGCCCTACGCGCTCGACCGCGCCAACGACCGCTTTCGAATAGGCATCCAGCGCCTCATCGGCCGCCGGATCGCTCAGCGAATCATCAAGAATAGGCGAGGTTTCTTCCAGCATCCGGCTGGGATGGGGATTCAGCCAGGCGAACTCAAGTGTGGGCGGGACGCTTCGGCGGCACACCGCCTCTCGACGATGAGAGCGTCGGCACCCCCGCATCGGGATACGCGGCACAATCTCTGCCAGAATCGCACAACCGAACTGATCGTCAGCCTTGCATGATTTCACTCGCCCAGACCGCCGTCCTCCTGGCCGCCGCTGTACTCACAGTCTCCGTGTTCCGGCTGCTGAATCTCAGCTCCATCCTGGGCTATGTGGCCGCAGGGCTGATCATCGGGCCCTGGGGCCTGCGCCTGATCAACGAGATCGAGAACATCTCCAGGATCGCGGACTTCGGTGTGGTGCTGCTGCTCTTTATTATCGGGTTGGAGCTGCAGCCGACGCGACTGTGGGTGATGCGGCGGATCGTCTTCGGGCTGGGCGCCGCGCAAGTGACCCTCTGCACCGTGCTCCTCGCGGGGGCGGGCTGTCTCCTGGGCCTGCAGCCGCTCACCGCCGCTATTGTGGGATTCGGTTTGTCACTCTCCTCTACTCCGCTGGTCCTGCAGGTGCTGGCCGAGCGCAACCAACTCAAGACACAGCATGGCCGCTCGGCCTTCGGCATTCTGCTGTTCCAGGATCTCGCGGTGCTTCCGGTGCTCGCGATACTGCCGCTCATCACGCGTACCGTCACGAAATCGGCCGTAGCTTCATCACAACCCGCGGACGGGCCGTTGTGGCCCATCCTGGTGAAGCTCGTGATCGCCATGGCCGTTGTCGTCATCGGCGGCCGCGTGCTGTTACGTCCAGCGCTGCGCGTCGTCGCCCGGATCCGTGTATCGGAAGTGTTCACGGCGGCCGCCCTCCTGACAGTGATCGGGACCGCCCTGCTGGCCAATTTCGCTGGACTGTCCATGTCGCTCGGTGCGTTCCTGGCGGGCGTGCTGCTGGCCGACAGTGAATTTCGCCACGAGCTGGAAGCAGACATCGAGCCGTTCAAGGGGCTGCTGTTGGGACTGTTCTTCATCGTGGTCGGCATGTCGGCCAACCTGGGCCTGCTGATCTCGGAGCCACTCACGCTGCTCGGCGTCACCGCCGGACTGATGTTGATCAAGCTGCTCGCGGTCGCCTTGCTCGGTCGGCTCACGAACCACAAGGGCTCCTCCGCCTGGCGCCTGGGTTTCACGCTCCCCGCGGGAGGCGAGTTTGCATTCGTGCTCTTCACGCTGGCGACCCGTCAGCATGTGCTCGACACCGAGACCGCCGACACGCTCATCCTGGCGGTAACGTTGTCGATGATGCTGGGGCCGCTCCTGCTGATCGCGCACGACATCGTCGAAACCCGTTGGTTGGCCGAACCCGCCAGGCCCTTCGATGAGATCGACGACAGTGAGCCGCCGGTCATCATTGCCGGCTTCGGCCGGTTCGGACAGATCGTGGCACGTATTCTCAACGCGCGGAAAATCCCATTCACGGCTCTCGATGGCAGTCAGGCGAACGTCGACTTCGTGCGCCGGTTCGGCAACAACGTGTACTACGGTGACGCCTCGCGCCTGGACCTGTTACGCGCAGCCGGAGCGGAAAAGGCGAAGGTGTTCGTGCTCGCGATCGACGATGTGGATACCTCCGTCCGAACCGCGCAGCTGGTTCGGGCACAGTTTCCGAAGCTCAAGGTATTCGCCCGTGCCCGCAACCGACAGCACACCTTCGCACTCATGGACGCGGGGGTAACCAACATCATCCGTGAGACCCTATTGTCGAGTCTCGAGCTCACGGTCTCCGTGCTGCAGGAATTGGGCGATTCCCAGACGGAGGCCCGCAATGCCGTGCGCCGTTTCAGGCAACACGACGAAGCCACGCTTGCCGCCCAATACGCGGTGAAAGAAGATAAAGAGAAGTTCCAGGCGACCTCGCGTGAGGCCGCGAAGCAACTGGAAAAGTTGTTCGCCTCCGATGAGGCAACACCCGAAAAGACGCCTCGGAGCAAGGAGCCTGTCGTTTAGCGCCAGGCGCGGACGCTGAGCGGCTGCGCGCCCCGGGCTAGGCGCCCCCGGCAAAAGCCGCGCCTTTTGCCGCGGCGCTAATGCACTATAAAGCCCTGAGCTGCGCGCGCCGAAAAGCGCCGTAGGCGACTTTTCGGCAATGGGAAAAGTTATGGATGAAGCGCGGCAGGTTCGGGACTTCTGGTTCGGCACGGTGCCGCTGACGGCGCAGTTGCTCAAACAGCGCCTCAAGCTCTGGTTTCCCGGCGACGAAAGCCCGGAGGATCTGAAAAAGCTGGACGGCATCATCCGGTCACGTTTCGGGGCACTGTTGGAGCGCGCCGCTCGAGGTGACCTGGCGAATTGGGCTGACAGTCCCCGGCGTTGCCTGAGCCTCATCATTGTGCTCGACCAGTTTCCTCGCAACATCTACCGGGGCACAGCGCGAGCGTTCGCGACCGACGCGCTGGCGCTCGCCGCCACCCTGTCAGGCATGCAATCGGCGGCGGACGGCGCACTCGATGTCATCGAGCGCATCTTCTTTTATATGCCCCTCCAACACTCCGAGGTTCGCGAGGTCCAGGATGAGTCGGTGGCGGCCTATCGCCGGCTGCTGACCGAGGCGCCGCAGGATTTCCATGAGGTGCTCGAGGAGTCGCTGCGGTCGGCTCAAGAGCACCGGTCGGTGATCGAGCGCTTCGGACGCTTTCCCCACCGGAATCGCATTCTGGGGCGGGCCAACACGCCCGAGGAGGCGGCGTGGCTGGACACTAACAGCGGGCGGATGGGCCAGTGACGGACCTTGTGGCCGCTCGTTTGCGCCGGACCCGTCTCACTTACTCGTGAATCAGCCGCTCGAGGTGATGCAGCCGCCGCCGCAGATGGCGTTGCTCCTCCAGCAACTCCACTGCCAGCGCAGCGCCACTCGCATTCAGACCTAAATCCTGCATCAACCGTAGCAGGACGCGCAAACGCGGCAGGGCGGTCGCCGGAAGTTGCCACTGCTCCGGTCCGGTTCCGCGCGGTGAGACCACGCCGAACTCGGCGAGCTCAACCATCACGGCGAGGTCAATCCGGTAAAGCCGGCAGATCTCGCCCGCGCCAATCCAATCGTTTTCGCTCAGCACGGTCGCCTGGAGCTGATCGGTGCCCTCCGTCATGGCTCACCTCGTAAGATCGGCCCGCGGATCGAAGCCGAGTTTCTTCCGCATCTCCTCGTAAAGCGCCTTGGCCTCCGGCGAATTGGCCTGCGGCAGCACGACTTTCAGTTGCACATACTGGTCCCCGGGCTGCGTTCCCGGCAGACCCCGCCCCCGCAGGCGCAGCTTCTGGCCCGACTGGGCCCCCGCGGGAATATTCATTTCCACCGGTCCGGCCAAGGTCGGCACTTTCACCGGCCCGCCTAACGCCGCCTCCCACGGGGCGACCGGCAGGGTCAGCGTCACATCACGGCCGTCGAGCTGGAACAGCTTGTGGGGCCGAATATGCACTTCCAGGTAGAGGTCGCCCGCCTGGCCACCGCCAGGACCAGGCTCACCCTGCCCCGCCAGGCGAATGGGCTGGCCCTCGGTGACGCCGGCAGGAATGGTGACGCGCACCTTGTGCGGCTGGACTTCGAGGGTGCCGTTCGACTTGAGCTGCGGGCGCTTCAGCTCCAGCGTGCGGCTCGTCCCCGTAAAAGCCTCTTCCAGGTCGATATCGATGCCGGCGTGGTGATCGCGCCCGGCGCGCTTGCGGGTGCCCGCCCCAGCCTGGGCGAAAGGCCCGCCGCCGCCAAACAGGGACGAAAAAAAGTCGCTGAAGCCCTCGTCCTCGAACACGTCCTCACCGCCATACCGGGACTCCGCTCCCGCGCTCTGGCGTCCAGCGCTGGCCCGGGGGCCGCCGCGAAACTCAAAGCCGCGCGCCCAATCCGGCGGGGGCCGGAACTGGTCTCCGGTCTTCCAGTTACTGCCCAGCTGGTCGTACGCCGCCCGCTTTTCGGGGTCTTTCAGGACCTCGTAGGCTTCCTGGACCTCCTTGAAACGGGTCTCGGCGTCCTTCTCCTTGCTCACGTCCGGATGGAACTTCCGCGCGAGGCGCCGGTAGCTCTTTTTGATTTCATCCGCGGTGGCGGTACGCGTCACGCCCAGAATCTTGTAGTAATCCCGGTATTCCATAGTCCTTCAGTTTAAACGCCCCGATCCAGGCGCCCGCTGTGAATAGCGCACGGTACGCGCGCACACAATTGACGTGCAAGATGGGGACTTCGGCACGCACAAACAACCCCTTCGGCGCGGCGGCGCATCGAGCGTTGAAAGCCGGGCTTTCGGCCATAGATCCAGCCCCATATGAGTACCGCATCTGTCGCCAGCCCCATTCTGGCCGCGTGCCCGCAATGTCACGCCGTGGTTCGAGTGCCGCCCGATCGTTCCGACGAGCATCCGAAATGCCCACGCTGTAAGTCGCAATTGCTGAAGGGTGAGCCGGTCGCACTGGACGAGGCGAGCTTCTCGACCTACGTCGAGCGCACGAATCTCCCAGTACTGGTGGACTTCTGGGCACCGTGGTGCGGCCCATGCCGGATGATGGCCCCGGTACTCGACCGCGTGGCACACGAGCGTGCCACGACGCTGCAAGTGGCGAAAATCAACACCGACGAGCAACAGGAGCTGGCGGCTCGCTTCGGTATCCGCAGTATTCCGACACTCATCCTGTTTCGCGACGGGCATGAGATCGCGCGGCAGTCGGGCGCGCTGGATGGAGGCACCCTGACTCGCTGGCTCGACAGTGTCCTTGCGCAGTAGCGAGACTGTCGTCAAACGCGGCGGACGTTCCGCGACGGTGATATGACACATGCGCCGAGTCGGTGCGGGAACCGCGCCGTCTACCCAAGACGATGCAACTCAAACGTCGCGGCCGATGACATCGTAGCCAACGGAACGCGCAAACGCGCCACAACTCACAGCGGCGTACAGGGCACGGATTTTGCACCACCGGGTCATTATGCTCGAACCGGTAGCTTCCGCCCCCGTAATGCGCTTGTCCCGTCCTCCACCTTTGAGGAATCTTCGCGCCTTCTGCGTCGCCGCGCGACATCGCAGCTTCAAGTTTGCCGCCGATGAGCTGTACCTGACGCCTTCGGCCGTGAGCCACCAGATGCGCGAGCTGGAGGATTCGCTCGGTGTGCGGCTGTTTGAGCGCAAAACACGTGCGCTGGAGCTGACCACCGCCGGACATACACTGCTGGATGAGGTCGAGCCTTTACTCGAGGCTCTCGACCGGAGTCTTGCGCAAATCGCACGTCGTAACGGGCGCCAGACACTGCGCGTATTGTTGCCGCCGTTCTTTGCGAGCGAGCTCTTCATCCCCCGGCTCACCAGCTTCTGCGCGGAGCACCCGGAAATCGACCTGCAGATCGACACCAGCGATCCGCGACCATCCACACACCCACCGACCGCGGACGTGTCGATCCTGCTGGCCGACACCGAGCCCCAGGGCGTGACCAGCTACCGATTGTTTTCACTTAACCTGACGGCCGTCTGTGCACCGGAACACACACCGACCGTGGCTCGTCTGGGTGCCGAAGTCTTCAAGGAATTGGCCTTGATCGTTCACAAAGCCCGGCCTTTTGCCTGGACGAGTTGGGCGACGGAAGTGGGCCTGGACACGCCGGAGCCGAAGAATGTCATTGAGCTCGACACCATGTCCGCGGTGGTGCGCGCTGCCGAGCGTGGTGTCGGTGTAGCGCTGGTACCTTCGATTCTGTGCGACGCCTGGTTCCGTTCCGGCGCGTTAGTGCGGATTTTTTCAGTCGAACTCGAGACCAACGACACATACTTTCTGGTGAGCAGGCCGAAAGACGCGGATAAGCCATCCGTGAAGGCCGTCACGCAGTGGGCGCGCGCGCAGTTCCGTAATCCTCCACGGAACTGATTCCTGCCGTACGAGAACGGATACGTGCCACCGTTTCCCCGGTGCGCGGAACCTGAAGTTTCTTTTAATCAGACAATTTAACCTGTTTGTAACCTGCGAGCGTCCCGCGTGGGTCAAAAGTGTGCATTACGGCTCTTGGTCGCACCATGAGCAGTTATATCGACATGTCTGAAGCGTCGGGTTGTTATGTGCTGTGAGTGATTTCGCATTTGCCAGATGAGCACGAATCATTCATCGGCCCAATTCTTTTCGTTTGTCCAACGCTGTCAGGTTTTCTATCGTGTGCTCACCCGCTGCACTGACGTACGCGGAATCTGACAGGAGCTCGAAACAATGTCTTCATCCAGCCGTAACAGTCGCACACCGAATCGGGCATTGCAGCTTGCCTTGACCGGCGCACTGCTGGTCAGCTCCGCAGCGTTCGCCGACGATGCGTCCCATAACTTCGAGCTGACTGCATTCAGCAACGGTACCGGCGGTCAGGCGCTGCTGAGCGGCGATTACAACACCGCGCAACATGAGCTCTCGACCCACGGAAGCACCCTGGCCCCCGAGACTGCCGCGACCAATCGTTGCGTGGTCTACACGGTGACTCGCCAGATCGATGCCGCCCGCGCCGCTTGCGACAAGGCCGTTCGCGAAGCGCAGCAGGACATCGCGAGCCTGCCGGTGTCGCTGTCCTGGGCACGCTCGGACTACCGCGACTACCTGGCGCTGGCTTATTCGAACCGCGCCGTGTTGGATTGGGTCATGAACGATGAGGCCGCTGCGCAGTCTGACCTGAAGAAGGCCGCCGCGGTGTCGCCGAAGGCGCCGTACGTGGCCCGTAATGTCTCGGCCCTGCAGAACCATGCCGCCGTGGCGCAGGTCGCAGTGGTTCCGAAGACCTGATCTGATGGAATGAGCCGCTTTTTCAGTTGAAGGAGCGGGGGACGGGGCAACGCTTGACCCCCTCGAGAATCGTCTCGTCTCCCGCCTCCCTTCTCAATGAGCGGCTGTTGGTTTGATGGTTTGCCTTGATTGAATTTGAAGTTACTGGAGCGGGGGATGGGGCGTAACTTGACCCCCTCAGGACATGCTTCGTCCCTCGCTTCCGGTTCAAGCTTCCAGTTCTTCTACCGTGCGCGGCCAGTCGTCTTTCAACAGACGCGATAGCGAGCGATCCGCCAGGACCCGCCCGCCGGTCTGGCAGCGCGGACAATAGTTGGTTTCATTCTCGGCATAGCGGATCCGCTGTACCGCCGTCCCACATACCGGGCACGGTTTTCCAAACCTTCCGTGCACGGCCATTTCCGGCCGGAATGCCGTGACATTTTCCGGAAAGCCCGTGGCGGCTTCGCAGCGCAGGCGCTGAGTCCACTCGGCCAACACCTCGCCGACGGCCGCATGCAGGCGCTGAATTCCTTCGGGTGCCAGCTTCTGAGTCAGGGCCACGGGCGACAGGCGTGCACGGTGCAGGATTTCGTCGGAATACGCGTTGCCAATGCCGCTGAAGGTCCGTGGATCGGTCAACGAGCGCTTGAGAGTGTGGTTCTCAGCACGCAGCCGGGCGCTGAACTCTTCCAACGAGGCACTCAGTACCTCCAGGCCACCGGGATCGGTGCTGGCAAGTTGCGCGGTGGAGGAAAATACCGACACGGAAGCACGTCTTTTGGTCCCCGCCTCGGTGAGCGTCAGAGTGCCGGTACCCGGGGGACCGTCGGGCCAATCGAACACCAAGTACGCCAGGGCCGCGCGCCCTTTCTTCGCCGTGGTGGATGTCAGCCAATGCAGCCGGCCGGCGATCATGAGATGCAGAACCAGCCAGTGATCGCCCTCGAACCCGATCGCAATCCGCTTTCCAACCCGCCGAAATGCCGTCACCCGACGACCGTAGAGTGCCGAGATCGGGGGATCGAACGTGCGTAGCAGAAAGGGATGCGCGATCCGGGTCGACTCGAGCCGCGCACCGAGGAGCCGCTCCTGCAACGCCTCCAGGTAGACCGTGATGTCAGGCAGCTCGGGCAAAGGACGGCTGTGTCAGGGCCATGTCGGTGATCGGCCCATAACTGCTGACTCGCTCGCGGATTTTCTCCGCATCGCCCACCAGCACCATGGCCAGCGAGTCGGGCGTTGGAAATGCCTCGTCGATCACACGCCGCGCATCGGGCACCGTGACATTACGCAGAGCAGGCCCATAGTGGTCGATGTACTCGGAGCCGAGCCCGAAAAGCTCCATCTCGCCCAGCGCCGCAGCCCAGTCGGAGGCGGTCTCGAAGTTCAACGGAAATTGGCCCAGGACGTAGGCCCGGGCGGACTCCAGCATCTCGGCGGTCACCCCATCACTCTTCAAACGGTCGAGCGTCCGCAACGTCAGGTCCAACGCCCTGTCCGTGTTGTCGGTCTCGGCATAGGACTGGATCGCGAATTCGCCCGGCACCGTGCCACGGGTGAATCCCGAACGGGCTCCGTACGAGAGGCCGGAATTGATCCGCAGCTCGGTGTTGATGATGGAGGTGAAGCGCCCCCCATAGAGCGTGTTGACCAGGTCCAGCGCCGCGCGGTATCGGTAGCTGCGATCCACGCCCACATTCGCCAGCCAGAAATGGGTTTGGACCGCGCCCGGGGAGTCGACGAGCAACACCTGGCGGCCCTTCAGGCGCGCCGTCGGAGTCAGCCGCGGTGCCGGGGCGTCCGCCTTGCGCCAGCGACCAAAGAGCTTCGTCACCATCCGCCGCAGCCAGCCGGAGTCGACATCGCCCGCGAACACCAGCGTGAGACGATCCGCGCCGAAGTGCGCTGAATAGTAGTCGAGCACATCCTGTTGGGTGATGGCGGCCAGGGAGGTCTCGCTCCCGATTCCGGGCCGGCCGTAGGGGTGCCCATCAAACAGAAACGCCCGGCCATACAGAGCAATGAGATCGGACGGCTCGGCATCCTTCGCCGCCTTGATCATCTCAATATGCCGCGCGCTCAAGGTCTCGAGCTCCTGGGTCTCGAACCGGGGACGCAGCAAGGCATCCGCCAGAAGCTCGAGCATCAACTGTTGGTCGCGAGCCAGGAACTGGCCACGGACGGTGATGAACTCGGTGTGCGCGCCCGCGCCGAAGCTGCCGCCGACACCTTCCACCGCATCGGCAAAGGCGAACGCATCACGCTTTCCGGCGCCCTTCTCCAGCAGGCTGGCCAGCACCGAGGCCACGCCGGGCTTCCCGGCCGGGTCGCCGAGGGAGCCACCACAGAGCACTGCGTTGAAGGCCACCAACGGCACGTCGCGACGCGGAACGATGATGAGGGTCATTCCGTTTTCCAACACGAAGCGCTCGTGCGCCGGAACACGCACACCGGCACCGGCCTTCGGCGACACGTTACCCGATCCGCGCGGCACGACCAACGAGGTGGCCGCCGCCATCTTGAGGAAAAAACGACCGATCATGCTTCCGCTCCCAACGGGAGCGTCATGTCGGTATCAGAAACGGCGCCGGATTCCTCCGTCTCAGGCGTCGGCAGCAACACACCCACCGTGCGTCGTCTCTTGTCGAGAATCTCACGCGCGACCGTCCGAATGTCCTCCAGGGTCACTTTCTCGAACTGTGCCGGAGCGTCAAACAACTTCGCCCAGTCGCCGTGGAAAATCTCGTACTCGCCGAGGAGCTGCGCCTTACCGTCAATGGTTGCGAGCTTCTTCCAGAAGCCGGCGGAATTCAGATTTTTGGCACGCGAGAGCTCCGCGGCGGTCACGCCGTTCTCCGCCACGTCAGCCAACTCCGCATCCAACAGCTCGCGTACCGGATCGGGGTCGGAGCCCTCGGGAAGCGTCAGGTACAACCAAAGCAGGCCCGGATCGAATCCTTCCTGCCAATGACCGCTCACCTCGATGGCCACCTGCTGATCCTCCACCAGCGACCGATGTAAGCGCGAAGCGTCGCCGTCGACCAGGATCGATAACAACAGGTTCACCGCCGGCGCGCGCGAATCGGACGCCGCGGGTGCTTTGTAGGCGCACTGGAGCAGAGGGGTCTGCGCCTTGCGCCGGATGACGAGCGTGCGCTCTTCCAGCTGCTCGGGCTCCCGCACCGTGACCGGGTGCGGCGCGGCCTGCCGTGGAATGGGCTCGAAATATCGGCGTGCCAACTCGAACACCGCTTCCGGATTCAGGTCGCCGGCGAGCACGAGTGTCAGGTTGTTGGGGGCGTAGTAGGTTTTGAAAAAGGCCTGCAGATCCGCGCGCTGCCAGGCCTTGATGTCCGCCGGCCAGCCGATGGTCGGAAAGCGGTACGGATGGGCCACGAAGGCGGTCGCCTGCACCTGCTCGCCAAGAAATCCGGGGTTGTTGTCTTCCACGCGCAGCCGACGCTCCGAGGACACGACGCCGCGCTCGTTTTCAATCACGTTCGGAACGAAGGCCAGGTTGGCCACCCGATCCGACTCCAGATCAAACACGAGCTCCAGGGCGCCGTGCGGAAACCAGTCCTGGTACACGGTAACGTCATCGCTCGTGAAGGCATTGTTGGCTCCGCCTTGGGCTTCCATGAGACGGTCGAACTCGCCCTGCTGACGGCGAGTCGTGCCGTTGAACATCATATGCTCGAAGAAGTGGGCCAGTCCGGTAATACCCGGCGCCTCGTTGCGGCTTCCGGCACGCACCCAGTTGTAGAGCGCGACATTGGGAATGTCGTGGACGGGCCAGACAATCACCTTCATCCCGTTCGCCAGCGTAGCCGCCCGTACCGCATCGCGGCCGGGAACGGTCGTGGTCGCCGCCCTAGCAGCGCCCC
>Ga0070741_10011983_pt1 | contig 15821 bp, 11 predicted proteins | sample Coa_R1_4_FD_66440 | JGI IMG/M metagenome (GOLD analysis project Ga0070741, IMG submission 66440) | Surface soil microbial communities from Centralia Pennsylvania, which are recovering from an underground coalmine fire - Coalmine... | ecosystem: Environmental > Terrestrial > Soil > Unclassified ...
GCGTTGACGACGATGTCGTATCCGGCAGGATCGGCGGAGCCGGTGATGACGTCGAGCTTCGGATAGTGGGTCTTGATGCGCCCGGCGAGCCCGTCCATCGCCGATGCAAACGCGTCGTACAAGGCAAGCCTGGATACGCCGGCCTTTGCCAGCGAAGCCGCGATCGCCGAGCCAACCCCGCCACAGCCGGCGACCAGCACGCTTGCGCCGGTGGCACGGCGGTTGTTTCTCGCAAGGCCGCGCACAAAGCCCTCGCCATCGAACATATCGCCGATCATCATGCCACGCTCGTCGATCCTAACGCCGTTGCAGGCGCCGGCGATCTTCGCCGACACACTGGCTTCATCGACGAGTTCGAGCGTCCGGACCTTGTGCGGCATGGTGATCAGCGCGCCATGCACATTGGTCAGCCGGAAGGCGAGCTTCAGGAAGGAATCGTAATCCTCAGCCCTGCAGCCGATCGGGATCACGGCCGCGTTGATTCCGCGCGCCGCAAAGTAAGGATTGTAGATCATCGGCGACTTGAACGTCTCCGTGGGATAGCCAATGTGGGCGATGAGTTTTGTCTTGCCATCGATCATGTTTTGCCTTCATCGCACTCTGCGGCTCTCACGAGGGCGGGGGCTCTGGACCCCGCCCTCGATTGGGAAGCAGTTCAAGCCGGAGCGGCGCCGCCGAACGAAGCGGCCCGCATCTGGTCGTAATCCTGCTTGGTCATCGGCGATGCGTTGGCGTTGCCGAGATCGCTGACCGGAAGCCGATAAGTTTCCCGTGCCGAGTAGGCGGCAATCGAAGCAATCGCCGTGATGCCAAAGGCGATCGCGCCGACCGTCATCGGCACGTTGGCCGATCCCGGAGGCGCAACGGCCGCAAACAAGGCCGGCAACAGCGCCGTGATCGTGGTGCCGATGTTCTGCGAAATCGCCATCGCGGAAACTCGGTAGCGGGTCTGGAACAGCTCGGGATAGAAGCTCGGGAAAACGGCGTTGTAGCCCTGATAGACGATGCCCCACATCAGGATCGAGAGCGCGATCGCCGCCGGAACGTTCTTGATACTGATGGCGTAGAGATAGGCGAACGCCAGCAGGCCAGCGCAGAGCGAGCCGATGATCAGCGGCGGCCGCCGGCCAATCTTGTCGGAGAGATTGCCAACCAGCGGAATGATCAGCACGGCCACGATATTGCCGATCACGGGAATCCACAGATAGATGTCCGGCGCGAAGCCAATTCCATAAGCCGGCTGCACCGCGTAAGCCGCACCGAAGATGGTGGCGACGACGGGGATCACGTTCATCAGCGCCATGCAGATGACGCGCAGCATGTCGGCCCAGCTGGTCTTGAAGGCCTGGATGATCGGCGCTCTCGGCAGCGCGCCTTGCTGGCTCTCCTTGGCGAAGGCCGGCGTCTCGTCGACTTCGCGCCGGATCAGATAGCCGACGACGACGACAAAGAAGCTGAGCAGAAACGGGATGCGCCAGCCCCAGGCGTTGAAATCCTCCTTCGCCATGTAGTGGGCGATCGGGAGGAACACCGCAGCGGCGAGAATTTGCCCTGCCTGCACGCCTTGCAGTGCAAAGCTCGCGAAGAAGCCGCGCCGGCCGAACGGCGCGTGTTCGAGCACCATCGAGCTTGCGCCGGAAATCTCTCCCGCGACCGCAAAGCCCTGGATCAGCCGCAGCACCACCAGGAGGATCGGCGCCCAGATGCCGATCTGCTGGTAGGTCGGGATCAGGCCGACCAGCACGGTCGAGATGCCCATGATGAACAGGCAGAGCACGAGCACGTTCTTGCGGCCGTGCGTATCGCCCCAGTGTCCGAGCACGAAGGCGCCGACCGGCCGCGCGACATAGCCGACGCCGTAGGTCGCGAGCGAGGCGACGATCGCGACCGTCGGGTTCTGCGATGGAAAGAAGATTTGCGGAAACACCAGCGACGCCGCCGTCGCGTAAATGAAGAAGTCGTAGTATTCGAGCGCCGATCCGATCCAGCCGCTGGCGGCTGCGATCTTGGACTGGCGCATGTTGTGCGGATCCGTGCCTGACGTCATGGTGATTGTTCCTCCCCGGTCATTGATGGAAAGCCGCTTTGACGGCTGTTTCTTTATTGGGAGCTGTACGGACGATCAGCGTGCAATGCACCGCCAAGTGCGACTCGTCCTTGCCCCGGATTGACTGAAACCATATCGCCGGACGGCGATAACACAATTACTCAGTTGAGCGATAAACTTAACCTCATGTTATTTCCGAAAGGTGCGGGCCGGCCGCGGTTTGCTGATCCCCTCCATCTCGGCGCGCAGCGTCTTGATGAAATGCGTGGCGTAGGGTGAAAGGGCCGCGCCGCGCTTGACCGCGATGAACGTCTCGAAGCGGGTCGGCTCGGCGATCTCCAGAAGGCGGACGCCGGGAATCGCGCCATGCGCGACGGAGAACTGGTCGATCATGGCAATGCCGAGCCGGGCCTGGACCAGCGCGCAAACCGTATTACCAAAACGCGCGCGGATCGTGATGTCGTAGGGCAAGTTGTGACGCGCGAACAGCGCGGACATGATGCGGCCGTAGGGGTCGCTCGGATCGATGCCGATCAGCGGATAGCGCGTCATCTCGGCGGCCGATATCCGCTTGCGCTCGGCGAGCGCATGGTCTTCCGGGACGATGCAGTAGAGGCGGCCTGATGCGAGCGGGAGAAAGTCCAGCGCCGGGTGATCAAGCTTGTAGCTGATCGCGGCGCAGTCGCCCTTGCCGAGCAGGAGATAGTCGATGACCTCCTCCAGCTTGAGAATGTTGATGTCCATCTTCAGATCGGGGTAGCGCTTGCGTATTTTCTCCACCGCGCGCGGCACCATGACCTGAGCGATGCTCGGCACCGATCCGATACGAAGCTCGGAAAGCTGGCCGCGGCCGATCTTGCCGATGACGTCGGTGAGGTCGTCGACCTTTTTGTAGATCGTGTTGATCTGCTCGAAGATGAGCTGGGCGTCTTGCGTTGGGAAATAGCGGCCGTTCTGCCGCATGAAGAAGCGCACCCCAAGCGAGCGCTCGGTGTATTTGACGAGGCGGCTGATGCCCGGCGCTGAAACGTTCAAGAGTTTTGCGGCGCCCGTGATCGTCCCCGAGATCATCACGGCCCGGATCACCTCAATCTGCCTCAGCGTCATCATCGCAAAGCCAACGCAACCTTTCCGCCGGTCGAACGATGCCGCGGGCGGCAATCATCGCCGACATCCGTCTGATTGGCCATAAAAAACCAGCGCAGGGAAACCGCTCTTTTTCTTTCGCAGTCGCAGCGGAAAGTCTCCGCAAGCTGGGCGTTAGTTCTTGACGTCACCATAGGTCGCGGGAAGAATTGGCAAAAGTCCGAGACCGCCAGAGACCAGAAATGAAACGCTTCGATGCGATCGTGATGTTCGTGAGCCTTTGGCTGCTCGCCTCGATGGTGGTCGACGTTCTCACACCGAAGGAACTGACGGTCTACGCCATCGGCGCAGCGCTGGCGCCTGCGACCCTGATATCGGCATTGCTGTACTGGTTGGGGGTGCCGCGGATCGATTTCGCGGTCTGCTTCTCGGTGCTTTGGATGGTCTCGGGCATGGTGCTCGAAATGATCTCGCCGGAGCCGCTGTCGCCGTACGTGATCGTCGTGGCGCTCGCGCCGGCGCTGTTCGTGGGGATGGTGATCAATTATCAGCGCTGGCGGGGCTTTTCAGCACCGATTGTCGCGGAAACAAAGCAGGCAAATTGAGCAAAACGCAGCGAACAATCGCCGCTGGTCGAGCGTTCGCGTCAGCGTTGAATGATGTCTGCGCCGTAACGGCGAAGAGGGCGGCCGGCGCAAACGTTGTCGCGATCCCTAACGGCTTCGCTGCGATACCGCTCGAAGTCATTCAACAATGAGATCGAGACGTGACAAGCCTCGCGGTTGTCGCTGGCGTACCGCGCGAGGTCTTCCCAGGCCTCCGACTGGCGGTTGTATCTGTAGCAGCGCTCGGGAGCGGGGGCGGCCATCGATTGTTTGAGAGCCGCCTGGGCCTCGCTTCGCAGCCGCATCACCTCCGGGCAAAGTGCTTGCGCGTTGGCCTGCACGCCGAAGCCGAGCAGCGCAAGAATGGCAAAGGCTGGGATACGAATTCGCACCATGGCGCGGCCTCGCGGTGGTCGGTCGACGCGCAATATCAGAGCAAATGAACCGGGCTGATTTGGGACGACGCGGTCAGCGAGAATAAAAAAGGGGCGCTTGGAAGCGCCCCTTTTCCTTTGAAATTCGTCGCAAGCTTTACTGCGAATAGTACATCTCGAACTCGACCGGGTGTGGCGTCATTTCGAAACGCTCGACTTCCTGCATCTTGAGATCGATGTAGGCATCGATGAAGTCGTCGTCGAACACGCCGCCGTTCTTGAGGAAGGCGCGGCCCTTGTCGAGGTTTTCCAGCGCCTCGCGCAAGCTGCCGCACACCGTCGGGATCGCCTTCAGCTCTTCCTTCGGCAGATCGTAGAGGTCCTTGTCCATCGCCGGACCCGGATCGATCTTGTTCTTGATGCCGTCGAGGCCCGCCATCAGCATCGCGGCGAAGCCGAGATACGGATTGGCCATCGGGTCGGGGAAACGCACCTCGACGCGCTTAGCCTTCGGGTTCGACGTGTAGGGGATGCGGCAGGAGGCCGATCGGTTGCGCGCGGAATAGGCGAGCAACACCGGGGCTTCATAGCCCGGCACCAGACGCTTGTAGGAATTGGTCGACGGATTGGTGAAGGCGTTGATCGCCTTCGCATGCTTGATGATGCCGCCGATGTAGTGGAGGCAGGTCTCGGAAAGATCGGCGTACTTGTTGCCGGCGAACACCGGCTTGCCTTCCTTCCAGATCGACTGGTGGCAGTGCATGCCCGAGCCGTTGTCGCCGAAGATCGGCTTCGGCATGAAGGTGGCGGTCTTGCCGTAGATGTGGGCGACCTGGTGGATGCAGTACTTGTAGATCTGCATCTGGTCGGCCATCAGCGTCAGCGTGTCGAACTTCATGCCGAGTTCGTGCTGGGCCGACGCCACTTCGTGGTGATGCTTCTCGACCTTGACGCCCATCTTGGCCATGGCGCCGAGCATTTCCGAGCGCATGTCCTGCACGGAGTCCTGCGGCGGCACCGGGAAGTAGCCGGCCTTGGTGCGGATGCGGTGACCGAGATTGCCGCCCTCATATTCGGTGTCGGAGTTGGTCGGGAATTCGGCGGAGTCGAGCTTGAAGCCGGTGTTGTAGGGGAGCGCCGAGAAACGCACGTCGTCGAATACGAAGAACTCGGCTTCGGGACCGAAGAAGACGGTGTCGCCCACGCCCATCGACTTGACCATGGCTTCGGCCTTCTTGGCCATGCCGCGGGGGTCGCGGTTGTAGGGCTCGCCCGTGGTCGGCTCCAGCACGTCGCAGGTGATGACCATGGTGGTTTCGGCGAAGAACGGATCGATCGTGGCCGTGACCGGGTCGGGCATCAGGCACATGTCGGACTCGTTGATCGCCTTCCATCCGGCGATCGAGGAGCCGTCGAACATCTGGCCCTCGGCGAAGGTTTCCTCTTCGATCATGGTGACATCGAAGGTAACGTGCTGCCACTTGCCGCGCGGATCGGTAAAGCGCAGGTCGACGTATTTGACGTCGTTGTCCTTGATCGACTTGAGGACGTCCTTGGCGGTCTTCATGGTTCCCCCCTGGGTGGTTGCCTCGGAATAGGCTGTTTTGGGCTGGGCCGCGGGCAGCGGCAATTTGGCGATTGAATAGTCGTCAATACAATCGGGGGATGGCCAAGACAATATCGGAGTGACGCAAGAAACTGCGCTCCGGGCGGAATTGATCCGCCGGCAGCCGGATTGGGCTGACAAATTGGCGTGTTAGATGGCGTCGAGCCCGGACTCGCCGGTCCGGATGCGGATGGCCTCTTCGATATTGGACACGAAAATCTTGCCGTCGCCGATCCGCCCGGTCTGCGCCGCGCGCCGGATTGCGTCGATCGCGCGCTCGACCAACTCGTCCGAAATCACGATCTCGATCTTCACCTTGGGCAGGAAGTCGACGATATATTCCGCACCCCGGTACAGCTCGGCGTGGCCCTTCTGGCGGCCAAATCCCTTGGCTTCGGTGACGGTAATGCCCTGAAGTCCGACTTCCTGGAGCGCTTCCTTAACCTCGTCGAGCTTGAACGGCTTGATGATGGCTTCGATTTTCTTCACAGGTTGCCTCCCGGCACTTTCAGGGTCTCAAGTTCAGGTTTGTTGTCGCGGAATGCGCGAATGATTGGATCCGGGGCCGGCGCGCAGGCTTGATATTTGCCTGCCCAAGCCGTCGGCCCGGAACTGGCATCCTCGAAAGCAGGGTCTATGCCAAATCGTTAAGATGTGAGATTCGTTAATTTCATCAGCCTCTTAGAGGATGCCGAAAGGTCGTACTTGGGAATCGATCAATCATAGTGCAGCACTGAAATTAGGCAAATAGACCAAATGATGTGCGGCGATCCCGGCTTTGCCGGGCGTTGAATCGAAAAATTGCCTTCAGAAAAGGCGTTTCTGTCAGGGGATTGGGCATGGAAGTTCTGACGACAGCCGAGATGGAGCGTGCCGATCGGCTCGCGATCGCGGCCGGCACGCCGGGCTTCTCGTTGATGCTGAGCGCGGGTCAGGCCGTTGCTGCCGCGGCCATGGATATGGTCGAGGAGGGGCCGATCCTGGTGATTGCCGGCCCCGGCAACAATGGCGGCGACGGTTTTGTCGCCGCGGCCGAACTCGCCGCGCGGGGCCGAGAGGTTTCCGTCATTCTGCTCTGCGACCGTGAGAACCTGCAAGGCGATGCGGCGTCCGCGGCGCGGGGCTGGAAATATCCGGTGCTGCCGTTCAATCCGCATGCGATCGGCAGGCCCGCGCTGATCATCGACGCGCTGTTCGGCGCCGGTCTTGACCGCCCCGTCAAGGATGAGCCGTTCGACATGATCCAAGCGATCAATGCCAACGGCGCGCCGGTTCTCGCCGTCGACCTGCCGAGCGGCATCAACGGCACGTCCGGCGCCATCATGGGAACGGCCGTGCGCGCCACCGAGACCGTCACCTTCTTTCGCCGCAAGCCTGCGCACCTGCTGATGCCCGGCCGCATCCATTGCGGACGCGTGCGTGTCGCCGACATCGGCATCGATGCGGGCGTGCTGACCGAAATAGCGCCGAAAACCTTCGAGAATGTTCCCTCGACCTGGGGCAGCGCGTTCCCGATCCCGACAATCGATGGGCACAAATACGACCGCGGCCATGTCGTTGCGGTGTCCGGCGGGATCGCCGCGACCGGCGCGGCGCGATTGTCCGCGCGCGGCGCGTTGCGCGCCGGCGCAGGCCTGGTGACGCTGGCCTCGCCGCGCGATGCGCTTTCCGTCAACGCCTCGGCGCTGACGGCGGTGATGGTCCATCCGATCGACACTGCAAACGAATTCGCCGAACTGCTCACCGACAAGCGGCTCAACGCCTATGTGATCGGGCCCGGCGCGGGCGTCGACGAGCGAACGCAGGATTTCGTGCTCTCGGCGCTATCGGCGAAGCGTTCGATCGTACTGGATGCCGATGCGCTCACCAGTTTTGCAGGCAATCCCGAGCGTCTGTTCGAGGCGATCAGGCATTCGTCCGATCCGCAAGTCGTGCTGACCCCGCATGAGGGGGAGTTTCCACGGCTGTTCAGCGATATGAGCAACAAGCACTCGCTGCGCTCCAAGCTCGAGCGGGTGAGGGATGCCGCCGAACGTGCTGGCGCGGTCGTGCTCTTGAAAGGACCGGACACCACGGTCGCTTCGCCCGACGGCCGCGCCACCATCGCCGCCAACGCGCCGCCGTGGCTTGCCACCGCAGGCGCGGGCGATGTGCTGTCGGGCATGATCGCCGGCTTGCTCGCGCAAGGCGTGCGGGCCTTTGAAGCCGCTTCGATCGGCGTCTGGATGCATGGCGAAGCGGCGCGCGAAGCCGGCCCGGGATTGATCGCGGAAGATTTGCCCGAGACGCTGCCCGCGGTGACGCGTCATCTCTATGACGAGTTCGGCATCGAGTATTAGCGACAAACGCAAAAGCGTTTGCGCGGATTACTCCACGCTGAACCAGCGCAGCAGTTTCGGCGCACTCCAATTGGTCTCCGCAGCCTCGATCAGCCAGCGTCCCAAATATTCCGCGGCAAATGCAATGCGCTGGGTTTGCCCTGCATCGATTGCGATCGTGTCGAGCCAGAACGGCTTCCAGCCGTCATCGAGCCGGTCGAGCAGGCGGAAGTGATGGCCGTGCAGATGAAAGACGGATGTCACGCTGGCGCGGTTGGTGAGCGACACGACCACCGTGCGGCCGGCTTTGGCCCGAAACGTCGGCGCCGTGCTCGCCGCAAACGCGGCCGGACGAAGCCACTCTTTCTGATCGCCACCGAAGGGAAGATCGACGCGAAGTGCGTTCTTCAGGTCGAGATGCGCGGGAAGGCCATTCGACGGCAGCGCTGATGGGGCCGGCAGATTTTCGCTTCGGATCGGCGCCTCGTCTGACAGGACCAATTGGGCGATCGGATGCGCCGCTTCGCCGTCATGCATCAGGATTTGCGAATTGCCGCTGCCCGGCGCGACGTCGACATAAATGTCCGCCCGGCCGCCGGGAGCGAGCGCAAATGCCCCGTTGCGCGCCAGAAACGGCTCGGCCGGCTGACCATCCAGCGCCATCATTGTCACGTCCTGATGTTCGATCTTCAACGCGATCACCTGGCGCGGAAGGCCATTGATGAAGCGCAGCCTCAGCCGTTCGCGCCCGCGCACCTTGATATCGCGCGAAAGCTGACCGTTGATGGTGTAGACCGGCGCGGTTCCTGCGGGATCAGTGGCGGCGGCGATAGCCGTGCCGTCGGGCCTCAGCCGCCAGCCCTCGATCAACAACACCTCATCATGATCGACTGCTACCGGTTCGCTTTCGTTGACAATCAGCGGAAGGGAGCGAAAAGGCCGCGGTGCGCCATCGCCGAGCAGGGCCGGATCGCAAAGATGCGTTCCGGCGTGACGCAGCGGGATTTGGAACTTTTCGCGGACCGATGGCGCGAGCGCAGGATGCGTGAGTAGCGGCTCGATGGATGAGACGCCGTCGATGCCGCGCCAGTTGAGAACCACAGGTGCAGAAAGCTCGTTGCCCAAGCTGGTGTCCAGGAGGTCACCGCGCTTGAAACGAAGCGCCTGATCTCCCAGCGACCACACGGCAGTCGCCGGCTGCTTCTCCCGCAAGGCGAGCTCGCCTTCCTTGCAGCGAAGCGCCAGCAGGGCTTCAGCACCGATGGCACGATTTGACGGCTGCAGAGCGATGGCCGCGAGGCTCGCCATCACCGCGCGACGGTTTGGCCGACCAATGCGATCTGAATTGTGATCCGACATGGTTGATGCGGACCACTTTCCGCATGATATGGCAAGCAGCAGGGTCCTCACGGGCGCAAATCGGAGAATTGCTGCGAAGCGGTGGCGCATGTTATAAGCCGCCGCCCGCGGCATAGCGGCCAACACCAAGCTTTCATGCGGGCGTGGCGGAATTGGTAGACGCGCTGGATTTAGGTTCCAGTGACGAAAGTTGTGGGGGTTCGAGTCCCTCCGCCCGCACCACGCTTTGCCCTCGCAGGCTACGCGTGGCACTGCGCCAGCCCGGCGAAGCGTGTCCAGAGAAGCTCACGCAAGACGCCGGCGAAGACGGACGTTGAGCCAGAACCCAGCTTAATTTCTCGCCGCGAAATATTCCTCCTACCAAGGGAAGATCGTGCGCCTCCATGCAACTTGAAGGTGGCGCTTTCTGGCCCCAAGCGGCTGGTTTCGCTTAAGAAACAGGAAAGCATGACGGGAACATAATCCTTCGATTCTTTGAAGAACGGGATTTTGGGGCGATGCTTTCGATGAAGAACCTTTCGCTCGGCATTCGAGGCCGCATACTTTTATTGTTTGCTCTTTGCACCGCTGTTTTGCTGGCGGCGGCGGCGTACGGCTTCTGGCAATATTCGGAGAGCGTTGACGTGTTCGTCACGCGCGTCGGCGCAAGCCAGGCCAATGCCGTCGACGTGCTGGCTATCGAGACGAATTTCAAGAAGCAGGTTCAGGAGTGGAAGGACACGCTGCTTCGCGGCAAGAAGCCCGAAGCGCTCGACAAGCACTGGAACGCGTTCCAGCAGCGCGAAAGTGACGTGCGCAGCGCCGGCGAACGGATGAAGGCCGGCGTGGCCGATCCACAAGCTGCGCAGCTGATCGGCCAGTTCGTCGCTGCCCACAAGGATATGGGCGAGGCCTATCGGCGCGGCTTCCAGGCCTTCAGGGATCAAGGCTATGACAGCGCCGCCGGCGACGCGGCCGTCGCCGGTATCGACCGCGCGCCCACGGAACTTCTGGGCAAGGCCAGGGAGCGCTTCATCTCGGTCGCCGACCAGGACGCGAGGCAAGCCTCCGAACGCGCGCGGATGACCACCTGGACCGTCGCCTTGCTTCTCGCTTTCGCGACGATGGTGGGCGCCGTCCTGTACATGATCGCCGTGCAGCGGGGCATTTCGCGGCCCTTGATGAGCGTCGTGGAGAGCCTGGATCAACTGGCGGGCGGTAATATCGCGACCGAAGTTTCGGGGCAGGAGCGCAGCGACGAGATCGGAAAGGTCGCCTCCGCCATCCAGATCCTCAAGGAAAAGATGGGCGAGGCCGAGCGCCTCAAGGCGGATCAGATGGCGGCCGAGGGGCGCGCTGCGGCACAACGCAAGTCGGACATACTCAAGATCGCCGACGATTTTGAAAATGCGGTCGGGCAGATCGTCGATGCCGTATCGATGGCCTCCTCGGAGCTCGAAACCTCGGCAGGTGCATTGGCCTCGACCGCCGAGCGCGCACAGCAACTCAGCATCTCCGTCGCTGCGTCGTCCAGGGACGCTTCTTCCAATGTTCAATCGGTCGCCACCGCGACGGAGGAACTGTCGTCGTCGGTTGGCGAGATCGGCCGCCAAGTCCGGGAGACAGCCCGGATTGCCAGCGAAGCCGTCAGTCAGGCGCGGGCCACGACCGACCACGTCGGTGGGCTTTCGAAGGCGGCGAGCCGGATCGGCGACGTCGTTGAACTCATCAACTCCATCGCCGGCCAGACCAACCTGCTTGCGCTCAATGCCACCATCGAGGCGGCGCGGGCCGGCGAGGCGGGCCGCGGATTTGCGGTCGTCGCAGCCGAAGTCAAGGCGCTCGCCGAACAGACCTCGAAAGCGACCGGCGAAATCGGCCAGCAGATTGCCGACATCCAAAGCGCGACCCAGCAGTCGGTGGGCGCCATCGGCAATATCAGCGCCACCATCGAACAGCTGTCGGAGATATCCGCGACGATCGCAGCCTCGGTCGAGCAGCAGGGTGGGGCGACCAAGGAAATCTCGCGCAACGTGCAGCAGGCCGCCGCCGGCACCGAGCAGGTTTCATCCAGCATCGGCGAGGTGCAGCGCGGCGCCAGCGCCACGGGCTCCGCGTCCGCGCAGGTCTTGTCGTCGGCGCGGGCATTGACCAGCGAAAGCGCTCGGCTGAAATCTGAAATGGGCCGCTTTCTCGGATCCGTCCGCTCGGCCTAGCGGACGCCGTCCTCCCTCGCCATATCCGATGCCGGGTGGGTTTTCGGCTGTTGTCGCTTGCTGGAACTGTTGATCTCCCGCCGCCATTGAGCTACCAGCGTCAGCCCATCGCCTATGCGCCGCCGGTCGCTCGGGAGCCTTCAGCGCCCCGACAATCGGACCGCCGAATAAGGCAAGAATTTCATAGGGTTCTGGAGACTACCGAAACCGCCGGCGCAAGCCACGACGCAATGCGCCATTTCAAATGAATCATCCGTCCGGCCTGTCGCCGGACTTCTCGAAAAGAAGATTGAAGCCATGCAGGTAAAGGAAACGGTCGCGGAAGGGTTGAAGCACGAGTTTCAGATCAGCGTCCCGGCGGCGGATCTCGATGCCAAGGCCGACGCGAAGCTGGTGGAATTGAAGGACAAGGTTCGCCTCAACGGATTCCGTCCCGGCAAGGTGCCGGTCGCCCATCTGAAGAAGGTCTACGGCCGCTCGGTGATGGCCGAGGCGATCGACCAAACGATCCGCGACGCCAACTCCAAGCTCTTCACCGAGCGCGGTTTCCGTTTGGCCACCGAGCCCAAGATCACCATGCCGACCGAACAGAAAGAGGTCGAGGAGCTGCTCGCCGGCAAATCCGATCTCACCTACACGGTTGCGATCGAGGTCGTGCCGTCGATTGCTTTGGCTGACTTCAAGAGCTTCAAGGTCGAGAAGCCGGTCGCCGACGTGACCGACGCCGAGGTCGAGGACGCGGTCAAGCGCATTGCCGAGCAGAACCGCAGTTTTGCGGCGAAGGGCGAGGGCGCCAAGGCCGCAAGCGGCGATCGCGTCACCGTCTCATTCAAGGGCACGGTCGACGGTACCGCATTCGAGGGCGGATCGGCCGAGAACATTCCGGTGACGATCGGCTCCAACACCTTTATCCCCGGCTTCGAGGATCAGCTGATCGGCATTGCGTCGGGCGAAACGCGCACCCTGAAGGTCACGTTCCCGGCGGCCTACGGCAACAAGGAACTCGCCGGCAAGGCGGCCGAGTTTGAAACAACCGCGTCCCAGATCGAGGCGCCGCAGGACCTCGCCATCGACGATGAGTTCGCCAAGACGCTTGGCCTTGAATCCCTCGACAAGTTGAAGCAGGCGGCGCGCGAGCGGATCGCGGCCGAATTTGCCGGCGCGACCCGTCAGCGCGTCAAGCGCGTCCTGCTCGATCGGCTCGACGAAGCCCATCGCTTCGAGGCGCCGCCGACACTGGTCGACGAAGAGTTCAATCTGATGTGGAACTCGATCAAGTCCGAAATGGAAGCGGGCGGCAAAACCTTCGCCGACGAAAATACCACGGAAGACGCCGCCAAGGAGGAATACCGCAAGATCGCCGATCGCCGCGTGCGGCTCGGGCTCGTGCTCTCCGAGATCGGCGAGAAGAACAAGATCACGGTCACCGACGATGAGGTCGGCCGCGCGGTGATCGAGCGGGCGCGCCAGATGCCGGGCCGCGAAAAGGAAGTCTGGGACTACTACCGCAACAATGCCAATGCGCTGGCCCAGCTTCGTGCACCGATCTATGAGGACAAGGTCGTCGATTTCATCCTTGAACTCGCCACCGTGACCGAAACGAAGGTTTCGCGTGAAGAGCTGTACAAAGAGGATGAGGCCGAGAAGACCGCGGCCTAACCGACTGTAAGTTCTGCGTTAAGGTTGAAGCGCAAATGAGCCGGCGGGCGAGGTCCGCCGGCTAGGCGTCTCCGGCAGAATCAGCTTGAACTGCTGGGGTAACTGACGTCCTGGCCCGGTCTTGTGGCCGGGACTGGTAAGTCGGCCTTGTGGCCGGAAAAGCCAAGACTATCTGTGAACCCGTCTCTAATTCCTGCATCACGGAACGCTCGTCCTGCCGGCCTCGCTTTCGCTTCGTATCGTCCTGCCGGTGGATACAGGTTCCTGCCAACCCTTGGGTGACTCATGCGCGATCCCGTTGAAACCTACATGAACCTCGTGCCGATGGTGGTCGAGCAGACCAACCGCGGCGAACGGGCCTACGACATCTTCTCGCGCTTGCTCAAAGAGCGGATCATCTTCGTCACCGGACCGGTCGAGGACGGCATGTCGACGCTGATCGTGGCGCAGCTTCTGTTTCTCGAGGCCGAGAATCCGAAGAAGGAAATCTCGATGTACATCAACTCGCCCGGTGGCGTGGTGACGTCGGGGCTCGCGATCTACGACACCATGCAATTCATCCGCCCGCCGGTGTCGACGCTGTGCACGGGGCAGGCGGCTTCGATGGGTTCGCTCCTGCTGGCCGCCGGCGAAAAGGACATGCGCTTCACGCTGCCGAATTCCCGCATCATGGTGCATCAGCCGTCGGGCGGCTTCCAGGGCCAGGCCACCGACATCATGCTGCACGCCCAGGAAATCCTGAACCTGAAGAAGCGGCTCAACGAGATCTACGTCAAGCATACCGGCCAGACCTACAAGGCGATCGAGGACGCGCTGGAACGCGACAAGTTCCTCACCGCCGACGATGCCAAGGCGTTCGGCCTTGTCGACAAGGTGATCGACAAGCGGCCGGAAGACCCCGCAGCGATCGCAAAAGCGAGCTGAGGGCGGCACCAACGCTGGCCAGCCGAGTTGGCTCAAGCTGGCGTTAACGGTTGCTTGCCGGGAAATGGTCCCGAAAGCGTCCCTTTTGCCATGTTCCGGCAAGGGTTCCGCTTTCGTCCCGGGTCTGGCGTGGCAATCGCGCAACGTCCGGCGATTTTTGGCCGATAGTTACCATATGGCAGTGCAAATCACGGTATTGTCACGGATAGCGCGACCCCGCCAATTAGCGAATTCTTGATAGTCGGGTGCGAGCATGGTTGGCTAGGTCGCTTAGGGTGTGCTTGCATGGGATTCGAGTTGGCCGCGATTCTCGCTGCGGCACAGGAATAGGGTCTTTTTTGGTACGGATTTTGCTCTATCTACAACGATTTGTAGAAAAGTCGGGGGGCCGGTCGTTAGCCGGGATGAGAGCAAGGTGCGGGATCGAACTGCGGACGGAGAGATGAATGAGTAAGGTTGGCGCCAGCGACTCCAAGAACACGCTGTATTGCTCGTTCTGCGGCAAAAGCCAGCACGAAGTTCGCAAGCTGATCGCGGGCCCGACCGTTTTCATCTGCGACGAATGCGTCGAACTGTGCATGGACATCATCCGTGAGGAAAACAAGTCCTCGCTGGTGAAGTCGCGCGACGGGATTCCGACGCCGAAGGAAATCTGCAAGGTGCTGGACGACTACGTCATCGGCCAGAGCCATGCCAAGAAGGTGCTCTCGGTCGCCGTCCACAATCACTACAAGCGGCTCAATCACCAGACCAAGCACAACGATGTCGAGCTCGCGAAGTCGAACATCCTTTTGATCGGCCCCACCGGTTCGGGCAAGACGCTGCTCGCGCAAACGCTGGCGCGCATCCTGGACGTGCCCTTCACGATGGCGGATGCGACGACGCTGACCGAAGCCGGTTACGTCGGCGAAGACGTCGAGAACATCATTCTGAAACTGTTGCAGTCGGCCGACTACAATGTCGAGCGCGCCCAGCGCGGCATCGTCTACATCGACGAAATCGACAAGATCAGCCGCAAGTCCGACAATCCCTCGATCACCCGCGACGTCTCGGGTGAGGGCGTGCAGCAGGCGCTGCTCAAGATCATGGAAGGCACGGTTGCCTCCGTGCCGCCGCAGGGCGGCCGCAAGCATCCGCAGCAGGAATTTTTGCAGGTCGACACCACCAATATCCTGTTCATCTGCGGTGGCGCGTTCTCCGGCCTCGAGAAGATCATCTCCGCGCGCGGCCGTTCGACCTCGATCGGCTTTGCGGCGCAGGTGCTCGCGCCGGAAGATCGCCGCACCGGCGAGATCTTCCGTCACGTCGAGCCGGAAGATCTGCTCAAGTATGGCCTGATCCCGGAATTCGTCGGTCGTTTGCCGGTCGTGGCGACGCTGGAAGACCTGGACGAGGCTTCGCTGAAGAAGATCCTCACCGATCCGAAGAACGCGCTGGTCAAGCAGTATCAGCGGCTGTTCGAGATGGAGAATATCGAACTGACCTTCGCCGACGAGGCGCTCGGTGCGGTCGCCCGCAAGGCGATCGAGCGCAAGACCGGCGCGCGGGGCTTGCGTTCGATTCTCGAAAGCATCCTGCTCGAGACCATGTTCGACCTTCCGGGCCTTGAGGGTGTGGAAGAAGTCGTGATCTCGCGCGAAGTTGTGGA
>Ga0070741_10011984_pt1 | contig 15818 bp, 15 predicted proteins | sample Coa_R1_4_FD_66440 | JGI IMG/M metagenome (GOLD analysis project Ga0070741, IMG submission 66440) | Surface soil microbial communities from Centralia Pennsylvania, which are recovering from an underground coalmine fire - Coalmine... | ecosystem: Environmental > Terrestrial > Soil > Unclassified ...
TCGCGGCTCGGCGAGGGCGACGGCTTCGTCACCGGCTATTACGAGCCGGTTATCGAGGGCTCGCGGGAGGCGAACGAGGTCTACAACATCCCGGTCTACCGCCGTCCCTCGAACCTGTTCGTGAAGGGTTTTAACCAGGCCTCGCCAGATTTGCCCAACAAGGGTCCGGTCTATCGCAAGATCGGCCGGCGCAAGCTCGTGCCCTACTACGATCGCGCGCAGATCGAGGATGGCGCGCTCGAGCAGCGCGGGCTGGAAATCGTCTGGCTCAAGAGCCAGACCGATTTGCTGTTCGCGCAAATCCAAGGATCGGCGCGGGTGCAGCTCGAGGACGGCTCGACCATCCGCATCAACTACGATTCCTACAACGGCTATCCCTATACGCCGGTCGGGCGCATCCTGATCGACCGCGGCATCATCCCGAAGGAGCAGATGTCGATGCAGAAGATCAGGGAGTGGATGGAGGCCAATCCCGCCGACGCCGACGAGGTGCGGCGGCAGAACCGCTCCTACATCTTCTTCCGCGAGGTGCCGCTCTCCGACAAGGACGAGGCCGTCGGCGCCCAGGGCGTGCCGCTGACGCCGGGCCGCTCGATCGCGGTCGACAAGTCGCTGCATGTCTACGGCACGCCCTTCTTCATCCAGGGCGAGCTGCCGATCGACTCGGCCACCGCAAAGACGCCGTTCCACCGCTTGATGATCGCGCAGGACACCGGCTCGGCGATAACAGGACCCGCGCGCGCCGATCTCTACTTCGGCGCAGGCACTGAGGCCGGCAAGGTGTCCGGCCGGTTGCGGCACAACATGCGCTTCGTCATGCTGGTGCCCAAAAGCCTCGATCCCTCGATGCGGGCGCGCAAGCTGCCGGTGCCGGATCCGCGGCCGTCGGCCGAGATCGCAAAACTGTTTCCGCAGACGCTGCCCGCCAAGGGTGCGGCAAGGGATGCGGCGGCGGTACCTCCCGCCGCGCCGTCCGCGGTCGCGCAGGCCTCCACGACCGGTGCGGCGATTGCCTCGCATGTGCCACTGCCCGAAGCGCGGCCCGCGACCGCACCGCTGCGCCCGCTGCGTCATCTCAGGCGCGACCGCGGCGTCAGATGAAACGGCCGCCCGTCCTGCCGGACCTGTCGGCGCCCTCACGCGGGCGGCGCCATCTCAGCGAGGAGGAGCGCACGCTCTGGGAAACCGTGGCGCGGCAGGTCAAGCCGCTCAGGAAGAAGCCGCGCCTGGCGAAGACGGCGGTCTCGATGGCGGAACCGGCGGGCGCGAAATCGGTCGCCTCCCCCAGACCCGTTCCAGCGGTCTCTGCGCCGAAGCCGAGCAAGCCGGCGGTGCCGCCGCTAGCGCCGCTCGGACGGCGCGAGCGCGCGCGGCTTTCAAAAGGCCGCAACCAGATCGACGCCCGGCTCGATCTGCACGGCATGACGCAAACCCGCGCACATCGCACCCTGCTGGGATTCCTGCAGCGTGCGCATCGCGAGGGCCTGACCTTCGTGCTTGTCATCACCGGCAAGGGCGTCGCCGGTGACGCCGAACGCGGCGTGCTGCGCCGCCAGGTGCCGCAATGGCTTGCCTTGCCGGAGTTTCGCACGCTGGTGGTCGGCTTCGAGGAAGCGCATATCGGTCATGGCGGCGAAGGCGCGCTCTATGTCCGGATCAGGCGGGCTAGAGGTTAAAACGGCCGGACGATCCCGACGCGCGGGATCAGGGTCACGATCCAGCCGAAGGCTTGCGTCTTGCGATCGCCGGGGGCGGGCGGCGGCACGTCGGTGGCCGGCAATGTCTTCACTGCGTGCAGCAGCAGGAACATGCACACGGCCCAGTTCGACACCCATCGCGAATAGTCGAACACGATGGCAAACATGATGAGATAGCCGAGGCTGACGCCGGTCAGTGCCGCGATGACGATGTGTCGATGCCATTCGTCGTTCAACGCGCGGATCGATGACGCGAAATAACGCCACACCGGCGTGTGCAGCCAGATCAACAGCGCGAACACCGGAAGTCCGAGGATGTTGTGAGGCAGCCATGCCCAGGTGTCACTGATCTCCTTCGACAGCGGCTGGTACCAGATGTAGCTGAAGCTCAACAGCCTGGTCTGCGAGGGATCGGCCATTCGGCCTTGCAGGTAGCGGACGAACTCGGCTTCCGGAATCGGCATCGTTCCCCAGAACTGGGCGGCAAAGAACAGCGCGCCGAGCGCGAGCACGGCGGCAATGCCGACGGCGATGTTTGCGCGCGTGATACCTGCTGCGAGATAATATCTGATCACCACGATCACGATGATGGTCGGCACATACATCAGCAGATGAATGTGATGGATCAGGATCAGCACGATCGATGATGCTCCGGCCAGCATCACGAAGAAAATCGAGCGCGCCGGCACCAGCAGCAGGATGATCGCGAACAGGCAGCCATAAATGTCGAAATGGCCGAGCGTGTGCATGAAATTCTTCAGGAAGAACGGTGAGCCGGCGATGAAGACGAACAATGGCAGGTGTTTCTGCTCGAAGCCGAAGGTTCGTCTGAACAGCTGAATGAACAGGCCGAGCGTGATGAGCCAGGTGACGCCTGCCAGCGCGAACACCAGCCATACCGGCACCTTCGCGGCAAACAGCGAGACGAGCGCGCCGATCAGCGCGCGCTTGATGAAGCCGAAGTGATAGTCGACGAGGAGATGGATGTAGGGGACGTAAGGCGGCAGCGCGATCTTGTGCAGGAAAACCCCGATCGCGACGGCGACGTTGACGGCGAGCATCCACCGCCAGGGGTTTTGCCAGATACGCAAGCTCATCAGCCTCCTCACTGTCGTCCCGGCCAAGCGAGCTCTTGCGAGCGCGAGCCGGGACCCATAACCACCGATGTATATTGGGCGGAGGCTGGGGCCGCCAGCACACAAAACCACGAATACTGGTGGTAATGGGCCCCTGCTTTCGCAGGGGCGACGAGCCTTAGAGAATGAACCGGCTCAAGTCGGCGTTCTTGGCGAGGTCGCCGACATGCTTGTTCACATAGTCGGCGTCGACCTGGATGGTCTCGCCGTTGCGGTCGGGCGCGGTGAAGGAGATCTCGTCGAGCACGCGCTCCATGACGGTTTGCAGCCGTCGCGCGCCGATGTTCTCGACCGTCGAGTTGACGGCGACCGCGACATCGGCCAGCGCATCGATCGCGCCGTCGGTGATGTCGAGCGTCACGCCTTCCGTCTTCATCAGCGCGACATATTGCTTGATCAGCGACGCCTCGGGTTCGGTCAGGATGCGGCGCATGTCGTCGCGGCTGAGAGCCTGCAACTCGACCCGGATCGGCAACCGGCCCTGCAGCTCCGGCAGCAGGTCGGAGGGCTTGGCGATGTGGAACGCGCCCGAGGCAATGAACAGGATGTGGTCGGTCTTGACCGCGCCGTGCTTGGTCGAGACCGTGGTGCCTTCGATCAGCGGCAGCAGGTCGCGCTGCACGCCCTCGCGCGAGACGTCGCCGCCGTGACGGTTTTCCCGCACGCAGATCTTGTCGATCTCGTCGAGGAACACGATGCCGTTGTTCTCGACCGCGCTGATGGATTCCTGCACCAGCTGATCGTCGTCGAGCAGCTTGTCGGACTCCTCGTTGACCAGGATTTCATGCGAGCCTTCCACCGTCAGGCGCCGTTTCTTGGAGCGCCCGCCGAGCTTGCCGAAAATGTCGCCGATCGAAATCGCGCCCATCTGCGCGCCCGGCATGCCGGGAATCTCGAACATCGGCATGCCGCCGGACGACTGCGTCTCGATCTCGATCTCCTTGTCGTTCAGCTCGCCGGCGCGCAGCTTGCGGCGGAAGGAATCGCGGGTCGTGGCACTCGAGTTGGGCCCGACCAGCGCGTCGAGCACGCGTTCTTCGGCGGCGAGCTGCGCGCGCGCCTGCACGTCCTTGCGCTTGCGCTCCCGCGTTTGCGCGATCGCGACCTCGACGAGATCGCGCACGATCTGCTCGACGTCGCGGCCGACATAGCCGACCTCGGTGAACTTGGTCGCCTCCACCTTGATGAAGGGAGCGCCGGCAAGCCGGGCCAGCCGCCGCGCGATCTCGGTTTTGCCGACGCCGGTCGGTCCGATCATCAGGATGTTCTTGGGCAGCACCTCCTCGCGCAACCCGTTATCAAGCTGCAGCCGCCGCCAGCGGTTGCGCAGCGCGATGGAAACCGCGCGCTTGGCCTCGGTCTGGCCGACGATGAAGCGGTCGAGTTCGGAAACGATTTCGCGGGGGGAGAAGTCTGTCATGGGCACTAGCTAGGGGCGGAGCGCGGCGAGGACAAGTCAAATTTCTAGTGCCGCCGATCTGAAGTCCCTGCACCATATGCTGCGAGTGATTTCCAGGGACTTCAGATCGAAAGCGGCACTAGAATCATAAGTTTGCTAGTGCCCATAACTTTCCGAAGTCCGCGAAAGGTATTGCGGCGCTGAAGCGCGGACTTCGGAAAGTGGGCACTAGATGATGGGCGGACCTGCCTGCCATTGCTTGATGGCATCGAGCGGATACAGCAGCATGATGATATTGAGGGTCAGATTGTCGCGGATATGCAGTCCCACCAGCACTTCAAGGGCCAGCGCCATCACGACCGTGGCCCACACCGGCAGGGCTTTCGCCAAAAGGAAGCCAACGACCATCGAAAGCGTGTCGGAGACCGAATTGACGATACTGTCGCCGTAATAATCCAGCGAGACGGTCGCGGCGCGATAGCGATCGATGATGAAGCTGGAATTCTCGACCAATTCCCAACAGCCCTCGATCATGATGGCAACGACAAGCCGGGCCGCCCAGGGCGCGCGCGGCAGGATGAGCCAAGTCAGCCCATAAAGGATGAACCCATGGATGATGTGGGAGAAGGTGTACCAGTCGGTGATGTGCTGCGAGTTCTCCGAGCTCTGCACCACGCCGTGCCAGAATTTCACATAGCCGCAGGCGCAGATCGGCAACCGCCCCATCGCGTACAGGATCGCAGCCTGCAATGCCAGCAGGCAGGCGCCAATCGTCAGCCATTGCGGCGTCGAAAGCGATCTGCGCTCGCTCGCGGTCATGCGTTGCGCGCCATCAGCATTGCTGGTCCGTCCGGCGTATCGACCATGCCGACCCGCATGAAGCCGGCCTTCTCATAGGCGCGCATCGCGCGAAGATTCCGGGGATCGGGATCGGTGATCACGCGTGGTGCGCCGCGCTTCAGGCGCTCATCAGTAAAAGCGCGGATCATCGCAGACCCATGTCCCTGCTCGATCATGTCGGTTTCGCCGATGAAGAGATCGATGCCGCGCGTACCCTGCGGCTGCTCGCCGAACCCTGAATTCCAGGCGGTCAGGTCATAGCATTGCAGGTAGCCGAAGTCCCGGCCATCGGCCGAGACAATGTACTGATCCATCGCCGGCTCTTCGAGGTCGCCGCTGACCAGCGCATACTGTTCGGCCGGATCGCCCCACCACGTCCTGACATGTGGCTCGCCGAGCCAGCGCCGGATCATGGGCAGGTCGTCCGCCGTCATGTCCCGGAAGGCATATCGCGCCATCGCTCAGAGCGTCTCGATGGTGACGTTGCGGTTGGTGAACACGCAGATGTCGGCGGCGATATCGAGCGCGCGGCGCACGATCGCCTCGGCGTCCTTGTCCGAATCGATCAGCGCGCGGGCCGCGGCGAGCGCGTAATTGCCGCCCGATCCGATCGCCATCACGCCAGCCTCCGGCTCCAGCACGTCGCCCGTGCCGGTCAGGACCAGCGAGACATCCTTGTCGGCGACGATCATCATCGCTTCCAGCCGCCGCAGATAGCGGTCGGTGCGCCAGTCCTTGGCGAGCTCGACGGCGGCACGGGTCAGTTGCCCCGGATATTGCTCGAGCTTGCTTTCCAGCCGCTCGAACAGGGTGAAGGCATCGGCAGTCGCGCCGGCAAAGCCGCCGATCACGTCGCCCTTGCCGAGCCTGCGGACCTTCTTGGCGTTGGACTTGATCACGGTCTGGCCGATCGAGACCTGGCCGTCGCCGCCGATCACGACCTTGCCACCCTTGCGGACCGTCAAAATGGTGGTGCCGTGCCAGACCGCCGGCTCATTCGGGGAAGCTTGCATGAAATACCCTCGTGTCCGGTCCCATTTAGGGGGTCGGATGAGCGGCCGCAATCGCAGCTGTCCGCTCACCATAGGCAGAAGTTCAGGCCTGATCGGGCCATACCGCAGTAGCGAAGGTGTCATCCGCCTGTTAAAAGACCGCCGTTTTCAAGCTCTGGAGCGCGGCGTCGCGCTCCAGAATCTCAATGGACAAGGCTCGTTTCATGCGCAGCGCGACGATCAAGCGCAAGACCAAGGAGACCGACATCGAGGTTGCGGTCAACCTCGATGGATCGGGCGTGGCCAATGTCGCAACCGGCATCGGCTTCTTCGATCACATGCTCGATCTCCTGGCCCGGCATTCCCGCATCGACATCACGGTGAAGGCGAATGGCGACCTGCACGTCGACCACCACCACACCACCGAAGACGTCGGCATTGCGCTCGGGCAAGCGGTGAAGCAGGCGCTCGGGACCATGGCCGGCATCACCCGCTATGCCTCGATCCACATGCCGATGGACGAGACGTTGTCGCGTATCGTGATCGATATCTCGGGCAGGCCGGTGCTGGTGTTCAAGGTGGAGTTTCCGCGGGACAAGGTCGGGCAGTTCGATACTGAACTGGTGCGCGAGTGGTTCAACGCCTTTGCCACGAATGCCGGCGTGACTTTGCACGTCGAGACCCTATATGGCGAGAACAGCCACCATATCGCCGAATCCTGCTTCAAGGGTCTGGCACGGGCGCTGCGCACCGCGGTCGCGATCGATCCGCGCGCCGCGGGCGAGGTGCCGTCCACCAAGGGTTCGCTCGGCTGAAGCGTCAGCGCGGCGGAGAACGACAATGCCGGTCTATACGGTTCACGCTCCCAAAGCCAATGGTGCTGATCTCGGCGCCACGGACAAGTTCGTCTTCGTGCGCGACGGATTCCATTTCTGGGCGATGATCTTCGGCCCGCTCTGGCTGCTCTGGAACAGGCTGTGGCTTGCGACCATCGGATGGATCATCGCGGTGATCGGGGTCGACATCGTGCTGGCGCAACTCGGCGCCGGACGCCTGGGAATCTTCGGCGCAAACGTGCTGGTCGCAATCCTGATGGGACTGGAAGCCGCCAGCCTGCGGCGCTGGACGCTGTCGCGCGGTCGTTGGCGTCAGCTCGACACGGTTGTCGGCGATGACGAGGAAACCGCCGAACGGCGCTTCTTCGATCGCTGGACTGCCGGCAAGCGTGGCGTCACCTTCGATCCGCTCTCGGTCGAGCGCGGCGGTCCGCCGCCGACCCGCGACGTTCCCGGACAACCCTTCTCCAAGCCGCCGCCGCTGCCGCAGGGCGGCATCATTGGTCTGTTTCCAGAGCCGGGAGGTCAGCGATGAGCGTTGCCATCATTGATTACGGTTCCGGCAATTTGCACTCGGCGGAGAAGGCGTTCGAGCGCGCCACCCGCGCTTCCGCGGACCCACAGAAGATCATGGTCACAAGCGATCCGGAGGCGGTCTATCGGGCCGACCGGATCGTGCTGCCGGGCGTCGGGGCCTTTGCCGATTGCCGCAGGGGTCTCGACGCGCTCGACGGCATGCTCGAGGCGCTGACCGAAGCGGTGCGCAAGAAGGCGCGGCCGTTCTTCGGCATCTGCGTCGGCATGCAGTTAATGGCGACGCGCGGCAAGGAGCATGTCACCACCGACGGCTTCAACTGGATCGAGGGCGACGTGGTCAAGATCACGCCGCGCGAGGAAAACCTGAAGATCCCGCACATGGGCTGGAACACGCTGGAAGTGCTGCGCGAGCACCCGGTGCTGGACCGGCTCGATCTGGGACCGAAGGGCCGTCACGCCTATTTCGTGCACTCCTATCACCTGGCGCCCGCCAATGACGCGGACGTGCTGGCGCGCGCCGACTATGGCGGGCCGGTCACGGCCATCGTCGGCCGGGACACCGCGGTCGGCACCCAGTTCCATCCCGAGAAGAGCCAGCGTTTCGGGCTGGCGCTGATCTCGAACTTCCTGAAGTGGAAGCCGTGATTCTTTTTCCCGCGATCGACCTGAAGAACGGGCAATGCGTGCGGCTCGAGCAGGGCGACATGGCGCGCGCGACCGTGTTCAACCTCGATCCTGCGGCGCAAGCCAGGAGCTTTGCCGCACAGGGGTTCGAATATCTGCATGTGGTCGATCTTGACGGTGCCTTTGCCGGCAAGCCGGTGAACGCTCAAGCTGTCGAGGCGATGCTGAACGCCGTCGCGATGCCGGTGCAACTTGGCGGCGGCATCCGCGATCTCAGGACCGTGGAAGCCTGGCTTGCCAAGGGAATCACGCGTGTGATCATCGGCACCGCCGCGGTGCGCGATCCCGCGCTGGTGAAGAGCGCCGCCAAGGCGTTTCCCGGCCGCGTCGCGGTCGGTCTCGATGCGCGCGACGGCAAGGTCGCGGTCGAGGGCTGGGCCGAGACCTCGCAAGTGACGGCGCTCGAGATCGCGCAGCGATTCGAGGACGCCGGGGTGGCGGCCATCATCTTCACCGACATCGCCCGCGATGGCTTGCTGAAAGGCCTCAATCTCGACGCCACCATTGCGCTGGCCGATCGCGTCTCCATTCCCGTCATCGCCTCGGGTGGACTGGCCTCGATCGACGACATCAAGGCGATGCTGACGCCCCGCGCCAATAAACTCGCAGGCGCCATCGCCGGCCGTGCGCTCTATAACGGGCGACTTGATCCGTCGGCCGCGCTGGCGCTGATCCGCAACGCGCGCGCCGCTGCCTAGAGGGTCCCAATGTTCAAGGTGCGCGTCATTCCCTGCCTCGACGTCAAGGACGGCCGCGTGGTCAAGGGCGTCAATTTCGTCAATCTGCGCGACGCCGGCGATCCCGTCGAAGCGGCCATCGCCTATGACGCGGCCGGCGCCGACGAGCTCTGCTTCCTCGATATCACCGCGACCCATGAGAACCGCGGCATCATGCTGGACGTGGTCCGGCGCACCGCGGAGGCCTGTTTCATGCCGCTCACCGTCGGCGGCGGGGTGCGCACCATCGACGACATCAGGACGCTGCTGCGTTCCGGCGCCGACAAGGTCTCGATCAATTCGGCCGCCGTGGCGCGCCGCGAGTTCGTCAGGGAGGCCGCGGAAAAGTTCGGCGAGCAGTGCATCGTGGTCGCGATCGACGCCAAGCGGGTGCAACGGTCCGGCGGTTCGGACCGCTGGGAAATCTTCACCCATGGCGGTCGCAAGTCGACCGGCATCGATGCCATCGAATATGCCCAGGAGGTGGTGTCGCTCGGCGCCGGCGAAATCCTGCTGACCTCGATGGACCGCGACGGCACCCGGCAGGGGTTCGATATCCCGCTGACCCAGGCCATCGCCGACAGTGTTCCCGTGCCGGTCATCGCATCCGGCGGGGTCGGCAATCTCGATCATCTGGTCGACGGCATCCGCGAAGGGCACGCCACCGCGGTGCTGGCTGCCTCGATCTTCCACTTCGGCGAATTCACCATCCGTCAGGCCAAGGACCACATGGTTCGCGCCGGCCTGCCGATGCGGATCGATCCCTAGTGCCGCCGATCTGAAGTCCCTGACTCACTCGCGGCAAATTGGGTTCAGGGACTTCAGATCGGAAGCGGCACTAGAATCATAAATTTGCTAGTGCCCATAACTTTCCGAAGTCCGCGAAAGGTGTTGCTGCGATGTTGCGCGGACTTCGGAAAGTGGGCACTAGGACTCGCCTTCACAAAGATGCTACATCTGCTGCCAACGGCCGACAGGCCTGTTTCGAGTAATGTTGATGTCGCGTTTCACCGTTCATGATCTTGCCGCTACCATCGACGCCCGCGCCGCGTCGGGCGGCGAGACGTCGTATACCAGGAAGCTGCTCGACAAGGGCGCCGAGCACTGCGCCAAGAAATTCGGCGAAGAGGCGGTGGAAACCGTGATCGCAGCGATCGAGAACGATCGCGCGCATCTGATCGCCGAGAGCGCCGATCTGGTGTTTCATCTGCTCGTGCTCTTGAAGGCGCGGGGGATCAGTCTTGCGGACGTCGAGGCCGCGCTGGCGCAGCGCACGTCGATGTCCGGGCTCGAGGAAAAGGCCGCGCGCAAGCGTGATCAATAAACGGGACGCGTTCATGGATATCCGGGCCCCAGACCAGCAATATAATCCGTATCGCATTTTCACGCGCGAGCAGTGGGCGCATTTGCGCGACGACACGCCGATGACGCTGGAGCCCGGCGAATTCGACCGCCTGCGCTCGTTGCACGACCGGCTCGACCTCAAGGAGGTCGAGGAAATCTATCTGCCGCTGTCGCGCCTGTTGTCGATCTATGTCGATGCCGCGCAGCGGCTCTATTATTCGCAGCGGCAGTTTCTCGGTATCCGCGACCGCAAGATGCCCTACATCATCGGTATCGCCGGCTCGGTTGCGGGCGGCAAGTCGACCACGGCGCGCGTGCTGCAGGCGCTGCTGGCGCGCTGGTCGCCGCGGCCCAAGGTCGAACTGGTGACGACCGACGGCTTCCTGTATCCGAACGCGGTGCTCGAACGGTTGGGATTGATCCAGAAGAAGGGTTTCCCGGCGAGCTACGATCTGCCGTTGTTGCTGTCCTTCCTGAGCGACATCAAGGCCGGCCGGCGGCATGTGCGCGCGCCGGTCTACTCACACTTGAGCTGGGACATCGTGCCGAACCAGTGGCAAGAGGTGGACCAGCCCGACATCCTGATCGTCGAAGGCGTCAATGTGCTGCAGACCGGCCCGCTGCCGCGTGACGGCAAGGCGGTGCCCGTCGTCTCCGACTTTTTCGATTTCTCCGTCTATATCGACGCCGAGGAGCCGGTGCTGCGGGAGTGGTATGTGACACGCTGGCTGACGTTGCGCGACACCGCGTTCGCCGATCCCAAGTCCTACTTCCATCGTTACGCGCTGTTGTCTGACGAAGAGGCGATCGCCACCGCAACCGCGATCTGGGAGCGCACCAACCTCGCCAATCTCGAGGACAACATCCTGCCGACCCGGCCGCGCGCGACCTTGATCCTGAAGAAGGGCGCCGATCACGTCATTGAAACGGTGGCGCTGCGAAGGCTGTAGGATCAAAGTAGCGACTGTAGCCCGCATGAGCGCAGCGATATGCGGGTTACCCGGGTGTCGCTTCGCTCACCCGGGCTACGCTCCTCTAATGACGAGGCGGGTTACGCCGCCAGGTGTTTCGCGGCGGCAAGGCCCGCGAGCGCCTCAGCCAGCTTCTCGCGATCGAGCGGCTTGATCAAGAATCCGTCCATGCCCGCCTCGAAACAGGCATAGCGGTCCTCGACCAGCGTGTTGGCGGTGAGCGCCAGGATCGGCGTGCGCCGGCCGGGCTCGCCGGCTTCGCTCAAGCGAATGCGCTTGGCGGTCTCGATGCCGTCGAGCTCGGGCATCTGGATGTCCATCAACACCAGATCATAGGGCGTGCCGGCTGATTTCGCGGCGAACCAGGATTCGAGCGCGGCTTCACCATTGGTGGCGATGACGGCGTGATGGCCGAGCCGCGCCAGCAGCGAGCGCATCAGGAGCGCATTGATCTCGTTGTCCTCGGCGACCAGCACCGACAGGCCCCGCGCAGGCTTCTCCGCAACGGTTTCGACGGCATCGTCGATCGCGACTTCAACGGCAAGGCTTGGCGAAGCCACTTCCGGCGCGGCCGTCAGACGCGCCGCGAGCGACGCGGCGCGCAACGGCTTCACCAGATAGCCGGTGAAAGCGGATGACGGCTTGATCTCCTGCCGCGCAGCCGGCGTGAACATCACGATCCGTTGCGTTGCATGGTTGCGTGCGGCATGGCCCAGTGCTTCGGACGCGTCCGCACCGAGTGCATGATCGATCAGCACGGCGTGCCAGGCGCGCTCCGGCAACAGCGCCAGCGCGACGTCAACGTCCGCCGCCTCGCAGGTCTGCGCGCCCCAGCGCTGCAGCCGGCGGGCCACCAGCGAGGCCTCGATGCCTTGCGGCGACACCAGCATGATCGACTGACCGCCCAGATCGGCCGCCGCGAATTTGCGCCGCCCGCCTTCCGACGGCACCAGGGGGATCGCGGCCTCGAAGGTCGAACCCGCACCCGGCCTGCTCTCGAGCGTGATACGGCCACCCATGCGCTTGACGATGCGCTCGGAGATGCTCAATCCCAGACCTGTGCCGCCGTAATTGCGCGCGACCCGCTCGTCGGCCTGCTCGAACTCGCGAAAAATCCGCTCGCGCGCCTCCGGCGCAATGCCGATGCCGGTGTCGCGGACCTGGAAGCTGATCTCGTTCGGCCAGATGCCGGGCTCGACGATCAATGCGACGCCGCCCTGCGCAGTGAACTTGATCGCGTTGCCGGCGAGATTGAGCAGCACCTGCCGCAGCCGCGCCGCATCGCCGACCACATCCAGCGGCAGCCGCTCGTCGACATAGGCCGCGATTTCGAGTTTCTTCGCCTGCGCACGCGGCGCCAGCAATTCGGTGATGTCCTCGATCAGCGCGGTCAGATTGAACGGACGCTGTTCCAGGTCGATCTTGCCGGCCTCGATCTTGGAATAGTCGAGCAGTTCCTCGATCAGCGACAGCAACGCGTCGCCCGACGTCTTCACCGCCCTGGCGTAGGTATTTTGCTCCGGGGTCAGCGGAGTGTCGAGCAGGAGCGAGCTCATGCCGATGATGCCGTTGAGCGGCGTGCGGATTTCATGGCTCGCCATGGCGAGGAAGCGCGACTTCGCGCGGTTGGCCGCATCCGCCTGGTCGCGCGCCTCCGACAAAGCGCGCTCGGTTTCGGTGCGGTCGGTGACGTCGCGGCCGACGCATTGCAGCTCGGCCGGCTGACTGGCGTCGGAACGCACCAGGCCCTCGCGCCAGGCGATCCATTTTGGTCCGAGCCGCGTTGCGATTTTCTGGTCGTGGATGCGCGTGCCGTTGCTCTCGATCGCGCTGTCGCCCTGCTCCAGGATCTCGAAATTGAAACGCGTGCCGAGCAGCGCCTCGCGCGGCCGCTCCGCCATCTGGCAGTAAGCATCGTTGACGAAGGTGATGTGGCCGCCCGCGTTGCGCATGACGATCAGATCGCCCTGTTGCTCGAACAGGCTGCGAGCGCGCTCGGCGGCTTCCTGCAGCTCCCAGTTGCGGTCGGCGAGCGCTTCGTTGTGCAGCACGATCTTGTGCATCTTCTTGCGCTGGAGGCGCAAGCGGATGCTCAACGTCGCCAGCGCGACGCATGCGATCGCGAACAGGAAGCTCGCGCCGATCGCAAAGGCATGCGCGTTATAGCCGGAGTTTTCGGAGCGGCTGCCGGCGATGAAGCCGTAAGCGCCGCCGAACGCAGCCGAGAAGATCATGAAGGAGCGGATCGCGGCGATCAGCCAGGGATGACGCCGGCCGAAGCGGCGTAGGCGTAGTTTGATCCGGAACATCCGTCCCATTCCGAGTACTCACAAATGGCAGTGCCGCGCTAGTGTCCCGGTTCTAACATTCGCATCATGTTGCGGTGGGCTCGTTTGCGAATGTTAGAACCAAAGGGACACTAGCAAGTTTAGATTCCGGTGCGGTTCTGGATTTGACATTCGCTATTTGACTCGCCGCGAAACCGAGCGAATGTCAAATCCACCGCACCGGCGCAGACGATGCGTTGTCGATCTTGCGAAGTGTTTGAGGCGATGCCGCTTGTTGCCGCGCCCTGCGAACAGGGTTAGCGAAACGTTAACGGCTTAATCCAGGGAAGCGAGGTGGCGGTGATCGCCATGGGCGCCGACGATCAGGGCGGCGGCGTCGCGCTCGGTGACGCGCTTCGACAGCACGAAGATACGGTAGTCGGCCGGGCCGTCATCGTGCGACAGGAAGATGATGGGCGAGGCGGCGCTGGGGCGGCTTGAGATCGCGACAAACTGCGTCGAGGCCGTCGCCGCGCAGGCATTATCGTCGGCCGCTTCCGCTCCATCGATCACGGCGAAGTCGGCGGTCGCGGCGTTGTCCGACACGGCGACCCGGACGGTCGCAAGTTTGGGGTCGTCGGTGAAACTGACATGGAGATCGGCATGCCAGGGCGCGGTGGCGAGCTGCACGGTTCCGGTCGCAACCGCAATGCAGGGGCGATCCGCGGGGAAAAACTCGATGCGGGCAAGGATCGCGGCGGCAATCAGCGGGACGACCGAAACCAGGACCTTGTAACGCAGCATGATACGCACCGCCTTTTGCGCATGATCCTTGCGGAAAACCGGTTCCCAGTTTCCGGGATCATGCGGGAAAGCCAACACACGGGCCTTATGGTTGGCGGAGTGTAAAGAAAACTCGTTACCGGCGAGTTGACGGAGAAGCCTCAGGCCGCGGCGTGGCGGACGTCTTCGGCGAGCGCGCGGTAGGACAGCGACTCCGCGAGATGCAGCCGGCCGATTTTCTCGGCGCCGTCGAGGTCGGCGAGCGTGCGCGCCACGCGGAGCACGCGGTGGTAGCCGCGGGCCGACAGCCGCATGGTATCGGCGGCGTCGCGCAGCAGCCTTTGCCCTTGCGTATCCGGTTTTGCGATCTCTTCGAGCAACGCCGCCGGCGCCTCGGCATTGGTGCGGACGTCAGTCAGACCGGCAGCCGCGTAGCGCGCCAGTTGCACGTCGCGCGCCGCGGCGACGCGGGCTGCGACTTCGGCCGAGCCTTCGGCAGGTGGCGGCAGGATCAGATCGGCGGCGGTCACCGCGGGCACCTCGATGCGCAGATCGATCCGGTCCATCAGCGGGCCGGAAATGCGCATCTGGTAATCGGATGTACAGCGGTCGATCGGCGCGCGCTTGCAGGAATAGCCGGGCTCGAAGGCGTGCCCGCAGCGGCATGGGTTCATCGCCGCGACCAGCATGAAGCGTGCCGGATAGGTGACGCGATGATTGGCGCGGGACACCGCGACCTCGCCATTTTCCAGAGGTTGCCGCAGCGAATCCAGCACCCGCGGATCGAACTCCGGCAGCTCATCGAGGAACAGCACGCCGTGGTGGGCGAGCGAGATTTCGCCAGGTTTTGCGCGAATGCCGCCGCCGGTCAGCGCCGCCATGCTGGCGGAATGATGTGGGCTGCGGAACGGCCGCTGCGAGGTCAGTGCGCCGCCTTCGATTTCGCCCGCGACGGAAGCGATCATCGAGACTTCCAGCAGCTCCGATGGCGACAGCGGCGGCAGGATCGAGGGCAGCCTCGCTGCGAGCATCGACTTGCCCGCGCCGGGCGCGCCGATCATCAATAAATGATGCCCGCCGGCGGCGGCGATCTCGAGCGCGCGCTTGGCGCTTTCCTGGCCCTTGATATCGCGCAAATCCAACTGCGCGGCAGGCGCCTGCCGGACCTTCGGCTGTGGCCGCGACAGCACCTGCGTGCCGCGAAAATGATTGGCGATCTGGATCAGCGAATTGGCCGCGATGATCTGGATGTCGGGACTGGCCCAGGCGGCTTCCGCGCCGCAGGCGGCCGGGCAGATCAGGCCTTCGTCGCGTGAGTTGGCGCCGATCGCAGCCGGCAACACGCCCGCGACCGGCGCGATCGAGCCGTCCAGCCCTAGCTCGCCGAGCACGGTGAAACCGGCCAGCGCATCCGGCGGGATTGCGCCGATGGCGGCCATCAGGCCGAGCGCAATCGGCAGATCGTAGTGACTGCCTTCCTTTGGCAAATCGGCGGGCGCGAGATTGACGGTGATGCGGCGCGCCGGCAGCGCGAGGCCCGAGGCGATCAGCGCCGAGCGCACCCGCTCGCGCGCCTCCGAGACGGCCTTGTCGGCGAGGCCAACGACATGGAAGGC
>Ga0070741_10011985_pt1 | contig 15818 bp, 14 predicted proteins | sample Coa_R1_4_FD_66440 | JGI IMG/M metagenome (GOLD analysis project Ga0070741, IMG submission 66440) | Surface soil microbial communities from Centralia Pennsylvania, which are recovering from an underground coalmine fire - Coalmine... | ecosystem: Environmental > Terrestrial > Soil > Unclassified ...
CACGGGGGCGCCGAGCCCACTGGCAGTGAAGCCGTTCTTGCAGCCGTTGTTTCCGTTCGGGCCTATGCACCCGGCCGGAATGTTGATGGCTGTCGGAATTCCGCTCGAGTTGAGCGTGAGCTGCGAAGGCGTGATGAACGCCCCGCCGCCGTCATCGCCGCCGTTCTGCGCTCCCGATCCCTGCCCAGGGACGATGCCGAGGCCGCCGAGCGTGAAGCCCGGAACGAGGGCCGTGGTGCCGCTTGTCGTGACCGTGTTGGTCACCGTGTACTGGTTCGTGATCGGAACGATCGTCGTCGGCACCGTGGTCTGCACCACGGACGTCGGCCGGCTGTCGCCCGAGGCGCCGGTGGAACTCGTCGTCTGCTCGCCGCCGCTTCCGCTGCCGCCTTGCGCCGTGGCGTTCGCCTTGCCCTGCGGCTTGATGGAGACGAAGGACGGCGGCGCAAGCAGCGGCTGCGGCAGCGTATTTGCGTTTGCGACGTAGAAGTGCTGGTTGATGCCGAAATTGGTTTCGCCGGCGTTGTTGCTCACGGCGATCTGGTTCGTGCCGTGTGAGAGGCCAAGGACGCTGCCATAGAGGCCGTCCTTGACGCCCGCGCCGCAATCGCCGTTGCACTGGCGCACCGCGTAGTCGGTGCCTCGGATGCCGATCGTCGCGTTCTCGGCGCGCACCCGGTAATTCTGGTGGTTCACCTGCCCGATGAGGCCGGTGACCGCTCGGAACCCGCCCTTCACCAGGCGGAAGAAGCTCTTCTGCTCCTCGGGCTTCGCGCCGAACTGGTAGTCCTCGATCGCGAACTCGCTGTTCTCGCGGACCGAGACCAGGCTGTCGTCCACGAAGCGCACCTGCAGCGTGCTCGCAGGCCCGGTGCGCAGCGTGTCGTGGAACTCGATCGGCGAGTTGAATGCGAGGCGGATCTGCTGGCCGTCGCGCACGGCGAACGTGTCGCCCGCGGCGAGCAGCACGCGCCCGACCTGGTCGGCGGCAAGCGTCGCGCTGCAGAAGAACAGGGCGGCGAGCGCCGCGGCGGACGGAAGGCTGTGGCGGAGGTTCATGGTCGCGGTTCCTTACTTGAACTCGTAGCGCAGCTTGATCATGTACAGGTCGCGCTTGAACTCGTAGAGCGCGAGGTTCGACTTGTTGTCGCTGTGCGTGTACTCGCCGCGCACGCTCCAGTTGCGATCGATGGCGTAGGCGACCGCCCCGTCGAGGCCGTAGTACCTGTCCTTCCTCGTCTGCAGGAGCAGCACATCGGGCCCGCTGTAGCGGCTCTCCTGGTAGGACGCACCCACCGAGGCCGACCACTTCGGCGCCGGCGTGACCGCAAGCGCGACCCGCCCGCCCCAGAAGTTCCGTCCCTGATCGGGGCGGGCCTTGACGTTGTGCTCCTCGCCGATGCTCGGCGCGATGGAGAGCAGCGGCTGCCAGCTTCCGATGAACGCCTTGCGGTAGCCGACGCCGACGGCCCACAGGTCCGCGTTGCGCACGTCGTTGGGCGGCTGGTAGTCGAGCTTGGCGTACTGCACGAAGCCGTTGACCATCTGGAGCTCGTCGATCTGGTGATTCACCTCGCCGGTGACGCCCATCGCCTTGCGGTACCAGTCGTGCCCTACGCCGAGCTCGCCGTACGATCCGGTCAGGCGCCAGAGGTTCTTGTCCTGGATATAGGTGGCGCCGCCCGCGACGTTGACGTTCTCCTGGTCGAAGCTCGGCTGCTGGTTGTTGTACTTGCCGTCGGCGCTCGCCGCGCCGAACAGCGCGACGCCCGGCGCGACCGGCATCGTGACGTTGCCGCCCGCGCCGGCGTAGAAGAAGTTGTCGGCGATCTTGGTGCCGGTCGTGAGCGTCACCGGGCCGAAGATCGGCAGCGTGACGTTCGGCGAGCTGACGCCGCCGTTCACGTTCGTGTCGTGGCCGACGCCGAGCTCCGCGTAGAAGCCGGCGGTCGTCTTGTACTGCGACTCGCGCGCCCGGATGGCGTCCATGAAGCGCTGGATGTTGGCCTGTACGCTCGAGGGGGGGTTGCTTTTCTGTACGTTGTCGAATTCTTCGCGCGCCCGGACGTCGTCGCCAAGGACAAAGTACGCACGCGCGAGCTCGAGGCGGGCCGCCTGGTTGTCCGGGAAGTTCGCCACGTAGCGCTCGAGGGCGAGCACGCCCTCGCCAGCATGGCCGGCATCCACCGCGGCGACGCCGTAGTAGAAGTCGAAGGCCGGATTGCCGAGCTCCTCGGGATGCTGGCGCCCCAGGGCGTACGCATCGGCGGCCTTGCCCTGCTCGACCAGGGCCTTGACGTCATCTGCGGTGGCGGCCTGGACGGCCAACGGAAGCGCCGCGGCGAACGCCAGGGCGCTGAAAGCGGCTGCGAGCCTCATCTTCTTATTCCCCCCAAGATCCGGGGGAGAACTATGCCTTGAGTTACGAACCTGTCAAGGCGCGCATGCGCCGATGTGGCGCTAGCGCCACGAACGGCGTTAATCCTTAAGGGTTATTGCCGAGCGTTGAGCGGGATCAACGCTCGTTGTGCAGTGGCGTGCGCTGGCTGGAGAACCAGGCCGCGAGATCCTCGATGTCCTGCTTCGAAAGCTGGCCGGCGAAGCCCTGCATGATCGGATTCTTGCGCTGCCCGCTCTTGTAATCCGTGAGGGCGCGAATGAGATAGTCCGGATACTGCCCGGCGAGCACCGGCTGGTCCGGAGCCGAGGGCTTGTTGCCCTCGGGGCCGTGGCAGGCGCCGCAGACCTGCGCCGCTTTTGCCTTTCCGTTTTCCGGATTGCCCGAGGCAAGCGCGCCGCCGGCCACGCCGAGCGCGAGGATCATTGCAATTGTTTTCATTTGGCGGCCGGCTCCCCGTAGTACGCGGCGAGGTTCGCCATGTCCTGCTCCGAGAGCGAGCCCGCGATGGCGCGCATGGACGGATGCCAGCGCGCACCGGACTTGTATTCCTTCAATGCCGAGACGATGTAGCCCGGCTGCTGGCCGGCGATCTTCGGCACGTGGTACACGGACGGGAACGCGGTGTGGTACCCGGGGATGCCGTGGCAGCCGATGCACATGCGCGTATCCGCCGCCTTGGCGTCTCCGGCGGGCGCGGCTTGCTGTGCGAGCGCGCCACTGCTCAGGGTCATCGCGACTGCAATGAGGAAGTGCCGTCTCATTCTATTTTTGGGCAATAAAGGAGGCGGGAAATTCTAGCTTAGAATCCGCTTTTGCGCGAAGAATCCTAGACATGCGTTTCACCGGCTCCGCCTCCTACGTCTCGACCGACGACCTGACGCTCGCGGTCAACGCGGCCATCGCGCTGCAGCGCCCGCTGCTCGTCAAGGGGGAGCCCGGGACCGGCAAGACGATGCTCGCGCTCGAAGTGGCGCGCGGCCTCGGCCTGCCGATCCTCGAATGGCACATCAAGTCCACCACCAAGGCGCAGCAGGGCCTCTACGAATACGACGCGGTGAGCCGCCTGCGCGACTCGCAGCTCGGCGACCCGCGCGTCCACGACATCCATAACTACATCGTCAGGGGCACGCTGTGGCAGGCGTTCACCTCCGAGACGCCGGTGGTTCTCCTGATCGACGAGATCGACAAGGCGGACATCGAGTTTCCCAACGATCTCCTGCGCGAGCTCGATCGCATGGAGTTCTACGTGTACGAGACGCGCGAGCTGGTGAAGGCGAAGCAGCGGCCGATCGTCTTCATCACCTCGAACAACGAGAAGGAGCTTCCCGACGCGTTCCTGCGCCGCTGCTTCTTCCACTACATCCGCTTCCCCGACAAGGAAACGATGGAGAAGATCGTCGGCGTGCACTTTCCGCAGCTCAAGAAGTCGCTGCTGCGCGAGGCGATGGAGGTGTTTTTCGAGGTGCGCGAGGTGCCCGGGCTGAAGAAGAAGCCCTCCACCTCGGAGCTGCTCGACTGGCTGAAGCTGCTGCTCGCCGAGGACATCCCCCCCGAGGCGCTGCGCACGAAGGACCGCAAGTCGATCATCCCGCCCCTGCACGGCGCGCTCCTCAAGAACGAGCAGGACGTGCATCTCTTCGAGCGGCTCGTGTTCATGACGCGGGCGAAGGGAAGCTGATCACCCGGCCGCCGCGACGCGCGATCCGATGATCACGCCGCTGCTGGCGGTCCCGCGCGCGCTCCTCCGCTACTTCCGCGTCTTCCGCGACCGGGCCGGCAACCGGCTCTACGTCTTCATCCTGCTGACCGCGGCGATGAGCTACGCCGAGGGCCTGGGCATCGCACTCTTCTTCCCGCTGCTCGCGGCGGGCGCGAACCCGGACCATCCGCTGTCGCGCGCGCTGGGCGGGCTGCTGCGCGCGCTCCATGTCGAGCCCACGCCTCTCGGCGTGCTGCCGTTCATCGTGGTCGCGTTCGTGCTGAAGGGTCTGCTGCAGTTCGCCGCCATCGCGTACCAATACCGCCTCCATGCGCGCGTCACTCGCGAGCTGAGGCGCGAGCTGGTGGAGCGCCTGTGCGACGTGGACTACCGGGCGGTCGTGGGCACGGACGCCGGACGCCATGCGAGCCTCCTGGTGAACGAGGTGGACCGCTACGGCGACGCTTTCATGGCGTTCGGGCGCATCGTGCCGCCGCTGGTGAACGTCGTGCTGTTCGCGCTCATCGTGCTCCTCATCGACTGGAGGCTCACGCTCGCCTTCGCCGTGCTCGGCATCGCCTCCGCCACCCTGCTTCACGTCAGCAGCCGCCTGCTCGCCGAATATTCCCGGACGAGCGTCATCGAGCACGCCGCCCTCGTCGGCCTGCTGGTGCAGATCGTGCAGGGGTTCAAATACCTTCGCACGCGCTCCGGGTTCGCCGCCTTCTCGGGCCGCGTGGACGCGTCGAGCGAGCGCCTGGCGGGCGCGCAATACCGTACGGCGCTCGCGCAGGGGCTCACCCAGTCCCTCGCCCAGCCCTTGGCCGTGGTCGTCGTGGCCGGCATCCTCTATTACGTGGTGGCGCTCCGCGGCGAGCCGGTCGGACCGCTGCTCGTCGTGCTCGCTTACTTCTTCCGCATCATCGGCGATCTGTGGGCGATGCAGCTGCAAGGGCAATACTTCTACGGCCACGTCGCCAGCGTGGACGCGGTGCGCGGCGCGCTCGACTTCCTCGAGGCAAATCCCGAGCCGCGCGGCCGCGTCGCTTTCGCCGGGCTCTCGAAGAGCATCCTGCTGCGCGGGGTGGCATTCGAATACGTTCCCGGGCGCACCGTGCTTCGCGGCATCGACCTCGAGATCCCGGCGCGCTCGGCAGTCGCCATCGTCGGGCGCTCGGGCGCAGGGAAAACGACGCTCGTGGACTTGCTGACCGGCACCCTGCGGCCCGCCTCCGGCACGATCACGCTCGACGGCCAGCCGCTCGCGGACTTTGATCCCGCGACGCTGCGGGAGCGCATCGGCATGGTGCCGCAGGATCCGCCGCTCTTCGACGACACCGTGGCGAACAACATCACGCTCTGGGGCGGCGGCAGCGAGGCGGCGATTGCCGACGCGGCGCGCCTCGCGCAGTGCCTGCCCTTCATCGAGGCGCTGCCCGAGCGCTTCGCGAGCCGCGTCGGCGAGCGCGGCGTGAAGCTCTCCGGAGGTCAGCGCCAGCGCCTCGCGATCGCCCGCGAGCTCTACCGCCGGCCGGACCTGCTCGTCCTCGACGAGGCGACGAGCTCGCTCGACAGCGAGTCGGAGCGCGCGATCCAGGAGAGCCTGCGCCTGCTGCGCGGCCGCGTCACCCTCGTGGTCATCGCCCACCGCCTCTCGACGGTCCGCGATTGCGACCGCATCTTCGTCCTCGAGGACGGCACGATCGCCGAATCCGGCACTTTCGAGGAGCTCTCGTCCCGCCCCGGGTCGCGCTTTCGCCGCATGTGCGAGCTGCAGGAGCTGCGGTAGCCGCCCGGCCGATGGACCTGTGCTTCCGACTGCCGCCTTTCCGCGACCGCGATCTCTGGCCGCTGGCGCGCACGGCCCTGCTCAGAGGGCACCGCGTCTACTACAGCATCGCGGGCAAGGATGGCCTGCGTGCGCTCGTCGCGCAGGACCGGCGGACGCCCTTCGACCTCGTGGTGTCCGCCGAGGGCGCGCTGCCGGAGGAGGACTGCGCTCGGCTTCGCAAGAAGCCTCGCCGCGTCGAGCTGATCTTCAACGGGCTGATCGAGATCGCGGGACGCTTCCTGCCTCCGCGCCCCCGGCCCGGCGAAGGAACCACGCTCGCGCTGATGGATCGGGCGCTGTGCTCGGCGACGCGCCAGCTGGGGTTCGAGCGGAGCGTCTTCCTGCCTTACGGCGTGGTTCCTTTCCGCTATGCCGAGCCGGGTTATTACCCGCGCCGCCTCGGCCGCCGCGCGAGCGGCTGGCTCGTGCCGGAGGACCTGGCCCGCCCGCCGGGCGCGCTCGCACGCCTCGGCGCGCGCTTCGCGGGGCAATTTCCGCGCGCGCGGCGCCATGACGTGGTGTTCCTCGGCGAATGCAAGCTCGGGCCCCGGCCGGAGCTGCTCTCCAGCATCCGCTCGCGCTTTCTCGTCTCGACGCCGCAGGGCGAGGTGGAGGCAATCGAGCGGCGCATGCGCTCGCTTCTGCAGGCGCCGCAGCTTCCCGCCGCGGCCACGTTCGAGCGCGAGCTCGCCCGCGCGCTCGACTCGCTTCCGGGCGATGCGCCGGCGCGCACGGCGAAAGCGCTCCTCGGCGAGCACTACCAGCACCAATACCGCACCGCGCGTCGCCTGCACCTTGTGCGCGGGCTGAAGGCCGCGCTCGGCGCGCGCTTCCGGCTCTACGGCGATGATTTCCGCGCGCTCGGCGTGGACGCCGCGCCGACGTCCCACGGCGCCACCGAAGCGAAGTACCTGTCGGCGAAGATCGCGCTCGATTTCGGCTCCAACAGCTACGACACGACGTTCTACACACGCTCCGTGCGGATCGTCGCCTGCGAGTCCCTGCTGCTGCAGCTCAGGCAGCCCGACGCGAGCGCCGCGCTCGGCGGCGTCGCGCCCTTAGTGACGTTCGAGACTGCCGACGCCATGCTCGAGGGCGTCGAGCATTTCCTTGCGTCGCCCCAGCGGCGCACGGACACGAGCGCCGCGTTGTCGGCCCGCGCCTCGTCCGGCGCCGGCATGGACCATGCGGTGAAAGCGCTCGAGCAGCTGCGATGACCATGGACCTGCGCCAATGCTTCGAGCAATCCACTCTGCCCACCTCGAAATGGGACACGTACTTCGACGCTTATGAGGCGCTGCTCGCGGGCTTCAGGCAGCGTTCGGTCGTGTTCGTCGAGGTGGGTGTCCTCGGCGGCGGCTCGCTCGAGGCCTGGCGGCGCTATTTCGGCCCCGCCGCGCGCATCATCGGCGTGGATCTCAATGCCCGGCTAAAACCGTTCCTCGAATCTCGCGGATTCGAGATTCACGTGGGCGATCAGGCCGACCCGGCTTTCTGGGAGGCGTTCTACCGGATGGTCGGCCCGATCGACGTGTTGATCGACGACGGCGGGCACTTGAACCGCCAGGTATGGACGACGGTCGGGTGCACCCTGCCGCACGTGAAAGATGGCGGCCTGGTCATCATCGAGGACGCCCATGCCTCCTACTTGAGCGCCTTCGGCAACCCGGCGCGGAGCTCCCCGGTGTCGCGAGCCTTCGCGCTCGTCCATGAGATCAACTACCGCTCCTCGCGCATCGGCGAAGGCGACCGCGCATCGCGCGCGGCGGATCCGGAGATTGCGGCGCTTGCGACGCATGTGCATTCCGTGAGGTTCTACGAGTCCATCATCGCCCTGTGCGTCGACCGGCGGCTGGTCCGCGCCTCGCGCCGGGCCGACTTCGGCGCGGCGCGAAACCTGCCGGACGGCGCGGTGCCGGAAGACCTGCGCAACGCGGGTCTGGATCGGCCGGACGATGTGCGCGGCGGCGTCCTGCGACGCCTGCTCAACGCGATTCGCAGAAAATGTCGAAGGTGTGCCTGAAGTCCGAGCGCGGGCGCTGCGAGCGCGCGAAGCGCGGGTACTGGAAGCCGGCGCCCAGGCGCGCCACGCAGAACTCGAGCTGCAGCATGAGGCGCGGGCCCGCCGCCACGCGCGCGCCCTTGTGGTATCCGGCGGTGTCCGCCACGATGAGATCGCCCGCGCGGCCGGTGATCGCGCGCACCCGGTCGCCGTAGGCCTCGCGGATCGCGCGATCGTCGACGCGGCCGTCGCGCCACTCCTGCTTGCGCTCGTGGGTTCCCTGCACGTAGGTGAACGGGCCGTCGGCATCGCCGACGTCCGAGAGGTAGAAGAAGAATTTGACGAACGCCGGCCAGTCGTAGTCGAAGTGGAAGAGCTGCGCCGCCCAGCTGAGCGCCTCGTCGTCCGCCGCGGGGTCCGCGAGCGACCACCAGGCATTCGCAGCGGTGAAGATCGGCTCGCAGCCGAGATAGGCGGCTGCGAGGTTCTGGATCGAGCGATCGGCGAGGAGCTCCAGCACCCCGGGCGCGCGCAACACTTCCTCGCTCTCGTACGCGAGGCGCGGGGTGCCGTCCGCCTGCTCGACGCGGACCGGCGCGCCGCGCACGAAGTCCTTGCCGACGGGCCGGCTCGGGCGCGGCTCGAAATAGGCGCGCAGCGCGGCGACCGTGCCGCCGTCGAGGAAGCCGGGCCACACGGTGATGCCGTCGCGGCGCAGCTCCAGGAGCCGCTGCGGCTCGAACGTCGCCAGGTCGGGATGGACCGGGCGCAGCCGGCGGTAGAGACCGCGCAGCATGCGGCGCGAGGCGCCGTGGGAGCGGACATACAGGCTGCGCACGAGGCCGTAGGTCTCGCGCCGGCACTGATGCGACTCGTCCGCCAGGCAGCGCCTGAAGTCGTGCAGCAGGTACCACGGCGCGACGAGCCGCTCCATCGCGCCATTGTAGTCGCCAGGCCGAGTGCCGGAGCCGCTAGGCGCTCGCGCGCCGCACGCGATTGGCGAGAACACCGATCGCGTCGTTCGCGACCTCTACGAGATCGCCGTCCTCGAGCGCGGGCAGCGTCGGGCCGTCGCAGCCGAACCACACGAGGTCGCCCGGCTGCAGCGTGCAGTAGCGCGACATGCGCGAGAGGTACTGCGCCACGCTGAACAGCATGTTCCCGGTCCGGTAGCTTGAAACAGTCTTCCCGTTCACGCGGACATCGATCGTCTGGCTCATCGGGTCGAGTCCCGGCACGATGAAGGGACCCATCGGCTTGAACGTATCCGCGCTTTTCGCGCGCCAGAGCGTCCGGTCGCTTCTTTGCCAGCCGCGCTCGCTCACGTCGTTGCCGAGCGTGTAGCCGAGCACGCACTCGAGCGCGCTTGCCTCCGACAGGTTCCTCGCCCTTGTGCCGATGACGGCCACCAGCTCTCCCTCGTACTCGACCGGCCCCGGCGAGTCCGCCGGAATCACGATCTCTTCGCCGTCCAGGATCAGCGCGCTCGCCGCGCGGTAGCCGATGTCCGGCTGCGCCGGCACCTTGTGGCTTGCGCCGCGCGAGTTCGCCCATTCGATGTGCGCGCGGTAGTTCAGCCCCGCGGCGTAGAAGTTGCGCACGCCGTCGAGGCGCTTGCGGTCGACCGGAATGCGCATCATGAAAAGTAGCGGTCCGCCATCACCTGGCAGCGCTTGATGAGGCGGTGCTCGTGCGGCCCGTAGTCCGCCACCGCATTGTGGATCGTGCCGATGTCTTCCCACAGCAGCACGTCGCCCTCCTCCCAGCGGAACGTATAGCGGTACTCCGGCTTCAGCTGGTGCTCGAAAAGGAAGGCGAGCACCTCGTCGCCCTCCTTCGCCGGAAGCTCGTTGATGCGCACCGCGTAGCCCGGGTTCGCGTAAAGCACCTTGCGCCCGGTCAGCGGATGGGTGAGGAAGACCGGATGCGACACCGGCGGCTTCGTGCTTCGCTGCGCGTCGGTGAGCGGCGGGCGCTTGCTGCCCTTCTCGCGGCGCATCATCTCCCAGAACTTCTCGAAATCGTGCAGCGCGGTCTTGCCTTCCAGGCGCGATTTCATTTCCTCTGGAAGACCTTCGTAAGCCGCGTGCATGCTGCTGAACTCCGTGGCGCCGAGGGAGCGGCCGTCGCGGCGCGGAATCCTGATGCCGTAGAGCACGTTCGCAAACGCGATGGTGCGGCTGTAGGACATGTCGGTGTGCCAGCCCTGCCCCGCGTCCGCCAGCCCGATCGGGCGCCCGTTCTCCACGATGTTGGAGAGGATCATCACTTCCGGAATGCCCGGCTCCTGGTACGCCTGCGAGGCCACGTTGACCTCGAGCGTCCCGAAGCGCGCGGCGAAGTCGCGTAGCTGCCGCCCCGTGAGCTGCTGCTTCGGAAAGCGCAGCACCCCGTGGCGTCCGAGCGCCTGCAGAAGCGCGTCGACTTTTCCTTCCAGCGGCGCGGCGAGATCCAGACCTTCCACCGTGGCGCCCAGGATTTCGCGGCCGGGCACTATCTGCATGGCATAAAATCCTTCGCGATGTCCTCGTACATGGCGCAGCCGAGCAAGCCGAAGCTTAAGCTGCCCGCAGGCGCCTGTGACGCCCATTTCCACGTCTTCGGGCCGGAACGCAGGTTCCCCTATGCCGCGGAGCGAAGCTACACCCCGGCGGGCGATGCGCCCAAGGAAACGCTCTTCCAGCTGCACGAGTTCCTGGGCATTGATCGCGGCGTGGTCGTGCAGTCGAACGCGCATGGCGTCGACAACTCGGCCGCAGCGGACCTCATCGCGGCAAGGCCGCGACGCTACCGCGGTGTTGCCCTGGTTCGGGCTTCCCTCTCCGATGGCGAGCTGAAAGCGCTGGATCGGCAGGGCTTCCGCGGCGCGCGCTTCCATTTCATGAGGCATCTCGCGCAAGGCGCAGGCGTGGAGGAGATCCTCGCGCTGGCGAAACGCTTCGCGCCCCTGGGCTGGCACCTGCAGATCCACCTCGAGAGCACCCTCATCGGCGAGATGGCCGGCGCGCTCCGGCGCTCGCCGGTGCCGGTGGTCATCGACCACATGGGCCGGGTCGATGCGTCGCTCGGCACCGGCCAGAAAGCCTTCGCGGACCTGCTCGAACTCCTGGAAAGCAGGAACATCTGGGTCAAGGTGAGCGGCTCGGAGCGCGCATCGCGCCAGAGCCCGCCGTGGAAGGATGCCGTGCCCTTCGCGAAGCGGCTGGTCGCCGAATGCGGCGATCGCGCGCTGTGGGGCACCGACTGGCCGCATCCGAACCTGAAGGAAGTGCCCGACGACGGCGTGCTCGTCGATCTCCTCGCCGAGATCGCGCCCTCGGAGGCGCAGCGCAAGGCGCTGCTGGTGGACAATCCGAAGCGCTTTTACGGCTTCGAATAAGAAGGAGGAGGAGAAATGAAGCGGAGTCTCGGCATCCTGGCGCTTCTTCTGCCGCTCGTGTGCGCGGCGCAGGCCTATCCGTCCAAGCCGGTCAAGGTGATCGTGCCCTTTCCGCCCGGCGGCCCGTCCGACATCTTCGCGCGCGCGCTCGCGCAGGGCATGTCGCCCGACCTCGGCCAGCCGGTGGTCGTGGAGAACATCGGCGGCCAGGGCGGCGTGATCGGCGTCGACCGCGCGGTGAAGTCTGCGCCCGACGGCTACACCATCGGCTTCAACAGCGGCTCGACGCTCGCGATCGCGCCCTACTCGTTCAGCAAGCTGCCCTACGACGTGAAGAAGGACTTCGCGCTCATCACGGTCGTCGTGCGGGTGCCCGAGGTGCTGGCGGTGAACCCGGCGCTGCCGGTCAAGAGCCTCGCCGAGCTGGTCGCCTACGCGAAGGCGAACCCGGGCAAGGTCAACTTCGGCTCGGCGGGCGCCGGAAGCATCACGCACCTCGCCGGCGAGCTGCTCAAGGCCGAGGCGAAGATCGACATCGTGCACGTTCCCTACAAGGGCGCCGCGCCCGCGGTCAGCGACATGCTCGGCGGGCAGGTGCAGATGGGCATCTTCGACGTGCCGATCCTGCTCGGCCACATCCGCAACGGAAAGCTGCGGGCGCTCGCGATCACGAGCAGCCATCGCGCCGCGTCACTGCCCGACGTCCCGACGACCGCCGAGCTCGGCTATCCGAACGTGACCTCCGACAACTGGTACGGGCTCGTCGTGCCTGCAGCGACCCCCGCCGACGCGCAGAAGCGCATCCACGACGCTGCGGTGAAGGCGTTGCAGTCGCCGGCGCTCGTCGAGCAGTACGCCAAGGTCGGGGGCGTCGCCTCGCCCGGCACGCCCGCCGACTACGCGAAGTTCCTCGCCGCCGAGCAGGCGAAGTGGAGCAAGATCGTCGAGGCGATCGGCTTCAAGGAGTAGCGCGGCGGCTAGGCACGGCTCCGCGAGATCAGCTGCCGCGCGATGATGATGCGCTGCATCTCGTTCGTGCCCTCGCCGATGCACAGCAGCGGCGCGTCGCGGTAGAGCCGCTCGACGTCGAACTCCGTCGAGTAGCCGTAGGCGCCGTGGATGCGCAGCGCCTCGGTCGCGTTCTCGAGCGCCGCCTCGGAGGCGAAGTACTTCGCCATCCCCGCCTCCATGTCGCAGCGCTCGCCGCGCTCCAGCGCCTGCGCCGCATCGAGCGTGAGAAGCCGCGCCGCGCGGGCGCGGGTCGCCATCTCGGCGAGCTTGAGCTGGATCGCCTGGTGCTCGCAGATCGGCTTGCCGAAGGTCTTGCGCTCCTGCGCGTAGCGCGCGGCGAGCTCGAGCGCCGCCTCGGCCACGCCGACGCCGCGCGCCGCCACGTTGATCCGCCCGAGGAGCAGGCCGCCGGTCGCCTGGTAGAAGCCCTGCCCCTCGGCGCCGCCGATGAGCTGGTCCGCCGGCACGCGATACCCGTCGAAGCGCAGCTCGGCCGAGTCGATCGACTTGTAGCCGAGCTTCGCGAGCTTGCGGCCGACGCTGAATCCGGGACCCTTCTGCGCAATGAACAGGCTCATGCCGCGATGGCGCGGCTCGGCGCGCGGGTCGGTCTTGACGAGGAGCGCGAACACCGAGCCTTCGACGCCGTTGCTGATCCACGTCTTGGTGCCGTCGATCACGTAGGCGTCGCCGTCGCGGCGCGCCGTCATGCGGATGCCCTGCAGGTCGGTGCCGGCGTCCGGCTCGGTGAGCGCGAGCCCGCCGCGCAGCTCGCCGCTCGCGAGCTTCGGCAGCCAGCGCGCCTTCTGCTCCGGCGTGCCGAACTTCTCGATGGCGAGCGCGAGCATGAGGTGCGAGTTGAAGATGCCGGTGATCGCCATCCACACCGCGGAGATGCGCATGACGATGCGCGCGTAGGTCGGCGCCGGCAGGCCGAGCCCGCCATGCTCCTGCGAGATCGTCGCGCCGAAAAGACCCATCCCGCGCATCTCCTCGACGATCTTCGAGGGATAGCGGTCGGCGTGGTCGAACTCGCGCACCACCGGGCGCACCGAGCGCTCGAGCCAGCGGTCGATCGTCTCGAGCAGGACCGGCTCGTCGGCGTTCATGCGGCCTCCACTTCCACGTTGGCGTCGAAAGCCGCCTGCCCGCCGGAGAAGCCGAATGCCTCGACCGCCGCGTCGGGCAGCACCGCGGCGCCGGAAGTGAGCACGTTGATTCCGCTCCAGCCGTCGCGCATCCAGACCGTTCCCGCCGGCAGCCGGTCGGTCACGTGCGCATGGCAGCGCATCTCGCCGCGCTCGTTGTAGATCCGGATGGCGCTGCCCTCTACGATGCCGCGCGCGGCGGCGTCCTCGAGCGCGAGCCAGAGTTTCGGCGCCGGATCCAGGCGCGCGAGCGTCGGCAGCGCGCGGCCGTGATCATAGAAGCCGTGGAACTGGGTCAGGGTGCGGCCCTGGCGAAAGGCGAGCGGGAACGCGCCGCTCCGCTCGAGCGGCTCGAACACCGGCAGGGGCGGCAGGCCGAGGCGCGCCGCCTCGGCGGAATGGAGCTCGAGCTTGCCCGACGGCGTCGGAAAGCGCAGGTCCGCGTGCCCGACATGCGAGATGCGAAGCGCGCGCATGCCGCCTTGCGCGCGCAGCGCGGCCACGCTCGCGTGACCCGTCGAAGGATGGTCGATCAGCGCATCGATCAGGCCCTCGTCGTCGCGCCACGGAAAGAAGTCGCCCAGCGCGAGCCGCCGCGCGAGCTCGCGCATCACGAATGTCAGCGTGCGCGCCTCGGCGGGCGGCTCGAGCGCGGGCTCCATGAGATACAGGTGGGTATTCGTGCTCTTCGCACCGAGCTCCTCCAGCCAGCTCGTCGAGGGCAGGACCACGTCGGCGAAGCGCCGCGCAGTGTCGTTCATGAAGAGATCGTGCGAGACGACCAGGTCGGCGCGCCCGAGGCCCTCGGCCACCGCGCCCGCCTGCGCGTAGGAAGAGAGCATGTCCGTGCCGAAGAGGAACATCACCTTCAGCCGGCGCTCGGCGAGCGCCTGCGTCACGAGCGGCATTTGCGACGCGATGTAATGCCCGGGCGGCCGGCGCTCCGGCAGGGTGATGTCATTCAGAGCCTGGCCGTGGCTGCGACTGCCGTGGCGCGGCCCGAGGCCTGCGCCCGGCTTGCCGAGCTGTCCGGCGACCGCGGCGAGGCAGGTGATGGCGCGGCCCGCCTGCCAGCCATTCGCGCCCTTGTGCATCGAGCTGCCGCCCATGACGATCATCGCGGGCGCCGTGCTCGCGTAGCGGCGCGCGAGCCCCGCGATTGCCGCCGCGGGAATGCCGGTCAGCGGCTCCGCCCAGGAAGGCGGGAATCGCGCGACATGGGCCGCGAGCCGATCGAAGCCCACCGCGTGCCGCGCGATGAACTCGCGATCGACCCGGCTTTCCGCGATGAGCACGTTCATCATCGCGAGCGCCAGGGCCGGATCGCTTCCCGGTCGCAGGAGCAGAGTCTCGTCCGCCTGCGCAGCCGCCTCGCTGCGCCGCACGTCGATCGCCACGACGTAGGCACCGCGCTTCTTCGCCGCCGCGAGATGGGGTGCGGTGTTCGGCTGGCTCGCGAGGTTCGCGCCCCACAGGAGGATCAGGCGCGAATGCTCGCCCATGTCCTCCTTCGTGTTCGTCTCCACGGCCCCGGTGAGCGCGGCGCCGAAGGCGCCGAGGCCCCAGCAGATCATGGTCGGGTGCCACCACTGGCAGCCCCAGAGGTTCGCGAAGCGCCGCATCACGTGCGAGTTGATGCGCGTGCCGTAGTTGTTCGCGAAAGCGCCGTGGCCGGACCACAGGCCCACCGCCTCGCGTCCGGCGGCGGTCATGCGCCCGGCGATGAGGTCGAGCGCCTCCTCCCACGACGCCTTCCGCCAGGCAGCCTCGTCCCCCCTGCGCGCTTGCTCGCGGAGGAGCGGATGCGGGATGCGGGCGGGGTTGCCGATGATCTCCTTCGACGCCCGGCCGCGCACGCACAGGAAGCCGCGGCTGTCGGGGTTGTCCGGGTCGCCGGCGACGTCGACGAGCTTGCCGTCCTCGACCTGCGCCAGCATCCCGCACAAGGTCGGATGGCAGTTCATCGGGCACATCGTGCGCACGAGGCGGCGAGCCATGGCCCGATTATCTACAATGCAGGCGTGCTGATCGACTTTTTCCTCAAGCTGAAGAGCCACCGCCTGCCGGTGTCGATCAAGGAATACCTCACGCTCCTCGAGGCGATGCAGAAGAATGTCATCGGGCCGTCGGTCGACGATTTCTACTACCTGTCGCGCGCGGCGCTGGTGAAGGACGAGGCGAACTTCGACAAGTTCGACCGCGCGTTCGCCGAGTTCTGGCAGGGAGTCGAGACCATCCCCGGGATCGAGGCGCAGATCCCGCTCGAGTGGCTGCTGAAGCAGGTCGAGCTCTCCCTCACCGAGGAGGAGAAGAAGCAGATCGAGGCGCTCGGCGGCTGGGAGAAGCT
>Ga0070741_10011986_pt1 | contig 15816 bp, 12 predicted proteins | sample Coa_R1_4_FD_66440 | JGI IMG/M metagenome (GOLD analysis project Ga0070741, IMG submission 66440) | Surface soil microbial communities from Centralia Pennsylvania, which are recovering from an underground coalmine fire - Coalmine... | ecosystem: Environmental > Terrestrial > Soil > Unclassified ...
AGCAGTGGCCGGATCGCTTCCCACTGCGCATCGCTCAGGTGCATGCATCGGGTTTGCTCTAAATCGTTGCTGGATCAAAGTGTTAAGTCAGTTTCTCTATTTATGAGATAGGTTCTAGCCAATGTACCTGAAGATTTCTTTTTTGGCGAGGCGCTTTCTTCGGTGGAGCAGCGAGCAAGACTTCGTCTGTCACGTGAGACTCGGTGGCTGGCCCGCGGCAAGAAAATCTTTGATAACCGGATCGTCACCTCCGCCGGCAGCTTGGGAGAGCCCGCCGTGTACTCGGGCCCTTGACGTTACTCGGCTGCAGTCTTCACAACGCCCGCCGGCAGGAGAGCCGCGGAAGCCTTGTCGAGCAGCCAGGTGAGTGTGCCGGCAACAGGGTGAATGAACTGTGCGGGCAGGCGTTCCGGCTCACGCGCACCGGTGATCACATCGCGTACGACTTCCGCCTTCTCTTTTCCGGTCGCGATCAAGATCGTGTTGTGTGCCTGGTTCAGCACCGGCACGGTCATGGTAATGCGCCACGCGTTCACCTCGGCCACAAAGTCGGCTGCCACCAAACGCGACCTCTCCCGCAGCACCGGCGAATGCGGAAAAAGCGACGCGGTGTGCCCATTCGTGCCTAGCCCGAGCAGAACCACGTCGAAGCGCGGCCACTCTCGCTCTGCTGTGCCGGTCACTCGCCGGACTTCCTGTTCGTACGCGCTCGCAGCCGCGTCAGCCGGCGACACTTCGGTCGGCACGCGATGAACATTGCTCTCCGATAGAGGCACATGCCGCACAAGTGTCTCGTTGCACATGCGGAAGTTGCTCTGTGGGTCGGTCGGCGGGACGTACCGCTCATCGCCCCAGAAAACATGCGTGCGCTTCCAGTCAACGCGCGAACTGCACTCAGGCTTCGCCAGTTGCTCGTACGTGGGCCGTGGCGCCGTGCCACCGGCGAGGACGAAAAGGAACTGCTCGCGCGCCGCAATCGCCTCGCTCGCGTCGTGCACGATCATCTCAGCTGCGCGACGCGCCACCGCCGGCGCGTCGGGCAGAGCAATTATCTGAACGCTATTCTGGAATGCCGTTGCGCGCGTGAGTGGGCTGGATTCGCTCATGAACCCCGATCACGCCAGCCGACGCCAGTTGCGGCCATCGGCGATCAGTTTGTTCGCCTCGACCGGGCCTTCACTGCCGGCCGGGTAGTTGGGGAACTTTGGCGGCGGAAGCCGCGTCCACGCGTCCTCGATGGGGGTGATGATGCGCCACTCCGATTCCACCTCGTCGCGGCGCGTGAACAGCGTGGCGTCACCGCGCATCGCGTCGACCAGTAGCGTCTCATAAGCCGTCGGCAGCGCGGCGCCGAACATGGACTGGTATGAGAAGCGCGCCTGTACCGGCAGCGTGCTCATGTGTGAGCCGGGGCGCTTGGCGCCAAACGCAATGCTGATGCCTTCATCCGGCTGGATCTGGACGGCGATGACGTTTGGCTCCATCTCCTCGGCCGGCGTGCGCGCGAACAGCGCCTGCGGCGTGCGTTTGAAGTGGACGCGGATTTCCGTGTCCTGCCGCGCCAGCCGCTTGCCCGTGCGGATGAAAAACGGCACGCCCGCCCAGCGCCAGTTGTCAATGTTGAACTGCAGCGCGACGTACGTCTCGGTATTCGAGTTGGGATTCACTCCGCGCTCCTGGCGATATCCCCGAACAGGCTCGCCATTGATCACGCCGGGGCCGTACTGTCCGCGCACGGTGCAGCGCGCCACGTCCTCCAGGTTCATCGGCCGGATCGAGCGGAACAGTTGCACCTTCTGCTCGCGCACGGCGTCAGCCTCGAACGCGATCGGCGGCTCCATCCCGGTCAGCGCCAAAAGTTGCAGCAGGTGGTTGGCCACCATGTCGCGCAGCGCGCCGGTTTCCTCATAGAACGCAGCGCGGTCTTCCACGCCCACGGTTTCCGCCGCGGTGATCTCCACCCAGTCCACATAGTTGCGGTTCCACACCGGCTCGAAAACCGTATTGCCGAAGCGGAAGACGAGGATGTTCTGGACGGTTTCCTTGCCCAGGTAATGATCAATACGGTAGATCTCGCGCTCGCGGAAGACGCCCAGCAGAATGTCGTTCAACTTCTGTGCCGATTGCAGGTCGCGGCCGAACGGTTTCTCCACGACAATGCGCGACCAGCCGTGCTCGTTCCGGTTGAGCCCAACCGCTCCCAGTCCTTCCACCACTTGCGGCGCCGCTGACGCCGGCACCGAAAGATAAAAGAGATGATTCGGACTCGACCCGCTGCCGCGCATCTCTTCCAGCTTGTCGTGCAGTTCGCCATAGAAGCGCTTGTCGGCGAGGTCGCCGGCGATGTAGTGCAATCGCTTTTCAAAATCGCGCCAGCGCTGGCCGTCGAAGTCCACCGAGCCGCGCGCCTGCGACACCGCCTCGCGCATGCGCGTCCGAAAGGTGGCGGTGTCCATTGGTGTGCGACCGGTGCCGAGGACCTCGAACTCGGGATGCATACAGCCCACGCACGTCAGGTCGTAGAGCGCGGGAATCAGCTTGCGGCGCGCCAGGTCGCCGGACGCGCCGAAAATCACCAGGACGCATGAATCGCCCTTGGGCAGTTGCGGAGTGCCTACCTTCTGCGGGCTGACGGCCTCGATTACCGCGCTCATGGTGTCCTTTCTCTACTTCGCCGCTTTCCCAGGCGTGCGCGCCAGCGCACTCCAGTCGGTGTGTGCCGCCGGCGCCGTGGGCCGGTCGGCGCGATGATACGTATGCGCACCGAAGAAGTCGCGCTGCGCCTGGGTGAGGTTTTGCGGAAGCTGTGCCGAGGTGTAGCTGTCCAGGTAGGCCAGCGAGGCCGACATGGCCGGCACCGGAATGCACAGTTCAGCGGCCACGCATACCGCGCGGCGCCACTTCGGCATCGCGGCCGTGACCGCGCGCTGAAACTCGGAGTCGAGCAGCAGGTTGGGAAGGTCAGGCGTGCGCTCGAACCCTTTCATGATCGCGTCGAGCAACCGCGCGCGAATGATGCAGCCCGCCTTCCAGATCCGCGCCATCTCCCGCAGGCTGATGTTCCAACTGTATTCGTTCGAACCGGCGCGGATCAGTCCCATGCCCTGCGCGTAGGAGCAGATCTTGGCGGCGTAGAGTGCGTCGTGCACCGCTTCGATCAGCCCGCGCTTATCACCTTTGTACGCCACCGCATCGCGCGGATATTTTTCCGCCGCAACCACACGCTCGTTCTTCAGGCTGCTCAGCCCGCGCGCGTCAATCGCCGCGGCGGTGGTCGGAACCGGCACGACAAGATCGAGCGCCACCTGCGCCGTCCACTTGCCGGTTCCCTTCTGCTCGGCTGCGTCGAGAACGACGTCCACCAGCGGCTTGCCGGTTTCCGGATCGGCGACCGTGAAGATCTGCGCCGTGATGTCGATCAGGTACGACTCGAGCGGGCCGCGGTTCCACGTCTCGAAGATTTCCGCCAGCTCCGCCGCGCCCAGGCGCAGCGCCTTGCGCAGGATGTCGTACGCCTCGGCGATAAGCTGCATGTCGCCGTACTCGATGCCATTGTGCACCATCTTCACGAAGTGACCGGCGCCGTCGGGGCCAACCCAGGTGACGCAGGGCCCGGAATCGGAGCGCGCCGCAATCGCTTCCAACGTAGGCCGCATGTGCTCGTAGGCTTCCTTTGCCCCGCCCGGCATCAGCGACGGCCCATGGCGCGCGCCTTCCGCGCCTCCCGAAACACCCATGCCGAAAAAGTTCAGGTTACGCGCGCGCATCTCGGCTTCGCGCCGCTGCGTGTCCTTGAAGAAGGAGTTGCCGCCGTCAATCACAATGTCGCCGGGCTCAAGCAGCGGGGACAAGCGCGCGAGCATCTCGTCCACCGGGTTTCCCGCGGTGATCATCATGAGGATGCGACGCGGCCGCTGCAGCGAGCGGACGAACTCGCTCAGGCCTTTGCTGCCCACCAGGCGACGGCCGGCGTTCTCGGCAAGAAAGTGGTCAACCGCCTCGGGCCGCAGGTTCCACACAGCCACGCTGATGCCGTGGTCTTCGATGTTGAGCGCCAGGTTCTGCCCCATGACGCCCAGCCCGATCACGCCAAACTGCGCTACGGCCGGTGCCGATCCGGTGACTGGCATCTCCGCTCCTTGCTGAAATCCGCGGCCCGGAAGAACATGGCAAAACCCACTACCGCCTGGGCGAATTTCCGATGACTGCTTAGACGCGCTCCAGAACGACCGCGATTCCCTGGCCCACGCCGATGCACATGGTACAGAGCGCGTACTTCCCTGCGGAAGCGTGAAGCTGATTCACGGCCGTGGTCGCCAGCCGCGCGCCGCTCGCTCCCAGCGGGTGTCCGATCGCGATCGCACCGCCATTCGGGTTCACATGCTCGGCGTCGTCGGGCAGGCCGAGATCGCGCGTAACCGCGAGCGCCTGCGCCGCAAACGCTTCGTTCAGTTCGATCACGTCCATTTGCGAAAGCTTCAGGCCGGCCTTGGCCAGGACCTTGCGCGTGGCCGGCACCGGAGCAAAGCCCATGATGCGCGGTTCAATTCCCGCGGCAGCAGCGGCGATAATGCGCGCTCGCGGCCTCAGCCCATGCCGCGCGGCCGCTGCCTCGGAAGCCACCAGCAGCGCGGCCGCGCCATCGTTCACGCCCGACGCGTTTCCGGCAGTCACCGTGCCACCGGGCTTCACCACCGGCTTGAGTTTCGCGAGCGCTTCCAGCGTCGTGCCGGGACGTGGGTGCTCGTCCGTGTCGAAGCTTTTCGGCTCGCCGCCCTTGCCCGCAATCGTGACGGGGATGACTTCGTTCTTGAAGAAACAACTGGCATGAGCGCGCGCCCAGCGCTGTTGCGAACGCAGAGCGAACGCGTCCTGATCGGCACGCGAAACACTGAACTGCTCCGCCACGTTCTCGCCGGTTTCCGGCATCGAATCCACGCCATACCTGCTCTTCATCAGTGGATTCACGAAGCGCCAGCCGATGGTCGTGTCGTAAACCTGAGCATTGCGGCTGAACGCGCTCTCCGCCTTGCCCATCACGAACGGCGCGCGGCTCATGCTCTCCACGCCCCCGGCGACGATCAGATCAGCTTCACCCGCCTTGATGGCGCGCGCCGCGATGGCCAGCGCGTCCAGGCTCGAGCCGCACAGCCGGTTCACCGTGCTGCCCGGCGCCACAGGCGGAATGCCCGCCAGCAGCAAGGCCATCCGCGCCACGTTGCGGTTATCTTCGCCTGCCTGGTTGGCGCAGCCATAGATCACGTCATCGAGCGCGGCCCAGTCCACGGGCGGGTTGCGCTCAACCAGCGCCCGCAGCGGCAGCGCCGCGAGATCATCCGCGCGTATTGCGGCCAGCGCCCCGCCATACCGTCCAAAGGGCGTCCGCACCGCGTCGCAAATGAAGGCTTCGCTCACGCTGTTTCTCGCTCCAAGTTAACAGATGAACATACCGCGCCGCAGGCCCCAGAGCCAGCCTGTTGCGACCGGCTCGATGTAGAGAAGGGCGCCGGCCAGTTGCTGCTACGCGCAGCGCGCGCCCGCCCGCGCGCTGATCGTCTACTTCGAGATCACCGTAACAAAGCCGCCGCCGGAGCGCAGCGTCATCGCCAGCTTCGTCGTCTTCTGCTTGTTGATCGTCGCTTGTTCCACCTGGAGCGCGTGGTTGTCTGCGTCGCGCACCAAGCGCGCGCGGCATCGGGCGATTCATGCCCATCGGGTTGTTGGGAGGCACCGCCGGCGCAAACGCGCGTAAGCTGGATCCGTCAACGACCAACCGCCGCCATCTCGAGCGAGCACCGCTGATATGCCAAACTTCGATACGATCTGCTGCGTCTTGAGAAACATGCGCATGTTCATCAGGTTCTCCATCGCCGTGGTGTACGGCGAGCAGTGGGCGCCTGGCGGCGTGCCGGTTCAAGTCTCCGCCTACACGAACTGGGCCGGCGCCTACTCGACGCGCGGTCCGCTCATCGTCGTCGCGAGTCTTCCCGCGGCGCACGACGGATCGTCGGGCTTCGAGGTTCTCTTTCACGAGGCAATGCACCAGTGGGACGGACCGCTCCTCGATCGATTCCGCAAGGGCGCCGGGGCCATCGGCAAGATCCCCAACGGCCTGACGCACGCTCTCATTTTCTATACGGCCGGTTACGTCACGCGCGAGATCGTCGGCAGCTCGCACGCCCCGTACGCCGACGCGAACGGCATCTGGCAGGGCGGCATGGGTCAGTTCCGCGCGGCGCTCGACACGCACTGGAAGCCGTATCTCGAAGGCAAGACTACGCTCGACGAGGCCGTCATCGCCGTTCTTCGCGCCTCCGGCGGCTGACGATCTTGTTAAGTCACTGGCCGGCGAGAGCATCCGTCGCCATGGCCGCCGGCCGGGCTGGAAGGATTAGCAGCCGATCGCAACTCAATCGCACGCAACATGATTCTGCTCAGCCCCGCCAGGAATCCGCGCTCGGAGTCAGCCGGCGAGACAATGCCGCCCGGCACGCCGGCCGCCGTGAGCGCATGCAGCCAGCCACCCGCAATCGCATCTGAACCAACAATCGCAACCGGGACGTTTTTCGCCAGCACGCCCAGCGACATCAGCGCATCCATCTCCGACGCGATAAACGCGCCCGCCGCGTATGCGTAACGCTCGTCCGGCGTTCCCTGCCCGGCCAGATCGAGCAGCCGCACGCCGAACAACACCCGCGCATGGCCCGAACGCCGCTGCTCGCGCATTCCCGCGTCGAGCCACGGCACCGCGAGTGTGGCCGGGCGCTCAGGGGGTAATGAACTTGCCAGGACCGTATGCGTCTGCGCGGTGTGCAGCAGTTCCCCGGCAAGCGAAGTAACGCTGCCTTCAATCTGTCCGCCGGCGTTGATCTGGATCGCCTTCCAGTGCGAGCCCAGGCTGAGCACGACCCCCGGCGACTTGACGAGGCCAAGCGCCGCCAGGCCCACGCACAGCGTTTCTTCGCCGCGCATCACATCCGCCGTGCCGATCCGCATGGCGGCCATGCGCGGCGGACCGCTGCGAATGCCGGTTGCCAGCAGAGCAGGCAGCTCGGTCACGTCCTTGAGTTCAGTCCAGCGCGCCGCAGCCGCCAGTTCCTCCACGCCCGCTGGAGATGGCACATGCGGAACTTCGCAAAGCCCCTGCGGCGACGTGATCATGCCGGCAGCGGCCACGACCTGCGGCTCATTGTCCACTGCCGAGCCACGCAGCTCCGCAATCAGCTCCCGCAGGCCCTGTCGTAGGGCTTCCGGCGAGCCCGCTCGTGCCGAGTCGCGAACCCCAACCGGACGCGCTGCCCGCGCCAGCACCCTCTCGCCCTCGAGCAGCCACGCGCGCGTGTTGGCGGCGCCCATGTCCACATACACAGCGCAACGCGGAGCTTCACCGGGCGGCATATGTCTTCGAGGCCTGATTACGCGGGTTGAACACGGTGAAGCTGCCGTCCGGCTGCGCTGAGAGCTTCAGATACGCGCCCTGGCAACTCTCCTCCGAATTGGCGATGTGATCCGCCGCAACATTGTGAGCGGCATCCGACTGCACCGCGTAGTGCAGCTGCCACATATCTTCCAGGCCGGGCGAGTCATGCACCGTTTGCCACGCCTCGGGAATCCCGCCTTTTCGCGCGCCATTGTTCATGATGGCCACCCGCGGCCGCAGCGCGTGCACCAGCGCTCGCGCATTCGACTGGTCGAGCCCATGATGCGTGGTCAGGTAAACGTCCACCGTCCCGACCAGATTGTCCGGGCACGCCAGCTCGACTTCCTTCTTCTTCGTCAGGTCGCCCAGATCGATGAAGCGAAACTTGCCGTACGTGAGCAGCGTGCCCAGCGAACGCGCGTTCTCGGTCGAATCCACCGGCCAGTCTTTTTCAAAAGCGCACAGTGGATTTGGCTGCCCGGCGCCGTGCAGCGCCTTTCCGATGTGTTCGCCGTCTGCGGTGAGCACGGTTAGCGTGGCGTCTTTCAGTTTCAGCTTGTCGCCCGGCTTCATCACCCGGCGATTTGCGCCAGTCAGCAGCTTCTCGTAATCCGCAAACCGTGCCGGCGTCTCGCCCTGGTCCTCGCGGTTGGGACCGTGGTCGAGAAACGTTCCCACCCTGATGCGCTCGGCCAGTTGCGGCGCTCCGCCCACGTGGTCGCGGTGGTAGTGGGTGATGAGCACGTAGTCAATCTGCTTCAGTCCGGCCGAGTTCGCCACCGATACGATGCGGTCGGCGTCACGTCCGTTGAAGCCCGGCCATCCGGTGTCGATCAGCAGTGACTCGCCCGAGGGTGCCACGATGAGCGTGGCCTGTCCACCCTCCACGTCAACGAAGTAAATCTCCAGCGGCTTCCGCGCTGCGGCCGCGCTGCACAGCGCCAGACCGCAGTAGAAAACAACTCCCAGGACTCGAGCGATGAGCGGCCTCATCCGGCAACTTCCCGGCAAGCAGGGATTTTGCGACGAAGTGGCGTTGGCGGCATGCGAGTGCGCGCATGTTAGCAGGAAATGCGGTTTGACAGGATGCGCTGCTCGCGGACTTCCCACATCGCGGTAAGAAGTCACGGCAGCCGCCGCGTTAGAGCGCGATCCAGCCGGCGCGAATCAGCAGCAGCGACCCGACGGCAACCACCGCCCACAGCGCAACGCCCTGTGCCAGCGGTCGTACGCCGACCTCGCGTAGCGTTTGCCGCGAGAGTCCGCTGCCGATCAGGAACAGCGTCACCGTCAACCCGATGCGTCCCGCGTGATTCAACACCGCATAGGCCGGCGCGAACCGCGGCACATACGTATTGACCACTGCCGCCAGGCAAAACAGCAGGATGAACCAGGGCCACTGAATTCTCGTGTGGCTCTTCTTCACCGCAGCCGTCGCCAGCGCCAGCGGCACAATCCACAAAGCCCGCGCCAGCTTCACCGTGGTTCCCACCGCCAGCGCAACCGCCCCATAGCGCGCAGCCGCACCAACCACCGAACTGGTGTCATGAATCGCCAGCGCCGACCACAGACCAAACTGCGGCTGGCTCAAGTGCAGCGCCCACCCGATCGCCGGGAACGACAGCAGGGCCACGGAGTTCAGCACGAACACCGTGCCCAGCGAGACCGCCATCTCTTCGTCGGTGGCGTTGGCGATCGGCCCCACCGCGGCGATCGCACTGCCGCCGCAAATTGCCGTGCCGGTCGAGATCAGGAACGACGCGGTGCCGCCCACGCCCGCGAGGCGGCCCAGTCCCATGCCCAGCAGCAGCGACGCCGTAATCGTCAGCGCGGTGTAGAAAAAACCCGAGCGACCGGCCTGGATCACCTCGTGCAGGTCCATCCCAAAGCCCAGCGCCACCACCGACGCCTGCAACAGCCAGCGCGACCCGACGCGCGCCTGCCGCGCAAGAGGATGTTGAATCGTCAGCCCAAATACCAGGCCCAGCGCCAGCGCAATCGGAGGCGACACGAAACCGCTGGCCGCGGCCGCGATCCCAGCAAAGAAAATTATTCTCCTGAGCACCTTGACGTGAGCATACCAGAGCACGTGACGAGTGTTACGGTCACGCAACCAGGGCATCAACTCCCCCGAAACGCAATCGGTGCTGCACGTCGCCACACGACCGACGAGGTTCGGCGGCCCGACCAATAAGAAAGCCGTTCCCCTTGCGGGAACGGCTTCAAAATGGTTGCGGGCGTGGATTTGAACCACCGACCTTTGGGTTCTGAGCGTGACGGGCATTGGCTATGTGGTTCATAACAAGGCACGAGTGGCACTCGAAAGAGCCCTGAGGAACCCTCAGAAACGGGTATTGGGAGTTGAATGGGAGTCGATTTTGACCTTTGGGTTTGGGATCCAAGGAATGGGAGTTGGAGGGTGAATCAGAGCCCTGAATTCGTTCGATTGACGCTGGTCGCCGGGCCTTTGGTGAACTAAGCGGCGCCCAAAGGGGTCCTTTCGTCAGGACCCCTCAGGCGTCTGATGCTCTAGTGCAGGACGATTCCGACCAGGAAGCGAGCGTCGTTCTGATTCTTTCTCTTCTTTTGGTCTTGCTCGAAGCGCGTCAGCATGTATCCGCCTTGGCTGCGAAAGGCAAAGTGCTTGCCGACGTTGATATCGATGCCGCCCTCGGCCGTCATCGTGAAAGCGTTGTGGGACGAGTCGTTGTTGACCGTGCAACCGCCCGGGCCGCCGCAAAGGTTGACGTCCTTGCTGGTGATATCCCCGACGTGCGTGCCGCCGAACAGGATCTGCGCGAAAGGAGTGACCCCCTTGGCCACGTAGCGAACGCGCGGCCCGAACAGATACGTGATCGCGGTTCCGCTCACCGAGGCCTCACCGTTTTCGAATTTTATGGTGGAAATCTTGTGGCCCCCGAACTCACCCACCAGGCCGAAGTGTTTCGTCGGATAGAAAGCCGCTTCTCCCACTCCTCCGTTTGCATTGAAGGTGAAATCGCCACCCTGATTGACGGGCTGACTGAACTTGAAGTGGCTGAACGAATAGCCGCCGAAAACCTCGGCTTTCGGAGCATCCTGAGCCGCCGCAACAAGCGCCATTGCCAGCGTGACTCCTCCGAGACAAAGTATCCTCCTCACTGTTTTCAAAAACTCCTTTCTCATGAATTATATGGATACTGCGAACCTCCGGCGGAGCCGCCCGCCGATGCCCTGCAACCTCACTAGGTTGACGGGATCGTATCGGGTTTATCGATTTGAAACAACAGCAAGGTAGTTCGCATGGCCTTGAGGCCGGTTTTACCCACAAAAGCAGAAAACGGAGCCTTGCGGAAGGCCCCGCCTCTTAATGCTCCCTTATCCTCCCTCGCGGGAGGACCGCAATCAGCGGCAAGTGTACGAAGACGTTGGTTGCGGGGGGTGGATTTGAACCACCGACCTTTGGGTTATGAGCCCAACGAGCTACCAGGCTGCTCCACCCCGCGAAATGATGCTACCAAACGTGTCTGGACTGGTCAAAGGCGCGGCAACAGCGCCAGACAGAAAAAGCCCGGCTGGGATCACCGGGCTCTGGCTTAACCGCTGCTTTTCGTCTTAGTGACAAGTGGGAGCGATTTCTACTGTCTCGACAACCTTCATCGCGGTCCTCCTTTCTCGCTTGACGTTCAGGGTTCCTGTTCAGCGTCGCGCGGCGCTCGCTGGCGCCGGGCTGGCGGTGGCGGTGGATGCGGCAGCCTTCGCTGGTGATGTCGTTTTTGCGTACACGTCTTCCACGGCCGCGCGCAGCAGCTCGGCAACGCTCCATGCCTGCGCAAAGCATCCACGTGGCGTGTGCGGTGGATCGGCGTCGGCAATTTCCGACACCTGGCCCAGACCGGCGGCACGCAGGTGCTCACGGAACGGCTGCAACAGGTCGCCGGCGCGGGCGACTGCCGCGGCGCTGCGTCCATGCGCCTTGACATAGGCACTGACGAACGGCCCCATAAGCCACGGCCACACCGTGCCCTGGTGATAGGCGCCGTCACGCGCACGGGCGTCGCCCTCGTAGCGACCGATGTACTTTGGATCTTCCGGCGAGAGTGACCGCAGGCCGAGCGGCGTCAGCAGGTCGCGTTCGACCACCTCCACGACCCGTCGAGCACGGTCGGGTTGAAGCATCGTATGATGCAGGCTCACGGCGAATATCTGATTGGGACGAACCGAGGCATCCGGCGGGCCGCCGTTCACAACATCGTAGAGGCAGTTCTTCTTTTCATTCCAGAAAAGGCGGTTGAAGCTCCACTGCGCAACCGTGGCCATGTTGGCATAGCGGCGCTGGCCGGCTTGGTCGCCGAAGCGCGCGGCGAACTCTTCCAGCGTGCGCAGCGCGTTATACCAAAGCGCTTGAATCTCGACCGGCTTCCCGTACCTAGGCGTAACTACCCAGTCGCCGACTTTCGCGTCCATCCACGTGAGCTGCACGCCGGGTTCTCCGGCCGCGAGCAGTCCGCTTGGGTCCACCTTGATGCCGTAGCGGGTGCCGCGCACGTGCCAGGCAATGATGTCGCTGAACACCTCGTACAAGTTCTTGCGGACAAACTCGGCATCGCCGGTGTACGCGACGTAAGCGCGCGCAGCTTCAATAAACCAGAGGGTGGCGTCCACCGTGTTGTACTCGGGCGCTTCGCCGGCATCGGGAAAACGGTTGGGCAGCATTCCCTGGTCCACGTGCCGCGCAAATTCCAGCAGGATGTCTCGTGCAACATCGAACCGCCCGGTCGCCAGCGCGATGCCGGGCAGCGAAATCATCGTGTCGCGTCCCCAGTCCGCGAACCACGGATACCCCGCGATGATGCTCCTGTGCTCGCCCCGCGCCACAATGTACTGATCGGCGGCGATAAGGAGCTGTTCGACGAGTTCGTCCTTCACCGGCGAAGATGCGCTGAGCGCCCGGCGGCGGGCGGTCTCCTTCTTGCGCAGCTGTGTTGACGTCGAGGCGGCGCGCGGCTCCGTGGAAGCAATCACCACCACCGACTTGCGTGAGCCCAGGTTGTAGGTGAGGACGAAGGGCTGGAACAAGTCTTCCGCACAATCGAGACCGCGTTCGCGCTCGATCGCATACTGAAAATTGCGATACCAGTCGCCACTGCGCGTGAGCGCGTCGGCATCGTGTCCGAAGTAGAGCCGCGGAAGACCGTTGTACGGCTCAACGCTGCACATGCCCGCGGCGTCCTCGCGCACGTCACGATTGAGCGCCGCGTTTTCATGCGTGAGGCTGTGGTAATCCCGAAAGGCAATCAGGGGGCGCAGCTCGAGGGAGACATCCACCTTGCGTTTTGGTTTCGAGAGCAGCCTGTATTCGACAACGACCGTGTTCTCACCCTGTGCCATGAACACGGACTTTTCCAGCTCAACTCCGCCGGCCCGGTAGGTGAATACCGGAAATGGATCGAGCCGAAAACGCTTAAGGAAACGGTACCCCTGCGGATGCGCTGCGCCGGGATACTGGTTCGTGCCCAGCTCCAGGCGTTCGTCGCCAACGATGAGCGTCTCTTCAATTTTGGAGAGCAGGACCATGCGGCCCACGGGTGGGTGCGTTGCCGCGGTGAGCAGCGCGTGGTAGCGGCGCGTGTTCATTCCGATGATGGTCGAGCACGCGAAACCGCCCAGACCGTTGGTTTCCAGCCACTCGCGCGACGCGGCAGCGTCGGGATCGGCGGTGATGTTTTCGCCGAATTCGATCATAAGAACGACTCCAGGAACACTATCCGGCCTGGCGCAGAACGTCGGCGCGCGGAGTGGAAGACTCTTCCGCATGCGAAACCGTTGCCGCGCGGATGGTGATGAACTGCACCAAATCCTTGCTAAAGAGTACGTCGAGCGTCCAGTCGAGCGCGACGCGCAGTTTCTTCTCCAAGCGCGGCAGCTTGCTCAGGTAGATCGTCCGCCAGAGCCACCACGCGACAAAACCGGAAAAATTGATGCCGAGTATTTGCGCCACCCCCGTGCGGCGGCCAATGGCTGCCAGTTGCCCGATTGTGTTGAAGGAAAAGTTGCGCATCGTCCGTTCGCCGCGGACGGCAGCCATCAGGTTTCGTGCCAGCGTTCGGGCCTCCCGCAGCGCGTGCTGCGCGGTCGGCGGATAGAAGCCGCCCTTGCCGTCAGGAATCAGTGCGCAGTCGCCGATCGCCCAGAGCCCCGGATGTCCAGGAACGCCCAGCGTGCGGTCCACCAGCATGCGTCCACGCTCTTTCATGCACGGCAACGCGCGCAGCAGCGGATTCGGCGAGGTACCGGCGGTCCAGATAATGGTTCGCGACTGGATATAGGTGCCGTCGCTGAGCTCCACTCCATCATCGGATACGCCTGTGACTTTGATGTTGGTCAGGATTTCGACGCCGCGGTTCGCCAGCTTCCTCTGCGCATACCGTCCAAGCTTCTCGCCCAGTTCGGGCAGAATGACCTCGCCGGGATGAACCAGCACGACCCGCAGGTCGCCTTCGCTCAAGTTCGGATAGGCGTGCAGCGCTTCGTGCAGGAAGTCATGTATGCCGGCGATGGTTTCGACGCCGGCGAATCCTCCTCCTGCTACGACGAACGTGAGCAGCGGCTGGCGGATGTCGGCGCAGCACTCGGTGTCGGCTTCCTCCAGATGTGCAATGAGCCGGTTGCGAAGGTGCATGGCATCGCCCAGCGACTTCATGGTGAGCGCGTGCTGCTCCAGACCGGGCAGGCCGTAGAAGTTCGTTACCGAACCCAGGCCGATCACCAGGTGGTCGTAATCCATGGTGTGCGTGTGGTGGTCGAAGCCGTGCGCCACTGTGATCTGTTTGCGTTCCACGTCAATGGCGTGCACATCACCGGCGAAGAAATGAACGCGGCGCAGCAGCTTCCGTATCGGGCTGACGATGTTGGTCAAGTCCAGATCGCTGGCCGCAACCTCGTGCAACATGGGCGTGAACAGGAAGAAGTTCTCGCGGTTGATGAGCGTGATCTGCACGTTCGGATCGCGCGCGAGCGTCTTTTCCAGTTCCATGGCGACGTAAAGGCCTCCGAAGCCGCCGCCGAGGATCACGATTTTGACCGGACTGCTCATCACATGTCTCCAACTTCGCAGTACACCTTGATGGCGCCATTGCCGTGTTGCAGCGCTTCGAAGAGCGATCGGTAATTCTCCAGGCCCTTCACAGGATTCGTGAGCAACTGCGGCAGCCAGCCGGGATACTCGAGCTCGGCCTGCGCCATGTCGCGCACGCCGGCTTCGAAGTGGTCGCGGTTGGCGTTCACCGTGCCGACCATAACGCGGTTGCCGAGCACGAACTCCAGGTTGATCATGTCCGCCGGGACTTCGACTTTACGGTCGCCACCGGTGACGCTGGAGAGCACCAGCACGCCATTCTTTGCCAGCACCTGCATGCTCTCAAAAACCACGGGCGAAAACCCGGTAGCTTCGAACACCAGGTCGTAACGGCCGTGCTTGGCCGTGTGCTCAAGGATGCCGGACTCCTTAGTGGAAACGTAGGTTGCTCCGAGCGCCTCCACCAGATCGGCGTTGCGGTTCGGTTTCGGGGCCAGGGAAAATGTCGTCACCTGCACACCGCGCAGCCGCAACGCCAGCGTAGCGAGTAGCCCGATGGTCCCGGCGCCCATCACGGCGGCACGCCGGGGCCGCCACACCTTCAGCCGGCGCTGCACTTCGTAGGCCTGCGCCAGTCCTTTTTCAACGACGGTGAACGGTTCCAGCAACACGCCAACGTGCTTCAGCCCCTGCGGGATCTTGACGATGTACTCGGCATCATCGACGTAGTATTCCGTCAGGAATCCGTGCAGCCGGCTGATGCCGCGCTCGTAGTAGTTGTCGTCGGTCGTCATGTCGAACGTGCCGATCCGGTCGTACAGGCTCATCCCGGGGCGCCTCACGATCGCCACGGCATAATCGCCCGGCTTCAGCGAGGTGACGTTCTCGCCTACGGCTTCGACCTGGCCAAAGCTCTCATGCCCCAGCACGAGGAAGTCGTAGTTCGGAGGAGCGATGCCGTACTCCGCGGCGCTGATCTCCTTATCGGTACCATCTACTCCAACGCGTAGCACACGCACCAGCACGCCGCGGCCGTCGGGAATATCGTTGACCGAGGGCTTGTTCAGATTGGCAAGGTGAACGCTGTCTGCTTTGCCGGGAAAAACCGCAATCGCCTTCATGTCCATCACTCCTCGTTTGTCACGCTTCCCTGGCCGAGCCCACGGCCTCGCGTGACGCTTCCGGTACGGGTTTCACGCCCGTCGCAGCGCGACGAAGTTCGTAGGCGCCGCTCTGCTGCAAAAGCTTCGCGACCAGGCCCGTCCATCCTGTCTGGTGGCTGGCGCCCACGCCCGATCCGTTGTCGCCGTGGAAGTATTCGTAGAACAGGATCAGGTCG
>Ga0070741_10011987_pt1 | contig 15815 bp, 19 predicted proteins | sample Coa_R1_4_FD_66440 | JGI IMG/M metagenome (GOLD analysis project Ga0070741, IMG submission 66440) | Surface soil microbial communities from Centralia Pennsylvania, which are recovering from an underground coalmine fire - Coalmine... | ecosystem: Environmental > Terrestrial > Soil > Unclassified ...
GGGGAAGGTCGCGCTCGAGTCAGGAGTTCCGGTGATCCCGGTCGCGATCCACGGGTCCGCCCACGTGCGCGGCTGGAGGAGGCTCCAGTTCCCGAAGGTGACTATCCAGTACGGGGAGCCCCTCACCTTCCCGGTCAAGGCCGATCCGAGCCGCGAGGAGCAGCAGGACGTGGCCAACCGGATCTTCGACCGGGTCCGCGCGATGTACGTCGACCTCGAGGAGAACGGGCGTCGCGACGTCCTTCGCCGGCTCCGCGAGGGTCTGCCGGCGCCCGAACCGAAGGCGGCCCGCCGCTACTCGTCGTAGCGCGGCTCGAGCTTCGGCCAGAACTCCGGGTCATGCCCGGGGACCATCAGCGCGTAGGGGTAGGTCCGCCGGTAGGCCTGCAGCTCCTTGAGCGAGCGGCGCCAGTTGTGCTCGTCGGCCATCATCAGCGGCTCAGCCTCGCCGCTGAACTGCTTCCAGTCATAGGCCGCGTCGCCGACCACCACGAAGTCGCGCCGCGGCAGGCGCAGGATCACCGAGGTGTGGCCGGGGCTGTGACCCGGCGTGTAGGCGAGCCGGACGCTGCCGTCCCCGAAGAGGTCGAAGGTGCGGCCGAACGGCCCGTACGACTCGATCAGCTCGCCGTCGAAGTCGACCGTCCAGAAGTTGAAGGCGTAGTCGTAGTGCGCCGGGATGTAACCCTGGAGAAGGGGCAGCCTCATCGTCGTCGCGGCCTTCCACTCCGTCGCCGAGACGACGAACTCGGCCTCGGGAAACAGCTCGATCCCGGAGGCGTGGTCCTGGTGAAGGTGGGTGAGCACCACGACCGAGATGTCCGGTGGCTCCAGCCCCCGCTGGCGGAGCTGTGAGACCAGGTCCTCTCCCGCGTCGAGCCGGTAGTGCCGGGCGGAGACGCGGTCGAGCTTGTCGCGGGGATTGCGGGCAATCGACGGATGCAGGCCGGTGTCGACGAGGACGTTGCCGACGGTCGGATGGCGGGCGAGGAAGCAGGGCACCGGCCGCGTCTCCCAGCTCTCCGGCTTCGAGCCGATCCCGAGGCCGCGCAGCCGGGCGACCGGACCACTCCCGCTCCGCGCGAAGAACGTGGCGGGCCACATTGTCTCGCCGGCGTTGAGCGGCTCGATCACCAGCGAGGCGCCTTCGCTGCCGCCCTCGAGCGGCCGCTCGAGCGGCGTGGGTTCTGCGTTCACACCCATCCGCGGGGAGCGTAATCCCGCGACCCGGCCCCGGTGGGCGGTTTCGTGCCCGTGACCGGCGAATATGCTCAGCGGCCATGGCCGAGGGGACGAGCTCGCGCATCTTCGCGCCCGGACTGCTGGACGGCCAGGTCTGCGTCGTCTCCGGCGCGGGGACCGGCCTGGGCCGGGCTACGGCGATCGAGCTGGCCGGACTGGGGGCGAGGGTGATCGGCTGCGGGCGGCGCAGCGAGCCGCTCGAGGGCATGGTCGAGGAGGTCACCTCGGCCGGAGGCAAGGCGGAGTTCGAGGCGCTCGACATCCGCGACGAGGAGGCGGTCGACGGCTTCATGGACGGGATCGTCGAGCGGCACGGCAGGATCGACGTGCTGATCAACAACGCGGGCGGCCAGTTCCTGAGCCCGGCGGAGGGGATCACGCCGAAGGGGTTTCGCACCGTGATCGAGCTGAACGTGCAGGGGACCTGGCAGATGACTCACGCCGCGGCGACCAAGGCGTTCATCCCGCAGAAGGGCGGCAAGGTCGTGAGCGTCACGGTCTCGCCGCACATGGGATTCCCGGGCATGGTCCACACGGGCGCCGCCAGGGCGGCCGTCGAGAACATGATGCGGACGCTGTCAATCGAGTGGTCGCGCTTCGGGGTGCGCTGTCTCGCGGTCGCGATCGGGCAGTTCGACACCGAGACGCTGCGGACCAAGTACCCGAAGCCGATCGTCGAGGGTGTCGCCGGGACGGTTCCCCTGGGCCGCCTCGGCACCGAGGACGAGATGGCCTGGCTGATGGCGTACCTGGCCTCCCCGGCGGGCGACTTCTTCTCCGGCTGCGTGCTCACGCTCGACGGCGCGCGGGACAACTGGTTCGGCTCCTGGCCGCCCGGCGGCGCGGCGGGCGAGGGGGGCGAGCCGCTCGCCGAGGAGCGCCGCACCGACTAGCTCGGGATCACCCCTGGCAGCCAATCTGCCACGGCGGCGCGGACCGCGTCGACGTCGGCATTGAGGCCGTGGTTCCCGGCGACCCGGACCACGCGCCGGTTCGGGCCCGGCTCCGGCATCCCGAACGGGTCGCTCGTTCCCTGCACGACCAGGGTGGGCACCGTGACGGCGTCGAGCTCGTCCTGCCGCGAGCGCTCCGGCTTTCCCGGCGGATGGACCGGGAACGCCAGGCAGAGCACTGCGCTGGCGCCGGTCTCGCGAGCGGTCCGGCAGGCGACCCTGGCGCCGAGGGATCGACCCCCGACGATCAGCGGCAGCGTGGGATTGCCTGGCGTGAGCGACTCCACGACCGCGGTCCAGGCCGCGTCGAGCTGCTTCGCCGGCGCGGGGGAGCGGCGACCGGCCACACGATAGGGCTGCTCGACGAGGCCGACGGCGCAGCCGGCGTCGACGGCCGTCGCCGACGCGGCGAGCAGATCCGGCGTCTCCACGCCCCCGCCGGCGCCGTGTCCGAGGAGCAGCAGCGCGGCCGGTCTCTCGGGCCTCCGGAGGTGGACGCGGGCGGGCCCGTGCGGTGTCTCCACGTCGGTCGCCGCCCCGATGCCGGTCTCGGCCACGATCAGGGCAGCTCGCCGGCGCGGATCTTCTCCGCCATCTCCTTCGACTCCTCGCGGATCATCGTCCCGTTCTCCAGCTCGAGCACCGGCAGCATCGTCTGGCCGGTCCTCTCCTTGAGCTCCTTCCGCCGGCCGCGGCCCAGGAACGGCTGCGGATGCTTGACGACCTCGTACTCGACCCCGGCCTCGTCGAGCGCCTTCTGCACCCGCCAGCACGGATGCGCGTCGATCTTCACCCTCATCCCGCTGCAGCGATGGAGCTTCACGGCCATGTTGACTCCTCTCAGGAGTACATCCCGGTGAACTGGCCCCCGGTGACGTTGATGACCTGCCCGTGGACGAAGTTGGAGAGCTGCGAGCAGAGGAAGAGAACCGGGCCCGCGGCGTCGGACGGCTCGGCGGGGCGCCCCAGGGGGATCGTCATCCGGGCCATCTGCCGCATCTGCTCCGGGATCCCGAGCGAGACTTCCTCGCTGCTCTCGCCGGCCGCCTGCATCGTCTCCCCCTTCTCCTTCGCCTGGGTCAGCCGCGTCTCGACGAAGCCGAAAGCGACGGCGTTGCAGTTGATCTTGAACTGGCCCCACTCCTTGGCGATCGTCTTCGTCAGTCCTGTGACGCCGGCCTTGGCGGAGGAGTAGTTCGCCTGGCCGGCGTTCCCCATGGTCCCCGAGATCGAGGTGATGTTGACGATCTTGCGGAAGACCTCCTTGCCCTCGCCGGCCTCCTGCTTCGCGGCCTCCCGCCAGCTCGGGGCGAGCGCGCGGATCACGCGGAACGGGACGATCGTGTGGATGTCCAGCATCGCCTGGAACTGCTCGTCGCTCATCTTGTGAACGACCCCGTCCCAGGTGTAGCCGGCGTTGTTCACCACCGCATCAACCTGCCCGAAGGCGTCGATCGCGGCCTTGACCAGGTCATCCGGCGTGCCGGGCTTCGTCAGATCGCCGGCGAAGACGGCGGTCTCGCCCTCGATCTCCTTGGACGCCTGCTCGGCGACGTCGCCGTCGAGGTCGTTGATCAGGACCTTGGCGCCCTCGCGGCAGAACAGCTCGGCCGTCGCCCGGCCGATGCCCCGCGCCGATCCGGTGATGATCGCGCTCTTTCCGTCAAGCAGTCCCAAGTTCGCCTCCTGTCATGCGTTGGTGAGGCGCGGATTCTTACCCAAAGCGGTAGGTCGCGATCCCGTGGGCGACGACCGTGCCGTCGGGCGCGGTGACGTGGACGTCGCAGAAGCTGAGGCGGCCGCCGCGCCTGGCGACGCGCGCCTCCGCCCGCAGGTCGACACCGTCCGCCGCGGCGGCGAAGTTGACCGACAGGGCGACCGTCGATCCCGCCGGGTTCTCCGGCACCTCGTCGGTGGCCCAGGCCGCGGCCATCGCGGCGGTGTCGATCAGCGCGCCGATCGCACCGCCGTGGACGACTCGGCCGATCGTCGCGAGCTCGGGCCTGAAGGGAAGCTCCAGGACGGCCTCGTCGGTCCCGATCGAGGCGAGCCGGATGCCGAGCTGCGCCGCGTGCGGCGAGGCCGGGATGAACGCCTCGATGATCTCGCGCCGGGTCGGCGTATCGCTCACGGGGCGGACTGTATTCAGAGTCCGAGCAGCGCTCCCCCGAGGACCAGGGGGGAGCGCGGATCGACGCCGTGCTCCTGCTCGAACTTCCGGCGGAGCCGGTCGTCGACGATCGCGAGCAGGAGCTCCTCCCTGCCCACGCCGAGGTTGCAGGCGGCGCGGTCGAGCGCGGTGAGCGAGATGTCCTGGAGCTGCCCGGTGACGCCACCGGTCTCGGGGAGCTGCCGCTCCCGGCATGGGTCCCGGATCGGGATGGTCGTCTCCGCCGAGGCCGCGAACGCGACGCCGTACCCGGCCGCCGCGCCGAGCGCCGCGATCGCCGCCGCGCCGACGGCGGGCCGCGCGAGCGTGCCCGCTCGCGCGAGGGCCCCGCTCAGCAGAGCCAGCGCGGCGACCAGCGCGAGGGCCGAGGTGACGATGAAGGTCGGGCGAAACGCGCGGCGGACCGCCCCGGTGACGACCCCGTCGAGTCGCTCGCCGAGCCGATCGAGCTCGCCGGCCTGATCGGAGTTGAGGCCGCTGCGCGCGTCGCTGATCGAGGCCTGGAGCTGGCCGCGGGGATCGTCGGTGTTGAGCCCGCCGAACAGATCGGGCGCGAGCTGGATCTTGTTCTGCGGTGGCAGGCGGGCGTCGAGCACGGCGGCGGTTCCCTGCTCCCTGGCCGAGTCGATCGTCGAGGTCAGGTTCGACGAGATCAGGGGCGCGAGCGCGGCTAGGGCGATCGCGATCCCCGCGTGCCGGATGGTGAGCAGCCGCGCGGCGTCCTCGCGGGTGCGCTCCGAGATCAACTCGCCCGACAGCGCCGGCAGCGCCATCCCCATGCCCGCGCCGGCGAGGACCTGCGGCACCACCGTCCACCAGGCCGACGCCGCCGGCAGAAGCGCGAGGCAGCCGACGCCGCCGGCGACCAGGAGGCAGCCCGCGACCGCCCGGGTGATCGCCGCTGCGCGCCACCTCGAGGAGACGACGGCGGCGACGGGGAGCACGCTGACCGCCAGCGCCGCTGCCAGCGGCTCGATGCTCCAGCCGGAGACGAGCAGAAGGACGACGAGGAAGACGACCGCCGTCAGTGATGCGGAGAGCAGCGCCAGGGCGAGGGCCGGGCGAAGCGGCAGGGGGCTCGCGGGAGACCGTGGGCGCTCGGCCGCGGCCGCGCGCTCCGCGCGGGCGACCTGCCGGCAGACGAGCAGTCCGGGCAGCACGATCGGCGCCTGCGCGAGGAAGATCGCTCGCCAGGAGAAGAGCTGCGTGAGCGCGCCGCCGAGCGCGGGGCCGATCGCAATGCCGAAGACCGAGGCCGCCACCCACAGGCGCCGACCGGGCCCGGGCCGTCCGCCGTCCAGGAGCTCAAATCCGCCGACGAGCCCCCCGGCCGCGCCGAGCGCCTGCAGCCCGCGCAGGACGAGGAGTAGCGCGAGCGAGTCGGACGCGCCGCAGCCGAGGGAGGCAGCGAAGAAGAGCGCCAGCCCGGTGGACGCCACCTGCGCGTCCCCGAAGCGGCCGGCGAGAAGCGAGGCGGGCAGCAGGCTGAGCGCGAGGACGGCCGTGTAGACGCCGAGCACGAGCGCGACCCCGACGACGGTCGCCTTCAGCTCGATGAGGATCGACGGCAGCCCGAGAGTGACGATCGAGGCGTCCGCCAGGGCCATCCCGGCGGCGATTGCAATCGAGACCCGCCGCACGGTGGAGAAGCTAGTGGACCACTTCATCGGCGCAGCCGGGGAGGGCCCGGTCCGATCCACTCAGCACGATCGGTCGTATTTCTGTTAGTGTGAACGACCGATCGTGCTATCTAAGAAAGGATCGACCATGTCAGACACCGATGGCGCCGGCATGCAGCTCTACGCGATTCGGCGTAAGAACGCTTGGGGCTCGCCGGAGGAGGTCAAGCAGATCGCGGCCCGCTCCAAGGAGGTCGCCGACCAGGAGTTCCCGACCGAGATCCGCTGGATCCGCAGCTACGTGATCGCCGAGGAGGACGGCACCCTCGGATCGGTCTGCATCTACGAGGCCACGAGCCAGCCCGCGATCAGCCGGCACGCTCATCGCGTCGGCATGCCGGCCGACGAGATCTGGACCGTGGGGGACACCGTCGTGATCCGGCCCGATCCCGTGAAGGAGGCGGTCACCTAGGCGGCCGCCTCCTTCAGCCGTCGCTCGATCGCCCGGCGGGCGCGCTTGATCGGCTCCCGGCTCCGGGCGACCGCGAACTGCGTGTTGGCCAAGAGCAGCGAGCTCTCCAGCTCGAAGGCCAGCTGGGCGGGGTCCTCGCGCTTGTCGATCTCGCCCTGGCGCTGGGCTTCCCGGACGGCCCCTTCGAGCCGTCCCAGCCAGTCCTCGAGGAACGCGACCAGTCGGTCGCGAACCGCTCCCGGCTGCATGCTTACCTCGACCAGCACGGATGCGAAGAAGCAGCCGCCCGGGAAAGTCCCGGCCTCCACGTAGCGCAGATAGCCGTCGAGGAGCGCGTGCAGGCGGTCGAGACCGGACGCCGCCCTCGCCGCCGGCTCGAGCACCTGCTCGGCGAAGATCGCGTTCGCGGTCTCGATCGTCGCCAGCTGGAGCTCCTCCTTGGAGCCGAAGTGGGCGAAGAGGCCGCTCTTGCTCATGCCCACCTCGTCGGCGAGCCGGCCGAGCGAGAGGCCGCCGATCCCCTCGACGGTTGCGAGCCGGGCCGCCTCGTCTAGGATCGCGCTGCGGCTCCGCGCGCCGTCGCTGCGCTGCCGGCGCGCCGGCCGTCGCGCTCGAGCCTTGGCCTTAGCCGCCATCATGCCAACTTAGCACGATCGGTCGTTATAGCTGCCGAAGACCTCGCAGCGGCGGGCGCGAACGTGGCCGGCGCCCGGCCTTTCTCGGGATTGGAGTAGCTTCGCCCCTCGGGATCCCAATGACGTTGCTCGTCGAAGATGTCGAAGCCGCGCGCCAGGGCCAGGAGGAGCTCCGACCCGCCTCGCTCGGCGCCGCCGCGTCGCAGCTCAGCGCGTTCGGTGTGGTGATCCTGAGGAACGTCTTCGACCCGCAGCGGATCGGTGGCCTCCTGGAGCGGGCGAGGAGGCACGCGGACTACGTGGCGGCGAAGGCCACCGCGGGCCTGGACGACTTCGACTTCGACGAGAGCTACGTGTTCAGCACGCGAAACCTGGCCTGCGAGCTGACCGCACTCGACCCGCTGACGGCCGGGCGGTCCGACGACTTCACCGCGACGTCCCTCTATGCCGCGGTGATGACCGACTTCGTCAGGTCGCTCCTCGTGGATATCCTGGGACCGAGGGCTTTCTGGTGGGTCGCCAGGGTGCGGGTGAGCGTTCCAGGCAACGAGGGGAAGCCCCACGGCAGACTGTCGCTGCACACGGAGCTCGCCCAGATCCCTCACCTCGTCGGTCTTCACAACGTCTGGACGCCGCTCACCGCCCCGGGCGTGGTCACCAACGTCGACTGTCCCGGTCTCCAGTTCTACATCGGCAGGCTGGAGTGGTTCGCGGCGATGTCGAAGCCGCACCGCGCGGAGGTCGAGGCGTTCCTGGGCGGGCTGGAGGAGGAGATGGCGGGGGAGCGCCACCTGCTCGACGACGGCAGCTTCTTCTTCAGGCCTCGAATGCGAGCCGGGGACGTCGCCATCTTCTCCGGGGCCGTGCCTCACACCGCGTACGTGCCGCCGACCGCCAACTCGGTCCGGGTCAATTTCGACGTCCGCCTGTTCCGGGAGTCCGACGAGCCAGAGGCGAGAGCCTTCGCGCTCTGATTACAGCCCGAGCTGCCTGCCGAGGATCTCCTTCATCACCTCGTCGGTTCCCCCGCCGATCGGGCCGAGGCGCGCGTCCCGGTAGGCCCGCTCGACGCCGTACTCGCGCATGTAGCCGTAGCCGCCGTGGATCTGGATTGCCTCGTCGGCGACCTCGCACATGGCCCGCTGGGTGAAGAGCTTCGCCTGGGTGACCTCGCGGGTCGCGTCCTCGCCGGCGGCGAACTTGCGCAGGCAGGAATAGGTCAGCGCGCGCGAGGCCTCGATCTTGATCGACATCTCGGCGAACTTGTGGCGGATCGCCTGGAAGCGGCCGATCGGCCGGCCGAAGGCCTCGCGCTCCCTCGCGTAGCGGAGCGTCTCCTCGAAGACGCGCTGCATGCCGCCGACGGCCCCGAGCGCCATCGTCAGCCGCTCCCACTGGAAGTTGGCCATGATCAGGTAGAAGCCGCCGTTTTCCTCGCCGAGCAGGTTCTCGGCGGGCACCTCGACGTCGGTGAAGGAGAGCTCGCCGGTGTCGGATGAGTGCCAGCCCATCTTCTCCAGCTTCGAGACGACCTCGTACCCGGGCATGTCCCGCTCCAGCACGAGGAACGAGATGCCGTGGTGGCCGCCCGCCTCGGTCGTCTTGCAGGCGCAGACGAGGAAGTCGGCCCGGACGCCGTTGGTGATGAAGGTCTTCGCGCCGTTCACCACGTAGCCGCCCTCCACCTTGCGGGCGGTGGTGCGCAGGGAGGCGACGTCGGAGCCGGCGCCGGGTTCGGTGATGCCGAGCGCCCCGATCAGCTCCCCCTTGATCCCCGGCACGAGCCAGCGCTGCTTCTGCTCCTCGGTGCCGAACTTCCAGATCGGCGGCATCGCGATCTCCGCGTGGGCGCCAAGGCCCGCCGCCACGCCGCCGCTGCCGCCGGAGCGCGAGAGCTCCTCCACCCAGACCGCGTCGTGGACGTAGTCCCCGCCCTGGCCGCCGTACTCGGTCTCGAACTTGAGGCCGAGGAAGCCGAGCTCGCCGACCCGGTTGTAGAGCTCGCGCGGGAACTCGCGCGCCTCCTCCCATTCCTCCACGTTGGGGGCGATCTCCTTGCCGACGAAGCGGCGGACGGACTCGCGCAGCTCCTCGTGCTCCTGGCCGAAGGGGGGCAGTGGCGCGCGCTGTCCGGTGTCCTTGATGACGGTGATGTCCGGACGGTACTAGTGGCTCTCGGGGCCGGTGCGCTCGGCCTCGGTGAGCGCGGCGATGTCGGCAAGGTCCTTGGGGCGCCCGGCCTCGCGCTTCATCGCGATCAGGTCGTCCTTGGAGACGACCTTCAATTCATGTCCCGAGACCTTGAGGACCGAGGCGTTGCGCTCGAGCCGGCGGTACCGGCTCAAGTCGGGTCTTTGGCCGTTGACGAGGTCGAGTGCGCCGTACCTGGTCTCGAGGAAGTAGTTGCCGACGGCGAGGCTGTCGGGACGACTGAGATCGAGCGGCAGCCGCTCCCCAGTCGCTCCGATCGCAACCGACTCCAGTCCCTTCAAAGCGTCGGCTAGTCGCGCCAGATTCCGCGTGGCGGGAGAGGGGAGGATGTCGAGGTCGAGAGTGAGGCGCGAATACCCGCGGGCGATCACCGCCAGGCCACCAACCAGCAGGAAGTCGACGTCGTGCTCGTCCAGCGCTGCGAGCATCGGCCTCGGGTCGGCGGCCTTACGGCCAAGCTGGTCGCGCGCCCCCTCAGCCACCGGATTCATTGACGGCGCCCACGAGCTCCCGAGCGAACTCGATCCAGTTCAAGCCCCCCTCCAGACGGACGGCAGGGTCCCCGTCGCGATCCGCGTAGAGCCGCTGGGGCTCCCCTTCATGAGTTGCAATCGGCTCCAACTCGATCACGGGGCGCCAACCGAGCCCCGCGAGGATCTGCTCCAAGCGCTCGACGGTGGGATCCTCGAGCCCGCGCTCGATCCGGCTGATCGCCGCCTGGGTGGTGCCGGCCCGCCGAGCCAGCTTCCGCTGGCTGATTCCGGACCGCTGCCTCGCACGCTTGATCAATTCGGCTGCCTGGCTCACAGCCCTATGATATCGCTTAGGATGTCATATCGAATTCAATATCAGATCAGCGAGGGGGCCTCCAGTCCTCGAGCATCGTGTAGCCGCGGCCCTTGTGGTCGAAGCCGAGCAGGTCTCCCTGCGGGTTCTTCCTGTTGCCGTGGTGGTACGCGCGCACCTCGGCGATCTTGCCGTCGCGGAAGAGGAACCACTCGGTGCCGCGGTCGAGCCGCTTCTGACCCGACCGCGGATCGCGCCAGGTCATCGTCCACTCGATCACGGCCTCGTCGCCGGACTCGATGCCGTGCTCGATGTACCACTGCCCGTCGATCTGCTCCACACCGAGCTTCGCGTTCAGCCCGATCCGCTCGGCCCCCTCATGCGGCCCGAGTCTCGTGTAGTAGTGGACCGCGTCCCCGGTGAAGTGCGAGGCGACCAGGTCGGCATCGCCGGTGTTGAGCGCCTCGTAGTAGGAGCGGATGTGGTCGAGGTTGCTCACTCCTTCGCGCTCTCCCTGGCCCGGTTCGGGTCCATGTAGTGCCGGGCGCGGACGATCAGGCCCTCTCGCACCGCATGGATCGCCGCCGCGCGCTCTCTGATCGGAGTCCTGCTCTGGTCGCCGGCGAGCTCGAAGGTTATGTCCGCGAGCACGCGGCCCCCAGGCGGCTCCGTCACCCGATCGAGATGGATTCCCTGCCACCAGTTCTCGCCGAAGGCCGTCACCCGGCCGGCAAACGCTTCCCTCACCTGCTCGAGCGTGTGTGCCGCCTCGTGCTCGGGCCACTCAGGCGGCGGATCGCTCACCACCTCGGGATCCAGAGGTTCCAAGTGCCGTCGCCGCGCCGGGCGAGGTCGTAGAACCGCCGGACCACGGTCAGCGCCTCCTCGGGCATGGGAGCATTCTCGTCGACCCTGTCGATCTACGGCACCACGGTTCGTCGTTAGGTTGAATGCGGCGAAAGGCGCCGCCGACCGAGGAGGACGCGATGAGATACCTGCTGGCGTTCGTTCGCGACGAGGACCGGATGTACGAAGGGAGCGATGAGGAGATGAGGGCCGGCATGGAGGCCTGGAACGCGTTCAACCGCGAGGCACACGAGGCCGGCGTGCTGCTCGCCAACGAGGCGCTCGAGCTGCCGAACACCGCGAAGACCGTGCGCATCAGGGAGAGCGGTCGCCCCGCCGTCACCGACGGTCCTTTCGCGGAGACCAAGGAGCAGCTCGGCGGCTTCTGCCTGATCGATTGCGCCGGCCTCGAAGAGGCGATCAGCTGGGCGAAAAAGGTTCCGCTCCCGCCCGACAGCAAGGTGGAGGTCCGACAGGTCAAGGACCTCTCCGCCTACGGCTATGAGCACCCTGCGCGGGCCGACGCGACCGCATAGGGATCGCTGCTACAGGCCGTAGCTGCGCCCGATCACCTCGAGCATGATCTCGTCGGTTCCGGCGCCGATCCGGTTGAGTCGCGCGTCCCTGTAGGCGCGCTCGACCTCGTACTCCTTCATGTAGCCGTAGCCGCCGTGGATCTGGATGCACTCGTCGGCGACGTCGCAGATCAGGCGTGATGCGAACAGCTTGGCCTGCGAGATCTCCCTGACGGGGTACTCGCCGTTCGCGAAGCGCCAGGCGGTCGAGTAGACGAACTGCTTGGCGGCCTCGATCTGCGTCGACATCTCGGCGAACTTGTGGCGGATCGCCTGGAAGCGCCCGATCGGCCGGCCGAAGGCCTCGCGCTCCTTGGCGTACTCGAGCGTCCGCTCGAAGACCCGCTCGGCGCCGGAGACGCAGCCGATCGCCCCGACCAGGCGCTCGCCCTGGAGCTCCCAGGAGATGTGGTAGAAGCCCTTGCCCTCCTCGCCGAGCATGTTCTCCGCCGGCACCCGCACGTCCTCGAAGGCGAGCTCGGCCGTGTCGGAGGCGTGCATGCCCATCTTCTCGAGCTTCCGCGAGACGCTGAAGCCGGGCACCGGATTTCCCTCGTCGTCCTTCAGGTCGACGACGAACAGAGTGATCCCGTCGTGGCCCTTGTCGGGATCGGTCTTCGTGACCAGGACGATGAAGTCGGCTCGCGCACCGTTCGTGATGAAGATCTTCGAGCCGTTGATCACGTACTCGTCGCCGTCGCGGATCGCGGTGGTGCGGATGCCGGCGACGTCGGACCCGGCTCCCGGCTCGGTGATCCCGAGGCAGCTGATCTTCTCGCCCTTGATCGAGGGCACCAGGTAGCGCTGCTTGAGGTCCTCGGTCCCGAGCAGGTGGATCGGCGGGGTCGCCATGTCCGTGTGGACCGCCATCCCCATGTTGAGCCCGCCGCAGCCCGAGTAGCTCATGCACTCGGCGCGCACCAGCGAGTAGAAGTAATCGCCGCCCTGTCCGCCGTACTCCTCGGGGTAACAGAGCCCGATGTAGCCGAGCTCGCCGGCCCGCTTGACGACCCAGTCCGGCCACCCCTCCTCCTCCCACTCCATCCGGTGGGGGGTGAGCTCCTTGAGCACCCAGCTGCGCATCGACTCGCGTAGCTCCTCGTGCTCGTCCGTGAAGATGAAGTGCTTTCGGCTCGCGCCGTGGTCGGGCTTGATGACGCCGGAGGTCGCGGTGGCCACTCTGCTTCTCCTTTGATCCGGGAACGGGCTGGCGGGCGTCCGGTCGGGGTCCGCAGAGTGAATAGTAGGACTTCCTACTTCCTACCGCAATGCCAGATTTGTTGCGGATTTCTCCGGACTTTGGTCGGGCGTTACTGCGGATGTAATCTCGACCGGAGCTGCCTAGATTTCCTGGCCATTCGTACTAAGTAGATGGGGAGGCCGGGCGTGGAGCCCGAAGCCACCGCTCTCCACGGGGGGAGCACCGCGACAACGATCGACTTGCCGCCTCGCACCGGGCTACCGCCTGGGCCGAAGGCGCCGGGGGCGCTGCAGACGCTCCAGTGGATGTACCGACCGATCGAGTTCATGGAGCACTGCCGCGAGCGCTACGGCAGGATCTTCTCGCTCCGCCTCGGGCCCGCATCGAACGTGTTCGTGATCGCCGATCCGCACGCGGCGAAGCAGGTCCTCACGGCGGACCCCGAGCACTTCCGGGCCGGAGACACCAACGGGATCTTCCGCGACGTGGTCGGCAACCACTCGATCCTGGTCATGGATGGCCCGGAGCACCTGCATCACCGGCGCATCCTGCTGCCGGTCGTCGGCCGGCACGCCGAGCGCTATCGCGAGCTGATCGCCGACATCGCGAGGGCTCGCATCGCCAGCTGGCAGCCGGGCTCGGAGCTGCGCCTCCTCGGCGAGATGGAGGCGATCTCGTTCGAGGTGATGATGCGGATCTCGATGGGGACCGACGGCACGAGCGACCGCGAGGCCAGCCTGCGGACTCTGATCCCGCGGATGATGGACAAGTGCGAGTCGCCCTTCACGCTGATCCCGTGGTTCCGCCACGAGGTCGGTGGCATCACGCCGTACGCCCGCCTGATGAAGTTCATCGACGGGATCGACGAGATCCTGTACGAGGCGATCAGCGAGCGGCGGATGGATCCGCTGATCGAGCTTCGTGACGACGCGCTGTCGCTGCTGATCCGCGCCACCGATGACGAGGGGTCGCCGCTCGAGGACCGGGTGATCCGCGACGAGCTGCTCACGATGCTGATGGCGGGGTACGAGACGACGACCGCCGGGCTCACCTGGGCGTTCGAGCGGCTGCTGCGCACCCCCGAGAAGCTCACACGGCTGGTCGCGGAGCTCGAGGACGGCGACGAGACGTACCTGATGGCGGTCGTCAAGGAGACGCTCCGGCGCCGCCCCGTGATCCCGATCGCAGCGCGCAAGGCTCTCGTGCCGATCGAGTTGATGGGTTACAACCTCCCGGCCGGCTCCGTGCTGATGGTCGCGATCTACCTGATCCACAGCGATGCCGAGATCTATCCGGAGCCGAAGGAGTTCAGGCCGGAGCGCTTCCTGGATGCCAATCCGAAGGGCACCGAGGGCGGGGCCTGGATCCCGTTCGGCGGCGGGATCCGCCGCTGCCTGGGCGCCTCGCTGGCTCAATACGAGCTGGCCGTGGTCCTGCGGACCGTGCTCGAGGAGGCCGAGCTCAGCCTGGTTCAGGAGTCGGCCGAGCCGGTCGCCCGCCGGCGGTTCACGCTCTCACCGGCGAGGGAAGGGCTGGTCCGCGTCGAATCAGTGTCTCCAGGTGTCTCGTCACCTGCCGGATCGAGGCGGTTCCGCGCCCCCAGGCCCATGCGCGCCACTCATTCCGAGCTGACGAGCTAGCCCACCAGCCCTTTTTTGGGGGGAAAATTGCAGGATTACGCACGCCTATTGGGCGCCGAGACAAACCTCAATAGTGGGCACAAGAAGTGTCCAAATTCCGCCGATAATCTCAACCTAATGGGCTTGGTTGCAATGGGAGGCCTGGTGCCCACGCTCGAGGAGGGCACCCGTAACACGCGCCAGGACCGACGCCTGCGCGCAAACGAGCCCAGCAGTCTCCTCTCGGGTCCGGCAGCCAAGCGGCCGATCGCGCTCGCGCAGGCGTATCTCGCCGCGGGCGCGTGCGTGACGGGCACGCTCGCCGCCCTCCTGCCCCATCCGGCCTACTTCAACATCGCCGCGCTGCTCGCCGTCCAGGCGGGCGCCGCGGGCTGGGCGATCTTCATGTTCGCGGGCGCCGGGCGCATCCCGATCTGGGTGATGCGGCTTGGGCCCGCCCTCGCGACCGTGATGACCACGCTCGCGGTCATCTTCAGCGGCAACAGCATAAGCGGCTACGCGCTGATGTACCTCTGGGTCGGCCTGTACGTCTTCTACTTCCCGCTTTCGCGCGTCGATGCGGCTCTCAACGTGCTCTGGGCGGGCCTGAACTACGGCTTCGCGATCCTGGTCACGCCCATCCCGGTCGGCGGCGAGCACACGGCGATCAGCCACTTCGTGATCACCACCGGCACGCTGATCACCGCGGCGACGCTGCTCACCTACCTGCGCACCAGGGTCGAGCGCCTGCTCGCCAGGCTGACCGACGCGGCCCGCACCGATCCGCTCACGGGTCTGCCGAACCGGGTTGCGCTCCACGAGGCGGTTGAGCGCGAGATCGAGCGCGCCGCGCCTCATGGGCGCCCGCTCAGCGTCGTCGTCATCGACCTCGATCGCTTCAACCGGATCAACGAGCGCCACGGCATCCGCGCGGGAGACCAGGTCCTGCACCGCCTGGCGACCCTGCTGGAGGAGCGCACCCGCCTGATGGACGTGGTCGCCCGCTCCGGTGGCGAGGAATTCGCGATCGTGCTGCCGGAGATGGATCCCCACTCCGCCTTCCTGTTCGCGGAGGAGATCCTCCAGGCGATTCGCCAGACCTTCGTCAAGCCTCAGATCCAGATCACGGCATCGGCCGGCGTCGCCAGCTACCCCGAGCACTCGCAGGACCTCGCCGGCCTGCTCGGCAACTCGGATCACGCGCTTCGCGCCGCGAAGGCACTCGGCCGGGACCGCGCCGTCATCTACAGCCCGGAGGTCACGGGTGTGCTCGGAGCCGTCAGCGGCAGGCGGAACGTCGAGTCCCAGGCCCACCTCGCGACGGTTCTCAGCCTCGCGGAGGCGCTCGACCAGCGCGACTCCGGCACCGCCAAGCACAGCCAGACCGTCGGCCGGCTCTGCGAGATGATGGCGATCGAGCTCGGCATGGACGAGGACCGCGTCCAGCGGATCAGGCTGGCCGGCGTTCTGCATGACATCGGCAAGA
>Ga0070741_10011988_pt1 | contig 15815 bp, 14 predicted proteins | sample Coa_R1_4_FD_66440 | JGI IMG/M metagenome (GOLD analysis project Ga0070741, IMG submission 66440) | Surface soil microbial communities from Centralia Pennsylvania, which are recovering from an underground coalmine fire - Coalmine... | ecosystem: Environmental > Terrestrial > Soil > Unclassified ...
GCGTCGCGGATCTCGCCCACCAGAATGACCTTGGGCGCCTTACGCAGCAGCGAGCGCAGCGCCACCGCGAAAGTCATGCCCGCCTTTTCGTTGACCTGGATCTGGGCGATACCCGGATATTCGGTCTCGACCGGATCTTCAATTGTGAAGATCATTTTCCCGGGCGCCAGGTCCTTCAGCCAGCACAGGCAGGCGCCCTGCGACGTGGACTTACCGGCACCAGTCGGTCCGGACACGATGATGATTCCCTGCGGCGCACGCACGCAGTCGAGCAGCTGGTCCGCCTGGTGCGCTCGGAAGCCGAGATCGGTGATGTCGCGCCGCACCACGCGCGAGGAGAGAATGCGAAGCGTGAAGTGCGGGATGCGATCACCGTCGACAACCGTCTCGATCGCCTCCATGCGCAGTTCGGTGCGCTTGGCCTTCTCCTCCAGCACGATTCGGCCGCCGACCGGGCGGATGTGCTCGCCCGGGTTGCGGTTGGCCATCGACATGAGGGTGCCGGCGATGTCCTTGTACAGCGCATGCGGCACCTCTTCGACGCAGCGGGCCTCGCCGTCGAGGGTGTACAGCACGTGCACGCCGTTCTTTTCCGGCTGGACCTGGATGTCGCTGACACCCAGTTTGGCCGCGCGGTAGATCAGATCGACGACGTAATCCCGCGCCCTGGTGGGATCGGCGATCGTCGCCCAGGAGTGGCTCTCGGCGGCGATGCGCGCGGTGTAGGGCAGGACGCCGTAACCCTTGATGACGCCGTGGAAGCGGTCGTTGAGCTTGGAAACCAGCCGGGAGTCGAAGGGGTTGGCGACCAACAGCACGCCGGAATGCGAAAGAATCCACAGCTCTTCGCGCTCCGCGGGCAGGTGCCGCGCCGGATCGTAGAGCGTCCAATCGAACCCGGTCGCCAGCTCCTCCGCCAGCGCAACCGCGGGGAGGCCGGCCAGGGTGGCGCGCTCGATGAACTCGGTCGGCGGGTGCCGGCACACCGTGTCGCCAAAATCCTTGGCCTTGCTCGACCCCAGTTCGTCGCGCTCGACCAGGCGGTCCAGCAGGCGCCGGACCGAATCCTGGTAGTTCGCGGCGCTGAAGCGCGCCAGTTGGGCGGTTTCGGACACGGAGACCTACCAGGTGGTGCGCAGATCCACGGAGTCCTTTTCGTTCTGCAGCCGTACGGTGCCTGTGCCGACTGTGAGCACGCGGTAGCGCCCGACCTTGTCGCCGACGGCGACGCGGTAGTCGCTGCCGTTGTAGCTCAGCAGCGCATAACCGCCGGCAGTTCCCTTGAGCTGGGGCGGCGGCGGAGGCGGTGGGGCCGGTGGCTCCTCGCCCTTGCGCTTGCCCTGCGGCTCGACGAACACCGTCGGCGGCGTGACCGAGACTGGCGCCACGGCTTCGCGAATCTGTTGCTTCAGCTTGGCCGCCTCGGCTTCCAACCGGATCAGCTCCAGCTCGCGCTGCTCTTCGCGGCGCCGGCCGGCAAAGCTGAGTTCGGCGTCGCGCTGGCGGTCGACGAAGGCCTGCGACGCGGGATCAAGGGCGGCCGGCATCGGCGGCGCGGCCGCCATGACGCGTGCTGAGTTGGCCGGCGGCTGCATGGATCCGCCCGCTGCGGCTGGTGCAGCCGCGCTAGCCGAGGCTTCGGACCTGGCGTCCACGAACGCCGATTCCGCCGGGTGCGGGATCGCGTCCGCCAGCGCCGTCCCAGAGCCGGCCGGCTTGGCATCAGCGGCGGGACGGGCCGGCTCCGCCGGCACAGGGGGAGGCGGCGCTGCCGAGGCGGCGGCCGCTGCGACCGGCTGGCCGGCCGCATGGGCGGCCTCCTCTCGAAACGCCTGGTCGAACAGCGGGGTGCCGAGGACCGAGCTCGGGGCCGGATCCGGGGGCGGCGTATGCGCGGGGACGGCTGCCGCTGAGACCGTGGGCGCGACGGGCACGGCCGGCGCCCCTGGCGCTCTTGCGTGCGGCACCGGATCGGGAGAACGCTCCGGCATTGGCGCGTCGTCTGCGAGCGCAACGCTGGCCGCTGCGGCCGCCAGGACCAACAGGTAGATTCGGCTGCGCATATCGGACCTCTGCTTGGGGTGCGATCAGTCTGATTTGCTGTCCGCCCCTGGAGTCCGCCAAATACCCCCCTCCCGGACCGTCGATTTTTCGGCGCTGCGGACGTTTTTGCCGGCGACAGCCGCGGGGCACCAATGCCGCGGCGTTAAGAGCGCCCAAGCCCAGGAGGCTACAAGCGCGGAGCGCGGGCTTCGACCAGAAGCCTCACAGTGAGCAGCGCCAACAGCAGGAACAGCCCAACTCCCCAAAGAGTGGCGCTGAGGTGGCCCGCGGGGGAATGCATGTACTGCGCGAACCAGCGGGGCAGTTCAAGCGATGCAGGCTCGACTGCACCGCCAGGTGCGAACTGCAGCGGCAGTCCCGCTTCGGCCAGACGTTGGTCGGTGATGTACTGCGCAGGCACCCTGCCAGTGATAAGCAGGAGGAACAGCAGGTCGGCCCAAATGAGCGGCGGTATCAAGGATTTCACCTCGCCACCCGCGTTTAGGTCGGTGGAGCGTCGACCGCGGGGAGCGCGTCGGTGTTCGTTCCGTAGACCCGCACGCGCGCCCCGGCCTTCTCGGCTTCCACGTGCAATTCCTTTACCGACACCGCGATGGCCTGCGCGGCAGGGGTGAGGCAGGTCAGGAGCGCATCAGGCGCTCCTGACACGAGGCCGTCCCAGTGGGGCGTCGGCGAGTCCTCAATATCCTTCTTCGTAGCGACCTGGGCAGGCACCACGACCACGCCGCAGGCGGACATCGAGTCAACGAAGCGGATCCACGCCGAGCCGAGCGGCGGCAGCACTGCCTCATGCTGCGCCGCCTGCAGCTGCTGATGGACGAGCGCTGCAGTCCGATTCGCCTGCGCCACTTGGTCGGATGACGGCATGTCGCCTTGCAGGACCCACGTCGCGAAGCTACAGAGGGCCAGAATGAGCCCCAGCACAACAATCTGGAGCTTGCCGGTCATGGCGCGGCTTCCTTGGTCACCGTAATCGGGACTGCGACGTCGTAGAGCCCGTCCTGGCGCAACGCGATGTTCACCGGAAAGCCAGGGTTGCGGAAGGGCAGGGCCGTCACCACGCGCACGTAATCGCCCTGGAGATCCTTTTCCGAGATATCGGCGCGGAAATCGTTGACGGAGTACAGCACCGAGGTCACCCGGTCCAGCAACAGTAATGACCGCGCGTCCGGGAACCGGCCGTGGTTCGTGATGACCCGCAAGCGGTCGAGCTTCAGCTGGTCGGCCGTTTTCAGCCCGCTGGCGCGCGCGATGTCCGCCGCGCGCGTGGAAGCAATTCCGGAGAGCACGACATTGAGGCCGACCGTGAGAGCCAGGATGGCCGCCGCGCCCCCGACGAGTCGGAGAAGGGAGTTGCGGCGCTGACGCTCCTGCTGCGCCACGATCTCCTGCATTGTGCGCGCCTGGATCGGTGGCGCGCGCCAGCGCAGGGCGTCGCCGGGGTCCAGGACATGGGCCGCGGAGACGGGCTCGGAGCTGTCCAGCACCTGGTTGGCGGAGAACGAGCCGGACTGGACCGCCTTGCCTTCCGCACACAGCAGGTAAAGGCCACGCTCGTGACCGGTATAGGCGATGTGCAGCGGCCGGTGAAGATCCAAGGCGCCGTTGAACAGCGCAGCCTGCCAGAAGCCATACAAGGGCGTGCCCGGGTAGCGGGTCCGCAGAGCCGCCACTTCTCCGTCCCGGACCCAGATCGCCGGCGCACTCGCGCCGGGAGCCTGCAACTGCACCGCGTCCTCGTTCTCGTAGGCGGAGCGCGTTGCCACCTCGTCGCGGACGAAGAGTGCCGGTTTGCCCGACAGCGGCTGCCGAATATCGAAGTCGAAATACCTGCCTTGCGGCGGCGAGGCGTGGGTGTCGCTGCTATCCATCAGCTGTCAACCAGCGTTGGCGTGATGGTAATCACCAGCTCGTGCCTGGACAGACCGGTGTTGGTCGAGCCGAAGATGTTGTCGAGCCAGGTGCGATCGCCCGGCAGATGGTTGATCGTGTCGTTGATCGCCCGGTAGATCAGCCCGCCGAGTAGGATGGTCTCCCCGCTGTGGGCGATGACCTCCGCGCTCATCTCGTTGATGGCGATGCGGGGCGTCTGGTACTGGTCGCCGGTGAAGGTGTAGCTGTCGTAGCCGTTCAGAGTGGACAGTACCGGTACCACGTCGAGCAGGATGGCGCCGTCTTCGTTGACGCGGGGCGTAACATCCAGCTCGACGCCGACCTCGACTGTGGTGAACGTGGGCGTGATCGTCTGGAAGTTGCTGTTGGTGTTCAGCGTGTTCACCACCGACTGTACGTAGCTGAACTCCTCGCCGCTGTTGATCGAGGCAGTCTTGCCGTTGATGGTGCTGATGTCGGGCTTGTTGAGGCTGCTCACCTTGCCATACTGGCCGAGCAGGTTAATGACCGAGTTGACGCTCTGGTTGCCCTTGGTGTACCCGAGCTTTATGACGCCGGTGCCGGCGTTCGCAATGCCGCCCACCAGCGGATAGCTCAGGGCCAGGTTGCCGGCCAGGGCCATGTTGCCCTTGATGTGATCGACCAGGGCGGTCCAGTCAATTCCCTGCTGGCGGTCGTCGTTCAGCGTCACCTCGTAAACGTTCACGGCCAGGTGGACCTGCTGCGTGGAGGCAGTCGTGATCCGCCGGATGACGCGGTCGATCTCGCGCACGCGGCTGGGCGGACCCGTGACGTCGATCAGTCCCAGAGTTCGGATGGCAACGACATGCGGCGGGATGTCCGACTCGCGGCCGATCGGAACGGGGGCCTTGCCGTCGGTGGCCAGCATGCTGTGCAGAAACGCAGTCACGCTCTCCCACGAGTCGCCCTCATTGTTGACCTCGCGTACGGTGGCGGCGCGGTTGGACACCGCCTGCACGCCGCTACCGCTTTGCCCGGAGTTGGCCGAATACGGACCGGAGTTCGAGGAGCTGCTGTTGCCGGGGGCGCTGCCGGTGCCGTAGTTGCCGGTGCCGCTGCCGCCAGACGAATTGCCTGAGCTGCCGCCTGACCCGGAGTTGCTGCCGTAGGTCACCAGGGCAGAACGGACGCTGGCGATCGCGGCGAGAGTCCACTGGCGATGCGCCACCGACGCCGCCTCGATATGGGGCGTCGGGCTGTACTTGAGAACCAGGTCGTAGCCGGTGAGGCCACTGACGACGTCGAGAAAATCGGGCAGGGGGACGCCGTCGACGTTGATCTGCAGCTGAAGGTGGGGATCGACGCCGGAATCCAGCACCCACAGCGGCACGTCGGGTGTGGCCTGGCGGAACAGTTCGGTCAGTGAGATCTGCGGGAAATCCACTTTGACGGTTCGCGCGCTCAGTTCGCGGTGCACGTCGACTTCCCGGATGTAGGCGTCCGGGTGCGGCTCCTTGGCCTGCGGCAGGGCCGTCGGTTCGACCAGAGGCGTGCTCGCTTCCGCGTCCGAGAATTTTGTGTTGAAGGGGCCCGAGCAGCCCGCCAGGGCCGCGGCCAGCCCCAAGCCGAACGCCAGTGAACGCCTGCTCATCGTGCGCCTCCTTTGTCGGTGGCCACGATCAATCCGAGCTTCGGGTAGGCAGTCAGCTTGACGTGGAGCTGCTGCTGCACGTCGTTGAAGGCGGCTGCCCGGGTGGATTCGAACGCGACGTGAAAGCGTCGCGGCTTCATCTCGTCGCTGAGGTCGCTTTCGATGCGCCAGGGAGACGGCACGAGGTACGAGAGGATCTGGTCGACAGTCGCGTCCTTCAGGAATACCGCGACCTGCTGTCCCATGAATGAGTTGTAGTCGGCCGCGGCGATCTGGCCGGCGCTGGCTTGCGGCGCCGGCTCGGAAACCGCCGGCGCGTTGTAGGCGACCGCAACGGGGGCGGCGGAGGCCAGCGGATTGACCGGGCCGGGGTGGAACACCTGCCCTGGCTCCGGAACCACCACCGTCGCGGGGCCCATCGCCGCCGGCGGTTGGGGCGGGGAGTATGCCGGCGTCTGCTGGCCATCGGCGACCATCCAGACGTCGACGCCCATCTCGTTCACGGTGTTCGGGATCGGCGTCACCGTGACCGTGGAGGAAGGTGGTGCCGGTTGGTAAGGTCCGACCGGGTCCTGCAGCTGGTTCGGCAAGGGCGTCACGAGGTCGCCCGCGCCGGCCAGCGCGGGGACCAGCGCGTAGAGGAGGATGAGGACGCGTCTTCCCATGGGGTGCTCCTGGAACGTTGCGACCATTATTTGAGAGCGCCCCCCTGGCCAACCGGGCCAATCTCCCCCCTACCGGATGCGATTGAATCATGGCCGCAGTCCAGTCCGCCGCGCGCCCGCAGAGCCGCATCAAGGCGCCACGTCACCCGTAACCACGCCTTCCAATCCGGTCTGCCTTGCATCGTCAGGTTCCAGTGCTACAAGCATGGATAGGGGCGAAGTGCCCTGTCCAAACCTGACTGGAGCTAAGTTGCCGTTGCACCACAACAACAACACCGCGGTCCGGAGCCACCCATGCGAATAAGCCATCGCGAAGCCGTAGCGCTGGGCCTCCTACCGGGGGAGCCTGGCGGCGGCGTGGACCGGCGCAACCGGCCGCGCTACACGCGCAAGACGCCGGAGCAGGCCCTGTGGGAGTCGCTGTGGGCGATTTATGGCGCTCAGGTAGAGCGCAATTTCCGGGGCGCCGTCCCGGGCCGCCGCTTCCGCATCGACGTGGCCTTCCCGCGCGAGCGCCTCGCGATCGAGGTGGACGGATGGCGCCACCACAGCTCGGTACCGTCGTTCACGCACGATCGCGAGCGTCAGAACCTGCTTGCGCTGCACCATTGGGCTATTCTCCGATACACGGCGCGCCAGGTTTTCCGGGAGATGGGCCGGATCCTCGACGAGGTGGCCCTGGCCCGAGAGCAACGCCGCGCGCCCAGCGGGGGAGGGGACGATGGCTCAGCTGGTTGAGCGGGTCGAAGATGTGTTCTTCGAGAGCTTCAATAAGAAGCAGCTCGGCCCTTTCGCACTGGCGCGGGTCGACGGGGCGGTGGCGCAGCTCGGCCTGCCTTCCCTGGTGGTCTTGGAGCAGAGTGCCGCGGGTGGCCCGAGGCCTTCTGAGGGGGGCGTGTTGTACTGGCCCCAGATTGCCCAGCGCTTCGCGCTCGCCTGGGGGAGCTTCCTCTGCGTCGAGAAGGAGCGGTGCACCACTGGCGATCAGCCCGGCGGCGCCTGGATCGTCGAGTTGGTCCGATTCGAGGCCGCATTGCGTACAGCGGCGCTCCCGACTGAGTCCGGGCCTGAACTGCGCTCTTTCGCAATGCCGCTGTCTGGCAGCCCGAAGGTCCGAAGCTCGCAGCCCGTTCCACCCTACGTCGCCTGGGTGATGCACCGCGCCGGCTACGCCATGCCCAACGAATACCTGGCCGGCCAGCAGCCGCCTCGGTCAGATGACACCACCTTGCCGCCAGTGAGCTGAGGAGTGCGTACCAGCCTGCGACCCGCCCGCGCGCCGGATGGCAGATGAGCACGCCGGCGCCCAAGCACCCTCCGCACTCGATCGAGGCCGAACAGTCGGTCCTCGGTGGCCTGTTACTGAACAACCGCATGTGGCACGAGATCGCCGATGTGCTGCGCGCGGACGACTTCTACACGTCGGACCACCGAGCCATCTACACCGGGATCGGCGAGCTGCTCGGTGGCGGTCGCCCGTGCGATTTCGTGACTCTTTCCGAACACCTGCGGCTGCAGAACCGGCTGGATGAGGCGGGCGGCGTCGCCTACCTCGGAACGCTGGCCGCGGACACCCCGAGCGCGGCGAACGTGAAGGCCTACGCCGAAGTCGTGCGCGAGCGATCGGTGCTGCGCAGCCTGATCGCCGCGGGCCAGGACATCTCGGAGCTGGGGTACCAGCCCGGGGGCCGCGAGCCCGAGGTGCTGATGGACGTCGCCGAGCAGGCTGTGTTCCGTATCCGCGAACGGGGCAAGCGCGACGCCAGCCAGTATCGGGAGATGCCTGCGCTGCTCGACGACGTGGAACGGCGCCTGGAGCAGCTGAGAGAGAACCCGGCTGCGCTGGCCGGGCTGCCGACCGGCTTCACCGAGCTGGACCGACTGACGACAGGCCTGCACGCCGGCGACCTGGTGATCGTGGCGGGCCGCCCCGGGATGGGCAAAACCAGTTTTTGTACCTGCATCGCAGAACACGTGTCCGTCATCCGCAAGGAGCCGGTGGCGATTTTCAGCATGGAAATGTCCGCCGAGCAGCTTGCCCTGCGCGTGCTCTCGTCCTACGGCCGGATCGACCAGCAGCGGCTGAGAGGTGGGCAGTTGGAGGATCACGAGTGGCAGCGGATCGTCTCGGCCGGTGCACTGCTGCGCGAGGCGCCCTTGTTCATCGATGAGACCGGCTCGCTGTCGCCGCTGGAGTTGCGCGCCCGCGCACGCCGCATGGCGGCGCGGCACGGTATCAAGCTGATCGTCATTGACTACATTCAGCTGATGCAGGTCCCGTCGACCCGCGAGAACCGCACCAACGAGATCTCCGAGATTTCGCGCAGCCTCAAAGCGCTGGCCAAAGAGCTGGGGCTCCCGGTGATCGCCCTGTCTCAGCTGTCGCGAGGCGTCGAACAGCGCGAAAACAAGCGCCCGCGCATGTCCGACCTGCGCGAGTCCGGCAGCATCGAACAGGATGCCGACGTGGTCGCCTTCGTCTACCGGGACGACTACTACAACAAGGACTCGGCCGAAAAGGGTATCGCCGAAATCATCATCGCCAAGCAGCGAAACGGTCCCACCGGCACGGTGAAGACCGCATTCCTCGGCCAATTCACCCGCTTCGACAACCTGGCGCCTGAGTACGCCTATTCCCCTTAAGCAACGCGAGACCGGAACGTGCGAATACCCCCCGCAGCGCAGGTGATTGCCCCCGGCCGCGGCACCGCCCAGCCCCTACGATCGACGGCGTTGGGCCACCGGAGCAGGGGATGACTCAGACATCGGCATTGCCACGGCTTGCTGCCATCGCGGCCCTGATCGTCGCGGCAGCGGCCTGGCAGGCCCATGCCGACAAGACTTCGACCGGCTCCGCAGTCCCGGCAGGTCACGACCGCAACGAGGCAGGATCGCTTGCAGAGCTGCGCGGCCGGTTGGAAGCCCATCTCCGAGCCTCGGAGCACTCGGCAACAGTCGATCGCGCGGCGTTCGACGATATCCGCAACCAACTGCTCGTGATCGACTCGCGCCTGGCGGCGGTCGAGGGCGAGAAGCGAGTTGGCGACTCCGCCGCTGCGGGTTCCGGTCAGCAGACGCCGCCGGCGCCGGATTTGAGTCTGCTCATACGCCGCCTCGACCAGGACGAGCAGCTGATCGCGCAGTTGCTTCGGGCCTCTGGTATTGCGCCTGCCGGCGCCGAGGCCCCCGCCGCCGCCGCTTCGCCAAATACAGGTTCGATCCCGACCGCCAACGTGACGCCGCCTTGCGTCAAGCCGGGCAACAAATCGGAGTGGGAGGCGACGGTGACGAAGGCCTTTCCGGGATTCAAGCTCATCCGGCTTGATGAGGACCAGGGTGTCGCGTGGATCGCAGGACCTGACGGACTCACCCAGGGGACGACCTTCGACGCCATCTTGGCCGCAGCGGGTTGTGGGGCTGGCGCGACTCATTGACCGCGATTTGGGGTAACACACCAGCGCGGCCTGCGGCGCGGGCGGTGGCGCTGCGGTGGTACCAACGCCGCTGCTAACGCCCCTTGTCCTGCCCGGCAGTTCTTGATTTGGGCAGGAAGGTTGCGGGTTGAGTGACGACTGGGGGCTGCACCAGTGCGGCAGCCACCCGGGAAACTTGGGTTAAGCCCAGTTCCGCGGGTGCCGGTCGGCTCATCAAGTGCGCGCCCGCGGCGCCGGCGCTAACCAGGAGGCTGGCCGCAAAGGCTGGAACCCCCCAACGTTTTCTGGGGAGGCCCTGAGCCCTGAGCGATGGACGTTTTGCCGCAAGAAGCTCCGCCAGTTCGGCGTGCAGGGACGCTGCGATCTCCTCCGCTGTCTTGAAGCCGGTTGTGCTATTCAGGACACCCGAAATCGGGCCGGGCTCACCGGGCAGCCGGGGCGGACGAATCGACCAGCACCCGAACGCGATCTGCGTCAGCAATTCGAGCAGGGATCGCAGATCGGCAACGACAGCGTCGGCCGGGCAGCTCGGAACAAGATCCTCGCGCTCGCAGTGCGCCAGCCGGCCGATGGTCACGGCGTGCTCGTCGTTCAGAATGACGGCAAGGCCAAAGCCCACGAGGCGCACAACAGGAGGCCCGGCGTGCTGGTCGCTGACCATGACGTTGTTCGGCTGGATGCCCATCATCGCAACCCCAGCGGCATGCAGGGTTGCCACGGCCTCAGCGATCCTGATCATCAGCGCGAGCCGTTCTTCTGGGTTCAGCTGCCCTCGGCTGACCTGTTGCGCGACCCAGGACACCAGCTCCTGCCCTGGGTCCTCGAACTCCACGGACATCGGGGCATGATCCAGGCTGAAGTCGATCATCCTCGCGTAGTCACGTCGAGCGGCCGATTCCAACAGCGCGGTGTAGATGGCCACCTCCCGGCGCAGTTCGAGGAGGCCCTGTGCGTTGCTGGCGAATTTGAAGACCCGGTGCTCACCGGTGAGATTGTGCCGGGCCCTCCAGGCGCTCGATGAACCCGCACAGAGGAGCCGCTCGACCGCGGTCCAGTTCGGCCGGCCCGGCATGGGGGCACCGACTTCCGGGACTTCGGCAGGCTTGGCGGGGCGCCAGGCCGCCTCTCCCCCAAAACAGTAGCCGCCTTTCGGGATTGTTCTAATCAGGTCGCTCTGCTCGCCCAGCGCCTGGCGGATTTTGCTCACGGCGTTCGGCACCGCAGTTGGCGCAAGTGCACGCCGCCCCCAAACGTGGTCCAGGATCGCGTCGTACGAGAGCACTTCCCCGGCCCGCTGGACCAGCAGCACCAGCACCTCGAACGGCTTGGCCTCCAGAGCAGCGGGGACACCGGCGATGTTGAGCTCTCGAATCGCTGTATTGATTTCGACGCCTTGGCCAATAGACCAGATGCCTGGGTGGCGACTCGCACCGGCTGCACCGGCGGCCACCTCTCCAAATGACGAAGGCGCCTGCACGGCGGCCGCCCCCGACCCTGAAACGTTGCGGATGCCCCCCGGCAGCTTCCTGTCTTCACGGCCAACGTCGGCCGCAACTCTTGCCTCGATCGTCCTTGAGCGGCAGATGCTTGTCACCGCGCTCATAACTCCCCCGGTTCACAATCGGCGCCCGTCCCGGCCAACGCCCGGAACGGATCGATCCAGATCCAGTGAACCACGGGCCGCCGGCGGAAATCACTACGAAAATTTGGAGTGGATGCGTTTTTTTTGCGCGGCCGCGCCCGCGCAATCGTGACTTACTACCAAATTTGGTAGTGACTTCCGCCCATACGCCATGGTACTGAGTAAGCCGAGGTCACGTTTCGCCGGTTCCGAACTTCGGAGCCCCAAAGTACCGCTTCCTGATGAACCCGCGAGCCAGGGCTTCGGCAAGCGCCTCGCGGCTGTTGCGCACCTTCAACTTCTTCGTGGCGGATTCAAGATGGTAATAAATCGTTTCCGCGGACAGGTGCAGCTCTGCGGCGATCTGGGCGGCGGTAAGGCCCTGCGCGGTGAGTTCGAGGCAGTCCACCTCCCGCTCGGTGAGCGGGTTTTGGACTTCGGCGGCCGCCGTCGCTGCCTCGCTCTTGCGCAGCAAAAGCGCCCCGGAGCGCGTGACGGCCCCGCAAAAAAGGGTGAGGGCAAGGGAGTTGTGCTGCCACTCGGCGACGGGGGAAGGCGCCATGCCCATGAACATCACCATTCCCATGAACCCCTCAGGAGTAGGGAAGGTCGCCGTGATGCCGTGGGCCATGCCCTCCATTGCCAGGATGGTACGGTACTCCTGCTCCTTGTCATCGCACTGGACCTCGTCCCACCTGAAGGCCTGCCCCAGGCTGGTGCGGGCCTTGCGGACGTAGGGGTCTACCCTGTGGTACTCCTTGTCGTATCGTTCCTGGAACGCCGCGGGGAGATTGTGCAGCTTCAGCTCCAGGGGGTCCTTGCCCAGCGTCTTGCTGGGTCCGCGGACGCCAATGACATACAGGGGAAATCCAAAAATCTGCGCCGCGCGAACGGCTTTCTGCTCGATCGACTCGCGCCGCTGCGGCCGCATATCCAATTCAAGGCCGATTTGCGCAATCTGCACCAACGTCTCGACCGACATCCGATGTGCTCCGAAGACAGGGTTCAGGTCGCGCCGGTATAGTTTGAAAGCCAGACCGGGAGACCAGACGTGGAGACGGGGACACCAAGTCGGACAGCCGAGGCAATCGCTGCTGCGCGCGCATTCGGTTCACACCTGTATCGCAGCCTGGGCATACTCGACGATCCCTATGCTCAGTACTTCCTCCGCCCGAAGTTCTACAAGCGGTTGGTACTGGTGAGGCGGCTTTCGGTTGGCCCGGGCCGGAGCATGTTCCTCCGGTTCTACGAGCGAAAGCACCCGGGTGCCTTGGGGTGGGCGCTTTGCCGTCACCGCTACATGGATGATCTTATCAAAGAGGCGGTCGGGGAAGGAGTCTCGCAGGTCGTTTTGCTCGGGGCGGGCTACGACACCCGCGCGTTCCGGCTCGGTCTTCCAAATGCCGTTTCCATTCTGGAAATTGACCATCCCGCGACGCAGGCGGTGAAGCTGAAAGTCATCCGGAATCGCTTCGGCCAGCCCCCGGACAATGCGTCCTATCTGCCGATGGACGTGACGGCCACCAACCTGCGGCAGGTTGTCGGCGCCGCAGGGTTCGACGCCCGGCGGCCGACCCTGTTCGTTCTGGAGGGCTTCCTGTGGTACTTGGAGCCGTCGGTGGCCACCGAGATCCTGCGTTCGATCAAGTGGATCGCACCGTCCGGGTCCAGTCTCGTCGCCGACTATGTGCTGCCCGAGGTCGTGGAGGGCGGGGCATCCGCATCTGCCGATGCCCAGGCGCACCGCGAGCTGTCGAGGCGTTGGGGCGAGCCTATCCTTTCCGGCATCGAGCCTACTCAGCTGGGCGCGTACCTGCGCGACGTCGACATGCGCCTGACCGACGACGTAGGACCGGACGAGCTTGCAAGTCGCTACGGCGCGGTTTCGATGCACCCCTACTTCCGCATTATGCGTGCGGAGATTGAGTAGTACGACGCGGAATGCGTCACAGACGGAACGCATACGGATCATTACAATCCGCCCGGGCGGTTATGCCGCCCGAGAGGGGGATCCGGATGGGAATGGCTCGTTTCGCGCTCGCGACCGCGGCGCTTGCATTGGCATGGATGACGTCTCAAGCGGCGTTCGCCGGCGAAGCGGTCCCAACCGGTATGTCCGAACCCGGACCGTATGCGCTGCAGTCCGTCGTCGTCACCGCCCAGAAGCGCGACGAGCAGATGCAAGACGTGCCCATCTCGATGCAAGCCTTCAGCGGGACCGAGCTGGAGGCGAAAGGGATCTCCAGCACCACCCAACTCGCTCAGCTTGTACCTGGACTGCAGGGTGCGGCGATTGCGGGCTTCCCCATCATCTTTATTCGGGGCCTGGGCACCGACAACTTTGTTCCGTCGGCCGACCCCAGCATCGCGCTCTACGTCGACGGGATCTACACGGCCTATGGACTCGACACCGTAAGCTCGCTGGCCGGCGTGCGCAGCGTCGAAGTTCTGAAAGGGCCGCAGGGCACCTTGTTCGGGCGCAACGCCGACGGCGGCGCGATCAGCCTGGTGACATCTGACCCAACAACGGTTTTCAGGTCCTCATTCGAGGGCGAACTAACCAACCTGCAAGGCCGCACTGCCAAGGTCGCCGCGGCTGGCCCGCTCACTGGGTGGCTCTCCGCCGGCGTGTCCGGGATCTACACCCGGGAGGACTCCCCGTACTCCGATCCCAACTTTCGCGTGCAACCCAACGAGCTGAAGGCAGCGCGTGTGAAGCTGCGTTTCCAGCCACTGGACTCGTTGAGCCTGACCCTCACCGGCTACCGGTCGGTCCAGTCCGGCGTGCACAGCCTGATCGCCAACAACGTAGCCCCGAGCCCGCTGGGCCGCCTGCTCGGTATTACCGCGCAGCCGGACGACTACCACAGCCTCACCGACTACCCGGCATCGAGCCAGGCAACCCAGGACCTGGGCTATGGGATCGCCAAATGGGAACTGCCGTGGCTCGATGTGCGCCTGCTGGGCAGCTACCAGCACCTGCGCACCGAGCATTCGAGCGTCGACTTCGACGGCAGCCCGCAGCCGCTGACCGCGCTCAGCACCAGCAACATCTTCTCCTACCTGCAGACCGGCGAGCTGCAGCTTCTTTCGAACAACAGCAGCTGGGATGCCGAGCACCTCACCTGGGTCGGCGGCATCTACTACCTGCAAGGCCGCGGCGGCATCGATCCCGGGCAGCTCCGGCTGTTGCCCGGATCGGTTTCGGGATTGTTGAATCAGCCGGGCCTGCCGCTCCTGGGGCAGGTGGGAGCTGATCTGCAGCGCCTGTTGGATGCGCTCGGCGCCGCGAATTCGCCCCTCGGTGACGGCGGCCTGACCTTCCAGTTCAGCGGGGTGCTCGGAACGCGCAGCCTGTCCGCGTACACCCAGGCCACTTACCGGTTCACGGACTGGCTGGACCTCACCCTCGGCGGCCGCGCCCAGCGCGAGGATCGGTTCATGACCAAGTCGGAGTCGGAATTCCTCGGCCTAATTGGGAGCGGTACGCTGCTGCCCCCGGAGCATTTCCCGATGCAGGAGGCCAGCGCGCGCAGCTTCGCGCCGCGCGCCGTACTGGGACTTCACCCCAGCGCAACCTCGTTGTTGTACGCGTCCTACACGGTGGGCCAGAAATCTGGCACGTACAACATCATCAACCTCCTCACGCCCTCCGGATACGTCCAGCCAGAGCGGGTCATCGCCTACGAGTTGGGGGCCAAGACCGAATTCTTTGACCGACGCGTCCGCATGAATCTCGCTCTATTCGACAGTCACATCCACGACCTGCAGAGCGGATTCGTGTCGCTCCTCTCGGCAGGCGCGATCAGCTTTGTCACGGTGCCACGGGCCCGATCGCGCGGCGGCGAGTTCGAGGGGAAGTGGCTGCCGCTGTCGGAGCGCAATCCCCTGGTGCTCTCGCTCAGTGCTGCCTACGTCGACGCCGTGTACACCGACTTCCCGAACGGACAGGGATTTCAGAAAAACACCGGCCTCTATTCCGGCTCGCTGAACTTGAGCGGCAACGAGCTGGACTACGCGCCACGCTGGTCCGGGACGTTGGGTGCGGCGCAAGGCCTGCGCGCCGGGCCCGGCGTGTTCGAGGTGGCGGCCGACGAGTATTTCAACAGCGGCTACTACACCGACGCGCAGAACAGCGTGCGGGAAGGCGCCTTCGCGATCCTCAACGCAAGGGCAGGTTACCTGTACGAGCCTTGGAAGCTACGCGCCACGCTATTCGGACAGAATCTCCTGGGGCGCCGCTACCACACCCTCAACCAAGCCACTGACTTCGGAGTGGTGAGAACCTTGGCCGATCCGCGGACCTTTGGCGTGCGCCTAAACTGGGATCTATAAACGGCGGCTTTCAACCCTTCAGCTCGCCGGACGAAGGGCCGCGTGTCGGCCGGCACGGCGCGTCGGTCACCGTGGCGAGTTCGGGGATGATGGACACAACTTCGGCGGCGAGCCCGAGGCCCGGCGGGCTGACAAAAGAGATCCGTAGCTGCAAACGGTGATCGGTCAGCCCCGTGTCGGGATCACATTCG
>Ga0070741_10011989_pt1 | contig 15815 bp, 14 predicted proteins | sample Coa_R1_4_FD_66440 | JGI IMG/M metagenome (GOLD analysis project Ga0070741, IMG submission 66440) | Surface soil microbial communities from Centralia Pennsylvania, which are recovering from an underground coalmine fire - Coalmine... | ecosystem: Environmental > Terrestrial > Soil > Unclassified ...
CCCTCCCCTTAAGGAGGGACCCCGACCTGCCGATATCGCCCCCGAACCGCCCGGAAAGGAGGCGACCGCCCTTGAAGAGGTACCGCCGCCTCATGGTCTCCCTTGCCTGGCTCGCGGCCTTCGTGATGGCCGCGGGCGCCGGCTGGAAGTCCTACTAGCGGTTGCGCCGGCGGCGCCGGACCGGCCAGGCCGGTCCGGCGCCGCCGGCCTCCCTCAGCCGACTCAGGAGCGCCCGAGCTCCTCGCGGGCCAGACGCGTCGACTCCTGGTACACCTCCCGGGCGGCGACGCCCGCCTCCCGCGCGACCCTCGCACAGTCCTCGAACTCCGGCGCCACGGTGACGGGACGCCCGTCGAGGTACGCGACCTTGACGGCCACCGTTCCCCACCGGGTCTCGACCTTGATCGTGTCCCGTCCGAGCGCTCGCTTGCCGACGGGTGAGGAGCGCACGCCGAGCGTCCCGGTCTCCCGGAACAGGATGGCCGCCATGGCCTCGGCCCGTTCGGGGGAGCAGAGCACGCGTACGGTGACCGCGGGGCGGCTCTTTTTCATCACGATGGGCGTGAGCCACGCGTCCTGCGCCCCCGCCTCGAGGAGCCGGTCGAGCACGTACTCGTACAGCTCCGGGTTGAGATCGTCGATGTTGGTCTCGAGGAGCACCTCCTCCGTCTCGGAGGCGGCCGAGGGTTCCTCCCGGGACGAGGCCGACTCGCCGACCAGGACGCGGAGGACGTTCGGGAACTCCAGCCGGTGGGACCCGGCTCCGTAGCCGACCGACTGGACCCGCATGGGCGGGATCTCGCCGAACCCGTCCGCCGTCGCGGCCAGGATGGCCGCACCCGTAGGGGTGACGAGCTCCACCGGAACCCCCTTGGAGTAGAGGGGGGCTCCACGAAGCAGCTCGAGCACGGCCGGGGCGGGAATGGGAAGCGCTCCGTGCTCCGTGCGGGTCATGCCGAGCCCGGTCGGGATCTGCGACGCAAACACCCGCTCGATCCCGAGCTGGGTGAGTGCGAGCGCCGTCCCGGTGATGTCCACGATCGAGTCGACCGCCCCGATCTCGTGGAAGGTCACGAGGTCGACCTCCTTGCGGTGCACCCGGGCCTCGGCCTGAGCGAGTCGCAGGAAGATGCGCTGGGCAAGGCGGAGGGCTTCGGAGGGGAGGCCGGCCGCGTCGAGCAACGCGCGGATGCTCGCGTAGGTCCGGATGACCCCCGCGGCGGCGGCTCGAACGGCGACGCGCGTCGCTCGGATCCCCTGGTCGTCGACCTCCTGAACCTCGAGCTCGAAGGGCTCGAGCGGGAGCCGCTCGAGCTCCCTGCGGAGATCCTCCAGGTCCGCTCCGGCATCGAGCAGCGCGCCCAGCGCCATGTCGCCAGAGATGCCGGCGATGCAGTCGAAGTAGGCGATCCTCACGAGGGCGCCCCGGCACGCAGGATGCGGTGGGCGACGAGCGCGGCACCGAATCCGTTGTCGATGTTGACCACGCACACCCCCGGGGCGCAGCTGTTCAGCATGGTCAGGAGGGCGGCGAGCCCATCGAAGGCGGATCCGACGCCGACGCTCGTGGGGACCGCGACCACCGGACGCGAGGTGAGACCGGCCACCACCGACGGTAGCGCGCCCTCCATGCCCGCAACCGCGATGACACAGTCGGCGCGCTCGATCTCCGCCCTTCGGTCCAGCAGCCGGTGGAGCCCCGCCACGCCGACGTCCACGGCGAGCGATGTGGAACAGCCGAGCGCCTCGGCCGTCTCTGCCGCCTCCTCGGCCACCGGGAGATCGGCCGTCCCCGCGGCGAGCACCGCCACGCGGCCGAGGGCGCCGGCCGGGCTCGCCCGCTTGGCGACGATCAGGCCTGAGCGCGGGCGGTAGGTGGCATCCGGGACGCGTTCGAGGACGGCGTGGTACTGCTCGGGGGTCGCGCGGGTGGCGAAGACCGCACCGCTCGCCCGCGCAGCGAGCGCGGCTGTCGCGTCGCGAACCTGCGCCGGCGTCTTCCCGGGCGCGAAGACAGCCTCGGCCTGTCCGGTGCGAAGCTCGCGGTGGTGGTCGACCGCGGCGTCGGGAATGCGCTCGTACGGCAGGTTCCGGAGGTCCTCGAGCGCCCGGTCGACGGGGACCTCGCCGGAGGCGACTCGGTCGAGCAGGTCGGCCAGCGCACGCTCGTCCACGTGGCCGATGATTGTATACTGCGGCGCCTGCAGAAGCCCAGGTAGACTGGGGTTTTTGAGGATCCGCGAAGACGCATGACCTTCTCGCCAAGGACGCTCAGCCTGCTCGTCCTCATCAGCCTGGGGCTGTCGGGGCTGACGTTGCTGGTCTCGGCGATGAGTCAGGGCAGGCGGGCACGCGAGCCTCGCGGACCGATCCACCTCGACGACGCGCTTCGGGGCATCCTCGAGGGACAGGCGAGGTCGATCCAGCGCCTCGAGCAGGCGGTTCGGACCCTCAACCAGACCGACCGGCGTCAGCAAGTGCTGATCGAGGGCGCAGTGCGGCACGTGGGGCTGCTGCGCTACGACGCCTTCGAGGACGTTGGGGGGCGGCTGTCGTTCTCTTGCGCTCTGCTGGACGATAACGGCAACGGTGTGGTCGTGACCTCGATCAACGGACGCCAGGACACCAGGGTGTACGCCAAGCCGATCACGGGGGGGAGGAGCCCCTACAACCTGTCCTCGGAGGAGGAGGCCGCGATCCGGCAGGCGCTCGCGGGGCCCCGGGAGGAGGTGGCCTCGTGATCTGGAGACGGGAGGATGCGGAGGCGGGGCAGGCGCAGGAGAGGGGAGGGCGACGGATGGCTGAACAGAGCGGGGAGGTCACGATCGTCGGCCACGGGGCCAAGCTCGAGGGCACGGTGGTCTCTGCGGGATCGCTCCGGATCGACGGGCAGGTCAAGGGTCAGATCAACGCCGACGGCGACGTCATGCTGACGCCGTCGAGCCAGGTGGAGGCCGACATCCGCGCCCAGAACGTGGCGGTCGCGGGACGGTTCAAGGGCAACATCCACGTGAAGGGTCGAGCGGAGATCGCCAAGGGCGGCCGGGTGGATGGCAACATCACCTCGAAGACCCTCGTCGTGGAGGAGGGTGCGATCTTCCAGGGGCAGAGCGTCATGGACCAGCAGGCCGCCCCGGCGCCGTCCCCCCAGGCGAGGCCCGAGACGCATCCGGCACAGGACGCGAAGGTTCCCTAGGTGCTCGACCTCCGGGCCATCCGTGAGAGCCCCGATCGCTTCCGGGCGGGCCTAGCCCGTCGGGGCATTCCCGATGCGGTCGACCGGCTGCTGGAGCTGGACACCCGTCGGCGCGAGCTGACCGCCCGCGTGGAGGAGCTCCGGGCGGAGCAGAACCGGGCGTCCAAGCAGATCGGCCGGGCGAGCCCGGAGGAGCGACCCGCGCTCATCGAGGCGGCTGCCAAGGTCTCCGCGCTGGTCAAGGAGCTCGAGCCGGAGCTCGAGCGCGTCGAGCGCGAGCTGCGAGACCTTCTCGCCTCGGTCCCCAACCTCCCCCACGAGAGCGCCCCGGACGGCTACACCGACGAGGACGCCGTCGAGGTCCGCCGGAACCACGACGCACCACCAAGCTTCGACTTCCAGCCCAGGGACCATGCTGATCTCGGCGCGCTCCTTGGCGTGCTCGATACCGAGCGGGGGGCGCGGACGAGCGGTTCGCGGTTCGTGTACCTGCTGGGTGACATCGTGTACGTGCAGTTCGCGCTCGTCCGGCGGGCGCTGGACGTGCTCGTGGCCAAGGGCTTCACGCCGGTGATCCCTCCCGTGCTCGTCCGGGAGGAGGCCATGTACGGCACCGGCTTCCTGCCGACGGACGCGGTGAACATCTACGTCACGCGCGAGGAGTCTCGTGAGCACGAGCTCTACCTGGCGGGGACCGCTGAGGTTCCGCTCGCCGCGTACCGCATGGGGGAGATCGTCGACGAGGCCGAGCTGCCGCTGCGGTACGCCGGCTACTCGACGTGCTTTCGCCGCGAGGCCGGTACCTACGGCAAAGACATGGGCGGGATGTTCCGCGTGCACCAGTTCGACAAGGTCGAGATGTTCAGCTTCACGCGGCCGGAGGACTCCTGGGACGAACACGAGTTCATGGTCGCAATCGAGGAGGAGATCCTGGGCGGGCTCGAGTTGCCGTACCGGGTGGTGAACATCGCCGCGGGAGACCTCGGCGGCGCGGCGGCCAAGAAGTACGACATCGAGGTCTGGCTCCCAGGACAGGGTCGCTACCGCGAGCTCACCTCGTGCTCGAACTGCACCGACTACCAGGCTCGCCGCCTGCAGACGCGCGTTCGGCGGGCGGACGGCTCGGTGGAGGTGCTCCACACGCTCAACGGCACCGCCACCGCGGTCGGACGGACCTTGATCGCGATTCTCGAGAACCACCAGCAGGCCGACGGGAGCGTGCGCCTCCCCGAGGTGCTGTACCCGTACCTTCCCGAGTCCCTGCGCGTGCTGCGGCCCAGGTGAGGGCGGGTACCCCTCAGGAGACGCGCGCCCCCCATCGGAAGCTCGCCCCGGCGGTCAGGCCTTGGGCGCCCGGCTCGTCCGCGAGCCGAACGGTGAACCGGTAGGTGTGGGACTCCCCCTGTTGCCAGGTGCCCGGGTCGACCAGGCCCGACGTCCAGCTCGTGGGAAAGTCCGCGAGCCATCCGCGATAGAGGACCCCGGGACCGGCCCCGACGTAGTCGGTGGAGTCGGGGATGAAGCTCGAGCCCTCGCCGGTGCCGCGCGTGACGGTCACCATCAGGAACTGCGCGAGGCCGGTTCCCGAGGTCCTGGCGTACAGGCGTACGCCCGCGGGGATGGAGCCGAGGTACTGAATCGTGACGGCGGCGGTCTGTGCCTCGCCGGGCGCGGCGTCGGGCACCCGAAACAACGCGCCGCCCGCATCGCTTCGGAGGTCCACCGTCCCGTTCGCGAAGCCCCCCTCGTCGGAGGCGGAGGTGCCGAGCGCCGCCACTGCGTTCTGCACCGCAAGCGGGCCCAGCGCGGCCAGGACGAGCGCGGTGAGCGCGATCCGGCGGGCGAGCCCTCGCCTGCCGTTCCTCCTGTCCTCGACCTGCCGGCGCGTCCGGTCCACCGTGACTCCTCGTCTCCGTTCCTCGGTTTCTTCGGCATCGCGCTGACCTGGGGAGATAGTTCCTTGTACCTAATTTGCGGTACCGAACGGGACCCTCCGTTGGGTAGGCGGGACGCCTGCATACGCGGTAGCCGGGCGCACCGCAGCCTCGGGCATCGGCGGTTCCGCCGGTGGGCGGCTCAGCCGCCCTTCGAGGGATCGCCGACCGATCCGAACTCGTGTTCGAGGTGTCCGCGCTCGTCCTGCGCCCGCCGGCGATCCCTCACCTCCACCGCGACCCCGTGCCGGAAGCGAGGCAGTCCGGCCTGGTCTCGGACAGGGGTCGCCGTCGCGTGGAGCCATACGGCACCCCCGTCCCTGGCCACGATGCGAAACTCCAGGTCGAAGGGCTCTGCGGTCTTCTGGCTCCGTTCGTTCTCGGCACGGACCCGCCCGACGTCCTCGGGGTGAACCAGGCTCCACAGATGACCTGGTTGCCCCGCCACCTCCTCCGGCCGGTAGCCGGTGATCTGCTCGACCTGCGGGCTGAGGTGCACGAGCTGCGTCCGCCGCAGATCGAGGCTCGGGATCTCGACGTAGGTGATCGCCGGGATCTGCTCCACGATCGTGCGGTACCGGAGCTCTGCCTCCCGCAACGCCTCCTCGACCTCCTTGCGCACCGTGACGTCGATGAGCAGTCCCTGGAACGCGGATGGTCGCCCCGCTTCGTCCCGTTCGATCATCCGGGCCTCATCGAGGACCCAGACCGTGCGGCCGTCCTTGGCGAGCACGCGGTACTCCATGCGTCGCGGCTCCCCGGTCTGCTCGCTGCGTTCCAGCTCCAGCAGGACGCGCTCGCGGTCCTCGGGATGGATGACGTCGACCCAGAAGCGCTCTCGCGAGCGCCACTCGTCGGGGCTGTACCCGAGGACTCGCTGGATCTGCGTGTCGGTGAACGGCAGTCGCCGATGCTCGCTGCCGGGCCGGACCACGTGCACATACGGGATGGCGCCGATCTGCTCTGCGAAGGTGCGAAGCCGCAACTCGGACTCGCTCGCCTGAGCCTCGGCCTCCTTCCGAGCCGTCACGTCCACCATCACGCCCTGGAAGGTCTTGGGCCTCCCGTTCGCGTCGCGGGTCAGCAGGACCGCCTCGTCCAGCACCCAGACGATGTGGCCGTCCTTGTGGAGGTAGCGGTACTCGATGCTGAACGGCTCGCCCGTGGCCTCGGAACGGAGTGTGGCCTCCAGCACGCGCGCGCGGTCGTCGGGGTGGAGCCTCGTCATCCAGAAGTCCGGATGCGCGTGCCACTCCTCGACCGTGTAGCCGAGGACCTGCTCGATCCGGGGACTCGTGTAGTACTGCCCAGGCGACGAGGGGTTCACCTCCCAGATGTACGTCACGGCCGGGATCCGCTCCGCGAGGAGGCGATACCGCTGCTCGGTCGCGCGAAGCTCGCGCTCCACGCGGCGGCGCTCCGCGATCTCGAGGGCCATCATCTCGTTGGCCTCCTCGAGCGCGGCGGTGCGCTCCATCACGCGAACCTCGAGCTCGTCGCGGGCACGACGGAGGGCCTCCTCCGCTTCCTTGAGCTCGGTGATGTCGAGCTGCACCCCCTGCCAGTACAGCGGGGCGCCGTGCTCGTCACGGACCAGGGTGGCGACGTCGCGGAACCAAACCGCCCGGCCGTCGCTCGCGATCAGGCGGTACTCGCGGCTCCACGGAAGGCCGGTCTCGTTCGCGAGGTCGTGGGCGGCGAGCGTCGGCTCGCGGTCGTCGGGGTGCAGGAGCTCCATCCAGATGTCCGGTTGCTCGAGCCACTCCTCGCGCGTGTAGCCCAGCGCCGTCTCCACCTGCGGGCTGACGTAGAGGGTCATGCGGTCGTCGTCGGGGGCGACGGTGTAGACGACCGCCGGGATGTTCTCCACGAGGGCCCGGTGCCACGCCTCCGATCGGCGCAGGCTCTCCTCGGTCTCCTTGATCCGCGAGATGTCGGCGAGGACTCCCTGCCAGAACAGGACGGAGCCGTTCGCGTCGCGTACCGGCACGCAACCCATCCGCACCCAGATCGACCGGCCGTCGCGGCGAAGGACCCGAAACTCGCTCTCGAGCGGTCGGCCCGCGTGGACGGCCTGCCTCCATTCCACCCCGACCCGCTCGCCGTCCTCGGGGTGGATGCTGCGAACCCAGAGCTCCGGATGCTCGATGAAGGCCTGTGGGGGATGGCCGAACATCGACTCGCACTGCGGGCTCACGTAGAGGCAGATGGGCGTCGGATCGTTGGCCTCGATGAACACCACCGCGGGCACCTGCTCGACGAGGGTGCGGTACCGGGCCTCCGCGTCGCGGAGCGCGGTCTCGGCCTGCTTCGAGGACGTGATGTCGTGCATCACGCCCTGCCACAGTCGCACGCTGCCGTCGGCGCCCCGCAGCGGCCGCGAGCCGTCGCGGACCCACACGACCCCGCCGTCCAGGCGGATCATGCGGTACTCGCACTCGAACGGCTGCGTGCTCTCCACGGAGCGGCTCCACTCCCTCAGGACCCGCTCGCGGTCCTCGGGGTGGATGCTTCGCGGCCACAGATCCGGGTCGGCCAGGAAGTGCTCGGGCGGGCGTCCGAGCATCGGCTCGACCTGCGGGCTCACGTAGATCGAACGCGGACGCGCTTCGTTGGAGTCGATGTAGACGACGGCGGGGACCTGCTCGACGAGGGTTCGGTACAGCTCCTCGCCTGAGGAGAAGGCTCCGCGTGCGAAGAGCTGCTCGAGATTGGAGAGATCGGGGTCCGCCATGCCGAGGAAATCTACACCCGGACCTCCTCGCCACCGCAAGCCGAGCCCTTTGTCGTGCGAAACGCCGGAGGCTACAGTCCGGCCGGGAGGGTGGCCGAGCGGACGAAGGCGACGGTCTTGAAAACCGTTGGCGGGGTGACCCGCCCGTGGGTTCGAATCCCACCCCTCCCGCCTAGGGCCGGGGAGGTCGATGCGGTGCCGCCCCGCTGTCCCTCCACCGGAGGATGGGCGCTTCGGCCCTTCGGACCGATACCGTCCGCGGGGTGCCGCGTGGAGACTGACGCGGTACCGTCGGCCGGGGACGCGCGGTCGAAGCCGCTCGCCCCGATGGCTGGGGGGTGCGTGTGAAGGGCAAGCGACCGCGTGCGATCATCGTCGAGGACGACCCGGACATCCTGCTCATCCTGCGCAACACCCTGGAGGACGCTGGGTTCGAGACCTCTCTTGCCGCCGACGGCTCGACTGCGATGCGCCGAATCGAATCGGAGCGGCCGCACGTGGTGCTGCTGGACCTAATGCTTCCTCTGATGGATGGGTGGTCGGTCCTGGCCGAGCTCCGTGACCGGCCGGACGCGCCGAGAGTCGTCGTCTGCACCGCCCGTGTGAGCCAGGTGGAGCGCGACCGGGCGTTCGAGATGGGTGCAGTCGAGTACGTGACCAAGCCGTTCGACGTGGACGAGCTGGTGGAGCTCATGTGGGACGTGGTCCGCCGGGAGCCGGCCATGGATCTCGAGCCGGCTCCTCCCGAGGCCCCGCCGAGCGGCCCCGCGGAGACGGTGGACTGAGCGGCGAGGTTCGCCCGGCCCTCCGTATGCTTGGGGGCGTGTCCGGCCCCGAACGGGATCGTTTCCTTCGCGCTTGCCGTCTCCTGCCGGTGGACCGCACGCCGGTCTGGTTCATGCGGCAGGCCGGCCGGTACCTGCCCGAGTACCGGGGCCTTCGGGGGGAGCGGGACATCCTCGAGGTCTGCCGCTCGCCGGAGCTCGCGGTGGAGCTCACGCTGCAGCCGCTCCGGCGGATGGACCTCGATGCAGCGATCCTCTTCTCGGACATCATGGTGCCGCTCCAGGCGATCGGACTCGACGTGCAGATCGCGCCGGAGGTGGGTCCGGTCGTGAGGGACCCCATCCGCTCTGCGGCCGACCTCGGGCGGCTCCGCCGTCTCGAGCCGGAGACGGACGCCGCCCACGTGCTCGAGACCGTTCGCCTGCTCCGCAAGGAGCTCACGGTCCCGCTGATCGGCTTCGGCGGAGGGCCGTTCACGCTTGCGAGCTATCTGGTCGAGGGCCGTCCCTCCCGCCATCACGAGCGGACGAAGGCGCTCATGCACGGTGACCCCACCACGTGGCACCGGCTGATGGAGGCGCTCGGGGAGCTGGTGCTCGCCCACCTGCGCGCGCAGGCGGCGGCCGGCGCGCAGGCCCTCCAGGTGTTCGACAGCTGGGTAGGAGCCCTCGACCCGACCGACTACGAGCGCTTCGTCCTGCCGACGATGAGCGAGCTCTTCGATGGCCTGCGCGGCCTCGAGGTCCCGGTCATCCACTTCGGCGTCGGGACGGGCGAGCTCCTGGCAGCGATGCGGCGGGCGGGGGGCGACGTGATCGGGGTGGACTGGCGAGTGCCGCTCGACCGAGCGTGGGCGCGTGTGGGACTCGACCGGGGTGTCCAGGGCAATCTCGACCCGGCCGTCTGCCTAGCACCCTGGGAGGCGGTGCGCGCCAAGGCGGTCGAGGTGCTCGATCGGGCCGGCGGGCGGGCGGGCCACGTCTTCAATCTCGGGCACGGGATCCTTCCGCAGACGCCGGTCGAGACCCTCCAGCGCCTGGTCGACCTGGTTCACGAGACAACGGTGCGGGAGCTGATGTGACCCCTCCGATCGGTGTTCTGGTCATGGCGTACGGGACGGCGAGCGGTGTCGACGACATCGAGCGCTACTACACGGACATCAGAGGTGGACGGCCTCCGGCGCCCGAGCACCTTTCGGAGCTGATGGGGCGCTTCGCGGCGATCGGCAACCGGTTCCCGCTGCTCGAGATCACGATGCAGCAGGCGCTCGGGCTGGAGCGCGAGCTGAACGCGGGCGCCTCCGGCGGGTTCGCGTGCTACGTGGGCATGAAGCACTCCCCGCCGTTTGTCGCCGACGCCGTCGAGGAGATGCGCCGGGACGGGATCGAGCGGGCGGTGGGGATCGTGATGGCGCCCCACTGGTCGGCGATGTCGACCGATACCTACATCGAGCGCGCGCTCGCCGCCGCGGGGGAGGGGGGGCCCGCGCTCACCTTCGTCCGCTCCTTCCACGACCACCCGCAGTTCATCGAGCTGCTTGCCCTGCGGGTCGCACACGCGATCGGCCGTATCCCGGGCCCGGCCCGCGAGCGAGCGATGGTGATCTTCTCGGCTCACAGCCTTCCCATACGAACGGGGTCGGACGGCTCTCCGCGGTGCCTGCGGTGCGATCGATGCGCCGACTCCTGCCGGTATCGCGACGGGCTGCAGGAAACGGCGGACCTCGTCGCGGAGCGCCTGGACCTGGACGCCTACACCATCGCCTGGCAGAGCGCCGGCCGGACGGCCGACCCGTGGTGGGGCCCGTCGATCGAGGAGGTCATCGGCGAGCTGCCTTCCCGCGGCCACGGTGGGGTGGTGGTGTGCTCGGCCGGCTTCGTGGCGGACCACCTCGAGATCCTCTATGACCTCGACATCGAGGCACGTAGACGTGCGGAGGAGGTGGGGCTGGCCTTCTCGAGGACCGAGATGCCGAACGCCGATCCCGCCTACGTGCGGATGCTCGCCAGCGTGGTGCGCGAGCATCTCGAGGGGGCGACGGAGCGCTGAGCGCCCGAGTCGTGGTGGTCGGCGGCGGTGTGGCCGGTCTTGCGACCGCCTACCGGCTCGCCGGCGCCGGGGGCCCCGGCGCCGGCGAGCTCGACGTGGTCGTCCTCGAGGCGGAGGAGCGGCCGGGCGGCAAGGTTCGGTCGGTGGAGGTCGCCGGGATCCAGGTCGAGGCGGGTCCTGACTCACTGCTCGCCAGGAAGCCGGCGGGGGTTGAGCTCTGCCGGGAGCTCGGACTCGGCCCGGAGCTCGAGGCCCCGGCAACCGGGTCCACGCTGATCTGGACCGAGCGCGGGCTCCTTCCCTTTCCGAGCGGGCCGTTCGGCATCACCACCGACCTGCGCGAGCTCTGGCGGTGGCCGGGCATGTCGTGGCGGGGGAAGGTGCGGGCCGCTGCCGATCTCGTTCGCCGGCCGGCACCGCCGGCCTCCGACGGTTCGCTCGGGGCGCTGCTGCGGCGCCGTCTGGGAGATGAGGCGACCGAACGGCTGGTCGCCCCGCTTCTCGGGGGGTTGTTCGCCGGCGACGTCGATCGGCTGAGCGTGCGGGCTTCATTTCCCGAGCTCGAATCGTGGGAGCGTGACCACGGCAGTCTGGTTCGCGGCGCTCGGGCGGCGGTGCGAGTCGCGCGGGATCGCGCCGCAGGGCCGATCTTCCTCCGAGTTCGGGGAGGGCTCCGCCGGCTGACAGACGCGCTGGTTGAGGCGCTGGGGCCGGATCGGATCCGCTGCGGGGCCCGGGTCGATCGGATCGAGCCCAGGGGGGACGGCTACTCGGTGTGGTCGGGCGGCGCGGAGGTGGTGGCCGAGGCCGTGGTGATCGCTGCGCCGGCGTTCGTCGCCGCCGACCTCGTGGAGGGGTTCGCGCCCTCGGCGGCGGGCGAGCTGAGGGGCGTGCCACACGTCTCGACGGCGGTGGCGGTTCTCGTCTATCCCGAGGGCTCGGCGTCGGCCCTCCCCGAGTCATCCGGATTCGTCGTCCCGAGAGGACGCCTGGCGATGACGGCGTGCACGTTCGTCTCGCGCAAGTGGCCGGACGAGACCTTTGGTGACCGCGCCGTCGTGCGCTGCTTCGTGGGCGCAGCGGGCGTCGAGGACGTCGCGTTCGAGGCGGAGGAAGACATCGTCTGGGGCGTGTCGCGACAGCTCGCCGCGCTGCTGCCGCTTCCCGAACGGCCGGAGGAAGCGCGCGTCGTACGCTGGCCGAAGGCGATGCCCCAGTACGAGGTGGGCCACCTCGAGCGCGTGGATCGGGCCGAGCGGGCGCTGCCGCCCGGGATGTTCGTGGTCGGCCAGGACTATCGCGGCGTGGGCATCCCCGATTGCGTCCGCGGAGCCGGAGAGGTCGCCGCCCGGCTGCGCGCGTACCTGAGCGGCGACGTGGAGGGAGCGCGCGTGCCATGAGCCAGAACGACAGCCTGTACGCCTTCTACCCCGTCTTCGCCTCCGCAGGCGTCGACGGGATCGATCTCGACGACGCGGCGCAGGAGGTCGAGAACCTCTTCAAGGAGCTCGCCGAGCGCGTTCGCGTTCGCGGCGTGTACTCGACCGTCGGATTTCGCCCCGACGCCGATCTCATGCTGTGGCTCGTCGCCACCAGCTCCGACGACGCCCAGGATGCGCTCGTGGCCTTCCGGCGCACGCGGATAGGTCGGGTTCTGCAGCTCACCTGGTCGTTCATGGGCGTGGTCAAGCCGGCGGAGTTCACCGCCGACCACTCGCCGGCCTTCGTGCGCGGCGAGCCGCCGAGGAAGTACGTGTGCGCCTACCCGTTCGTGCGCACGCCCGAGTGGTATCTGCTCCCCAAGGAGGAGCGGGCCGATCTGCTTCGAGAGCACGGGGAGATCGGGCGCGAGTTTCCGGACGTGCTGGCCAACACGACGAGCGCGTTCGGCATCAACGACTGGGAGTGGATCCTGGCCTTCGAGGCCGATCGCCTCGAACGGATCGTGGACTGCATCCGCCGTCTGCGGGAGGCCCGGGCCCGTCTCTACACCAAGGAGGACGTGCCCTTCGTCACCGGCATCCGCAAGACCGTGCGGGAGGCCCTCGGAGATCTCGTCTGATCCGGCTCGATCGGCTCGACGGCGGACGTCGAGGGCCGAGGGTCCCGCCGCGGTCGGGACGGATGCGGGATCCCGGTGGCGCCCTCGTCTGGGAACGTCCTCCCGATCTCGAATGGGAATCGCTGCAGCCGGCTTCGACCTCGCGCCAATCCTGCTGTTTTGGGAGACGACGCGCGCCTGCGGCCTCGCCTGCCGGCATTGCCGCGCCGAGGCCATCGCGGCCGCCCTCCCGGGGCAGCTCTCCACCGCCGAGGGCCTGCGCCTGATCGACGACCTCGGCGGCTTCGCGCCTCGCCGCCCGGTTCTGATCTTCACGGGTGGTGACCCGTTCATGCGAGAGGACCCGTGGGAGCTCTCGGCGCGAGCACGCGCCGTGGGCCTTCCGATCGGCTTTGCCCCGAGCGTGACTCCTCGGCTGACCGAGGAGGTCGCCCGCCGCATGCGCGAGGAGGGGGCGAGAACCGTGTCGATCAGCCTGGACGGCGCGGACCCGGCAACTCATGAAGGGGTGCGCGGCGTCGCCGGCCACTTCGCCCAGACGGAGCAAGCGGTTCGGATGCTCGTCCGCGAGGGGCTGAGCGTGCAGATCAACACGACCGTCATGCGGAGCAACGTGGAACAGCTCGCCGACATCGCGGGCCTGGTGGCCTCCTGGGGGGCGCGGATCTGGGAGGTGTTCTTCCTCATCAGGGTCGGGCGCGGGGTGGGGCTGGACGAGCTGTCGCCCCAGGAGAACGAGGATGTCGTGCACTTCCTCTTCGAGGCCTCCCGGTATGGGTTCGTCGTGAGGACCGTCGAGGCACCGTTCTTTCGGCGCGTCGTCGCAGAGCGCCGGGCGCTCGGCACCGGGGTCGATCCGGCCGCCCGGTTCGGGCTCGGGCCGCTCCACGGCCGCCTGGTCGGTCGCCTGCATGCGCTGCTCGGTCCGCCCGGTGAGTCCCGGGCGCAGAGCGTCGGGACCAGGGACGGCAAGGGAATCCTGTTCGTCGCGCACGACGGAGACGTGTTCCCCGCGGGCTTCCTCCCCGTCCGGCTCGGAAACGTTCGCGAGGACAACGTGGTTCGGCTCTATCGCGAGCACCCGCTCCTGGGCGCGATCCGGGGCGCGTCGTTCTCCGGACGGTGCGGGCGATGCGAGTTCGCGGACGCGTGCGGCGGGTCACGGTCGCGGGCGTACGCGACGGCCGGCGATCCCCTCGGGGAGGACCCCGCCTGCGCCTACCTCCCCGGACCCGGTTCCGGACCCGAGGCCCGTCTCGGGCGGGGACCGTAAGGCCCGGTCGAGGGGGGACCTGCGCCCTCCACGCGAGCCTGCCGCGAGCGGTGAAGTGCGGGGTGGGAGGTTCCGATGCGCCTCGAGGTGCGCCTGACGCTGCTGCTCGCGGCCCTGATGGGCGTGCCGGCACTCCTGCACCTCCTCGGGCTCGCCGAGGGCAGGTACGCGCACGCGCTGGTCACCGCTCCGCTGGTCCTGGGGCTCGGGCTGTTCGTCTGGGTCCTCCGTCGCCGCGTCCTGCGGCCCCTCTGGCAGATCGCCGACGCCGCGAAGAGGTTCGGGAGCGGGGATCTGTCCGTCCGCCTTCCACCGTTTACCGGGCGGGAGTTGCGTGAGGTCTCGACGACGTTCAACGAGATGGCGCGGGCGCTTGAGGAGCGGTCGGCGGACCTCAGCGCGACCATCGCGCAGCTCCGCTCGAACCTGGAGGAGCTGGAGGAGGTCCAGGCGCTGCTCGCGACCGGCGCCGGGATCGGCGAGATCCTCGTGCGCGCCGCTGAGAACCTCGGGACGGCGCTCCATGCTGCGGGGGTGGGGATCTGGCGGGCCGGCGGGTCCGAGCCGGAGGCCCGCTGGGGCAGGCTGCTGCCATCGCGAGAGGCGGTCGCGCTCGCCATCGCGAGGAGCTCGCATCACCCGTGCGTGCTGCACGCGACCAGCGGTCCCGACGGGGGCATCGCGTGGGCCGTCACGCCGGCCCGCCGGGACGATCAGGTGCTGGGCGCCGTGGGGGTGGCCTGGGATCCCCCTCAGCCGCTCGATGAGGGGCGACGGGACTTGCTCGTCGGCCTCACCGGGCTCGTGGGCGTGGCCATGGAGAACGTCGACCTGATCCGCCGCCTGCGCGAGGAGGAGGAGAGTCTCCAGGGTCTTCTGCGCAAGACGCTTGCCGCCCAGGAGGAGGAACGGCGGCGGATCGCCCGGGAGCTCCACGACGAGACGAGCCAGGTGCTCTCCGCGCTATTGATGAACATCGATCTGCTCGAAGGCCAGGTCGAGGTCTCCGAGAGCTCGCGAGCGCGAATCGAGGCCTTGAAGGCGCTCGCGGAGGAGGCGGCCCGCAACCTCGACAAGATGATGCTCGAGCTCCGGCCGGCACTGCTCGACGAGCTCGGTTTGATCGCCGCGCTGCGCTGGTACGTCGCGCAGGTGAGCGACCTCTGGGGCGTTCCGATCGAGTTCGAGGGCGTCTACGCGGGCAGGCTCCCCGATGCGGTCGAGGTGGCGGCCTTCCGAATCGTGCAGGAGGCCGTCAGCAACTGCGTTCGCCATTCGAAGGCGTCGCGGATCCGCGTCCGGGTCGTGGTGAACGAGAGGTTGCTCCACCTGGAGGTCGCCGACGACGGCGTCGGCTTCGACGTGACCGCGGAATCCGCTCGGGCTCGCAGCGGAGAGGCCGTGGGCCTGATGGGAATGCGAGAGCGCGCCGAGCTGGCAGGAGGAACGCTCACCGTGAACTCGACGATCGGCGTCGGGACGACGGTGGCGGCGGACATCCCGCTGCTCGCCGAGGTGAAAGCAGGCCAACCATGACGATCCAGGACGAGAAGGTTCGGGTGCTCGTGGTGGACGATCACGAGATCGTGAGGCAGGGCATCAAGATGGTGCTCGAGACCGATCCCGAGATCGAGGTCGTGGGCGAAGCCGGCTCGGGAGAAGAGGCCATCGAGCGGGTGCGAGAGCTCCGGCCCGGGGTGGTCGTGATGGACATCGGCATGCCGGGACTGTCGGGATTCGAGGCGACCAGACGGATCCGGGAGACCAACCCGGATGTCCAG
>Ga0070741_10011990_pt1 | contig 15813 bp, 8 predicted proteins | sample Coa_R1_4_FD_66440 | JGI IMG/M metagenome (GOLD analysis project Ga0070741, IMG submission 66440) | Surface soil microbial communities from Centralia Pennsylvania, which are recovering from an underground coalmine fire - Coalmine... | ecosystem: Environmental > Terrestrial > Soil > Unclassified ...
AGCAAAAAGGAGGGCGAACAGGGCGGCCATGGACCAGACGCGCCTCTGCGCAAAGTAACCGCAGCTCACCATCAGCGTGTACAGCAACATTCCCATCGATAGCAGGTGAACGGGTGGTCCCCACGCGCGGCCGGTAAGCAGACCCAGCCCGCCCGCCATCAATACAACCGCAGTGGCCAGCTCGGCAACGAGATGGAAAAGCAGCCGAACGGGTTCCGTGTTCAGCTCGGGGACCTGCTGCCGGACCAGCGAGAAGGTCCACTGCGCAATCATGAGAGCACCAATGGCCATCGAAAAAACACCCGCAATGAGCATGTTCCTCAGCCCCTACTTTCTTTTTAAGCGGATACTCATTTGTTACAGCTACTTGACAATGTTTCCATGACAACCGTAATCTACCGTCATCTCGGGCTTACTGCGTGGCCCTCTCGAGAAGCTTTTCGGCTCAGGCCGAAGGGGTAAGAGGCCACGATGCGTTTCGCGTCGAGCCAGGGGGCAGTGCTACTGATTACTTGACTGCCGATTGGCATCCAAGGGTCAATCAAGTCTGAACTCGCCAGATCTTCCAGCGCATCAGTGTGCGCAGCTCTGATCCAATGCTCCTTATGCCACAAGGCTGAATTCGTTCCTATGAGACGAATCATGAGCGGGCGACAAATCAATTGGAGGTGTGGAATGACGAATTGGCGGTTAGGACGCTTTCTGGCGGGAGCGAGCGTCTTGATGATGCTCGCAGCATCAAGGCCGTGTTTTTCCCAGGTCATTACCGGAGACATCCTGGGAACCGTCCAGGACTCGACGGGCGCGGTAGTGCCGGGGGCCAAGATCACTCTGACAGCGGTGGACACGGGCATAAAACTTGAGGGCACTTCCGACGAGTCCGGCAATTATCTCTTCGCCCAGTTGAAACCCGGACATTATAGCCTCCAGGTATCCAAAGAGGGATTTCAGACACAGACGATATCCGACATTGAGCTTCTGGTTGCCCAGCGCCCCCGGGTTGACGTGACGCTTCAAGTGGGGCAGGTGACGCAAACGGTGGAAGTGAGCGCCGGTGGCGTGCAGTTGCTCGAAACGCAGACATCGGCAATGGGCCAGGTGGTTCAAGAGAAACCCATCGTGGAACTTCCGCTCAACGGAAGGAACTTCATGCAGTTGACCCTGATTTCCGCCGGCGTCGCGCCGGTGGGAACAGGGACGTCACCCGCCACCACCTGGGTCGGGCAATCTGACATTACCGCCAGCGTCGCCGGACTCAGAGAGTCGAACGAAAGCTTTCTGGTTGATGGCATTGAATCGAGAAACGCCCGCTTCGGAAGCGTAGGTCTGCGTCCATCGGTCGATGCCATCCAGGAATTCAAGATGCAGACCAGCAACTTCTCGGCGGAGTTCGGGCGCTCATCGGCCATCATTAATACCACCATCAAATCCGGGACCAATTCGCTGCACGGCACGGCGTTTGAGTTCCTGCGCAACAGTTCGCTCGATGCCAACGACTTCTTCTTCAACAAGAGCGGCACTCCCATTCCGCCTTTCAAGCAGAACAATTTTGGCTTCAGCCTGGGCGGGCCGGTTGTGCTTCCCAAGGTCTACCACGGCCAGGACAAGACGTTCTTCTTCATCAACTACGAGGGTTTGCGCTCCCGGCGAGGCTTGACAGGTGAAGCGCTCGTTCCAACTCGCGCTCAACTGGCCGGGAATCTGGCGGATGATTCCGCCGGGACGGGCATCCTCCCGACAGACTCGCCCTTCTGTACCTCGAACCCAAGCTCTGTGAAATGTGTCAATGTGATTGATCCGACCACAGGGCAGCCCTTCCCCGGCAACATTATCCCCACGAATCGTATCAGCCCCTTTGTTCAGAAGTGGGCGCAGTTTGTTCCCACGCCGAATGTGGGCGGTTTGGCGGGGACAGTCGCCACGTTCAATTACACGGCGTCGCCGGTGGAACGCAACGATATGAACCAGGGCAATGCACGCCTGGATCACTCTTTGACGTCCAAGGATCAACTGTTCGGGAGCTTCTCCTTCGAAGATCGCCCCCACATTGTTCCAAGCGCCATGCCCCTGGCGGGCGTCAGCTATCCGCTGCGCAATCAGTTGCTGGCCCTTACTGAAACGCACATTTTTTCACCCACCGTCGTCAATGTTGCGCGCTTCGGATACAACCGATCGAAGACGTTTCTAGTCTCCCAGGGGGCCCTCGGACCGAATTACGCAAAAGATGTGTTTGGCTTCCAGAACACCTCCGCGAACCCCTTCGATTTTGGAGTCCCGCAGGCAGGGATCACCAACTTCAGCACTATCGGCTCCTTTTCCGAATCGATTGGCGCTCTGGATGAGGACTACCAGTTTGTGGACAACTTGAGTATCGTGCGCGGAGGACACAGCCTGAAGCTGGGACTCAACCTCATTCACGAGAAATTTTTCCAGATCACCGACTTCGGCGGTATTCCGAGTGTGAGTTTCAACGGCCGGTACACTGGGGCGGCGCTGGGGGACTTTCTGCTGGGTGATCCGTACCAGGCCACCTCGTCGGTCGGCGATTCGCACCAGCGCCTTCGCTCGAATTGGTGGTCGGGGTACGTTCAGGATGACTGGCGGGTCAAGCCGAACCTGACGTTGAACCTCGGACTCCGCTATGAATACGCCCAGACACCGTATGACATTGAGAATCGGACTCAGTGGTTTGATCCCGCGATCGGCACCACAGTCAATTCTTTCAGGGGCGGCGTGCGAAACGGGATCGTCGATCCGGACTGGAACAATTTTGCCCCGCGGGTCGGCTTCGCCTACACTCCGAGTTTCTCAAGGAATACCGTTATTCGCGGCTCCTTTGGTATTTTCTACGCGACGGATAACTGGAATGAACTTCAGTTTCTGGTGATTGGACCGGACTTCTTCGTGTCCCGGACCCTCAACTCCGACCCGACCCGGCCGACCATTAATCTGGCGGATCTCTTCCCTCCGGTTACGCTGGGCAGCGCCGCGAACAGCAACCCCTTCACCATCGACAAGCGAAACCGCACCGCCTATGTCCAGGAATGGAATTTCGATATTCAACATACCTTTGCCAAGGATTGGCTGTTCAGCGTGGGCTACATGGGGAATACAGGTCAGAAGCTCCTCCAGCGACGAAATGAAAACGTTCCCACCTTCGACCCCACAGGAACTATTTCGATTAAGGATCGCGAGCCCTGGCCGCAGTATAGCTGGATCCTCGAGACCTATGGCGGCGGCTGGTCGAGTTACAATGCACTCACCACGCAAGTGGAGAAGCGTTTTTCAGCGGGGATGTACCTGCTGGCATCCTATACGTGGAGTCATGCTCTCGATCTCGGCAGCACCGACGATTTCAGCGCCGCCTCTCAAGACTTCAAAGTCTACGACCGGGGCAACTCCTCCTTTGACGTGCGGCAACGCTTCGTCATCAGCTACCTTTACGAACTACCCTTCGGCCGGGGCAAGCGGTTTCTTTCCGGCATTTCGGGACCGCTGGACCGCCTGGTGAGCGGCTGGAACTTCAACGGCATTACGACCTTCTCCACGGGGCAGTGGAAGACTCCCACCTTGCCTTATGACTGGCCCAACCTTGGCGCCTTCAGCCAGTCACGTCCGGACCAGATCGGCAACCCCTACCCGGCCAACCAGACCTACCAAAACTGGCTTACAGCGTCGGCTTATGTCGCGCCCGGCTGTCCAAGCCTCGTAACCAATTATCCCTACTGCGCGGATGGCGTCACTCTTGGCAAACACGTCGAAGGCAATGCGGGCCGCACCAGCCTGGAAATGCCGGGCATCAACAACTGGGACTTCGCCATAATCAAGAACACGGCCATCACCGAGAAGCTCAACCTCCAGTTCCGCGCCGAGTTCTTCAACGGCTGGAACCACACGCAGTTTGGCGATGCGAACACAAGCCTGGGAACAACTTTCGGAACGATCAGCGGACTGCGGATCAATCCCAGAGAAATCCAATTCGCCATGAAGTTCCTCTGGTAACCTTCGTTTGAGCAGGGCGGGTCGCGCCCCCCGCCCTGCCCATTCCGGCGGCGAGCGGTTCCGATCGTTGACCCCTTGACAAATCCGCGGGATGGCTGTAGCCTATTGTCATGAGCCAACGACGGAGGCGGATGCCCGGAAGGCGTCGGAGGGCGCCGGCCTATGCCTTGCGAGGAAACGGGCTTGCATGACCGGGAGGCCGCGCGGCGGGAAGGCCTTCAGACAAAACCACGATGTGCTTCAGAATCAGTAAGTTTTATGCATTACGTCGGTTCACGATTCCCAAGAGAAAGTGACACATTGTCGGCGCGGGCGCACTGCCCGGACCGCGGTGACGCCTCCCAAACCCCGGGTCAGGCGGGAAGGGTGGGGAGGGGAAATGCCCGCAGAGCACGGAGGGCGGCCGCCGAAGGACGAGCCTACTGAGTCTCTACACAGGAAGCCTTCAGACATTCCGTTGCGGAGGTTATGCCATGAAAATGAGTTGGTTGGCCCGATCATGCGTCGTCTTTGCGGTCCTGGTCATCCTGGGTGCGATGTCCTGCACGAAAAGAGTGGAAACTCCCCAGGCCCATGTTGAAAAGGTCGATACGAAAATCAACTGGGACAAGGTCGTTTGCATATCGAAGACGACGCCCACGCTGCAAGTGGTGGTGAATCCCCCGCTCCGGCGCGGCTCGAAAATTCACGACAAGGTTTTTCAATCCCTGAAGGAGCTGGGAGCCGACTATGTTCGCTACGTGCCCTGGCTCCCTTATCCCAAGCTCGCGGTTGCTGAACTCGAGCCCCCCAAAGACGGAAAGACTTCCTGGGACTTCTCGCTCATTGATCCGATGATGGAAGACCTCATGAAGGCTACGGCGGGCCACTCCGTGATGATCAACTTCAGCACCATCCCGCAGTGGATGTTCAAGACCGATGCGCCGGTTCCTTACCCTGCTGATCCGGACCAGGTAACCTGGGACTATGAGAGGGGGACGGAGTTTCGCGATCCAAGTCTGAAAGAAGTGGCGGATTATTACGCCCGACTGGTGAGCTGGTACACCAAGGGAGGATTTATCGACGAATACGGCAAGCGCCATGACTCGGGCTACCACTACAAGATCGACTATTGGGAGGTTCTTAATGAGGTCGATGGCGAACACCAGATGACGCCGCAGACCTACACGCGCGTCTACGATGCGATTGTGGAAGCCATCCATCGGGTTGATCCGACCATTAAATTGGCGGGGCTGGCCCTGGGTGGGACAGGAAGGGAATACTTTGAATACTTTCTGAACCGCAAGAACCACAAACCGGGCATTCCGATCGACATGATCTCATACCATTTCTACGCCGTGCCGAGCCCGGATGAAACACCCGAGATCATGGAGCACACGTACTGGGATAAGGCCGACCGCTTCCTGGGAGTCGTGAACTACATTCAAGGCATCCGCGAACGGTTGTCGCCCGAAACGCAGACGGACACGAACGAACTGGGCTCGATCTCGGCTGAGGACACCGAACAAGGCAAGCCGGGCCATGTCTTCAAGCCGATTCCGAATTCGTACTGGAACCTCTGCGGCGGGCTGTACGCATATCTCTATACGGAACTCGCCAAGCGCGGCGTGGAAGTGGCGGGTGAGTCCCAGTTGGTGGGATACCCGACCCAGTTTCCCAGTGTGTCGATGGTCGATTGGGAGACCGGGCAGCCCAACGCTCGTTTCTGGGTGCTGAAGCTGTTGCACGACAACTTCGGTCCAGGCGATAAACTGGTGGATACCGATAGTTCATCGCCCTATGTTTACACGCAGGCCTTCCTCGCCCGCGACGGCCAGAGAAAGGTTCTTCTAATCAACAAACGGAACCGCGCCTTCGAGGTCTCGATCCCCGGATCGCAAGGGGCGAAGGAAACCTACGTAGACCAAACCACCAGCTTCCAGCCGCCCGCCTCCGGCAACTTGACCGGGGATCAGGTTTCCCTGCGGGGATTCTCGGTGGCTGTGGTGACTCTGCCGAAATGATGGCGGGTGAAACGGTCCCGGGCTGCGCGCGGCCCGGCGCGGATTCGAGGCCAAACCCGAGGCTCCGTCTACGGTGATCCTGCGCTCATCGACTTCATGTAGTCATGGAGCAGAACAAACCTGTAGCCTCGGCTCTTGAGTTCGGGGATGAGCGTGGAAAGGACCTGCACGGAGAGTGGGAGTTCATGAAACACCAGAACGTGGTCGTAGATGCCCCTGCGTTCTCGCTGTTCAATCCGCTGCATCACGTAATGGTGCAGCAAAGGATCGGCAGGCTTGAGAGACTTGGACTGCCAATAGAGGTAGTCCTGGGAATCAACGTCCTGACGAACGAAATCGATGGGTCCGTGTCCCGCCAGTTTGGTCATCACGAAATAGCCGCGAGCCTGAATGCGCTCCTGCAACTCGGGCCAGATGGTCCAGTCCGGCGGCCGCACATACTCAGGCCGCTCGCCGGTGACCGCCTGAATAACTCGGGAAGCTTTGTCGATATCGTTTAAGATCCACGCTTCGCCGTAGCGGCGGCTCATGCGGCGGAAATCCCCATGCCCAAAGGTGTGATTCTCGATTTCATGGCCGCGGCGATGCTCTTCCTCGGCTGCCTGGCGGCAATCAACCCCAACGTCGATCTTCCGGCAGTCGCGCTTGGCGCTCTCCGCAAGCCGCCAGCCCATCACGAAGAAGGTGGCTTTCACGCCTTCGCGGTCAAGCAGGCCCAGCAGGCTGGGCGAGGATACACCTCCGGCATCCCTGGTTCCGAAGAGCACGAACGGCCTGGGGCCGTCGTCAAAGGTCAACGCGATCAGTTTCTGCTGTCCTGGCATGTTGAATGGAGTTCGTTTGGGAGATGGATCCGTTGCCCCCCGGGGCGGCACACCGCCGATCAGAGGGCTGAAGAGTAAGATGCCGAGTACCAACCCCATACTGCTCGTCAACGCGCTCGACCTTGCCCGGGCCGCTTTCAGTTTCTTGATCATCGGTTCGGCCATCCTTTGAAGGCAACGCTCAAGGCATCCTGAAGGTTAGATTTTTCCAATCAAGAATCCTGGGCCTTCAATGCTTTCATCGGCTGACCGATCGCCCGGCTTAAGCTTTCGCGGTTGGCCGCACGCGATAAAAAACTTCGCTGGCTTTCGATGAAACGGAAACTCAGGACTCCCTGCTCTCCAGCCGATAGGGTTTGTGCGGGAGTATTTCCAGCGGCGGTCTTGCACTCATGAAGGTGAACAGACGGGAGTAGCTCGGGAGCCTGGGGCAGGATGTTTGCAATCATCGGGATTGTGGTTGTCTTCGGCGCAGTCGTGGGGGGCTACCTCATGGAGCATGGCAACCTCCGCGTGCTCCTCCAGCCCGCCGAGCTCGTCATCATCGGCGGGGCTGGCGTGGGAACACTGCTCGTCGCGAATCCACTCCACATTTTGAAGCGGATTGCCGGAGGTATTGGCGGAGTATTCAAAGGGCCGAAATACACCAAGCAACTGTATCTCGAGTCTCTAAAGATGATTTACGACCTGACCAATCGAGGGAGAAAAGAGGGCTTGGTCGCACTGGAAAGCGATATGGATCAGCCCGAAAAGAGCCCGACGTTCTCCAAGTATCCCGCCTTCCTGAACGACCCGCACGTTCGGAATTTTGTCTGCGACACAATGCGCATGGCGATCAGCGGAGGTGTGGAGGTCTTCGACCTTGACCAGATGATCGACCTCGATATGGAAGTCCACCATCGTGATTCGTCCCAGCCGGTCTCAGCCTTGAGCACCATGGCCGATTCTCTTCCCGGGCTGGGCATTGTAGCGGCGGTGCTGGGTGTGGTCGTCACGATGGGAGCGCTGGGAGGGCCACCGGAAGAGATCGGGCACAAGGTTGCTGCCGCCTTGGTCGGCACCTTCCTCGGCATTCTGATGTGTTACGGACTCGTCGGGCCTGTCGCCGCCCACATGGCGAAGGTCGCGGAAGAAGAGCATGCCTACTTTCAAGTTCTCAGGGTCGCCATGATTACTTTCGTGAAGGGCTCCCCGCCCATCATGGCGGTGGAGGTGGCGCGGCGCAGCATTCCCGGGCACGTCAGACCCACGTTTCAGGAAGTGGAAACCTACTGCAAGAAAAGCGCTCCCGCAGCGGCCGCCCCCGCGCCTAAAGAAACGGCCGCAGCCTAGCGCTCACGGCGAATCGTATGGCAGACACTCGTCCCATCATCATCAGGAAAAAGGCGGGGCACGGCGGCCACCACGGGGGAGCCTGGAAAGTTGCGTACGCCGACTTCGTCACCGCGATGATGGCGCTGTTCATCGTGCTATGGCTTTTGAACAGCAGCAGGCAGATTCAAGTGGCCGTGGGAGGCTATTTCAAGGACCCGAGCGGGAACTCGAAGATGGTGGGTTCCGACATGCGGGGTTCGGGCGAGAACCTGCTCCTGACCAAGGACGATATGCCCAGACTCCGCGACGAATTGCAGTCGGCGATGCGCCAGGTGGCAAACTTTGAAAACCTCAAGAGCCACATCGATATGACCGTGACTTCCGAGGGGCTGCGTATTGAACTGCTTGAATCGGAGACTGGAACTTTCTTCAACAGCGGGAGTTCCGCGCTGAATGCGAGCGGCAAGGAACTTCTCATCAAACTCGCACAAGAACTTCAAAACCTTCCGAACAAGGTCTCCATCGAGGGGCACACGGATTCCAGACCCTTCGCGCGCGGCGGGGACTACGGCAATTGGGAACTCTCGGCGGACCGCGCCAATACGGCACGCCGCTTGATGCAGCGCAATGGTTTGCGAGCGGACCAGGTCACACAAGTCAGAGGCTTCGCCGACCAGAAGCCACGCAAGGGTGTCGCGCCGCAGGACCCTTCCAATCGGCGCATTTCGGTCATTATCCAGTACGTCGCGAAGAACGACCCCGGTTAGCCTCCTGCGGCCTGTGCGAGAACACGCCCTTTCTCCGCGGTGGCGAGCCGGCCGGTTTTCCGCCCCGGGGCCACGGGGAGACCAAAGACTTCATGAACCCCGCCGGCTTCTCCACCATTATCGAGGCACCATAAAAACAGCCATAGGCTGATCACTTCCGCCGGGACGCCGCCGCAGATTCAGTTCGGACGGAAGATTGACTGTCAGCCGGTTGCGTCAGGCTGGTGGGTGAAAGACGTCGGGGGAGGTTACCTTCGAGGCTCCGGAGCAGGTCCCGCAGACTGGGGCGGCTGGGACTCGAGCATTCTCAAGGCGGACAAGGCAACTTTGTTTTCGGGCTGAAGCTTGAGCGCCTCGCGAAGCTCGCGCCGGGCATCACTGTATTTACCCTCCGCCGCCAGAGTCAGCCCTAAATTGAGCCGTGCCTGGACATATTGCGGATTATGCTCAATGGCCTGGCGGAACATCTCAACCGCGCCGGCAATGTTGCCCTGCTTGGCCCACAGCGTTCCGAGGTTATTCTTCGCCTCCGCATAGACCGGGTTAATGGCGATGGCGGCGCTGAATTCCTTCTCGGCTTCGGCCGTTCTGCCGTCCGCCATGCACAGCACGCCCATCTGGTTGCGGGCTTCCGCCACATTGGGACCGAGTTCGATAGCCTTCTGGAGCTCCCGTTTCTCGCCGGCAACGTCTCCCAGCCTGTCCAGCGCCAGCGCCAGGTTGTAATGCATGCCCGGGTCGCTGGGCTTGACCCTCAACGCCTCGCGGTAAGCCTCCGCGGCGCCCTTCGCATCACCCTTCTGAAGCAAATCATTCCCCTTGACGCGCAGCAGATCAAAGTTCCAGTCCTCGTCGCTCCGCTTCTTCGACTGTTGAAAAGCCTGAGCCTCTTCCTTCGAGCGTGCCGCCTCTTTCTTCTTTGCATAAATAAGGCTGAGCTCATAGTGAGCCCCGGGCGCGCGGGGATTCAGCTTCACGGCCGCCTCGAACTGCTCCTGGGCTTCATCCAGATTCCCAGCGCGTGCCAGCGCCAGCCCCAGGCTGTAGCGGACGTCGTAGTCATCAGGCTTCCGCTTCACCGCTTGACGCAGCGCCTCGGCAGCTTTCAAGTAGTCCCCCCGTCGCCGATAGGCCTGGCCCAGCACGAAGAAGCCCTCATAGTCGTCCGGCTTGCGGCGCGTGTATTCCTGCACGAGCGGCAGCGCACCCCCAGCCTCTCCCAACTCCAGCAAAGCCTTGGCAAGGGAGAGCCGGGCCTGGTCATTTTCCGCATCGAGACGGAGCGTTTCTGCGTATTCGGCTCGGGCCTCCTTGTAGCGGAGGTGGCGGGCGCACAGATTGGCCAGGTTATAATGGGCCTCCGCAGATTCGGGGTTTAAGGCGACGAGTTTCCGGAACTCAGCCAGGGCTTCGTCCGTCTTCTGCAACTGGTCGTAGACGGCGCCGAGGGCCAGGCGCAACGCGAACGCTTCCTCCGAAGAAGGTGCAAAGGAGAGTCCCTGCTTCAGGTAGTAGATCTCCGCCGTGTACTTCTTCTGCGAGTGAAACACCCTGGCCAGATTGAGGGCGGCCGCGACGGAACGGGGCTCAAACTTCAGCGCCAGCCTGAATTCCTCCGCCGCAGCGCCCAGTTCGCCGGCGCTCTGGAGTAACAGACCCAGAGCGTTGTGGGCCGGAGCATAATCGGGCTTCTGGACAGTCACACGGCGCAGCTCGCTCTCGGCTCGCTTCGTTTCGCCCGCGTTGGCCAGTGCCAAGCCCAGGTTGTAGCGGCCTTCCCAGAACTCCGGCGCAAGGCGCAGTGCCGCCTCGAAGGCGGGCACCGCACAGGAAAACTGCTTCTGCTTGGCAAGTGCCAGCCCCAGCGAGTTGTATCCCGCTGCCGTGGGTTTCGCGGCCTGCGCTTGCAGAAGCCTGGTGAGGTCGGGGGAAGCGTTCACCCAATCAAGGCAGGTTTGGGAGAGCGCGAACGTCGATTTGGGAGGCGCAGTCTTCGATTCCGGATGGTCGGGCCTGTTCTGGACAGCTAAGAGCCCGGACAGAACCGTGAGAGCAAGCACGTTTCGCGTGACGCACCAAAGGCAATCCCTGAGCGCGTCACTCCATCCAGGCTTCAAAAGCGGCCTCGATATTCTCTTTCGGATCATATTTGCCGAACTGTAACTGCGCGACGACGCCTCCGGCGCCGTCATCCAAGGCCCGGCGCACGCGCCGCACCGCCTGGCGGACATCTTCCGGTTTTCCAAAGGGGAGGAGGTGTTGCCGGTCGATTTCACCCCAGAAGGTGATTCGGCCCTTGAACCTGCGTCCCAGTTCTTCGATGTCCATACAGAAGAGTTGCGAGTTGAGCGCATCCACGCCAATGTCGATGAGTTCGGGGATAAGTGCGGCGATGTACCCGTCCGAGTGCATGAAGGCGAATTTACCGGCAGCGTGAATCCGCGCACAATATTCCCGATAGAGCGGCTTGAAGATTTCCCGCCACATGTCCAAAGACACGAGCAACGCGGTCTGGCTGCCCCAGTCGTCTGTCCAGCCGATGCCATCGATATCCGTCTGGCACCACAAGTCGACGGCTGCAAGATTGAATTCGTGGATCAGGTCGCGCAGCCTGAGGACTTCTTCTGTTCCATAGCCGAGGTCGCAGAACAGCGCCTCCGTCCCGCGCAGGAATTGCATTCGCTCGAAGATGGAAAATGCGGGAGGGGAAAGAACGAACTTCGTGGTCGCCGCGCAGAAGCGATTCACCGCATCCCACCTGGCTCCCCGGAGTATTTCCCAGGGCGCAGTATAACCCTCCAAGGCGCTCCATTGTGCAAGCGGCGGGTTTTTGACCTCACCGACCACGCCGGGTTCGCCGGTCACGAACTCGCAGCCCCAGGCATCCGTATAGGTTCCTTCCCAGGGGATTCCTTTGGCGCGTTTCGAAGGCCCGTACCGGAAGAGCAAGTTCGGGTCCGGCCATTCCACTTCGTGCCCCATGTTCCAGGCGCGGAACCCGTTGGGGAAGGCGAAGTCCAGGGGAAACCGCTCCCGCACGGCTTCGAGTTCCGCCAGGCGCGTGGTCTCGACCGCGGGGATGATCCAGAGGTCTCGCGGCGCGCGATCAGGCCGCTCGAATCTCAGCGTTCTGTAGACGCGCTCGCGGCTTTCCATTCGCGTCCCCCCAATTTCCTGGTGACCTCTACTCAACCCCCGTCATCTTGAAGACGTAGGCCTCGGGCAGCCCCAGCTCCGACCTGGACATGGGCGGAACCTCGATACGCAGCCGGCCGCCATCCTGCCGCCATTTCAGCGGCTGATTTCGGCCGAGATATGTCACGGTCGTTTGGGAGGTAGACCGGGGGGCGTTGAGGACAAGTTCCTGGCCCGGCCAAGCCGTCGCGATGGCATAAACAGCGTAACCCTTGCTGGTGTATCGAACATCGCCTTCCGCCGTCTGGCGCCACGGCCGCGTGCCGTAAATCGCCTCTCCGTTTATTTTGAGCCAGGAGCCGATAGCGAGAAGGCGCTCCTGCATGACGACCGGCACACGCCCGTCGGCGGTCGGGCCGATATCCAGCAGGAAATTTCCACCTTTCGAAACGGCGTTCACCAGAAGGTGAACGAGCGCGGTTGCCGATTTGTAATCCTCCGGACCTTCCATGCGATTATAGCCGAAGGATTTTCCGATTCCCTGGTCCTCTTCCCATTTGTGTGCAGGTCCCAGCTTGACACCTTCCGGCATGAACGTCTCATATTCGGAGGTGTAAAAACCGCCATGCCTGCTGCGGGTTTCCTTCCCCCACCGATCATTAATGACCACTTCATCGCGCACGGAAGATTCATTGAAAAGCCAGGCGAGGAACTCGGTCGATTTCCAGTCCGCGCTGGGATGCTCCCACTCGCCATCGGTCCAGAGAATGGAAGGTTTGTAGCGTTCGACGAGGTCCTTCATTTGGGGAAGCATATGCTCCGTAACGTAGCGAGGCTGGTCGCTGAGATACAGCGGGTTGTACCACTCATAGAGGGAGTAGTAGAAACCCATCTTAATCCCTCTGGCCACGACGGCGCGGGCCAAATCGCCGGCCAGATCCCGGTGCGGGCCCACATCAACGCTGTTCCAATTCCAGCTCGCCGGGCACGGCCAGAGACAGAAGCCCTCGTGGTGTTTTGAAGTCAGAACGACGTACCGTGCCCCGGCATCTTGAAACAGCCTGGCCCACTCGTCGGGGTTGAACAACTCGGCCTTGAACTGCCCCGCGAAGTCCTGGTATTTGAAGTTGGCTCCGTAGTGGGCCAGGTGGAAAGCCCACGTGGGCCCGTTCTTGTCCTGCATATGGTTCCAGTACCACTCGGCGTAGGATTCACCCACCTTGGAGTGCGGGTCGGCGTAGGCAGGGACCGAATACACGCCCCAGTGAATGAAGATGCCGAACTTGGCATCATCGTACCATGGTGGGATTGGGCGTTGATCAATGGACTCCCAGGCCGCTTCGTAGTGAACGGACTGGGCGCGAAGGGCAGGCACCATCGCAAGGAGCAGAGACACCGCAAAGACTGATCGAAGCATCGTGATCCCCCGGATCGTCCAGTATAAGTCCAGCATGGCGCTAGTACTTCGTGACGCAAGTTCGCGTCACTTCAGGTGCAGGTATCAGGGCACGACTTTAGTCCTGCCGAGACTGGCCCAGGCCATCCGAGGCGGCTTCAGCCGCTGGGTCGTTTACCCCCCAGGGCCTGAAGGCCCGTTTCTTGTACGGCCCTGCTTCCTGTCGGCACGGCTCAAGCCGTGCCCTGATACGCCCGAATTTAACGCCTACTTGCGTCACGAAGTACTAGGTAATCGGCGCGTTATCCCCTCTCGGAGGGTGGCCTTTTTCACTCCCGTATTGGTGAAGCGCCGCCAGTTTCGACTTCGGCACCAGGTCGTCCCATTTCAGAATGGGTTTTATCGCCTCTACGGCAGAGCCGGCATGGAAACGAAGGGTCACGATTTGTTGAGCTCGAATCGGAAACTGGTAAGCCGGCCCGCCTGTCAATACTTGCGGGTTCCTCCCCCGCAGGTCCGTCAGGGCTGCTCCCTGGTGGGGAAGATTCATCGTGACTTCGGCAGTCCCCGGGTGACCCAGACATTCGGCCAGGCGCATCTCGATGTCATTGTCTTCGCGACGCATCGCCTGGAGGATCACATTGTTTGAAGTCTGGACGAACGACTTCTCCGGCATTTTTCCTCTGCCCGGCGCGACCACCGGCGGGCTGTTATACTCCCAGGCCAGTTGAGGGATGCGAGCCTGGTCCCAGTCGCCATCATGCGCGACCAGCGCGTAGGTCAGAACGTTTTTGCCCTTTCCGCTCAGCCAGGGGTTCGGATAGCCGTAGTACTTGTCTGTAGCATTGAGCAGATAGATGATGGGGGTCCGGTCGTTCAATTCCCGCCCCGAAAGGCCGCGGTCCAGGATGGCGACACCGCCGCCACCCGCCAGTGTGTAATGAGTCCAACCCACGGCGGGAACGATCCCTTTCGTCCAGCCGGGCAGGTCAGGGTTGGGTTTGGCCCAGGCGCCATGCGAGAAGCCGTTCGGAATGGCCCGGCGCACCTCATCAATATCCGCCGAAAGCGGGAATTCGGAGACCACGACGGTAAGATCGGGGATGTCGTTCAATTCAGTTTCAAAGTCAATGCGGGGATGCTCGTTATACAACTGGATGCTCCGGCGGCAGTCGCCTCCGCCAAAGAACTTGCCCCTGATCTCAACGATAGTTGCCAGCGGCCCGGTCGTGACGGAGATCATGGGTTTGGAATCACTGGAGGTTCCAAGTCTCGTACGTTCGGGGCGGGGCAGCATGAAGTCGCCCGGGTCCCCATGCTGTGATTTGGGCTTCTCGGCTACCAGCACATTCGCAGGGCCGGCAAGGATTTCGTGGCCTGAGGGCTTGAGCTTCAAACTGGTCAGCGCGCCAGTCATCGGGTCGATGCGCACCGAGTAGAAGCGAGTCTCGATGGTCTCAGGAAGCTCAATTGGCTTGGATGGCTCGGGAGCCTTTCCGGCAAGTCCAACACTGGTGATTCCCAGCGAGGGCAGGCGGGGAGAGCACAGTGTCTTTCCGCGAAGGCTCTGGCAGGCGCATCCCTCCAGGCTCTTGCCCGGCGGCAGGTCAAGGATCACGGGATCCTTCCGTTCCCAGTTGAGGGGGTTGAATAGGGCCACGCCGTCGCCCGTGGGCGCCAAGGCGACGAGCGCCGCATTCTGAACTTTCCTGTTCGTTGTCTCAACACTGGTCAGCCGGTCTTTCACATCCCAGGACGTTTTGCTCTCGAAGACCATGCCGCCCGCGGAGCCCCAGAGCGAGTTGCGGTCCATGTTCAGCAAGGTCTGGATCCAGGCCTCATAGAGCGGCTTCACGGGGTACGCGAATTTGGTTTCGAGGCTGGCGATGGTGGCGAGGGATTCCGCCGCCTGGAGCCCAAGCTCATTTCGACGAAACCAGGTCTTCATGCGAGGACATTCAATCCAGAATGAATCGAAGGTATAGCCGGTTCCGCCGCGCAGGGTGGGGATCGCCGTCTTCCCCGACTTGATGCCGGGGAGAACTGCGTCAAGATAATCGCTCATGGTTGCAATCCGCAGGCTGGTCTGCGGAATCAGTTGCTTCCACTTTTCAAGAAACTCGCGAGGATATTCCTTGCGGCGAGGCGCAAGGTTGTAGTCGCCATGTCCGCCCAGGACCAGAACGGGCGCTCCGGCCGGAGTAGTCCTGGCTTTTTCCTGCAAGAAGCCCTCGAGCTTCTGAAACTCCTCTGCCGGAAGGGGGTCCGTGGCACTGAACAGGGGTCCGAACTCGGAATAACTGCCGGGACAAAAGGCCAGAATGCGCGAACCGTCGGGCGACTCCGCCCAATGGATCGTGCTTCCAGTCCGG
>Ga0070741_10011991_pt1 | contig 15813 bp, 14 predicted proteins | sample Coa_R1_4_FD_66440 | JGI IMG/M metagenome (GOLD analysis project Ga0070741, IMG submission 66440) | Surface soil microbial communities from Centralia Pennsylvania, which are recovering from an underground coalmine fire - Coalmine... | ecosystem: Environmental > Terrestrial > Soil > Unclassified ...
GCAGTAAGGCTTGCAAAGGTTGCGATTAACACAGGCTCAGAAATGGACCTCAAAAAGGCTCTCCTTCTTGAAAAAACCCTCGTTTCCCTTTGTTTCGAGAGTGAAGATAGAATTGAGGGGGTGAAAGCTTTTCTTGAAAAAAGGGAGCCGTCTTTTAAAAGCAGGTAAAAAGGCATCGCTTAGAAGGCAATTTATAGAGAAGAAATCTATACATCCAAATACCCTGTCCCAATCGTATCATAGAAGTAGAAACGGAATAAGGGGATTTTTGTGATGATTAACTCTTCAAAACGGTTTGGAATAGTTATATTGTTGTTGGCATTAGGGGCTCTTACGCTTGTCTTGTGTGTTCCGACACCAACTCCAACGACGGCTGGCTTAAAACCAGTCATACGACAGGCCGCCGCTCCTGTACCAAAGCAGGTTGAGATTAGGCTATTTACCTTTAAACCCCAATCCCTTGAGGTGCCAGTCGGAACTACAGTAATATGGACAAATCGGGATGCAATCGAGCACAGTGTGACCCAGGGAACGCCAGAGAAACCTGGAGGAGCCTTTGATTCCGAGGCCTTTAACGAAGGCAAGACCTTCTCTTTTACATTCACAAAGGAGGGAGAATATCCATATTTTTGTAAACGCCACAATTTCATGCAGGGTGTAGTCAAGGTTGTTACTGTATCCCATTAGATTTGTCTGACGGATGGCTTATCCTTTTTTAGCGCCGAATAGGCCTCAAATCCAAAAAACGCTCAATGTCTGTAATGGCTGAGAAGGGAATACATGACTCCGTTCGCTTTCGGGTATTTTATACCAATTGTATTTTGCTATAGCATATAAAAGCCATTGCGAGGAGCAATAGCAACGAAGCAATCTAAAAATAATGCAGATTGCTCGACGAAGTAGTTATTTGGGGTCGATCTAAATATAAAAAAATCTGACTACGATGAGTGATTATCAGAAGGGATGTAACCAACAAATACAGACCCCGGAAGGGGTCTGTATTCTCTCTAAGGAACTATCTATTTTTTTACTTTGCAAACTTTTCAGGGAACTGCTTGACTATAGCCTCGGCATGGGCATCGGCTATCATCTGCATATGGGCTGCCGCCTTAAGTAGATCGGTATAGGCCTTAGAATAGTCCTTAGCGGCCTGATCGTCAACCACGGCCTTGAGGGTAAGGACGTGCTCCTTTACTAGTTCAGCTACTGCATCTGCTGGAAGTGATGGACTGGCTGAGTGAAGGAATGCACCAAATTCTTTGGTATAGGCGAGTAGGTCGTTTACCGCCTTTTCCTGCTTGGCCTTATCCTTTGTTGCTACCCCCGTTGTATAATCAACGAAGAACCCAATGTGCCTGCGCCATAGCGGTAAAAATGCTTTCTCTGCATTGGGTCCGTAGACTGAGCCATTTGCCTTAGCAAGGGCTACAGAGTTTTCATCTAAGGCTGCGGCTGCGGCTTTAAACTCGGCATCGCGTCCGCCGAGGGCTGCGTCGGTTGCGGCTGCGGCTAGAAATACGTGCTCCTGGAGCAGCAGATTAAGCTTCGTGCGTAGAGCCGCCGCCGGTGTGTCGGAGGTTGGGGATGGCATCATCATCTCCTTTCCCTTCTCCATCATATCTTTGCCCTTCATCATCTCATCGGCGGTGAATCCGAAATGGGGTAATGAGAGGGCGAGCACAATGACTAGCATTAGAGGTAGAGTAATTAGAGATATTCTCCTCATTTTGTTTACTTCCTCCTTGTTTTGGTCTTTATGAATATATACGATTCGGACTTAGCCTTCGGATGTATAGATTTAGATTTGGTGGATATTATAATTCCAGGATGTTTTACGGGGATTTGTAGCGAATTAATTGCCTTTTTTAATTCCTTCTTCTCTCAGTGCTCTTTTTAAAACCTTTCCCACGGTGCTCTTGGGGAGGGAATCTCTAAATTCGATGAGTTTAGGAATCTTAAACGGGGCGAGTCTCTCTTTGCAGAAGAGGATAATCTCTTCTTCTGTTATTTTCTCGCCCGGCCTTGGTACTATAAAAGCCTTTACGCACTCTCCTCTGTATGAATCTGGAACACCGATTACAGCGGCCTCAATCACGTTTGGGTGCTCGTAAAGAGCCTCCTCTACCTCTCTTGGGTAGACATTATAGCCACCTGAAATTATCATCTCTTTTTTCCTATCAATAATGGAAAAGTAGCCATTTTCATCCATTTTGGCTATATCCCCCGTAAAGAGCCAGCCGTCTCTTAAAGCGATCGCCGTTTCATCGGGGTGGTTCCAGTAACCCGTCATAACCTGCGGTCCCTTGACTATAAGCTCGCCCGCCTCTCCGACAAGGAGTTCTTTCTCTCCGCTTTCTAAATCTACGATCTTCACGTCTGTGCCTGGAAGGGGCATTCCCACCGTCCCTGATTTACGCCTGCCCTTAAATGGATTGGCGTGGGTAGCGGGAGACGCCTCGGAAAGCCCGTAGGCCTCAATGATTTTCGCTCCTGTTGTCCTTTCAAATTTCTCTAAAACCTCAAGTGGAAGCGGTGCTCCCCCGCTCAGGCAGACCTTTACTGAGTCCATGCCATACCTTTTCACATCGGGATGGTTTGCAATCGCCGTATAGATTGTAGGGACGCCGGGAAATATGGTAGGGCAGTATTTTTTTACAGCTTCCAGCACCTCGGCGAGGTTGAATCTGGGAAGGAGAATGAGCGTTGCGCCGACCATAATCCCCATATTCACGCAAACTGTCATCGCATAGACATGGAAACAGGGGAGCACAGTAAGTATTCTTTCTTTTCCATCTAGGATCCCTTCTTCACCGATCCAGAACCGAACCTGATGTGCATTTGCGACTAGATTCTCATGGGAAAGCGCTGCGCCTTTAGATATTCCCGTAGTTCCACCTGTATACTGAAGTACTGCAATGTCTTCAGGATTGACGTTGACTTCTGGGGATTGATCCCTCCCTTTTATGAGTTCTGTGAATCTATAATAACCCTCTTCGGATGGCATGGTTCTAAGCTCTGCTCTTTTTATAAACGGATAGACCAAGTTTTTTGGAAATGGAAGAAAATCATCTACGCTTCCTACAATCACGTTCTTTAAGCGAACTTTATCTTTTATGGATTTTATATTTGTAAGAGCGCGTTTAAGGTTGAGTGTTACTATTGTGTTTGCGCCTGAGTCTTCCAACTGATGTTGGAGCTCCCTTTCTGTATAAAGGGGATTTGTGTTTACGACAATGGCTCCGGCTTTTAGAACACCGTAATAGGCTATGATTATATGCGGGGTATTAGGAAGATAAAGCGCGACTCTGTCCCCCTTTTTTATCCCTAATTCGGCTAGAGAGTGAGCAAATTGATTTGAGAGTTTGAGGAGTTTGGTATATGTGATTCTTTTGCCCATAAATATCAAGGCGTCTCTTTTGGGGTACCTCTCTGCGGTGTTCTCAAGGAGTTTAAACACAGGGATTTGGGGATAATCAAGGGTCTTAGAGACCCCCGAATCATAATTCCTATGCCAGATTCTCTCTTCCATTGTCGCTGTGAGTATTAATTCCCTCACTCTATTTTACAATTATAATACGCCCTAAGACAATCTTTTATTATCGTAATGAGCTGCCTTGTCTTGTCCGTGCATTTGTCCGGAATATTAACTTCAAGGACCTCTTGCTTTGTTGAATGTTTAATTTAACATTAAAGCCAAAATTCTGGAGATCAAACGTAGTGACATTTATAGACATATTTTTCTCGAAAAGAGTCATCATCTCACTCATTCTAATCATCTGCATATCACTGATACTTACTCCTTTTCACCTTGTCGGTGTTTTAGGATTTGAGTTTTCAGTAATTATCGCATTCGCTTCGGCATTTATTTCACTCTTTATATCTGCTGAGTTTGTCAATCTTGATTTGAAAAAAGGATTTATGAGGGAGAAAAGGTTCTCTGATGTGGTATCCTCAATTTTTATTGTAGATGTCATTCTACTTATTCTCCCTCTGGGTATCGGGCTCGTAAATTCAAGCCTAAAAAGCGACTGCTATATAAAGGAGGGGTTAATTTTTTATGGGTTAATACCTATTGTTACTGTATTCTTTTCCTCATCTTTAGGGCTTCTCTTGGGGAATATATTTCCGAAAAGGGGGTTCTTTTTAGGCTCGCTTGTGCTTGTCTCTACGATATTCTTTTCCCTATGGGAACTCTATAGCAACCCACCGATTTTTTCTTATAATCCCGTCTTTGGATTCTTTCCGGGTCCGCTCTATGATGAGGCAATCCCAATCACCACCACGCTTGTTATATACAGGCTGATTGTAGCTCTCTGGGGCATCCTTTTTCTCGTTGTCCTCAGGCTCATACGCGGTTTTAAATACAATACGGTTGGGGTAGTGGACATCTTGGCCGTCCTCATATTGATTTCATCTCTTATCCTATCCCATCTGAAAGCGGGAGAGCTTGGAATCGAATATACAAGGCGTTACATTACTAAGAATTTTCTTACAGCTTCAGTCCAAACTGAGCACTTCGTGATTTACTACACTCCCGGCACACCCGAAGCCAAGCATATTGCGCTTATCGCGGGTGACCATGAATGGAGATACTACCAGTTAAAAGAGTTCCTTCAAGTTAGTTCAAAAGATAGAATACGCTCATACATATATCCCGACATAGAAACAAGGAAGAGGCTCATAGGTGCTGGAGAGACGACAATTGCAAACCCCATACAGAGGGAGATTCATCTCGTCTACGATTCATTCCCAAATCCGGTGCTGAAGCACGAACTCACCCATGTCATGTCGTCTGAGTTCGGAATGGATGTGCTTCGAATAAGCCCTAAGATAGGATTGGTTGAAGGGCTTGCAGTTGCAGCCGACTGGAGTTCGGGTGATTTAACGCCGCACGAGTGGTCAAAGGCGATGATTAAGGCTAAGATTGCCCCCGACATCAAAGAAATTGTAGGAATTGGATTCTGGCACGCCCCGCCCCAAAAGAGCTATATGGTTATAGGCTCTTTTGTCCGCTACCTCATAGACACCTATGGAATTGAAAAGTTTAAAACCGTATACAGAACTGGAAATTTCTCAATCTATAAAAAGAGCCTTGATGAATTGATCTCGGATTGGAAAACGTTTTTAGACGGTATACCTCTCCCTGAAAACGCTCTGACTCTTGCCGAATACAAATTCAGCGAGCCAGGCATTTTTCAGGCGGTATGCCCCAGAAAGGTGGCACTTTTAAGGAAGAAGGGCCTCGATGCATTTAGAAATGGAAATCTCTATAAAGCTGGAGAATTCTTTGTCGAAGCTCTGAATTTTGATAAAACCAATCCCGTTCTTATACAGAGCTTGGCATACACATACTACTACGAAGATGATTACACTAAGCTCATGAATATCATTAATGAAGCACAGCCTCTCCCTCGTGTGGATAAGAATATTTTAGAAAATCTTCGGGGAAATGTCCTCTGGCAGTCTGGAGAAGACGCAAAATCCATTTTTGAATCGCTCCTTACAAAGCCCATTCCCGACGATATAAAAAGGGAGATTGAGATAAAGCTCTCTGCCATCTCATACGGCGGGGAGATTGAAAAGAGGATTCGCGAGTATTTTGGCACGAGGGATAAACTGAGCCAGGTTGCGGCGCTTGAAGAGGTTATGAGAATCTTCCCCGGCTATTCTCCTGCATATTATCTGACTGGAAGAATCTTTTTTTCTAAAGCTGATTACAAAAGGGCCGCTTTTTTTCTCTCTAAATCGGAGTCGTTGGGGCTTCCATCGGAGAACCTGGATGAGGAGAACTCGCGAATCCTCGGAATCTCTCTTTTTGTGACCGGGGATTATGAAGGAGCGATAAAAAGGTTTGAGCATATTGTAAACACAACCTCGGATAAAGCCCTCAGAGATTATGCGCTCGATTTCATAGATAGATGCAAATGGGCGGCATCTATTTTGAAAAATTAATCGCATATTTGAAATGTTGTAGGGGCACGGCATGCCGTGCCCCTACATTGGTTCCGATCACACAATAGGTTTTCAAAAATTATATCGCCTCTGCACCGGTTGAACTCGTTGACGTATCCGATATACTCTTACCCCATAAGAATGAGTAAATACAAGATAGCTATTTGTGTCTCTCTTCTTGTTATAGCTGTTGACCAGATAACGAAGATACTTATCCGCTCAAATCTTGCGCTTTTTGAGAGAGTCCCGGTGCTTCCTTTTCTCGATATAACGCATCTGAGAAATCCGGGAGCGGCCTTCGGTATGCTAAATGACCTCTCCGAGAGTATGCGTATGCCGCTTTTTGTGTTCATACTGGTTGTGGCTTTTACAGCGATATTCCTTTTTCTAAAAAAAGCGGAGGGCAGCGACAGGATTCTTATTTTCTCCCTTTCCCTTATTCTGGGCGGGGCTATTGGGAATTCGATTGACAGATTCAGGCTTGGATACGTTACTGATTTTATTGATTTTCACCTGATTGGGGATTCTAAGTATCACTGGTTTCCTTTTAATGTGGCCGATGCGGCAATCACAATTGGCGTTATACTAATCCTATTCGAAGCCCTTTTCTTGAAAAAGACTAACAAATCGGACATGAATTGACACGAATGAAGTAAGCAGAATACAGTATAGAGGACATAGAATACAGGAGCTTGAGTTTTTCTCTGTATTTCTCCGTTCATATATATTCGTGCTCATTTGTGGCTAATAAGGTTGAGAGGATATGTTTACGGGAATAGTTGAAGATATAGGAACGGTTAAGGAAATAAAGCCTGGGACAGAAGAGGTTCTCTTTACGATTAAAACGAAAAATATAGAAGTAAGAGAAATTAAACCCGGGGACAGCATCTCAATAAACGGAATATGCCTTACGGTGATCTCCATTGGAGATGGCGCATTCACCATAGAGGCCTCTCATGAAACTCTCAAAAGGACAAATCTTTCAAAACTAAAAATAGGAAGCAAGGTAAACCTGGAGCGCTCTCTAAGATTAAACGATAGACTGGGCGGTCATATCGTAAATGGCCATGTAGATGGGGTAGGAAAGGTGGACTCGATGCGGAAGCGGGGTAAATCGGTTGAAATCTGGTTTTCTCTTTCGAAAGGGCTTTCCAGGTACGTTGTAGAAAAGGGTTCGATAGCGATAGACGGAGTGAGCCTTACCGTAAACGCCGTAAACGGAGACAGGTTTTTAGTTAATATAATTCCGTACACCCAGAAAGCCACTATATTCGGCAAAATGAAGCCGGGGGATTTGGTAAACATAGAGTGTGACATAATAGGGAAGTATGTAGAAAAATTCGTGGCATGGAGAAAGATACAAGATATATGATATACCTAAAACCTTGTATCATTTATTGTGGCTAAATAGATTGTGATTAAAGACAAAATATCCAAAAACATCTTCCTTATAGGCTTTATGGGTGCGGGAAAGACAAGTGTGGGAAGGGTGCTTGCCAAGAAAATGGGATTGGATTTTATAGACCTGGACGAGGTGATCAAGAAGGAACTCGGAATGGCAATTCCAGAGATATTCTCAAGGTTCGGGGAGGATTTTTTTAGAGATGAGGAGTCAAAAGCCCTTCGGTCTGTATCTCAAGGAAAAGGACAGGTGATTGCAACGGGAGGAGGCGTGGTTTTAAGAGAAGGAAACTGGGAAATTATGAAAAACGATGGGATTACAATTTATCTTAAAGCCTCCGCCGAGGTTCTGTGGAGCCGTGTAAAGATCAACACATCACGTCCGCTCCTTCAGGTGGAAAATCCATTTGAGAGGTTGCAGGAACTCCTTTCCAAAAGGGTTTCTCTCTATGAAAGAGCCGATTTGATGGTCAATACCGAAAATCTTTCTCCTGCAGACGTAGCGGAAAAGATAATAAGAGAGCTTTACGGCTGAAAGGCATAAGGTCTATGTGGCATTATTGTTGGTGATATTTGTTGAATCAGTAATAGAAAAAAGGAGAAAAATAATGGCTATAAATAAACCGGAAGACGCTCATCGGCTTTTCGCCAATGCATTTAATTCAGGGGACTTGGAATCCATAATCGCCCTCTATGAGCCTGAAGCGGCACTAGTTCCGCAACCCATGCGGGTAGTAAAGGGCATCAGCGCTATACGAGAAGCCCTGCGAGGCTTTCTTGCGCTTAAAAGAAGAATAAGTTTAGAAACACAATACATTATTCGAGCCGATTAATAAAAGAGGAACGGATAATGACAAAAAGTGCTGATTTTCTACTTATCGGCGGTGGGCTTGCAAGCGCAACTGCTGCCCAGACACTGAGAGAAGAGGGAGCTAAAGGCAAGATTATTATTATATCTGCGGAAAATTCCCTTCCGTATCACCGTCCGCCTCTCTCTAGAGGGTTCCTTCTCAGAAGTCAAAAAAAAGAGGGCATACTTGTTCTCAAAAAAGGCTACTACGAGGAGCAGAAGATTGATGTTGTACTCAACACAAAGGCTCTGGCGGTTCATCCTGAAAGTAAAATAGTCGAAACCGATCATGCCGGGGAATTTCGATATGAAAAACTCCTTATTGCCACGGGGTGTAGTTTAAAGAGACTCAATGTTCCTGGAGCAGATTTGCCGGGCATCTATTATCTTCGCACCATTGCCGACGCTGAAGCCTTGAAGGAGGCAATGCCGAGTGCGAAAAGGGCTGTTGTTATCGGCGCGAGTTTTATCGGAATGGAACTTGCTTCTTCGTTTGTTAAGAGCGGAATTCAGACAACGATTATCACACAAGAAAACCTTGTATTTGATAAATTGGATTCCCCTGAAATTTCCGAGTTTTTCATTGAATATTATAAATCTCGCGGTGTCGAGACAGTTCTTGGAGAGACGATAAAGGAATTTCAGGGAAAAGGCCGTACGGGTTCAACAGGTTCACCACGAGTTAAAAGCGTTGTCACAAGCACGGGAAAGACATTCCCATGTGACATTGTTGCAATCGGTGTGGGTGTTACTCCTGATATAGATTTTCTTTGTGGGAGCGGGATTAAATTGGAAGATGGTATTCTTGTAAACCAGTACATGCAGACGAATAAGCCGAACATATATGGTGCTGGGGATGTTGCCAATTTCTTTGACCCGACATTTAGAAGGCACAGGCGAGTAGAGCACTGGGACAACGCAATAAAGCAGGGGCAGATTGCCGCAAGGAACATGATGGGTCGGAGGCAGCCCTACTGCGCCGTTTCGTATTTCTTCTCTGATGTGTTTGACATTTCTTTTAATTTTTTTGGATGCACGGTGGATGCTGACGAGAGAATTATTAGAGGCTCAACGGAAGATGAATCTTTTTCCCTCCTTTATCTGAGGGGTGGAGTGCTTAGAGCGATCTTTTCTCTTGAGCTTAGTCCATCTGAAGCTAAAGCGGCGGAATCTCTCATACTAAACCATATCAATTTAAGTAGTATAAAAGAGAAACTGTCCGACAAAACATTCCCGCTTGAAAAAATGGCGGTTCAGACCGTACTCGTTCTACAAGGAGGGGGTGCGCTGGGGGCATTTGAATGCGGGGTTATAAAGGCGATGGAGAAGAAAAAAATTTATCCAGATATTGTTGCGGGTGTTTCTATTGGGGCGTTTAATGCGGCAATAGTCGCTGGTAATCCAAAGAGCGCTGCGGCGGCACTTGAAGCCTTCTGGGATGAACTTGCCATAAACACGCTAGATGCTCCCAACGAAGATATGAGGCATCTCCTTTCATCCTGGTACATTCTTGCCTTCGGTAACCCCAAGTTTTTTCGTCCTAGATGGTTTATGCCCATTTCGTATCCCTGCAATTTACCCATGAACTGGACGAGTTTTTATGACCCCTCTCCTGTAAAAGACCTTCTTCACAAGTATGTAGATTTTGGGAGATTAAAAGAGAGTCCGATTCGCCTGTTTGTAAGCGCGGTGGATGTAGAAACATCGGAGCTTAAAACGTTTGATAGCTATACCGACGACATTACGCCCGACCACATCCTTGCCAGCGGAAGCCTCCCTCCGGGGTTTCCCTGGACGACAATTGATGGGAAACACTACTGGGATGGTGGAATTGTAAGTAACTCGCCGCTTGATCAGGTCGTTGAGCTACTGGGATCAGCGGGCAAGAAGGTCTATATTGTAGACCTCTATCCAGCCCGTAAGCCTCTTCCCCGGAATATGATGGAGGTACTTGCGCGGAGGGATGAGATTTTTTATTCAGAGAAGATCAATGAAAATATACGCACAAAAGAGCTTGTTGATAATTATAAATGGCTAGTCGAGGAGTTAATGGGCTACCTGGAGCCGTCGGTAGTTGAGCAGATCGAGCACAGACCGCTTTACATTCGGACTATGGGATATTCCCCTCCGATTTCCATTACGCGGATCATATACGAAGGAGAGGAGGGCGAGCCCCCATCGAGGGACTTTGATTTTTCGCGCAAATCCATTGAAGAGCACAAAAGGGAAGGCTACAGAATTGCTAAAAGGATACTGGAGAAAGAGAAGAACGCCGAAAGGGAAAGATAGGCAAAAAAGTAAGGGATTATCTTCTCACTGCTTTGGAGAAATAGGCCACAAATTCCTCCGGTGTCATGTGTGCGGTGTGGGCGAGTTTTTCTAGCTGCTCCGGGTCTTCAAAATCACTTTTCTTGAGTTTTATCATGTACTCTTCTGCAACCTCATAGGATTCTGTATCAATATCTACGAGACGTATTCTTGTTCTTCCTGTTTTTGGGTCTAAGATCTCGTTGAAGTGTATGGGAGCCATTTTCCCTGCCTGAATGCTTATTAGGGCGCCTGAACCGCCTGAGAGTAGAAATTTAACGGCTCCATAGCCGAGGTCGCGTGTGTATTTTGCATCAAACGGAATCGGAGGGGCGCATCTAAGCTCATACCCTATGTTTTTATCAACTATTGTGATTTTTATCCCCTTTTTTAAAAGGCGTTTTCTCGTCTCATCCTTAACTATCTTTCCAAGGTCAATCTCAGAAAACCTTATGTTTCCGTGTTCATCTCTTTCTACATCCTTGAGGTCTTTAAGCTCCACCTCATCTAGTTTGTCGGCCAGCCCTTCCGTAAGGATTGCGACTCCGTCCTCTCTGTCCATGCTGAGTCTCTTTATGATTGCTCCTTCAAGGACGCTGATGAGCTGAGTTAGCGTGACCTTTTTCTCATGAAACTCCTCCGGAATTATTGTAAGCGTCGCCCCTGACGCCTTTCCAATCCCAAGGGCAAGATGTCCGGTCTTTCTTCCCATAGTGACAATGAAATACCATCTGCCTGTCGTCTTTGCATCTTCCATAAGGTACTGAACGATTCTTGTTCCAACGTGTCTTGCAGTCTCGAAACCAAATGTAGGGGTGTCGCTGGGGAGGGGTAAATCATTATCAATCGTCTTTGGCACATGGGCTACTTTGATCTGCTCTCTGGCTTCTTCACTGACGCGGCTTGCCGAGAACATGGTGTCATCTCCGCCTATGCTCAGGAGATATTTGACATTTAGCTCTTTTAGAACCTTTATGACATTGTTCATTTTCTCAGGGCTTGTCGTGGGATTCTCTCTCGATGTTCCCAAAATTGAGCCGCCCGTGAGATGGATGCGGGATGTATCCTCAATCGTTAGGTCTCTGACATGGGTTTTATCACCGCGAGAGAGCCATTTGAATCCATCAATAATGCCTATTACGGTTTTTCCACGATTAATAGCTTCAATCGTGGCTGCGCTGATAACGCCGTTGATTCCGGGAGCGGGACCGCCTCCCACGAGAATGGCCAGAATCTCGGATGAGCCTTTTTTATCTTTAGGGTCTGCCATGTTAAATTCCTACCTAGTAGATAATATCCAAGACACGGAAACTTCTAAGGGCACATTACAGCGTGCCACACAAAACTATTCTAAAAGAAAGTTTATCAAATTACTAATAGGATTGCCAATACAAAAACGAGGGGCGAAAAGCGGATGGAACCGAAGATTGATAATTTTATTTTTTTCCTGTCCCAGTTAAACTCTAGAGGATGGAAGAAAAAATTCAGGCGGCAAGGGAAATTCTAAATAAGGCGCAGGGCATTACCGTACTTACTGGCGCGGGGATTTCGGCGGAAAGCGGTATTCCTACATTTCGTGGAGATGACGGCCTCTGGAAGAAATACCGTCCTGAGGACGTTGATACAGAAGACGCCTTCAGACGCAACCCGGCGTATGTGTGGCAGTGGTATGATGGTTTTAGGGCACTCATTTCAAAGACAAAGCCCAATCCCGGACACTACGCTCTGGCTGAGCTTGAGAAACTGAGATCCGACTTTACCATTATAACCCAGAATATAGATGACCTTCACAGGGCTGCGGGAAACACGAATATAATCGAGTTGCACGGCAATATATGGCGGGCGAGATGTACACAATGCTCTTATGCCGAAGAAAACCGCGATGTCCCTTTAAAAGAGGTACCGCTCAAGTGTAAGGCTTGCGGCGGTCTTCTTAGACCAGGCGTAGTGTGGTTTGATGATAATATCCCACTCCCGACAATAGACGCCTGCCTGATGTCCATAGAGTATTCTGATGTGATGCTCATTGTCGGAACATCGGGGTTGGTGGAACCTGCAGCGTCTATGGGTCTCGTAGCTAAGCACATAGGAAAGACCGTAATTGAGGTGAATTTAGAGGAGACGGTTAAATCACATTACTACGACATTGTCCTTCTTGGAAAATCTGGAGAGGTTTTACCAAGAATCGTTCCCTATAGATAGGCTAATCCAAATTGTCCAGATAAACGGCTATCGCTGAACCGGGAGGGTTAGGTGTACGTCCCTACGATCTAAGAACCTACTAATTGCCCCTTTGCCATCTTCTAAAACAGGCTCTCCATCTCCAACCAGCACGGTATAATAATCATACCCAAGCAATACCTTGATCCCTTCCTTTGCCTTTTGCGGGTCTTTGTAAATCGTAGTCGGTAGGAGAGAAAATTCCCCTGCAGGCCATCCGATTATCGCGTCTCCGATAAAAAGGATTCCCTTTCCATGCGAGAGCAAGAGCGCCGTCTCCCCAGGAGATTTATTATTGGATATATTAATCGCCCTCAGGTCGCCCGGCAGTATATCACCGTCACTGAATGTGTGGTCGGGGGACTGTTTTAGTAGGGGAGCATCGCTTTTATGGATGTGGATCTTTGATCCAAACCGATCTCGCATCTCATAGGCCATTCGCTCATGGTCTTTGTTGGTGAGCAGAATATGGGCGGGCATTCCGAGCTTCTGAAGCAGCTCCATGTTGGATGTGTCCATAATGGCCGGATCAATCACAATCAGTCCATCATTGCTTTTGAAGGCATACCCATTGAAGTTGTAATTGTGCCTTGGTGAAAGCCACGACCACATAAAAATTCCCGGCATAATTTGCCTCATATTAAAACCTCCTATTTTCTGGTATTGATTTCAATCGTGTTGAACAGTGGCGAGTACTCCTCAAAGCAAATGAAGCAATAACAAACACAAGGGCTACCCTCCGATACCAAAACGGTCTAATGCTTTATCTTTAGGTTGGTATTAGCATATACTGAATAGGGTTTTTTATCAAAGGTTTTGTTAGTTAGTAGGGGCAGGTTTCAAACCTGCCCCTACAGAAAAATTTTATTCTAAATGTATTCTGTGGTAATTTTTATACTGTATTATTTCGAGTGCAGTGCGCGAGAAATAGGAATAAGAGGAAAGTTTTAAAGATGAGTCTCAGAGAAAAAATATCATCGGATTTAAAAAACGCCCTGAGGGATAGGAAGGCAGTTGACCTCTCTGTGCTCCGGATGCTCCAGTCTGCAATCAGGAATAAAGAGATTGAGAAGAAAAGAGGCGACGCGGGGCTGACGGATGAAGAGGTTATTGAGGTAATAATGAGTGAGATTAAAAAGAGGAAAGAGGCAATAGAAGGATATACGAAGGGGCAAAGACAGGATTTGGTGGATAAAGAGAATGCCGAGATTGCGGTTCTTATGGGCTATATGCCCAAGCAGATGGGAGAGGTGGAGATTCGAGAAGAGGCGAAGAAGGCTATAGAGGAGGCTGGGGCTAAAAAACCACAGGATATGGGAAAGGTGATGAAGATTCTTATGCCTCGCATGAAGGGAAAGGCCGACGGGGCTTTGGTGAACAAGGTTGTCAAAGAGGAATTGGAAAAAATGATGAGTTCATAAAATTGGAGGGACAATGAGAAAGATAATCACAGCAATAGGTCTGATATTTTTTGTTCTCTATCCTTTTTCCAAATCTAAGGCGGAGCTTAATATGGGCGAAACTGCGCCCGAATTTAAGGCAACCGATCTCGATGGTAAAACCGTGGATTTAAATAGCCTGAGGGGGAAATGGGTGGTGCTCTACTTCTATCCCAAAGACGATACCCCCGGATGCACGATTGAGGCTAAGCAGTTTACGAAGATGTATGAGGACTTTCTAAAGGCCAATGCCCTGGTTTATGGTATAAGCACGGATACAAAAGAGAGCCACTGTGATTTCAGGGATAAATACAATCTGAAAGTCCCTCTAATCCCCGATGAAAAACACACCATAATGTCTCTATATGGCGTCAAGGTTTCCTTTGGGTTTGCTTCAAGGGATACTATAGTTATTGACCCTTCGGGGAAGATAGCTAAGGTGTATAGAAAGGTAAACCCAGCCAAGAATCCAAAAGAGGTTCTGGATTTTATTAAGGGTAGTTCTGTATAGCGTAGGTTTGCTAATATTTGTCAACCTATGGGATTTGCCTATCCGGTCTATATTTCTGACCAACAAAGGAGAAAACAATGGTCGAAGCAGTAGCAACAGAGACTGATTTAACCGGCGCCGAGGGGGTCACGTGGAACCTATCGGATTTGTATGAGAGCCTTGACGACCCTCGGATTGAAAATGACATTAAAGACGCGCTTTCAAGGGCAAAATCGTTTGAAGGAAGATACAGGGGAAGGATAAATTCGGAGACAATCACCGCCCCATTTCTCCTCGAAGCGGTAAAGGAACTCGAATCCATAAGCGAAATGTCTGGCAAGTTGATTTCTTACGCCTACCTTGTGTTTGCCGCAGACACGAGCAACCCGAGTCACGGGGCTTTTTTGCAATCGGTTCAGGAAAAAACAACGGAGGTACGAAAGCACCTGATGTTCTTTGAGCTTGAATGGATCGCCCTGCCCGATGGAATAGCGAATCGTTTAATTGAAGACGAAGCACTGTCGCACTACCGACATTTTCTGCAAAATGAAAGGCGTTATAAACCACACAGGCTGAGTGAGCCTGAAGAGAAGATACTCGATGAAAAGGCAAACACGGGTTCGCGTGCATTCATGCGTCTTTTTGATGAGGTGATAAACAACATTCGGTTTGAGGTTAAACTCGACGGAAAAGTAAATCATCTGACAGAACCTGAAACGCTTGCCCTTCTCTATGACCCCGACCGGAATAAACGCAGAGCCGCAGCGAAAGGGCTTACAAGGGGATTAAGAGAGAACGCCCATGTCCTTACATATGTCTTCAATGTGCTTGTTCAAGACCATGCCTCAAACGACCGCCTTCGCTCTTTTCCATATCCTATGGCGTCCCGCCATCTCGACAATGAGATTGATAGAGCCACTGTGGAGGCTCTGATAGCATCTTGTGAGAAGAACTACGATATGGTGGAGGAATACTACAAACTGAAAAAGAAGCTGATTGGAATCAGCAAATTCCGCGATTATGACCGGTATGCACCCATATTTCCCGATAAGAAGATAATTAAATATGAAATGGGCAGAGAGATTATTTTAGAAGCCTTTGGCCATTTCTCGCCCGGAATGGCTGAGATTGCAAGGGAGTTCTTCGAGAAGAGG
>Ga0070741_10011992_pt1 | contig 15813 bp, 7 predicted proteins | sample Coa_R1_4_FD_66440 | JGI IMG/M metagenome (GOLD analysis project Ga0070741, IMG submission 66440) | Surface soil microbial communities from Centralia Pennsylvania, which are recovering from an underground coalmine fire - Coalmine... | ecosystem: Environmental > Terrestrial > Soil > Unclassified ...
ACGCCCCCCTGAATTTCGCGGGTGGCGCATCCCTGATATCCTGCTTTCGGGGCATCACGAAAACGTCGCCCGCTGGCGGCGCAAAGAAGCTCTCAGGCGCACACGCCAGCGCCGCCCCGATCTATTCGCGAAACTGGATTTGAGCAGCAAACTGGACACCAAACTCCTCAAGGAGTTGGACGAAGAGGAACAGAAATCAGAAGAGAAATTTGAGGAACAGTAATATGTTTATCGATGTCTATTCCAATGCAAAAGATTTCTTGTTGAAGACTGAGCCAATTTTGATGCGAAACGAAACACTCAATGGTTTGATGCTGGGCATTTGCTTCCGCCTGAGAAAATACCCTGAAAGGATTACGACTGCTCCTTACCTGGCAACGGTCGAGGACGAGGGTGGTCTGGTTGCCGCGGCCTGTATGACGCCACCGCATAATATTGTGCTGTACAGCGACCGGGCCAACGACGACGAGGCTCTTGCCATGTTGATTGAAAATCTGCGAGAAAATAACTGGCCTGTGCCTGGCGCGCTTGGGCCTGCATCGGTCGCCGAGAAGTTTGCTGTGCTCTGGGGCAAACTGAGCGGACAAGCATACCGGGCGGGTATACGTGAGCGCCTCTTTGAATTGGATTCTGTGATCCCGCCACAACCCGCGCCGGGTGTCTTGCGGGTTGCTACCGAAGATGATCTTGAACTGGTCACGAACTGGCTGGTAGCTTTCGTGCAAGAAGCACTGCCAGAAAATGCTGCCGAGCAAGCAGAGACGCGAAAAACAGCCCCCACGAGAGTTGCTAATCGTGATATCTACCTGTGGGAATTGCCCGAGGGCACAATCGTTTCGCTGGCTGCCAAAACACGTCCCGTTGTACATGTTATCAGCGTAGGCCCGGTCTACACGCCGCCTGAATACCGTGGCAAAGGTTACGCCTCAAATTGCGTTGCCGCGCTTAGCCAGCTCTTATTAGAGAGTGGCTGGCAACATTGTAGCCTGTTCACCGATCTGGCGAACCCCACCTCCAACAGCATCTATCAAAAGATTGGCTATCGTCCTGTTTGTGACTTCAACGAGTTCATTTTTGAATGAAGCAACCTTAACGCATATTCTCCCTTTATACATTAAACCTATTCATTATGATATAATAAATGTATCCATTATTGGGTAATAAACGCAGCTATTATGTTCTATAGAAAGTGTATTCGTGCAAGAGGGGTGGGATATGGCAGTTCGCACGGGACAACAGCTTGATCACTATCGTTTGATACGCCTGCTTGGCAAGGGCACCTTCGGCGATGTGTATCTTGCTGAGAACATCCATCGCAAGACGCAGGTGGCCGTGAAGGTTCTGAATGTCCACCTGAGCAAGGAGGAGTTTTACGGTTTCATTAATGAGGCGCGTATTTTTCGTCTGCGGCACCCTCATATTATTTCTGTTCTCGATTTTGGCGTGGATCGTGCAATAGATACACCCTTTCTTGTGCTGGATTATGCACCCCATGGCACGTTACGGCAACGCCACCCGGTGGGCAGCCAGATCCCTCTTGCTACTGTCGTCGAGTATGTCAACCAGGTGGCGGCGGCCTTGCAATATGCCCACGATGAAAACCTGGTGCATCGCGACGTAAAGCCGGAGAATATGTTGATCGGTGCCAACAACGAAATCTTGCTCAGTGATTTTGGCATTGCGGTAGTGACGCCGACCACTCGCACCTTGCTGACACTGGGGCAGGAGATAGCCGGGACGCCGTACTATATGGCCCCTGAGCAGTTTCAGGGCAAGCCGAGCAGGGCCAGCGATCAGTATTCGCTCGGTGTCGTTGTCTACGAGTGGCTTAGTGGCGTGCGCCCCTTTCATGGAACGGTGTATGAACTGCTTGGGCAACACATGCACACTCCGCCTCCGCCGCTACCTCAATCGGTCCCTCTGTACTCTCCAGAACTGGAGCAGGTAGTGATGAAGGCACTGGCAAAGGACCCCAGGATGCGTTTTGCTCGCGTACAAGAGTTTGCGGCAGCTCTGGAAGAGATTTACAAAAACAGACATGCTGTGCCCGTGACCTCACAGGGTTTTATGAAGACGAAGAAACAATGGCTTGAGGAGGCCAATGGTCACTACAAAGCCCATAGGTACAGGGATGTGATCGCTGCTTATAGTCGGGCCATCGATCTCGACCCTAACTCGGCCTTGACCTACAATAACCGGGGTGTTGCCTATTACCACCTTCAGGAGTATCAGCTGGCAGTAGCTGATTACGACCGCGCTATCCAGCTAGCTCCCAACAATGCTGATGCCTATACCAATCGGGGTGTTGCTTACAGGTATCTTCAAGAATACCGCCTGGCGATAGCTGATTATAACCGCGCACTCCAACTTGATCCTAACTCGGCACTTGTCTACAACAATCGAGGTACTGCCTATATCTCTCTTGAGGAGTATCGTCAAGCCATAGCAGATTTTAGCCGAGCCATCGAGCTCGCCCCCGACGATGCTTTTGCTTACTACAACCGGGGCATCGCCTACAGCAACCTTGAGGAATATCATCAGGCTATAGCAGATTTTAACCGGGCTATAGAACTCGCTCCCGACGATGCCCTTGCTTACTATAATCGAGGTCTTGCCTATGATCACCTTCAGGAGTATCAAAGAGCCGTTGAAGATTATGATCGTACCCTTGCGCTAGATCCCGATGACAGCACTGCTAACCTGGCACGCGAGAGCAGGGAACTGTCTATGCAACAAATTAAAGACTCGTCGTAGGCAGAAGGCAAAGTTTTCAGGGAAAAAGCCATAAAAAGTGGCGGATGTCTGCTCAGACATCCGCCGTATTATAAGCCCAATGGAGGACTCCTTTCATGTTATAGGTGAATACAGCTTCTCAATGGGTATTGACAACTTCTCCTATACAATCGGGTCTCCTTTCATGTTATAGGTGAACGTTTGTTTCCCTGCCACGGCGCACCAGAAAGAAGGTCGGGAGAAATTACTCATATCGCCGATTGGGCGTAGCCCCGGTCACTGCCTGCGAGCCTCTTCTATCACTATTTCCTGCCTTATTCCAATGCTATCAGCCCCGCTAACCTCGTTAGAGAAATCTCTGCTTCCTATGGTGAAAGTGCTCCTTTCCCTTTGTTGCTTTCTCTTTCTTGTGGGAGGTCTTGTTCCTCGTCACACTGATAGTATAGGGTAAGCAGCTCACGGCAACATCTCATTTGGGGCTATTTTCGTCACGGCGGTATCACAGTCAGTTACACTTCATCATCCTTGCGTCCCTGCTGCATACGTGCGGCCTGGTTGCGTAGGAATTCGTCGCGGGCTTTTTCTTCGGCGACGATATCGGCAACTTCGTCGGCCATTGTGTGGCCTTCGCTGCTGTTGCCACGCCTCTCGTAGCCTCCGTTGTTGTCGTATACTTCGCGGGCTCGTCCACCGGGTTCGGAGTGTCCGATGATGCCGTGCTCCTCTAGCAGGTCGATCAGGCGCGCTGCACGCGAGTAGCCCACGCGCAGCCGGCGCTGCAATAGCGAGATCGAGGCTCGTCCCGCCTCTCGCACGATCTCTTCGGCTTTGTCGAGCAGCTCGTCGTCCAGTTCAAACTCGTCGGATGGCTCCTCTTTGATCTCCCAGCCCGGCTCAACCATTGGCCGCGTAGGCGCAAGTGCGGGATCGCCTTTTGCGATAGTTGCCTCGTGCTCGACGATTTGTTGTCGCCAGTAGGCTACCAGCCTCTCGGCCTCCTCGTCAGCCAGGAACGAGCCCTGAATGCGCTCAGGTCGCCCGGCGTCGGCTGGCAAGTAGAGCATGTCCCCGCGTCCTAGCAGCCGCTCGGCACCGCCCATGTCGATGATCGTGCGCGAGTCGACGGCGGAACTGACCATGAAGGAGATGCGCGTCGGGATGTTGGCCTTGATCAAGCCTGTGATCACATCGACCGATGGGCGCTGTGTGGCGATCACGAGGTGAATGCCAGTTGCGCGTGCCAGTTGCGCCAAGCGGCAGATCATGCCCTCGACCTCTTCGGGTGCCGCCATCATCAGGTCCGCCAACTCGTCGATGATAATCACGATGGCTGGCAGGTTGTTGAGCGAGGTATCACCCTTCGCGATTTTCTCCAGGCGCAGTTTGCGATAGCCATCCAGGTTGCGTACCCCCAGTTGCGAGAAGAGGCGATAACGTCGCTCCATCTCGTTGATCGCGTTCTTGAGCAGCGAAACGACCTTGTCCACCTCTATCACCACCGGCGAAAGCAGGTGCGGGATGCCGTTGTACATGTTCAATTCGACCATCTTGGGGTCAACCATTAACATGCGCACGTCATCGGGCGTGGCTTGTGTGATGATACTGGCTATGATCGCATTGATCATAACACTTTTACCCGCTCCTGTTGCTCCTGCAATCAGCAGGTGCGGCATACGCGCTAGATCACCCACGCGCACCAGTCCGGCCACGTCTTTGCCCAGCGCAATCGCCAGTTTGGATTTCGCTCTGGCGGTTTGATATTCTTTACTCTCTAAGACCTCGCGCAGCGTGACCAGTCGGCTGTTTTTGTTGGGGATTTCGACGCCGACGTAGGGGCGACCTGGCACGGGGGCTTCCATACGAATGGTTTTGGCCTCCAGGACAAGCGCGAGGTCGTTTTGCAAGGCCATGATGCGGCTGACGCGTGTGCGCGTCTCATAAACGATCTGGCCCGAGGCATCGCGCACAGGGACCATTTTGCCGGTTTTCTCGTCCAGCTTCATTTCGGGCTTGCCGGTTGGTCGGATGCCGAAACGAATCACGGTGGGGCCGATGCTGATATCTTCTGGCCTGACCTCGGCTTCCACGCGGAAACTGCGCAGCGTATCCTGGATAATCTTTGCCATTGTGGTCGTATCATCGCCCAGCATGTGCAATTTGGTTTCGTCCGGGCTGTTGAGCAGCTCTGTGGTGGGCAGCTTCCAGGGCGATGAGATATTGGGTTCGGCGTTGGCGGCACGAGAGCGCCCTTTGCCCTGCAATTTGCTCAGCAGGCTCGGATTTGGCGCTAACGGCTCCATAGCGTTCACTTTCTTGACGTTCGTGTTTTGTACCTTCGCGTCCTGGTTAAAGGGCAGGGCTTGCTGGCTGGCCCCATGCACGGCTGATGCGTGTTCGTTTGGATCTAGGGGCGGCGGGGCTGAGCGGGGTCCTCGCGGTACCAGGCCAACTTGCTGCTTGTGAATGTTGATATCGTTCAGAGGATCATCATCGGACTCAAAATCGGGCTCGAAATCGATATCTCCCTCGTCGTCCTCTTCCTCCAGGTCGGCATCATCCTCAATGGGGCGGCGTGCCGTGCGTGCAAGCTGTCCAGCAGCCGACTGGCGATCTGGAATTGACGCAGACTTGCTCGCGCTGTAACGGCTGTATTGTGGACGCTGCCCCAGATAGGGCGAGGGGGCAGCATTGCCGTTTGCCGGTGAGGGGGCATCGGCCAGCAGGCGTTGAATGGCCTGTCCCAGCATCAAGATATGTCCAAATCTGATGCGGAAGGTAAATGTCGCGACGACGATCAGCAAGCCAAGCACTACGACGTGTCCGACTGCGAGAGGCCAGCCCAATAATAGTGTGACCAGCCATTCGGCAAGTATACCAACCTTTGGCCCCAGGATCAGACGACTTTCGATGAGCAAGAGCAGCCAGATGCACAGCAGCCCGATGACTAGCGACCAGCGCAGAAAACGTTCGTTGCGCATGCCCTCGATTAAATGAACCAGGGCAAATGCGACCAGGCCCAGCGCCAACAGGTACGCCGACCAACCGAAGAACAGGAGAAAGAAATGGTTAATTCCACTCAAAAGGGGTGAAGATTGAAATATTGTCAGCGATGAAAATAGTAGCAGCGACAAGAATAGCAATATAGCACCAAAGAGGCGCTGCTGGTGGTGTGGCTCCAGGGCGCGCCATTTGTCGCTGGCCCACTTGATAAATTGCGTATCTCGTGGATCTGTAGAAGGATTCGGTGCTGCCATCGCAACAGGAGCAGGACTGACAGGAGGTGAACTTTTCTTCGTCTTGCTGCCAGCTTGTTTCCCACGCGATGAAGATTTTGAGGAGGCCGCATTGCGCGCACTGGCCTTCGGTGCAGGCACGTTAGAACGCTGTTCGACGTGTATACTCTGCACTTTTCCTGAATCCTGGCCTCCTGCAGCTTGACTGACGCGTGACGAACCTGGTGCAAGGCGTGGTGCTACACGCTCGCTCTGGCGCTTCGCCTCTTTCTTCTGGCCGCCGCCTGCCATTACTGTTTCCTCCTTGCCAAATAAAGGTCAGACACCAGTATGATAGCGCAGATGTTCAAGAGAAGCAATAGGGCCAGCCGCTCAATTAGCAACTAAACTGCCAAAAACAGTTTATCTTGTCCAAATATGCTGTATGTCTGTTTTCTCAGGAGGAAGGCTACTCTCTGCGGTTGCACAGGTTATGTTCTACTGCAAAGCGTGTTGCTCCTGCACGCGAGGAAACACCGATTTTATTAAATATTGAGCGCAAATGGGTGTTAACGGTGTGAAGGCTCAACGAAAGTCGTTGGGCAACCTGGGCGTTGGTCAAATCATCTGCGACGAGACAGAGCACTTCTAGCTCACGTGCAGTTAAATCATGGGGATTGCGGCGTGCTGTGTTATCTCGGGTAGTCATCCTTGCTCCTTTCTACGAAAGATGCTTGCAACTTTCTGGCGATATGCTCAGGTTTCTCGGCGATAAGTTGCTCTGTAGCATCTTGTATCACTCCTCCCACTCTATATGAAACGCTGGCAGTTTAAGTTATTTGGATATGTATATTTTTACATTTTCCTCAATTCCCCCTTACGCCTAATAAGGACTGCTAAATGGTACATTGATAGTGTATTTTTTGCACATAGAACAGTTTTGCTAGTTGCTCTCTGGAAAGAAAGAATGCGCGCCCTCTACATAAGCAACCAATCACATTTTATGCCTAATCTGATTAGCTCTTCCATAATCTAGAGTATTCTACACTAGAATGTGTTGCTTTACTATATTTTTATTTTACTTTAGTGCAATAAACCCTTATATCTTCGACGTTGGAAAGGGATAAAAATAAAAAAGCTCTCGTTTTCGTTGACGATATGAAGCTGTTTGCTTTACTACTTGCTAACCCAGAGTTGGGCATAATTTGTCATTGCTGCCGCTGCAAAGACAGAAAAAGTACAAAGAGCAATAAAAAGAAAGGTTGCGAGCTTGTGGAGTACTTCCATAACACGTCCCCCTGTCACGTTGTTGTGAAGTGCCTTCATCAACTATTATAGCGTCTGTTACCTATCCAATCATGTAACACTGCAATGTGTATGACTTTTTTCTTACTCGACATCCGTCCCGTCGCAGGCGGGCAGTGTACTCATGTAACGCTCGACTGTATAACACACAGGAAATGTGAGGAAAGGAGCGCAATTCGCACGTGAGCACATCGTCATCATCTCCCAAGCCAGATAAGGATGGCCTCAGGCGCATAACATTAGATGAGGCCTACCGGGAGTACGTTGCGGATCTCTATCGCTATATCTATAGCAAAGTAGGACAGGCAGAACTGGCCGAAGACCTGACCAGCTATGTTTTTCTCAAGGCTATGCGCTGGCTCCAGCAGGATCGCACACCCGAAAGTGTGCGCGGCTGGCTCTATGCCACGGCACGTACCACGATTGCCGATCACTGGCATGAGCAGGGACAGGTACAGATGCTGCCCCTCGATAAGGTAGAGGATATGGTAGCTGACAACGATGATGCTCAGGTACAGGCAGGGAGGGCTCAAGAGCGAGTTCAACGCCTCCTCAAACTGTTGCCAACGCGTGAAAGTCATATCCTCACATTGCGTTATCTCCAGGGGTACAGTGCTGCCGAGGTCGCTCAAGCATTAGGATTGAGTGCAGGAAACGTGCGCGTTTTGCAGCTTCGTGCCCTTCGTCGCGCCGCCCAACTAGAGGCGGATGAAAGGAGCATTGCAACAATGGGAGAAGCACAATCTACTCCATACACCGAACAAACCAATCGTGTCATCGAACTCGCCAGAGAAGAGGCTATCGCGCTTGGTCACAACTTCGTAGGTACCGAGCATCTCTTGCTAGGCGTATTGCGCGAGGGAACAGTCACGCCCATCCTTGATAAGCTTGGTGCCAGCCTTGAGCGTGTTCGTGCAGGTGTGACATTCATCTATGGAGGAATGAAATCTACTGGAAAGGCACCCTCCTTCGAAGGGAGCAGCAGCGAGCCAGGTCTCACACCTCGTTCGCAAAAGGCCCTTGATCTTGCTGGAGACGAAGCGCAACGCATGGGCGAAACGGCTATTAGCCCCGGTCACGTCTTCCTGGGGCTCCTGCGTGAAGGTACAGGGATCGCAGCCGGGATGCTGCACTCACTGGACATAGAGCTGGAGCAAGCACGAGTAGCCATCAAGAATCCAGCAGCTGCCGCAAAGAAGATATCCGTTTGCTCATTGTGCCGCAAAACCAGCAGCCAGGTAAAGCGCATGATCCCTTTGCCTGCCAGTTTGCCCTTGCGTGAAGAATTGCCGCCAATAGCTGCTTACATTTGTAATGAATGTATCACTCGCCTTTACACGATGCTCAATAAAGCGGATTTGCCCACATAGCACTAACTTTGTCAAAAGTGGAATAAGCGACGGGGGTGCAAACCGCCAGTGCAGTGCCAACTGCAAGGGTTGGCGCTACCCAGTCAGATCCGCCGGTCTTTACAAATAATTATGGAATAATCAAAAGAGGTACATGTGCAGTGAACGATATCATCGATCTTGAAGAATTGGAACTGGTTGCGCTTGAAGAAATCCAGGCCTCCAATGCGCCAGGAGCGGCTATTGTCGTCATCAAGGACGAAGAAATTCTCTTTGCCAGAGGGTTTGGTATGTCTAATAGCGAGACGAGGGCACCTGCCGAGCCTGACATGCTCTTCCGTATTGGCTCTGTGACGAAGATGATAACGGCCTATACTTTGATCAGTCTGGTACAGGAGCAGCAAGTGAGTGTCCACGCTCCTATAGATAGCTTCGTCGCTGATTTGCCACGCAGGCTGGCAAAATTGACGATCCATCAGTTGCTCAGTCATACTGCCGGTTTAAAAGACGACTTCAGCCATTATGGCCCTCACGATGAATCTGCGCTTGGTAAAGCCGTTCGTCATTATGGCGAACAGCACTTTTTTGCTGAACCAGGCCAGATTTTTTCGTATTCGGCGCTCGGCTACGCGGTGGCAGGAGTCGTGATCGAGGCGTTGAGCAACAAAACATATGCACAGATGGTCGCCGATCGCGTGCTTACGCCGCTGAAGATGGAGCGCAGTACGTTTTATCCCACTACGGCTATGACCTATCCATTCTCACAGGGCCATATAGCGACCGGCCCACAACAATGGAACGTCGTGCGCCCATATGATGATACCGCCGAGCGCTGGCCCTCCGGCTTCCTCTTTTCAAGCGTCACGGAACTCTCACGCCTTGCCATCGCCTTCATGAACAATGGCTGTATTGATGGCGAACAAGTCCTATCTCCTGATGTAATCGCTATACTTATGCAATCTCATTCTGTGCCGCAGGAATCGCGTGATCATGAAAGTTATGGCTATGGTCTTGGCCTCGGTTCCTATCGTGGAGTGCATACTGTCGGGCATGGCGGAGGCAGGCGCGGTTTCGTCAGTGATCTGCGCATGGTCCCCGAACACCGTTTCGCCTTTATCCAACTGCTCAATCATCCTGGCCGGACGCTTGAGAAGACCAAACAAAAGGCGATGGAACTACTGTTGCCTCTCGAAGAACAGACTATGCCTGCTTCGCCTCCCGAACTCCCTTTGACAGAGGCCGAACTTCAGCGCTTCGCCGGGCGCTATGCTCGTCCAGATGTTCATGGTACAGCGGAGCAAGTTATTGAGCTGATAAACAAAGAAGGCAAGCTGTTGATCCAGTTCAGCGAAAAGGGGAAGCCACTTCCTGTTGTGAGAATAGGCGATACTCGTTTTCGTTTTTCAATGCCGGCGGGCTCGAATTCGCAGCCGTTTGAGTTTACTTTCAGGTTGGGGGCGAATGAGCAGGAAGACTATCTATGTGGGATGTTGCGCGCTCATAAACGAATGAACAGGTAGGTCAAAAGTTAAAATAAAGAGAGATTTGTTTACGTAGTCAATGACAGCTTACATGTACAATATGGTAAAGCATGTTGTATATGTGATAAATCAGCGGACGCGATAAATCTGGTCCCTATGCGTTTCTCGCGATTTGAGCGCTATTGCCCCTTGGGGAAATCGGACCTCAATAGTTGCAAGAAGATGCGAAGAAGCAGGGTCCCATTTGGATGCCCTGCTTCTTTGAGGCCTGGTTTAGTCGATGAGTATGTTTATGATTTATACCTCCATGACCACTGGTAAGATCATGGGTCGGCGGTGCGTCTTCTGGTAGAGAAATTCGCTCAATGTGTGCTTGATCTTATCTTTGACGAACGACCAGTCGGAACCGTGATGTCCGTCTAAGCCGATGAACGATTCAAGCACGCATTCACGGGCGCTCTCCAGCAATTCTTCCGCGTCACGCATGTAGACAAACCCGCGCGAGACGATGTCGGGACCGGCGAGAGGTTGTCCGGTCTCTTTATCGATGGTCAACACAGCCATCAGGATACCGTCTTGCGAGAGTACCTTGCGGTCGCGTAGTACGATCTGTCCCACATCGCCGACGCTGAGACCGTCCACGAAGACGTTGCCGCTGGCGGTATGCGTAGCTCGCTTGATCCCGTCGTCTGTGACTTCGATGATATCGCCATCTTCCGCGATAACGATATGGTCTTCGGGAATACCCATTGCTGTTCCTAGCTTTGAGTGCAGCACAAGCTGGCGATATTCACCGTGGACCGGCATGAAGAACCTGGGGCGCAGCAGGCTGAGCATAAGCTTCAGTTCTTCCTGAGCGCCGTGACCGGAGACGTGGACGTTTGAGATGCCCTGGTAGAACACCTCCGCGCCCTGACGGAACAAGCTATTGATCGTGCGATGTACCATCTTCTCATTGCCTGGTACCGGCGTTGCCGAGAGGATCACGGTGTCGCCCGGCTGGATGCGTATCTGGCGATGATCCTGGTTGGCGATGCGCGTGAGTGCCGATGTTGGCTCTCCCTGGCTCCCCGTACAGATGATCACCACTTGATCGGGACGATACTTGTTGATGTCCTCCGCACGAATGATCATGCCCTTTGGAATGCTCAGGTAGCCAAGCTCCATCGCCATTTGCACGTTGTTTTGCATGCTGCGGCCTACGAGCGCGACAAAGCGTTCGTAGCGTTCAGCTGTATCCACGACCTGTTGCACACGCGAAATGAGCGATGCAAAGGTTGCGAGCAAGATGCGTCCGGGCGCGTTAGCAAAGATCTTATCCAGCGAGTCGTTGATAACGCGTTCAGATGGAGTGTAGCCCGGCGATTCGACGCGCGTGCTATCTCCCATCATCAGCAGTACTCCCTCGTTGCCGATTCGCCCAAGGGTTCCAATATCAGCAGGCTTGCCATCGACAGGCGTATAATCGAACTTGTAATCACCTGTATGCACAATCGTCCCGAGAGGCGTATGCAGCACAATCCCCACCGCATCCGGTATGCTGTGGTTCACACGGAAGAACTCAACGGTACATTCGCCCAGTTCTAGCTGATCACCGGGAGCAATCACATTGACTATTGCCTTATCGAGTAGTCTATGCTCTTTCAATTTGACATTGATCAGTCCATGAGTCAGGCGTGTCGCATAGACGGGCGGAAAATCAAGCATCGGCAATATATATGGGAGGCCACCAACATGGTCTTCGTGACCGTGAGTGATAAGAATTGCGCGTATTCGGTCTTTCTTATCAGCGAGGTAGCTCGTATCAGGAATTACCAGATCAACACCAAACATCTCATCGTCGGGGAACATCACACCGGCATCGATTATGATGATATCGTCGGCATGTTCGACAACCATCATATTCTTTCCGACCTCTCCCAGGCCTCCAAGAGGGATAAGTCGAATTTTTTCTTTTGTCAAGGTATAAAAAACCTCCTAACCACACCAATACGTGCAAGCAAGCTAAAAAACACTGGCAAACACGAAAGTTTATAAACGTCTATTTATCTTCACTCCTGCCTCTGCTACAGGAAGTAAAAGCCAAAATAAGTTATATCTAGCCATTTAAGAGTGTACCATAGAGTGCTAGTAAAGCACAAGCTTTTCTATTTTTCGGTCCCAGAGGAGGTTCTCCCTTCCCACTTTAGGTACCGCGCAAAGTGGGATTGGAAAATCTTCACCGTACGCGCTGAACAGCCATTCTATAGTTCCACCTGATAAGTATATGCCTATCCTGACAGAAGATGTCAGGAGTACTGTGTTACTCTATTCTTAATCTTGCTGAGATTGTAATCGTTCTCTTCAATATAAAGAACAATGGAGGCGACTGTTTTATGCCCGAAGCGCTGACCACTTCTGCTCTCGCTTACTATGCCAGCCCTGGTGTGATGACTGAGCCACGCGATCTGGCCTCGTGGCTTGATGATTTGCCAACCGAAATTCCTGCGCTCTGCCGTGTTGTGCAGGGCCTGCTGATCCATCCCTTCGCGGGCCATCTCTATGGCGAGTCGCTTTCACATATGCGTAAGCTCGACCTGTATATCCGTCCAGCGGCGCGCATGCTTGCTCGTATTCTGGAGATCGATAATCGCCCACTGAGCGTTGCGCGTTCGCCGCGCTACAGACTCGTGGGCAACTGTCGAGATTTTGCGACGGTGTTGGCGATGCTGCTGCGTCATCGAGGCATTCCTGTACGGGCACGCTGTGGCTTCGCGGCCTACTTTGACTATAGCGACCATTGGATCTGTGAGTATTGGGATGCCGCCGAGGAGCGCTGGGTCTCGGTTGATCCGCAGCTTGACGAGGTGCAGATCAAGACTTATCATCTCACCTTCGACCCGCACGACGTGCCACAAGAACAGTTTATCATCGCCGGGCGGGCCTGGCAGATGCATCGCTTCGAGAACGTTAATGCGCGCCGCTTTGGTTTCCGTCACTGGCGCGGTAGTAACTTCATATGCGGCAGCATCGTGCGTGACCTAGCCTCCCTTAACAAAATAGAACTGCTGCCCTGGGACCCGCCATCTGCGAGTGAACCATCCAAACGTGTACCATTCAAAGATGTGCAGCGCCTCTCAAACGAGGAACTGAGCTACCTGGATTCCCTGGCGGCTCTGACTCTCGGTGATAACGACATGTTTCCCCAGGTGCGCGCTGCCTACGAGAGCAATCCTCTCCTGTACAGGACCATCGAAGCGCTGGTCGATGATGAACCGGACGAAGCGGAGGCCGCCAGCGATCCTGTTCACAATGGACTAACAGATGCATCCTTCAGCAATGCCTATGTCGATGCTCTACTTGAAAACATCACAGAGACTCGTACTACCAGGCGTGACCGCCCTGCAACACAACAGCGCGTTACCAACCTGGATGTCGACAAGATTGTGGTGCGAGGTGCTCAGCAACACAACCTCAAGCACATTGATGTATCGATACCGCGCTACAAGCTCGTTGTGCTGACCGGCGTGAGTGGCAGCGGCAAATCATCTCTTGCTTTCGATACCATCTATGCCGAGGGACAGCGCCGTTATGTCGAGAGTTTATCGCCCTTCGTGCGCCACTATCTGGAGAAGGTTGAGAAGCCAAAGGTCGATTTCATCGGCGGTCTGAGTCCGGCCATCGCTATTGAGCAGAAGACTGTTTCCAAGAATCCGCGCTCGACGGTGGGGACCGTGACCGAAGTGATGCACTACCTGCGCCTGCTCTACTCGCGCGTCGGCACTGCACACTGCACGCGCTGTGGCAGCATAATCAAGCCGCAGTCGCCTTCAGAGATGGCGCGTCGGCTGGCAGCCCTACCTGTGGGAACGGGCTTTCAACTGCTGGCTCCCGTTGTGCAGCAGCGCAAGGGCACTCATAGCGATATCATTGCTCAGGTGTTGCACGACGGCTATGCTCATGCACGCATCGATGGCATCATACGCGCGCTTCAGTCAGATATGCACATGGTGGAGACGAAGAAGCATACTATAGAGCTGGTTGTGGGAAGCTACCAGGTACCTGCTACAAGCAATGATATGGAGATAGATCGTCTCACTGTCCTGGTCAAGACCGCGTTGCGTCTGGGTGGTGGTATGATGGTCGTGACAATGAACGATGGTAGCAATGGAGGCGATGTCACCTTCAGCGAGCAGAAAGTGTGTGGGCGCTGTGGCACCATCTTCCCCGAACTTACCTCGCAGCACTTCAGTCCGAACTCGCCGCTGGGCATGTGTCCCGACTGTAACGGCCTGGGCACGCGCTTAGAGGTTGATCCCGATCTAATCATTGAGGACCCGGCGCTCTCGATCCTTGATGGGGCAGTGCGCTGGTACGGCAATATGCGCAAGAAACCGCGCTCGGGCTGGACTATGGGGCAACTGGAGAGCATCGCTGAGCACTATGGCGTTGATCTGGATACACCCTGGCAAGATTTGCCGCAGCGCTTCCGCGATGCGCTTCTCTATGGGTCCGGTGACGAGCAGATTCACATTGTGAAGCATATTGATGGGAGGGGTGGTCAGTGGTCGCACGAAAGCACGACAAATATACAGGGAATCATCTACGACATCAATCGGCTCTTCCGACAGACGAAATCAGAAGGGACGCGGCGCTGGTATGCCAGTTTCATGAGTAAGCAGCCTTGCGCAACCTGTCATGGCACACGTCTCTCTACTGAAGTACGCGCGGTCACGCTTGGCGGCAAGACCATCAACGAGATCGGCGATATAACGCTGGACCAGGTGTTATCCTGGCTTGATAACCTCTACGACGAGTTGGACGACGAAGCTTTTGAGATCGCCGGTGAAGCGCTCAAGGAGGCTCGCCAGCGTATCCAGTTCATGCTTAATGTCGGGCTGCACTACCTGACGCTGGATCGTGCCGCGCCCTCGCTCTCTGGCGGTGAAGGGCAGCGTATTCGCCTGGCGAGCCAGCTGGGTTGTGGTCTCGTCGGCGTGCTCTACGTGTTGGACGAGCCATCCATCGGCCTGCATGCTCGCGACCAGCGCACCCTGCTAGAAACGCTGCTGCAACTGCGCGACATGGGCAACACGGTGCTTGTCGTCGAGCATGATGAAGAAACGATGCGCTGTGCCGACTGGCTAATCGACCTGGGACCTGCTGCGGGCATCCTCGGGGGCGAAGTCGTGGCGGAGGGCACACCTGAGCAGGTGATTGCCAACCCACGCTCGCTCACCGGACGCTACCTCAGTGGCGCGCTCAGTGTCGTCTCGCCCAACGGACAGCAGCGGCGTGCTCCTACGAAAGGCGAGTTTGCTATCATAGGAGCCTCACTGCACAACCTCAAGCAGGTCGAAGCGCGCTTCCCGCTTGGCCTGCTGACCTGCATTACTGGTGTGAGTGGCAGCGGCAAGAGCAGTCTGATCAATGGCACGCTTTATCCTGCCCTGATGCGCGAGTTGCATGGTTCACAGGAGATGCCGGGGCCGCATACACGCATTGAAGGCTTGGAGCACCTGAACAAAGTCATCAACATCACACAAGACGCCATTGGGCGTACGCCGCGCTCCAATCCAGCTACCTACGTTGGCATCTTCGACGAGATACGCCGTGTCTTTGCCTCTACCGAACAGGCCCGAGCGCGCGGCTACCAGGCCGACCGTTTCAGCTTCAACGTCGAGGGTGGGCGCTGCGAGACCTGCAAAGGACACGGGCAGAAGGTAATCGAGATGCACTTCCTGGCCGATGTCT
>Ga0070741_10011993_pt1 | contig 15813 bp, 12 predicted proteins | sample Coa_R1_4_FD_66440 | JGI IMG/M metagenome (GOLD analysis project Ga0070741, IMG submission 66440) | Surface soil microbial communities from Centralia Pennsylvania, which are recovering from an underground coalmine fire - Coalmine... | ecosystem: Environmental > Terrestrial > Soil > Unclassified ...
GGATCACCGGCGTACGGGAAGATGTTTGGATCAGGCTGAATCTCGGCCAACCGGTCCAGGCCCAGCCATTGGAAGGCGAAGTTGGTGGACAGAGTGATCGACTTCGGATCCGTCAGCATGCGGTGCACCTGTGCGGCTAACACCTGCGGATCATGCAGCTGGTTCCGGGTCGCGAGCCCCAACAACTCCTCATCCGGAACCGTGCTCCAGAGGAAGAATGACAGTCGCGAAGCCAGCTCCAGATCGCTGATCCTGTAAGCGCCCGAAGCCGTCGGCTCGGTGGCCCCAGAACTGCCGGAGGGATTCGAGGTCGCAACCAGCCCGGACGGCGTCCGCTCCGCGCGATACAGGAAGAACGGACTGGCCAACACCGCCGTCACGACTTCACGAATGCCTGTGTCGAAGTCCTTCTCTTTATGCCCGTCACGATAGAACCTCGTCAGCAGCTTCATGTCGCTTTCGGTCACCGGGCGGCGGAAAGCCTTACGCGCGAGTGATGTAATGATCTTCTCCGCGCAGGCGTCCTCATCCGCCTCGCCCGTCGGACGGCAGATGAAAATCTTCTTCCGGCTCGGCGTCTCGCTGATTCCCGTGGGCGAGAACGGGCCCTTCACCTCAAAATTCTGCAGACGCAGGATCCGATCCTGCCCGCCGCCGGGGATCTGTTGGTAGAGGCGATCATCCGACTCGGCAAACGTCCGATGCAGGAAGGTCACCGCCACCTTGTGCGGTCCCGCCGTAGCCTTGAACCGGATCCCTTTCAGGCGCGCGTTGATGGCGTCCACTGCGGGATCCTGCTTCTGGTCGATGGACTTCATGTCCTCTTCGCCACCGATATCGGTCTGCCAGAATTTCTTACCGTCGAGGGTCGCAACCAGGGTGTTCCTGAACTCCATGTTGTATACCCAGAGCGCGACCGCCAGGTTGCCGATGTTGAGCTCATACTCCCCATCGGCAGGGAATTCGTGCGTCACTACCATGCCGCCACGCGTGCCGAGCGGCAGGCCATCGATATGAAACGTCTGGGTCGCCGGGCTCTTTACCACGTACTGCACGCCGGCGGGGTGCTCCGGAATCTCACCAACGGCCTCCACTGCGATAGCGCGCGCGGCTGCCAGGTATTGATCCAGGAAGGACGGCGAGACTTGCAGGACGCTCGCGACATTGTCAAAGCCATCGCTACGGTCGTCCTGGGGCAGAATGGTGTTGGGATCGACCTGGACGTGCAGCAAATCGTAGACCGCGTTCGCATACTCCTTGCGGTTGAGCCGGTGTAGCGCGACACGGCCCGGATCAGGATGACCCGCCGCGGCGGCATCCAGCGTCGCCTCCATCCAATTCACGAACGAGTGGATGGTGGCTGCATCCGGCTGCGGATTTCCGGGCGGCGGCATCAGCCTACCGCGCAACTTGCGCACAGCGTGCTCCCAGATGTCCGCCTGGTCGGGAATCTCCTGCGGCGACATAGTGTCGAAAGCAACACCACCCGCCCAGTCCTCGGCGTTATGACACTTGCTGCAGTACTGATCGAGCATGCCCCAGTGCTGATCCGCACCGGGAACGGTGTTATTGTCGGTTGGTGCAGGTGAGGCCGACTGCGCCAACCCCAACACCGTAACGCAGCATGCACCCACTGCTAAAAGAGCTCTTCCGAAAAACCCTCGTCTCATCTACGCCTCGCGTGTAACACTCGGTACCGGGCCACTCAACACTACTATGTCCCGCATGCCAAAACCTTCAGATCGCCGCGAGTTCCTCAAATCCACGCTGTGTGCCGGTGCTGGACTTGCCCTGTCGCAACTGGCGGTACGACCTGCATTGTCGCGTGATCGTGCCCCTCCGATCGCCCCAAGCCGCGTGAATGACCACGTGGTGGTGATGACGGGTGCCGGGGCGAATTGTGTGGCAATACAAGGACCTGAGGGCGTCTTGCTGGTCGATGGCGGCCTCGAGGAACGCTCTGGAGAGCTCATCAGAGCCGTACTGCGCGAATCGCGCGCGAAAGCCGTTCACACCCTGGTGAACACGCACTGGCATCCGGAGCAGACGGGCTCGAACCAGCGCCTGGCCAAGGCTGGGGTCCAGATTATTGCCCACGAAAACACACGCAACTGGCTGAAATATCCGCAGCAGGAACCAGGTCGCCCAGGCACCTGGGGTCCGCTGCCCGCCAAAGCGCGCCCCAGCCGCACGATCTACGCGAGCGAGACAATGACTTTTGGCGGCGAGCAGATTGACCTCGGCTATCTGCTGCAGGCTCACACCGACGGGGATATCTACGCCTTCCTGCGTGAGTCGAATGTGCTGGTGGCCGGTGGCGTGGTGTCGAATGAAGGCTGGCCGGTGATCGATTACAAGACCGGCGGCTGGATCGCGGGGTTGGTGGAAGCTCTCGACACCCTGGCAGGCCTCGTGGACGATCATACCGTCATCGTCCCTGCCAACGGCCCGAATCTCACCAGGGCCGACCTCAAAGCCCAACATGACATGTATGCGACGATTTCCGATCGCCTGCAGAAGCTGCTCCGCAAGGGCCTGAGCCCCCAGGAAGTGGCCGCCGCGGAGCCGACCAGGGAATTCAACGCCAAATGGGGCGACCCGAAGCAGTTTGTGGAGCTCGCGTTCAAGAGCCTCTGGGGCCACCTCGCCCCAGACGCCTGAGGCACACCCAGGCACAGGTATGCCCTGCCGCCGCAGGTGGCCGGCTCAAAAGTTGTACCGGAACCCCACCCGATACGCCAGCCCCAGGGCATCGAAGTAAATCGGGTTGGTACCCCCGTACGAGTTCGACGGACCGAAGGCCGTCGCGCCACCGGTGAACGGTGGTTGCTTGTTGAATACGTTGTTGACCTGCGCGAACAACTGCAGGCCGCCGGCCGGCCCGTCCTTGAACGAATACGTACCATTCAGATTGAACAGGAAGTAGCTCGGCACGTAGTTGGATGACATCGCGTGGTAGCCGTAGGACTGGAGGTCCTTTGGTAGCGTGCCGGTAACAACCTCCTGGTACAGAGCGCCCTGGGCCGGAGTGACGCCGAGGTAGTCCATCACACCGTGACTGACGAAGTTCATGCTCGGGGTGATGGCCACAGGTCCCTGTGTCCAGGTCACCATGAGGGTGCCTTTCCAACGGGCATCCGGTGTGTAGTCATTCAGGAAGCCGTTGCCACTGCCCGTCTGACCCAGGATATTGAAGGTGTGGCAGCCGTTCGCCGCCCCGAGGGTACAGTTCGCGTACTCCTGCTCGTCATACCAGGTAGTCAGCAAACGCGGCGTGAAGCGCCCGAACCGACCGGCATCAATGTCATAAACCAGCGAGAAGTCGACACCTTTGACTTCGTAGAACGCACCGTTGTACGAAGTCGGCGTGAGGGTCGAGACGTTGTAAGCACCGGCCTGGTAAGCCGCCGCGCCGCCCGTGCCGGGCTCGAAGGTCATCTGGCTGCAAGCCTGCGCAAGGCCGTTGCGGCACTGGACCTCCACCAAGGTCGGGTTCGCCTGCTCGATGGCGTTGTTGATCTTGATGTGGAAGTAGTCCGCCGAGAACTGCAAGCCCTGCAGGAAATTCGTCGGCGTCAGAACGATACCGAGGGTCGTGGTATCCGAGGTCTCGGGCTTCAGATTGACATTGCCCTCCAGGTTCCAGGTGCAAGGATCGGTGAAGGTTCCGCCCGGGCCGCAATACCCGAACAGGCCGCCCGCCCCGATCACCTGTCCGTAATACAACTCGCGGAAATTGGCAGCGCGCGCGTCGCGCGACTGGCTGGCGCGGAACCGGACTCCCTCGACCGGCTCCCAGATCGCCGACGCCTTCCAGGTCGTCAGGTTGTGATCGAAATCGGTACCCTCGACGCCGGGGGTCGAGGTGTTGATACCGAACTGGGCGCGGTTGATATAGTGGGATTCGCGGCCAGCGACGTCGACCTCCAGCAGGTGCGCGCCCGGCTTGTCTTTTACCAGCGGGGCATTCAACTCGAGATAGCCTTCGTGCACGGTCACGACTCCACCGAAGGAGGTACCGAACTGGGTCAGGTAATCCTGAGCGACAGCCGCAGAAACTCCCGGGTTGTCGATGTTCTGGCCGACTTCCTGACGATATTCGTAACCGACCGCAGCCGTAAACGCACCCGCGCCGATACCGTCGAACAGCTCGCCGGAAGCGTTGATGTTGGCGTCGGTCTGCGCATAACGGAGATTTTCGACCAGGTTGCCGAAGGCATAGGCCCTGGCAGCGGCTGAGATCGCCCCGTTGCCGAAGGGGCTCAATGGTACGCAGCCATTCGCCAGAGCCGGATTGGCGCCGGCGTAGCCACCGCCCGGATTCTGGGCCACGGCAGCGGCGAATCCATAGGCCGTCACGCGGCACTCGGGCACACCGTTCACCAGTACCGAGTCCAATGCCATATCGGCTTCGTAATAGTGGAGATTGTTCTCCAACAACTGGTCGTGATGCGTGAGACCGTATTCGTAGTTCGCATCCCAGGTCCAGGACGAATTGCCGAACTTGCCGTCGAGGCCGAACGTCACACGCTTGACGCTGGTGGTGAACTGCGAATAGGCGGGCTCCTGGGTCGACCAGTCCTTGTTGATGAACGCGCCAGTCCCCACCGCGCTCACCAGGGACGGATTGCCTTGAATGTAGGCGTTGTCGGGACTGATGGACTGAAACTGGCTGGCGACGGTCTGCTGGAAGTTGGTCGTCTGGGTCTTGCCGTAGTAGGCACTCCCCTTCCAGTGGATATTGTCGGTGATCGAGCCGTTCAACAGCAGCGTAATCACACCGCGGCTCACGGGCGCCATCAGGTTGCTGTACTGGTAGATGGGTACGCCGTCGCCGCCGGGCATCACATCATTGAAGCTTCCAAACGTGCCATTGGCAGTCGAGGGCAGATTGAAGGCCTGCGTGCCGTTGCCCGCGGGATTGCCCTGCAAAGCCGTAGTGGTGGCGTTGAACGGGCTCAGAAACAGTCCATACGGACTATTGGTCTGACGCAACCCGAAGCCGTACGCATAAACCGAGCTGCCGGCGGGAGACTGCCAGGCACCCTCGTCCTTCGCGCACCACGCCCTGACATTCTGACACCCCAGTGAGTCCTGGTGCTCCGTTTCGCCGCCAATCACGAAATGGACCTTGTCCTCGAAGAGACCATGCCCGTAAGCGGCCCCGATGTGGCGGTCCTTGGCATCACTGTGGCTGGTCTCGAACCAGTCACCGGTGATTTTGCCGCCCTCGAGCCTGCTGTTGAGAATGATGTTCTCGACACCGGCGATGGCGCCAGAACCGTACGCAGCCGACGCGCCACCGGTCACCACATCGATGCGGTCAACCAGAATCTGGGGAATGAAGTTCAGGTCGATCTGGTCGCCCTGCTCGGTTTGCACGAAGCGCTGACCGTCGACCAACGTCAGGGTACGGCTGCCGAAGTAAGGGTTCAAGCCGCGCAGGTCGGGGATATACGCGCCAATGAAGTACGGCGAGTTGCCGGTGTTGGCGGGAGTGAAAGTCGATGCGTTCGCCGGCGTCAGTTGCAGGGTCTCACCGATATTCACCATCCCCATGTTTTCCATGGCGGCGGTGTCGATAACCGTGGTCGGAGTCGGTGTGTTGAAGTCGTTGGTGCGCTTGATGCGCGAGCCGGTGACGGTAATTTCCTCGAGCGTGCCGCCGGCCTGGCCCGCAGAAGTCTCGTCGGCGGGTTTTTCCTGGGCCTGGGCGGCGGCCCCCAACCCCAATACCAGTGCGGCGCACACGGCAGCATCGATCGCAGTACGAATCACGGTCATCTGAAGGCCCCCTCCCTCGAGAACGATCACGCGTCGATCAGAATGTTCCAGCTTCGGTTGTGTTGCATCCGAGTTACTTTGTTGGGCAGCGTCGAGTTTGGTTTGAGAGGGTGACAAAAGTCACCCCGGACAGGAGGCAATGTACCTGTGAGGTTACGGAAAAGATGCGTGGGCGCAACGCGCAAGAGCGCACCTTTGCCGCGCGGTAACATGTGCTTTTAGAGTCGAGCAATTGAGCCCGCATCAGCCAAACGGCCGTGGCCGCTATGGGAGGCCGATGACACAATGGCGGGGTCAGTACCACGGTGGACCTTCCAATGGCCAAGTTTCCGGCAAGCCCCAGCTATACAGGCTTCCATGCCCCTTCACGCCTCGAGGGCGATATTCTGGACCTCGAAATCGAGGGCGAGGTGCCGAAGGACATCAACGGCGCCTTCTACCGGGTCGCTCCCGATCCGCAGCTTCCACCGCGACTGGGGGATGACATCTGGTTCAATGGCGACGGCATGATCTCCATGTTCCGTTTCCGCAACGGCCGCATCGACTTCAAGCAGCGCCGCGCCCGCACCGACAAGTTCGTACTGGAAGAGCGTGCCGGCCACGCCTTGTTCGGCGCCTACCGCAATCCCCTGACGGATGATCCTTCCGTGGAGGGTCGCTACCGTGGCACGGCTAACACCAACGTCCTGATGTATGGCGGCCAGTTACTCGCCCTGAAAGAAGACAGTCCGGCGCTCGCCATGGACCCTCTCACGCTGGAGACAAAGGGCTACACCGATTTCCAAGGCCAGGTCAAAAGCCCCACCTTCACGGCGCACCCGAAAGTCGATCCTCGCACCGGCGACCTGTGCGCCTTTGCCTACGAGGCGAAGGGACTGCTCACGCGCGACATGGTGTATTACGAGCTCAACGAGAAAAACCGGCTCGAGCGCGAAGTCTGGTTCGAGATTCCGTACTACTGCATGATGCACGACTTCGGGGTGACCGAGGACTATGCGGTGTTCCATGTCATCCCCATTGTCAGCAGTTGGGAGCGGTTGAAAGCCGGCCTGCCCCACTTCGGATTCGACACCACCAAGGAGATCTACCTGGGAGTCCTGCCGCGCAAAGGCGCGGCGCGCGATCTGCGCTGGTTCAAGGCGCCTAACTGTTTCGCCAGCCATGTCATGAACGCCTTCAACGAAGGCCCCAAGGTGCATATTGATGTGCCGATGGCCAAGGGAAACATGTTCCCTTTTTTCCCCGACGTGCACGGTGCACCCTTCGATCCGCAGAAGTCACTGTCCTACATGACACGCTGGACGGTCGACATGGACTCGCGCGGGGATGCATTCGAGAGCATGACGCGCCTGACGGACTTGAGCGGCGAGTTTCCGCGGATCGATGAGCGTTATGCGAGCCGCCCCTACCGGTATGGTTATCTGCTGTCACAGGACTTCTCGCGTCCGCTGGAACTGCCCGGTGGACGCTCCGCTTCCGGTATGATCATCAACACCCTGGCGCGGCTCGATCACCAGACCGGCAAGCCCCAGACCTGGTGGTCCGGAAAAACCAGTACCATTCAGGAGCCCTGTTTCATTCCCAAACCCGGGAGTACCCGGGAAGGGGCCGGCTACCTGGTCGCCCTGGTGAACCGACTGGCCGAGAGCCTGACCGACCTGCTGATTTTCGACGCCGAGCACATCGACGCAGGCCCGCTCGCGACGGCGAAACTCGGCATCCGCTTACGCGGCGGCCTGCACGGTAACTGGACGCCCGAGCATCAACTTCCCGAGGCCGCCTGAGGCGGTAAACCGACATGACTTCCTACCCTGAACTGAACTTACACATTGACGGCGAATGGCTGGGCGTCGGCAAGCGCCGGATACACCAGGTCATCAATCCCGCGAACGGCTCCACACTGGGCGCACTGCCTCTGGCCGACGGCGCCGACCTGGACCGTGCACTCCAGGCCGCGGATCGCGGCTACCGGCTCTGGAAACGCTCGACCTCCGAAGAGCGCGCCCGCGTCCTCAAAGGCGCAGCGCAACTCATCCGCCAACGGGCGGATCACATCGGGCGCATCGCGACCCTGGAGGAAGGTAAAACCCTGACCGAGACGCGCATCGAAGCCCACATGTGCGCGAACCTGTTCGAGTTTTACGCTGAGGAGTGCCGCCGCACCTACGGGCGCGTGTTGGTCCGACCGACCGGCACCCGCTCTCTGGTCGTGAAGGAGCCGGTTGGGCCGGTTGCGGCCTTCGCTCCCTGGAATTTCCCGATCGCCAATCCCGGCCGAAAGTTGGGTGCGCCCATTGCCGCCGGCTGTTCCGTCATTCTCAAGCCTGCCGAAGAGGCCCCCGCGGCTGCGATCGAGATCGTGCGCGCTCTGCTGGATGCCGGGTTGCCCCACGGCGTCGCGCAGTTGGTGTTCGGAGTGCCGGACGAGGTGTCCCGCCACCTGCTGGCCTCGCCCATCATTCGCAAGCTGTCATTCACCGGCTCCACGGCCGTCGGCAAACACCTTCTGACATTGGCCGCGGCGACAGTAAAGCGCACGACCATGGAGTTGGGAGGCCATGCCCCCGTCATTGTGTTTGACGACGCGGATTTGCAGCGGGCCGTGGAAGTCCTGGCGATGGCCAAATTCCGCAACTCGGGCCAGGTATGTGTTTCTCCGACCCGCTTCTATGTGCAGGAAGGTATTTACGACAAGTTCGTCGCGGCCTTCACCGAGCGCGTGCGCAAAGTGAACGTGGGCGACGGCCTCCTGGAGACCAGCAACATGGGACCCATGGCCAACCCGCGCCGGCCGGCAGCGATCGAGAAGCTCATCGAGGATGCGACGGCCCATGGCGGGAAAGTACACACAGGCGGTGAACGTCATGGCAAGGAAGGTTGGTTTTTCCAGCCCACCGTGATTTCCAATGTCCCGGTGAAAGCGCGCATCATGAACGAGGAGCCTTTCGGCCCCGTGGCTATCATGACGCCTTTCGCGACCTTCGAGGATGCCGTCGAGCAGGCGAACCGCCTCCCCTACGGCCTGGCGGCCTACGCATTCACCGAGTCCGCGAAGCGCGCAATGTTGATTGGAGATGCCATCGAGGCTGGCATGGTCGCCATCAACGCGGCGACCGTGGCGGGCGCGGACTCGCCTTTCGGCGGGGTGAAGGAAAGCGGTTTCGGCTCGGAGGACGGCCCCGAAGGCCTGGCGGCCTGCCTGGTCACCAAGGCCATCCACCAGGCCTGAGTCCGACATAACTCGGCAGCCAGACCACCCCCTACGCCTTCAGCGCCGTGTGACGCCTCGAGACTGACACGACATGACCCAGGAAAATCCCGGCCTCGATCTGCGGTTCAGCCACGTCTTCGACATCTGCATCAATTTCGACAAGCGCTGGCTGATCGGGCCGGTATCGGGCGGCGCGAATGTGGGATATACTTCTGTCGGTGCCGGCAGCACCGTGAGTGGGCCGCGTTTGAGCGGCAAGCTCGTCGACTACAGCGGAGCCGACTGGCCCATGGTGCGTCAGGATGGTGTTGTGGAGCTGAACGCCCACTACATGATCGAGGCTGACGATGGTGCGCGGATCTACATCCGTAACCTGGGTTATGTACATCCGCAGCTGGGACCCGACATCCCCGCCTACTTCCGCTGCACGCCCTACTTCCGAGCACCGATCGGACCGCATGACTGGCTCAACCGTACAGTGCTGGTCGGCGTAGGTCAGCGCAAACCCAAGCTCAAACCCGAGGACCCACCCGACCACTCCCTGTTCCGGTACTACGCGATTCTTTAACTCACCCGCGCTCGTCAACCGGTGGAGGTACGCCCCGAGAGTTGCGGCTGAAACTCTTCCGCGCCCGTAAGAATGTTCAACGGTGTGAGTTCGGCAGTCTGGTCGCCGTGCACGACGACCCGATTGCGTCCGGCACGTTTGGCCTCATACAAAGCGGTATCCGCATGCGCCAGAAGCTGCCCGAGCCCATGGCCGGACATGTTGGTCGTGGCGATACCGAAGCTGGCCGATACGGTTGCCTTCGTGGTGCCGTGATACGCAGTGATGCTCGCGATCGTCACACGAAGCTGCTCCGCGCGCTCGCGTCCCTCATAGGCTCCGCATGAAGGCAACAGGATGGCGAACTCCTCGCCGCCGAAACGCCCGAAGATCTCACCTTTCTCCAGGTGAATCTTGCACGCTGACACGGTTCGCTTCAGTACGAAGTCACCCGTCGCATGGCCATAGCGGTCGTTGATGGATTTGAAGTGATCCAGGTCGAACAGGATCATGCAGTGAGACGCGCCGGAGCGCCGACCCGCCTCGAGCGCCTTCTCAGCCTGGGCAATGAAGTGCGGCCGGTTGCAGATGCCGGTGAGGCCATCCATCTGCGACAGGGTCTGGAAATGCAACTGCGAGCGCTTGGTCCGATAGGCCCACAGTCCGATGAACACCACGGTCATGGTCAGCAGCGCGATATACAACCGGCTGGTTTCCATTTCCTTGCTGCTCAACTCGTGCTGCAACTGCAGAACGTGGTTCTCCTTGTTGAGCGCGTCGACCTGCAGCTTGTTGGAAATGTTCTCGTGATTCACGAGCTGGTATGCCAGGTGCCGGGCGGTCAGGTCCGACAGGTAGGCCTTGTCGGCCGCCGCGTACTGCTCGTGATAGTCCAGCGCAGCCTTGAAGTCGCCACGCTCCTTGGCCAGCTCGTACAATACCTGGTAAGCCGTGACCGAAGCCTCACCGTACTCGACATGCACAGGACTGCCCGTGACATTCAATGCATACTGTTGGGCGAGAGCCGGCAGCCCCTTGCGACGATAGGCATCGGCGAGCGTCGCATCGCAGATCGCCAGCAGCCACGGGTTGCGGCTTGCCTTGAATTCCTCATAGTGAGGCTTGAGCAGTGCGATGGCCTCGTCGGCCATATTCTGGCGGATATCCAACCGCGCGGCACGGACACGAATAGCATTCGCGTAGTTGACCTCGCCTACCTTGACGCAACTGTCGACCGCAGCCTGCATCTCGGGCCCCACAGACTTCACGCGACCGCTGTCGTAGAGAGCTTGAACCTTCTCCTGCCAGCCTTTGCAATAACCGTGACCGGCCCAATTGGCATCGATCACGAGCTGTGCGTAACTCAAGCTCAGATCATATTGCCCCACGCCCCAATAGAGATCAGAGGCATTCAACATCGCCTGCTCACGCGCCTCTCCATCGGAGACCTGGGGCAGCAGGTCCAGCACGCTGCCAAGACGTGTATAGGCTTCTTCGTAGCGCTTTTCGTAATTGAGGACGTTGACCGCCGTGGCGCCGGCACGCAGCCGCAACGTCGGATTCTTTGAATCGTCCATCAATGATGTCAGCCGGGCAAGTGCCGTCTCTTCATCGCCTTCATAAGCACTTTTCCAGCCTTCGAGGAAACGCAGAAACTCGCGTTGCTCCGGGGTGAGACTGTCGCGCCGGCTCTCGACGGCTCCCAGAATCGAGGTAAACTGCACGAAATCATAGGTGCGCAGGCCATCGGCCTTTTTCATCAGCTCGGAGGCGCCATCCGATTGGGTAGCGCCCACGAGACTGACCCACAACAACAGACCACCGCATATCCCCGCGACCTGGCGAAGAGTGCTCGAGTTCCGATGCGAGGGTCGTTCCATATGATCAGGCGACTCTGTCCATCCGACGACGTGAAGTGACTTCTTCCTTGTCGTCTTCGTGCTCTTCGTCCTCATCCTCGTCTTCATCATCGTCAGGCGAGTGAATCAGACAACACACGTTGGTATCACTGCCCAGCAGCGCTTCCAGTGCACGCTGGTCCTTGTTGAGGATCGCCGACTGCAACCGGGGCTCGAGCCCCGCATTGCTCAACGCTGCGGCGATCGCATCCTTGGAAGCATAACGCAGGTCGGCGTCTTGCCCAAGTTTCTCCAGTAAATCGATCACATCTGACACAAATTGTTCTCCTCGTTAGTTAAAAGAAAGATAGACCCCACCATTACAAAACCACTGCTGCGGGCACGAGCCGTACGCGTGAACGTTCCGACCCATGCCCGTTGCGAACAGCAAAACTCAACGGATCACGGAAATGGCCCAATCAAGCGGCGCGGACGTCCTTCTTGACCGGAACGTCCTTCGGCTCTTCTTCTTCGATGGGTGCATTGATCATGCAGCAGACATTCCTGCTACCGAGCAACTCCTCCAACGCTTTCTGGTCGCGACTCACCAGTGCCGCGCGCACTTCCGCGCTCAACCCCGTTCCGCCCACTCCATCCAACGCGCGCTCCAACGGCGCACGGCGCAGCGTGGCATCCTGACCCAGCCTTTCCAGGAAATCGATGACGTCGGTCATTTCTCAGTCTCCGTAGCTTCCAAAAGTGCGCTCTATCTACTCAAGGCGCAGCGTCCAGAGCGCGCAGACGCTCGCGAATCTCCGTATTGGGCTCGAGCGGTTGGGACGGCGGAATCACCAGGGTGGCGTGCATGTCGATCTCGGCATCCGGCAAGCTTCCGAGCGGCATACGTTCCATTCGCGGCTGGTGCATGGGTAGCGTCGCCGCCTTGTAGACGATGACCTCGTGCGCCAGGTCATAGTCACGCGCCAGGAGCTCGACCAGGATCTTCCGATACTGCGCGCCGGTGGAAAATCGCGCGAAGGATTGATCCCCCGCTACACCGATCTGCCACAAAATGAGATAGGCCGAAGGATCTGTTCGGCGCCGGTTGAACATGAACTGGCTGGCTTCGTAGTGTTGGCAGCCGTAGCGTCCCGGATCGAAACCCAGGTCGGCGTACAAACAATCCTCGGCCGAAACGCCGGGCTCCATGTGCGCGGAGTAACCTTCCGCACGGGCAATCTCAATCGCTTTGTGCGGCGGCCAGGCAAACACCCCTGGATGGCCGTAGAAGGCGCCACAGACCTGTTTGCCGGCACGGACTTCGCTCAACAGGGCATCCACCATCTGCCGATAGGTCTCGGTGCGTGGCTTGCCCTCTTTGTAAAGAGCCTGCAGGCTGCGGACGTCGGCATTCATCCGGGCCAGCCACAGCTCGATGATGCCGTCCGACAAGGCGGTGAAAACCACATCCGCCTTTTCTATGTAGCTGCGGGCAAGCGGCGTGATGTGCGAGCCGAGCGTCATGCCCACCCCTACGCACACCAGGCTTCCCTTGCGGTCCATGGGCTCCGCCATGGGCTAGGAGCCTGTCTGACTAATGATCGCCGTAGCGAGGACGACCGGCAGCGAGCAGCTTTCTGCGATCGTTTCCCGCGCATAGCGGGGCTCTATGTAAGGGAAAGGATCGCAGAAAGATGCCGCTGCCGGGCGGCCGCAGTAGGCGAGCATTGGTCAGGCAGGCTCCCCGATTGCCGCGATAACTGCAATTTCCACGGTGTAGACCGGTGATGCGAGCTTGGCCTCGACGGTCGCCCGCGCCGGGGTCGCCCCTTCGGCCACCCACTTGTCCCAGACCCCGTTCATCTCATCGAATGTGCGCATGTCGGCGAGCCAGATGGTGGCCGACAGGAGCTTGGTTTTGTCGCTGCCGGCAGCAGCCAGCAGCCGGTCAATGCGCTGCAGGATATTGAGCGTCTGTTCCTTGACCGGTGCGCCTTGCGCGTCCGCGGCCACCTGGCCCGCCAGATAGACCACCCCATTGTGAATGACGGCCTGGCTCATCCGTGGGCCGGCCTCGAGACGCTCGATACGAGTCATTGACTCCCCTTGAAATCACTTCGGAAAAGACCTTGGTCTTGGGCATGCGGCCGTGTGTCGGCTCGTCAACACGCACCTTCATGGCACGCGTATGCGCCTTTGCGCTGATGGAATGACTGATTCAGTGAACGTAACACCCCGCAAGACGGGTCGGACATTAAGCGCATCACCGCGAACGGGCAAGAGCGGAAAGTATGAGGAATGACACAAATCGCGTGACAGGCCTGATGTTTCATCAGCCAGATCCGTCAGGATCTGCGCTTTTGTGTAGCAAACCCCCGCTGCAACAAGCCTGTCATATCCTCACAACGTGAGAGTGCCGTGGCCGAGCACAATCACTTCCCCACTGACATGAATGGCCCGATCGATGCCGACCTGCAGATAAAGCGTCGAAGGCCGCCCGGCATACTGTCCTTGAAAAATCTCCAGCTCCAGTGGCAACGGCCGCCCGGTGGCCAGGAACCAGCCGCCGAGGTTGGCCGTGGCCGAGCCCGTCGCCGGGTCCTCGAGCACCGCCCCACCCTGAGGAAAAAAGAACCGCGCCAACAAGCGTCCCGGCGTAGCCGTAGGCGCGAATAAATAAGCCATGCGCTCACCACCGTCACCGCTCAAGCGGGACAGAATCTCGCCCGCTGGCCTGGCGCGCCGGACAGCCGCCTCATGAATCACGGGAATGACGAGTTGCTCCGTTCCGGTGTCGACCCAGAGCGGGCGCTCGTCAATCTCACGCTCATCGACACCCATCATGCTGGCAATCGTGGCCCGCGACTCGGGCACCTCGCGCCAGGTGGGTGCGTTCGCCCGCAGCGTCCAACGACGACCCGCCGCCTGCACAGGAATGATGCCAGCCGGCATCTCGAGCGTGAGTTCGTCGCCCGCCATCCCCAAAGCGCGGCAGATATGCGCACTCCCCAGGGTCGGATGACCGGCAAAGCGCATCTCATAGTGCGGGGTGAAGATTCGCACGCGTGCACTGGCCTGCTCGGACGGCAGCAGAAAGACGGTCTCGGACACATTGAACTGCAGCGCCAGCGCCTGCATCCTTGCAGTATCGAGCAACTCACCGTTCTCGACCACGCACAGCGGATTGCCGCTGAACGGATCGTCGCCCTGAGTAAAGACGTTCACAATGTGAAAACGGAGGTTCGTCATGCGTCGCGTCACCCGAACGGTCCACTTGTCGATGCAGTGTAACGACGCTGGGCGCGAGAAGCGATGTATACGACCACATTGGCGGGCACCCGCCATAACTTTGCAGACCTGAAAACGCTGCTGGCCGCGGCCTCTCCGGCACGCTCGGGCGACATCCTGGCAGGGCTCGGGGCGCGCAGCATGGAAGAGCGAGTTGCAGCGCGTTATGCGCTCGCTGATCTGCCCCTGACCACCTTTCTGGCCGACACCGTGGTCCCCTACGAATCCGACGAGGTGACCCGCCTGATTGTCGATACACACGACAAACAGGCGTTCACGCCCGTTTCACACCTGACTGTAGGCGGCTTGCGCGAGTGGCTGCTCACGGATAGCGTCGACACGAAGACCCTGGCGCAACTCACAACCGGGCTGACACCGGAGATGGTGGCGGCCGTCTCCAAACTCATGCGCAATCAGGATCTGATTGCTGTCGCGCGTAAGTGCGAGGTCATCAGCGCCTTTCGCAACACGCTCGGTAGCAAAGGCACGCTCTCGGTACGCATCCAGCCGAATCATCCCACGGATGACCCCGCCGGAATTCTCGCCTCCCTGGTCGATGGGCTGTTACTCGGCTGTGGCGATGCCGTCATCGGCATCAACCCCGCATCCGACAGTGTCGAGACTCAAATCCTGCTGCTGCAGATCCTCGACGATCTGCGGGAGCGTCATGCCATTCCAACCCAGAGTTGTGTTCTGTCCCATATTACCAACACGATTGCCGCCATCGAGCGCCATGCGCCGGTGGATCTCGTGTTTCAGTCCATTGCCGGTACCGAGGCCGCCAACCGCAGCTTCGGCATCGACCTCGCCTTGTTGCGCGAGGGCCGCGATGCGGGCCTGTCCTTGAGCCGGCACACGGTAGGCACGAACGTCATGTATTTCGAGACCGGGCAGGGCTCGGCGCTCTCCGCCGGTGCGCATCAGGGGGTTGATCAGCAGACCCTCGAGGCCCGGGCCCACGCGGTAGCGCGCGCCTTTCAACCCCTGCTGGTGAATTCCGTAGTCGGCTTCATCGGCCCCGAATACCTCTATGACGGTAAGCAGATCACGCGAGCCGCCCTGGAGGATCATTTTTGCGGCAAGCTCCTCGGCCTGCCCATGGGCGTGGATGTCTGTTACACCAACCACGCCGAAGCCGACCAGGA
>Ga0070741_10011994_pt1 | contig 15812 bp, 14 predicted proteins | sample Coa_R1_4_FD_66440 | JGI IMG/M metagenome (GOLD analysis project Ga0070741, IMG submission 66440) | Surface soil microbial communities from Centralia Pennsylvania, which are recovering from an underground coalmine fire - Coalmine... | ecosystem: Environmental > Terrestrial > Soil > Unclassified ...
CGGGCCGACATGCGCCGGATCCAGGCCCAGCTGCGCGTCGTGACCAACAACGGGCCGTTCAGCGTCGGCGGCGGCGGCACTCCGCTCGCGCCTCCCGCCCCGCCCTTCTACGACTAGCCCGCGAGCTCCTGCCGGCCTCCACGATGGCAACGGGCTGCAGTTCTACCGCGAACCTGTCGCGCCGCTCGCCCGTGCCGATCCATGCCGCAGGGCGGTTCGCCCACACGATCGTTCGAGCGACGGACCGCCGGCGCTACGCGGAGACCACGCGCGCCGCGCCGCTGGGGTGTCCCCAGATCGGCCCGATGTGCACGATGTGGGTGCTGCCGCCGGCCTCGAGGAGCTTGCCGTCGCCGACGTAGATCGCCACGTGCTCGCTCCCACCCGGACCCCAGAACAGCAGGTCGCCGACCTGCACGCTGTCGAGCGGGACGTGCGGCAGCATCTGGTACATGGCGCCCGAGTAGTGGGGGAGCGAGACGCCCGCGGAGCGGAACGCGGCCATGACGAGCCCGGAACAGTCGTAGGAGTCGGGCCCGGCCGCCGCGTACACGTACGGTTTGCCGAGCTGCGCCCGCGCGAACTCGATCGCGGCGGCGGCCACGGGACCGTTGGGCGGCAGGTTCGGGTAGGCCTCGGGGTTGCCGTCACCCTCGGCGCGCACACCGTGTGAGAAGCGCGCCCGGGCGGCGGCGAGCGCCGCCGCGGCCCGGCGAGCCTGCTCCTGCGCGATGAGTTGCGCGAGCTCGCCCTGCACCTGCTTCAGCAGTTGCTGTTGCTGGACGTTCGCCTGCTCGATCTGGGCCTTCGCGTCGGCGATCTGGTGCCGCTGGCTGTCGGCTGCGTCGCGCGCGTGTTCGGCGTCGGCCTTCTGGGCCGCGAGCTGCTCCTCGAGGTCGCCGAGGTGGCCGAGGGCCGCGTCGTCACGACTCGACTGCGCTTCTGCGTACTTGTTGCGGATGAGCAACTGCTGCGCGTCCGTGACGTCGAGGTCGGCGAGTGATCCGCCGGATGCCGCGCTCCGGTAGACCGACGCGGCGCGCTCGCGGACGAGGTCCCTGACGCGCCGCACCTCGGCGCGTGTCGCGTCGATGCGTGCCGACGCGTCGGCGACGGCCGCCTCGGCCTGCTGGAGCGCGAGCACCGCGCCGTCGTACCGCTCGCCCAGCGCCTCGATCTGGTGGCTGTTCGCCTCGATCTGCGACTGGATCGCCGCCGCCTGCGCCTTCTTGTCGTCGATCGGGCTGGCGCCCGCGGTCGGGACCCACGCGGCCGCGAGCGCGGCGGACACCCCGGCGGTGAGGACCACCACACCCCGGACGCGGCGCCACGACGGGCGGCGGACGCTCCTGTGGGCGGTGTGGTCTGCGCTTCCAGCGTGGCCCGGCAAGGCCCGTGAGGCTAGCGGGGGAGGAGACGGGCCGTCGAAGCCGCTGCCACGCAGCGTGGCAGCAGGCGGCCTCGGGGCGGCCCGGGGCTCGGGCGGCCCGCGGGCTCGGGCGGCCCCGGGCTTCGGGCGGTCTTGGCGCGGGCCAGGGCCGTTCCGGCGTCTCAGGTCGGGCTCAGGCCGCACCGGGCAACCTGGCGACCGTGCGTTCGCCCCGACGCTCCCCGCCGCCGGCGCACCCCGACCGGGCCGCGCGCACCGGCACCATCACCGTCGTCGCCCTCGCCGAGGAGCTCGCGGGTTGGTCGGCGCCGCTCGACGCGGCGCTCTCGGGACAGGGATACCGCGTCGTCGTCGCCGACGTCGCGCGGGGTTCCGTCGCCGATGCCGCGCTCGTCACGCCGGAGCAGTGGCCGGCGGTGCGACGGGCGCTGCGCCATCGGAACGGGTGCCGCGTCGTCGTCGCCGAATCCGGGTGCGAGCGCCACGACCATGCCCGGATGGTCGAGACCGTGAACGGCGGCGGCGCGTATCTCTGCGGTGCGACCCCGGCGCTCGCGGCGGTGTGGCTGCGCGCCTGTCTCTGAGGCAGCGCCCCGGTCAGTCGCCGAACGCGACGACCGTTCGCCGTGCCGCGACGACGACCCGCCCGCCACCCGCGGCCGGCGACGTGAACCGCGACGGGACCGAACCGACGTGCGCGGAGGCGACGACCCGGCCCGACGCGCGATCCAGCGCGACCAGGTCGCCGCTGCCGGTCGCGACCGTCCACACCGCACCTCCGGCGACGATCGTCGGCCCCGGCGTGTTGACCGACGCGCTCCATCCGGCGTGGATGCTGTCGCCGTTCACCACGACCTCGGTCACGCCGCGCGTGCACGGGACGTACATCGACGTGCCGTCGACCGCGACACCGCCGAACGCGAGGCCGTTGCAGACGGTGGCGTGCTGCACCTCGCCGCCGACCCCACCCAGGTGCGACGCGTCGAGCAGGTACCCGACGCCACTCTTGCCGACCTGGAAGACACGGCCCGACGGCAGCACCACCGGGCTCGTCGAGCCGAGGTCGGTGTCGCTGGAGTTGAGCGCCACCCAGTCCGAGGGCGCGAACGAGTCGACGAGCCCGAGGTCGGCGCTCAGCCGGACGACGCTGTTGCCATAGTCGTAGTCACGGCTGCTGGTGCTGTTGCCGCTGGCGAGGTACAGCGAGCCGTCCGGCGCCGTCGTCGCGCCGGGCGGCGCCCAGAAGCCGCCGGCGCGTTGCGTCGGCAGGAGGTACGACGCGGTCGCGCCGAGACCACCCGCCGACACGTCGACCGAGACGACCCGTCCGTGGTAGTCGCCGCAGTCTCCGTAGCGGCCGCCGAACGGCACGTACACCCGTCCACCGTTCAAGGTGAGCGCGGCGCGCTGGTTCTGGACGGCCGGGTTCGAGCCGGGCGCGTCGACGCGCGTCGAGCCGACGACGCGGCCGGTCGCGAGGTCGAGCTCGAACAGGACGTGCTGCGCGGGTCGGACCATGCCGACCGCGTACACACGTCCGGCATCGGCGTCGACCACCGGTGTACCGGTGATCCCGACCGGGTCGACGTCGCCACATGGGAGCGACGACCCGGGCACGGGCTCGCCGACGTGGGCCGACCACACGACCGATCCGTTCGTCGCGTCGAGCGCGTAGACCGTGTCGTTCTCGGTCGCGACGACGACGCGGTCACCGACGACCAGAGGCTGCGCGTAGACGTCACCATCGAGCGCGGGTGACGCCCAGATCTGGTGGACCGCCGCCGGGCTCGCCGGCCCGTCGGGCGCGACCCCGCTCCGACCGGCGTCGTGGTCGTACGTCGTCCACCGCGCACCGCTCGTCGCGGGCTTCGTCGCCGTCGACGGCGCGGTCGTCGTGCTGGTCGTCGTCGGGCGCGGCCGCGTCGACGCGCTGGTCCCCGAACCACCGCCCGACGAGCATGCCGCGAGCAACCCCGCGAGCGCGAGCGCCGCGGAGACCAGGACGCCGCGCCGGTGCATACCCCCGTGTCTACCCGCTCCCACGCGGGGTACCTCACGTTCGGTAGCGCCAGGCGATGTGGGACTGGCGGCGGCGGATCTCCTCGCGGCGGGTGGCGGCGTCGACGGCCGGCGTGTCCGGCGGGAGCCGGCCGGGCAGGTCGGCGAGCGGCACGACCGCCGCCGAGACCTCGGGCTCGCTCCCGGCCGCGATCCATCGGAACGTGACCATGCCCTCCCCGTGGCCCTGGGTGTCGAGCCAGTTGGGGACGCCGGGGTCGTGGTGGGCCACGACGGCGCGGAAGCGGCCGTCGGAGGAGAGGTGTCCCTGGTTGTGGTTGAGGCTCGTGACGCGGTTGGCGAAGTCGAGCGTCTCGAACCAGCCCATGCTGTACAGCTGGACGTCCCAGAAGCGCGCGTCGGGCGGGCCCGCCTCGATGAGGAGCGCGTCGTCGGTGGCGAGCTCGAAGAACCCGAAGCTGTAGTGGATGCGCGACGAGCCGCCGGCGTTGTGCCGCGGGGTGCCCATCGTGTTCGGCGGCAGCTCCGCCTTGGCCCGGCGCATGTAGTCGTTCCAGTAGACGACCGAGCTCTCCGCGAGTGCGAGGGCCTCGTCGAGCATCCCCGCCAGCGCGCCGGGGGTGAGCGGGGGCGGCGCCGTCCCCTGCGTGTCGAGGCGCTCGATCGCGATCGTCGCGGGCGGCCCCGGGCGCCAGTCGAAGTAGTACTCGCGCACGTTGATCATCGTGGCGTCGGCGTGCAAGGGGACCCACCGGCTGCCGCGCGCGTGCGCCTCGTCCGCCGCCAGCACGAGCTCGAAGTCGTCGCCCGCGCCGATGCCGAGCTCCGACGCCATCACCTCGTGGAGGATGCCGTAGCGCTCCATGTGCATGTCGCCGTTCTTCACCGTCAGGATGAAGTCCTCGCACGTGCCGAGGCAGCCGGCGACGCGGTACACGCCGTCGGCGGCGACGCGTGCCCGGCGCGTGACCTGGTCGACGTTGGGTCCGCCCCAACGGACGACCAGGTCGTTCTGGCGGAAGAACGCCGGGTAGGCGGGGTCGGGGTAGCCGATCGCCCAGCCCAGCCAGCCGACGACCTGGTTGGCGAGGTGGCGGAAGCCCTCCGCCCGGTCTCGGGGCGTTCCCGGGAAGTCGGGCTCGAGGATGCGGTCGCCGAGTGCGGCCAGCCGGTCGCAGAACTCATGCCAGGCCCGGCCGTCGACGACGCGTTCGTCTCCCGGGTCCACGGGGGGAGCGTAGAGGGCGTTGCCCCGGGGAATCCGCGCCCGATAAAATTAGTTTGTCTTTCTAAGTAACTGGGCAGGACCGACGGGTGGACCCGGAGGGACGACGATGGCGCCGACCAACCCGATCGAGACCACAAAGCGCGTCGAGCCGGTGGAGGTCGCCGGCCGGCTTCGGGTGTCCGTCACCCGCCTCGCGCGCCTGATGCGCCAGCAGGAGGCGAGCGGGCTCACCCCGACCCTGCGCGCCGCGCTGGCGACGGTCGCCCGGCACGGTCCCCTGACCCTCGGCGAGCTCGCCGCGCACGAGCAGGTGACGAAACCGACCACGACCAGCATCGTGACGAAGCTGGAGGCGCGTGGCCTCGTCGCCCGCCGGGCCGACGCGACCGACCGGCGGGTGTGCTGGGTCGAGGTCACCCCGCTCGGGCGCAGCCAGCTCGAGCTGAACCGCGAGCGGCGGACCGAGTGGCTCGCCAGCCGCCTGCGCGCCCTGCCCGCCGACCAGCTCACCTGCCTCGCGGCCGCGCTCGACGCCCTCGACACGATCAGCGAGCGCCCCGAGCGCGACCCGGACGCGTCGCCATGACCCGTTTCCGCCTCGGCGCCCGGGAGACGTTCCGCTCGTTCGGCATCCGGAACTTCCGCCTGTTCTTCGGCGGTCAGCTCATCTCGCAGATCGGCAACTGGCTGACCCTCATCACCCAGACGTTGCTGGTGCTGAAGCTCACCGGCAACGGCTTCGCCGTGGGTCTGCTGACCGCGTGCCAGTTCGCGCCGGTGCTCGTCGTCGGCGCGTGGGCCGGGCTCGTCGCCGACCGCTCCGACAAGCGGCGACTGCTGATGATCGTGCAGATCGTCGCCATGGCCCAGTCCTTCGCGCTGGCCGGGCTCGCGTTCATGGGGAACCCGCCCGTCGTCGCGATCTACGGCGTGGCGCTCATCGGCGGCGTCGCGATCGCGTTCGACAACCCGGCGCGGCGCGCGTTCGTCGTCGAGATGGTCCCCGAGGACCACGTCCACAACGCGGTGAGCCTCAACAGCGCGCTCATGACGAGCGCGCGGGTCGTCGGGCCCGCCCTCGCCGGGTTGCTCATCCACGTCGCCGGGTACGGCTGGTGCTTCACCCTCGATGCCCTCTCGTACCTGGCCGTGCTCGCCGGGCTCTGGATGATGCGCACCGGGGAGCTGCGCCCGTCACCGATCGCGGAACGGGCGAAGGGGCAGGTGCGGGCCGGGCTGCGCTACGCGCGCCGCGTCCCCGAGTTGTGGGTGCCGCTCGTCATGATGGCCGTGATCGGAACCCTGGCGTTCAACTTCCAGGTCACGATGCCACTGCTCGTCGAGCGCACGTTCCACGGCAACGAGGCGACGTTCACCCTGCTGTTCTCGGTGCTGAGCATCGGCTCGCTCGCCGGCGCGCTCGCCACGGCGCGCCGTCGCACGATCTCCGTCCGCCACGTCGTGGTCACCGCGACCGGGTTCGGAGCCGCCATGCTCGTGTTCGCCGCGTCGCCCAACCTGGCCGCGAGCTTCCCGCTCGGGCTGGCGCTGGGCGCGACGAGCATCGCGTTCATGACCGCGTCGACGGCGATCGTGCAGGTGGAGTCGGCGCCACAGATGCGCGGCCGCGTGCTCGCGTTGCAGGCGATCGTGTTCCTGGGCAGCACGCCCATCGGCGGTCCGATCATCGGGGAGCTCTGCGACGTGTTCGGCCCGCGTGCCGGGTTCGTCGCCGGCGGCGCCGCGACGCTGGCTGCGGCGGGGTGGGGCCTGCTCGCGGCGCGCGCCCGTGCCGCCCACGAGGTGCCGACCACCGGCGTCGGCGTCGGTGACGCCGTCCCGGTCGCGTGAGGAAGGGCGCGCCCGGTCGGTCAGCTACCGATCCAGCGGTAGCCGCGCCCGGGTTCGTTCTCGATGAGGCGGGGCTCGCGGCCCGTGTCGCCGAGCTTCGACCGGAGGTGCTGGACGAAGACGCGCACCGTCGCCCGGTCGCGCTCCTCGTCCGGTCCCCACAGTTCGCGCGTGATCTGCTCGTGGCGCACGAGTGAGCCCGCCTTCGTCACGAGGAGCTCGAGCAGGCGGTACTCCGTCGGCGTGAGGTGCAGTGCCGCGCCCGCGCGGGTGACGACGCCGCGGCCCAGGTCGATCTGCAGGTCCCCGGCGCACACGGTGCCGGCTTCCGGCGCCGCGTCGCCGCGCCGGAGGACGGCCCGCACGCGGGCGAGCAGCTCGGCCGTGTCGAACGGCTTCGACACGTAGTCGTCCGCGCCCGCGTCGAGCGCGGCGACCTTGTCGGCGCTGTCCTGCAGCGCGCTGAGAACAACGACCTTCGCCGGTGCGATCGTGCGCATCCGGCGCAGCACCTCGAAGCCGTCGATCCCCGGAAGGCCCAGGTCGAGGATGACGACGTCGGGTCGGAGCGCGCTCGCGGAAGAGAGCCCGTCCTCGCCCGTGCCGCTGCCGACGACGTCGTAGCCGTAGCCCCGCAGGATCGTGTCGAGCACGCCGCGGAGGCTGTCGTCGTCCTCGATCACCAGGACGCGCGTCAACGGAGGACCTCCCGGGCTTCGCCGCCGGGGTGGTCCCGACTGGACCCCGCCGGCGGGCCCGACGCTACCCGAGCGCGATCGCCGATCGCTCGGTTCAGGACGCGCTGAGGTCGGGATCGGAGCCCGCGCGCGAGGACGCGGATCCGATCGACATGAGCGACGTGAGCGACGCGACCGGCGCGAGGGTGCGGTCCTCGTCCTCGTCGGCGTCGGGACGGGTCGGTTCGCCGCGCGCCGCGACCGGCGTCGCCGCGTCGGCGGCCGCGGAGTACACGACCACCCGGTTGCGGCCCTCGAACTTGGCCCGGTACAGCGCCCGGTCGGCGCGGGCCACGATCTCGTCGGTGCTCGCCAGCGGATCGGCAGCCGCGAGACCGAAGCTCGCGGTCACGTTCGGGGCGTCGCCGGGCCGCAGCGCGAGGACGAGCTGCTCGCGCACGCGTTCCATCGCGGCGACGGCATCGTCGATCGAGCAGTCCGGCATGACGATCCCGAACTCGTCGCCGCCGTAGCGCGAGACGAGGTCCTCGGTCCGGAGCACCGAACGGAGCGTCTGCGCGAATGCCCGCAGCGTGCGGTCACCGGACTCGTGGCCATGGGTGTCGTTGAGCGGCTTGAAGTGGTCGAGGTCGGCCATCACGAAGACGAAGGGGGTGGCGCTGCGGCGCAGGGCCCGCATCTCGTTCTCGAGGCTGCGGCGGTTGAGGAGCCCGGTCAGCCCGTCGGTCGCCGCCTGCAGCTGGGTCTCGGCCATGACCCGCAGCATGCCGAGCCGGTTGCCGACCTGGTTGGCGAGGATCTGCAGCTCGTCGACGGCCTCGTCCGGCATCGCCTCGCCGACCGGGGTGGTGACGTGGACCACGCCGACCGAGCGGCCCATGATCGCGACCGGCACGCAGACCGCGGCACACGGGCCGGCGGGCCGTCCCCGCAGGCGCGGGCAGGCGTCGAGATCCTCGCTGTCGGCGAAGACCTCGGTCTGGCCCGAACGGGCGGCGACGCACGCGTCGGGGGAGTCGACCGGGCAGCCGGGCGGCTCGCCGCCGGGCGCCGAGACGGCCATCCGCTCCAGATGGGCGCGGCTGTTGTCGGCGAGCAGCAGCTCCGCCGGCGACCGGGGGACGACCCGGCCGAGCGCCCGGGCGGTGGCGTCGAGGGCGTCGGGTTCGTTGCGGGCCATCTCGAGCGCCTTCGAGAGCCGGGTCGCGAACTCGCGGCGGCGGGCTTCGGCCCGCATCTGCCGCTCGCGGGCGACCCGCACGCTGCCCGTGTCGAGGCCCTTGTTCTGCGAGATGGTGGCGAGCGCCCACAGCAGCGGCGCCGAGAGGACGGCGGCGACGCCGGTCCCGAGCGCGACCAGGTCGAAACCGGACATCTCCGGCGCGACCCACCGGAGCAAGGCCCCTGTGAAGAAGTAGGTGACGGCCACGAGCGCCACGCCGCCGAGCGCGGCGTTCCTCGCGATCGAGCCCGCCTCTGCCCTCGCCTCCGCCCGGTCCTGTTCGGTCACGGTCGATCCGTGTTCCACCATGGCTACCCAACCCTGCGGTCGTTCCCCGCCTGCCAGGCTCCATCGGCAGCCGACGGGGCGAGCTTGACGGTTCCTGACTCATCTGGGTCAGGTCGCAGGGTTCCGGGCGCGCCGGAGGCCGGACCTTCCCCGGAGAAGATCCGGCCTCCTCGTGGCGCCGGCGGGCAATTCCGGTACCGACGACCCGGATGGGGGCGGGGTCGAGCTTCGCCGCCACCGGATGTGCCTCACGCGCTGAGGACGTGATGCCCGGGCCCGGGCGCCCTCAAACCGGGTCGCCCGAAAAAACTCGGGCCCGGTACCGGAAGGCCCGGGCTAGCGCAGGTTGGGCTGGTGCTCGATGCCCGGCGTCGGGGCGATCGGATCGCCCCGGAGGGACGCGTAGTGGGCCGCGATCCGCTCCCGGGTGGCCGGGTCGTCACGCCGGACCTCCTCGAAGTCGGGCGCGGCGCGCACGTCCTCCTTCGTGCACGAGATGACGAGCTTGCGCTCGTCGGGATCGATCGCTCTGATGACGCCGGCGGGCAGCATCCGCTTCTTCCCGAAGATCCAGAACCCGGTGTCGACCACGAGCGACCCGCGGTCGTTCTCGTACGTCGCCTCGTCGACCTTGCCGATGTGACCGTCGCTCGCCTCGACGTCGAACCCGGTCACGTCGGGCACCGCCGTTTCGGCGTGACGCGAGACCTGCCAGACCCAGATGCCTTCGTTCATAACGCCCTCCTGTTCGAGAGAGGCCGCGAGTGTCTACCCGGGGTCGCTGCCGGGTAACCGGAGGGCGCGCTGCAGCACGACGGTCGTCCCCGAGGGGGCGCGCCGGACGTCGACGGAGTCCATGAGGCTGCGCATGAGCGAGAAGCCGCGGCCCCGCTGGGGTCGGGGCGACCGCGCGTGCCACGTCCCCGTGTCGCGGATCTCGATCCGGACGGCGTCGGCTTCCCGTGCGCCAATGATGACGAGCGGACCGTCGCCGAGGCCGTAGGCGTGCTCGACCACGTTGGCGGCCGCTTCGTGCACCGCGACCACGACGTCGTCGGCGTCGTCGACGTCGAGCTCGTGCAACCAGGCGCGGAGGCGTTGCCGGACGCGCGCCAGCTCCTCGGGCCGGGCGCGGACGTGCACCTGCAACGCCATGGGACGGCGGGTCGAGCGGACGAGGAGCAGCGCCACGTCATCCGTCGCTCCGTGTTCCGGGAGGAGGGCGTCGAGCAGGTGGTCGGCCAGGCTCTCGAGCTCGCGGGGTGCGTCCAGCGCGACCGTGCGCAGCCGCTCGAGGCCGGCGTCGAGCATCTCGCCGCGGCGTTCGACGAGCCCGTCCGTGTAGACGACGACGATGTCGTCGGGCTCGAGTCGTGCCGAGACCTCGTCGTAGGTCGCGGCCTCCGTCACGTGCAGCGGCACGCCGACGCCGCCGGTGAGGTACGTCGCGCTCCCGTCGGCCCGCAGGAGCAGCGGCGGCGGGTGGCCGGCGCTGGCCATCGTGAGCGTTCCGCTGGGTGGGTCGATGAGCGCGACGAGCACGGTCGCCATGTCCGCGTCGGGCAGCGAGTGGAGGTACCGGTTGAGGCGCTCGAGCGCCTGCCCGGCCTCGTGCCGGTCGAGCGCGCTGAGCTGCAGCGCCGTGCGGAGGCGGCCGGTCGACGTTGCCGCCGGCAGCCCGTGGCCGACCACGTCGCCGACGGCGAGGAGGACCCGCCCGTCCCGGCGGACGATCACGTCGTACCAGTCGCCCCCGACCCGATGCGCCTCGCCGCCCGGCCGGTACCGTGCCGCGAACGCGACCTCGCCCAGCTGCGGGAGGGTCGCGGGGAGCAGGCTCCGCTGGAGCGTCTCGGCGGTCGTCTGCTCGCGTTCGTAGTGGCGAGCGTGCTCGAACGCGAACGATCCGCGGCGCACGAGCTCCTGCGCCACCCGGATGTCGCCGGCGTCGAAGCGCCGGCCCGAGCGCGCCTGCACGAACGCCGCGGTCCCGAACGGCTCGCCGCCGTCGCCGATCATCGGGACGCAGAGCAGCGAACGCAGACCGAGCTCCCGCGCGAGCCGCTCGCCGTCGGGGCCGAGCCCGGCGAGCACCGCGTCGGGGATCTCCGGCAGCAGCACGGGGCGCCGGGTGGCGACCGCCTCGACGCTCGGGAGCGCGGCGTCGGGCGGGATCACGGGCCAGCGGTCGGCGAACTCGAAGCGGTCGACGACCTGGGGCTCGGCGAGCGCGAAGTGGGCCAGGGTGAACGAGCCGTCGTCCTGACGCTCGAGCAGCAGGCAGGCGTCGGCGAAGGCCGGGACGGCGAGCTCGACGAACCGGCGCATGCGGGTGTCGACCGACAGCTCCACCGTGACCAGGTCACCCGCGCGCGCGAGGAGGTCGAGCTGGGCCTGCACCCGCCGGTCGCGTGTCGCGAGATGGGCGCCGTCGAGTGCCTGCGCGAACCGGCGGGCCAGCTCCTCGGCGAGCGGGACGTCGCCGGCGCGGTAACGGCGTCCGGAGGCGGTCGTGTAGTTGAGGAGCAGGAGCCCGAGTCGTCGACCACGCGCGACGAGCGGCACCGCGAGGACGGAGACGACGCCGTGCCGGTCGACGATTCGGCGGTGCTCCGGGTGGGTGACGAAGCGCTCGCGCATCGAGTCGTCGACGACCGAGACGAGCACGGCTCGCTCGGGCGCGTCGGGGTCGAGGAGGGCCTCGACGGCGAGGGGCCACCGTTCCTCGACCTCGAGGAGCGGTTCGACCATGTCGGGGACGACGTGCGCGACGGCGACGCGCCGCGGAAGATCACGTTCCGCCTCCAGGTAGACGTGGCACGAGTCCGCGAACGTCGGGACGGGGACGTTGACGGCGGCGTCGAGGATCTCGTCGAGGTCGCGGGTGCGCGCGAAGAGCTCGCTCGCCTGGAGCACGAGGAATGCGCCCCGTTCCAACTGCTTGCGCTCGGTGATCTCGACGAGCAGCGACCCCGCGCCTCGCAGCGAGCCGTCCGCCGACCGCACTGGGAAGTAGCTCGCGAGGAACGTCCGCTCGAGCCCGGGGACGACCGCCGTCTGCGCGTCGAGCTCGACGTCCATGATCGGGTCGCCGGTCCGCAGCACGGACCGGAAGCCTGCGGCCAGCCGATGCCACAGCTCGGAATCGACCTCGTCGACGTGGTGGCCCAGCTGCCGGTCGATCGGGATGCCGACGAGATCAGCCATCGGCTGGTTCAGCCGCGTGATCCGAAGATCCCGGTCGACGAACGCGAACGCGGCCGGTGCGTGCTCGAGCAGGGCGTCGAGCCGCCCGAGCAGGTCGTCGCGCTCCTGCTCGACGGCGCGCCGGAGGCTCGTGTCCTTCACCGTGCAGACGTAGTGCGTCCCGTCCTCGACCGGCGACTCCATCGCGGCGGCCGACACGATCACCGGGACGTCCGTCCCGTCCGCCCGCCGGAAGACCAGGTCGAACTCGCCCGCGCCCTTGTCCCTGACGGTCTCGTTCGCGGCCTCGATCCGGGCGAGCTCGACCGGGTCGTCGAGCGGCCACCACGGGTAGGGAGGCCGGGCGCCCAGGAGCGCGTCGAGAGGCGTGCGCAGGATGTCGGCGAGGCGCTGGTTGACCTCGGTGACGACCCCGCCCTCGGTCACGAAGAAACCGTCCTGCAGCGCGGCGAGGTAGGCGATCCCGCGTTCGTGCAGCTCCTGCGCTTCCGACACGTCGACGCACGAGCCGACGTAGCCGAGGAACTCGCCCGAGTCGTCGACGCGCGCCTCGCCCCGGTCGAAGACTCGCCGGTACCGCCCGTCGGCGCGCCGGAGGCGGTAGGTCGCCTCGTAGCGGCTGCGCGTCGCGAGCGCCGCCGCGAACGCCTCGCGACACGCGGCGACATCGTCGGGGTGCACGCCCGCGGTCCAACCGTCGCCGAGCTCGTCGTCGACGGCCCGGCCCGTGAAGCGCGTCCATCCCTCGCTGAACCAGACGCGGCGGCCGTCAGGTCCGGACGCCCAGATCACGACCGGTCCGGTGCGGGGGAGGCACGCAGGATTACCGGCGTGCGGGATCGGGAACTCCCAGACGGAGTGCAGCCGATCGACGGGTCGAGATCACGCGACGGAGGAAGACCTGGCATGAGTGATCGAACGAGGCCGAGCGCCGACACCCGGGCCGCCGAGGAGCACGAGGCTCGTCGACCCCCCGGTGCAGACCGCGAACCCACGCCCGACGAAGAGGCCCGTGCCGAGGAGAACGAGCTGTCGGAGTCGGTGGTCGAGCACGAGAAGGAGATGGCCGAGCGCGGCGCTCGCCAGCGCGGCGAGGGGCGCATCCCGTAGCCTCCGAACGGCCCGCTGACTCCGGCGCGGGCCGGTCAGGCTTCGATCGTGAAGAGCTCGGTGAGCCCGGTGATCTCGAACACTCGCCGTGGCGGTCCCTGCAAACCGAGCAGCACGAGGTCCTTGCGGTCGAGCTCGCGGACGCGCTTGAGCGCGCCCACGAGGACACCGAGACCCGACGAGTCGATGAACGTCATCTGGCTCAGGTCGAGAACGATCCGGTCGGCGCCGTCGTCGATCATCTCGGAGATACGGGCCCGCAGCGTCGGGGACGACGCGACGTCGACCTCACCGACGACCCGCAGCCGCCACTCGCCCGCCTCGCCGCCGGGTTCCTTCTCGAAGGTCGCCAGGACGGCGGGGTCCGGCTCGCGGTGCTCGGTCTGGCTCATCGGGCCCTCCGGGTGGGGGTGTCGGCGGCTGGTGTGGGTTCGGGTTCGGCTTCGTCGACCGCGTGCTCACGGAGCAGCTCGAGACTCTTCGCGAGCAGTCGCGAGACGTGCATCTGGCTGATCCCGACGCGCTCGGCGATCTCGGACTGCGTCAAGCCTTCGAAGAAGCGGAGGTAGACGATGTGCTGCTCGCGTTCGGGCAGCGCCGTCAGCAGCTCCTCGACCGCGAGCCGGTCCTCGATCGCGCCGATCTCGCGGTCGGCCTCGCCGAGCCGTCCGCCGTAGCCGGTGCCGGAGTCGTCGGGCCGGCCGTCGAGCGATGCCAGGCGGTAGAGGCTCCCGGCCTCCATCCCCTCGAGCACCTCTTCCTCGAGGACGCCGGCCCGCTCGGCGATCTCGGCCGGCGTCGGCGGGCGGCCGAGCTCCTGGCTGAGCGCGGCCATCGTCCGGTCGAGCTGCAGGTGCAGCTCCTGGACGCGCCGCGGGACGCGTACCGCCCACCCCCGGTCCCGGAAGTGCCGCTTGAGCTCGCCGCTGATCGTCGGCGTCGCGAACGACGAGAAGCTCAGGCCGCGATGTGGATCGAAGCGCTCGACGGCCTTCAGCAAGCCGACCAGCGCGACCTGGCGGAGGTCGTCGAGCGGTTCGCCGCGATGCGAGAACCGCCGGGCGAGGAACTCGGCGAGCCGCATGTGCTCCTCGACGAGCTCGTTGCGAAGCGTGCGATCGCGCGTGCGCCGGTACTCCACGAACCGCTCGTGGATGGCGGCGTCGTCACGGTCGAGGGCCGGATCACCCACGGCGCGCGCGTTGCTTCGTCACGACGAAGGCGACCTGGTCGGCGCTCTCGTCGATCGACAGGGTGTCGGCGAGCGCGAGCACGAGGCGCTCGGTGAGCTTGTTCAGGCGGAGCGGCTCGCCGCCGGGGCGGCGGCGCGCCGAACCACGGGCGACGACCGTGTCCTCCTCGACCGTCACCGAGACCACGACGGACTGGTCGGTCGTGCTCATGATCGCGTGGCACAGCTCGTCGACCGCGAGACGGAAGTCCTCGGTCTCCTCGACGTCGAGCTGGGCGCGGCCCGCGGCGTCCGCGGCGACGAGCCGGACGGCCCGGAGGTACGTCGAGCGCGGCGGGACCACCAGGTGGACCTCGCCCTCGGCGGTCCCGTCCGGCACGGCACCCGTGGGCCCGGGGCCGGCGTCCGTCGCGTTCGTCACAGTCGCCCCCGTTCCGGAGCTCCGATCTCCGAGCCAGGCCCCGTCGCTCCCACGGCTCGTCCCGGCCGGGACCCCGTCCGAGCCGAATCGCGCGCGGACGGGCAGCCTCTGCGCGAAATACCCGCGGTGCGGGCCCTCCAAACCCGCGCGTCGTGCCGACCATCATGCCTCGGGTCGTCCGGTCGCGTGGGTAATCTCCGGGCGTGGCGCCGAACCAGGTCACCTTGGTGATCCCCGCCGCGCCCGAGTACCTGCGGCTCGCCAGGCTCGCGTCGACGGACGCCGGGAGCCGCGTCGGCCTCGACTACGAGGAGATCGACGACCTGCGCATGGCGGTGAGCGAGCTCTGCTACCTGCTGATCGGCGACGGCGGTCCCGCGACCGTCACCCTGCAGTTCAGCATCGACACCGACGAGATCTCGGTCGAGGGCAGCACCCCCGGTCCCGTCCCCCCGACGAGCGGAAACGACTTCACCGACATCATCCTCGGCACGGTGACCGACTTCCACGAGGTCACCGACGAAGGCACCGGTCGCCGCTTCCGGGTCGTGAAGCGCCGGCGCGACTGAACCGCGCGCGGGCGCCGACGCCGGGGTCAGGCGTCCGACTCGCTCCGGCGGAACCACTTCCGGATGTCGCCCGAGCCCAGGGCGAAGGCCCCCACGATCGGGAGCACGGCGACCGCGCCGATGAGCGCGACCGTCGGCCAGATCGAATCACCCGACGACCCCGACGTGTCGAGGAGCCGCTGCGCGACGGCCTTGCGGGTCGCCTCCTTGCCGGCGACCCGGACCTCGGGGTCGGTTGCCGGCGACGCCGCGGGGTTCGCGACCGGGACCGTCGCCGCCGCGGTCGCCGGCGCGGCGATGATGCTGCTCCCGGTCCCGAGGAGCGACTGCTGCTTCGCGTTCTTCGCCTTGAGCGCGTTCTTCTTCGCGAGCGCGCTGAAGTTGAGGAGCGAGAGGTTGAGGGGCACGACCGGCACCTGGGTCAGGACGAGCGGCACCGACGGGACCGGCGGCGAGGTCGACCCACCCGACCCGCCCGACGGCGGGCGCGTGGTGGTGGTCGTGCGCGGCCTCGTCGTGGTCGTCTGCGGCTCGGTGGTGGTGGTCGCCGGCTCGGTCGTGGTGGTCGCCGGCTCGGTCGTCGTGGTGTCGGGCAGCGTCGTCGTGGTGTCGGGGAG